>Ga0105248_10001562_pt1 | contig 25458 bp, 26 predicted proteins | sample KBSS34metaG_FD_81524 | JGI IMG/M metagenome (GOLD analysis project Ga0105248, IMG submission 81524) | Switchgrass rhizosphere microbial communities from Kellogg Biological Station, Michigan, USA - KBS S3-4 metaG | ecosystem: Host-associated > Plants > Roots > Rhizosphere > Soil | place... | reverse complement strand
TGCTGCTGGATGATCACGCTCGGGAAGATCGTCGTCATCACGACGGTCGGCCCGTTCCACCATGGCTCGCTGACGACATCGAGCACGCGATCGTCGTGGAGCTTCATGTTCGCCTTGAAGCTCGACACGCCCTTCGTCACTGCGCCCGATCCTCCCTCGTTGCGCCGGGAGACCATGCACGCATGTCGTCCGTGCTCGTCGGTGATGAGCTGCGACTTCTGGTCGGCCCGCCACAATCCGAACGTGACGAACCACGTGTGCAGCAGGCCCGGATGATAGGGATCCTTGATGTTCTCCTGCATCAGCTTCCAGTTGCCGTCGATCCGCTGTCGCGAATAACCGAGGATCGTCAGCGCGCGGCCGTCGAACACACGATCGAAGTAATGAAGCACATCCGGACCGAGATAACGCTCGAATGGCTCGACGTCGTGATCGAAGGACGCGAACACGACGCCGTGCCGTCGTGCAACGGCAAGACGGGCGAGGCCATGCTCCTCGCGCTTGAAATCCGGCGGCATGCCGCCCTGCACGCCGGCGTCGCTTCGCACCCCGCGCATCAGCGGCACGCCCAGCAGGCGTCCGTCGAGGTCGTACGTCCATTGGTGATACGGGCACGTGAAGTCGTTGCGGTGACCGAAGTTCTCGCGGCAAAAGACCACGCCACGATGCGCGCAGACGTTCTCGACGACGTTGATCTCGCCCTCACGGTCTCGCACCATGATGACCGATCTTTCGCCGATCGCCGTGCGCTTGAAATCGCCCGATTTCGGGACCTCGGCCTCGAGCCCGACGTAGCACCAGTGCCCCCGGTAGAAGAGACGCAGCAGCTCCTGCCGGTACAGGTCCTCGCTCGTATACGTCGAGAACGGAATCCGGTGTACGCCGGCGGGAAACCGTTCCGCTTCGCGTGGATCGTTCATGCCGCCTCAGGACGCAATGGATAGATCGAACAGGCTCGTCGCGACGAGATCCAGGACCTCGACTTCATGCTGATTCGACAGACGCCATCGCCAGTGCAGCACGCCAAGCGAAGGCTTCGTCGCCGAGCGCCGCACGTCGAGCACGTCCGCAGCAAGCGTCAGCGCATCGCCGGGGCGCACGGGTGCGAGCCATTTCAGGTACTCGAGCCCCGGTGAGCCGAACGATTCCGACCCCTGCAGCGCGCCTTCGACGACGAGGCGCATCCCGATGCAGCACGTCTGCCATCCGCTCGCGATGAGGCCGTTCCACGGTCCCGTCTCCGCCCGCGTTGCGTCCGTGTGAAACCATTGCGGATCATACTCGCGGGCAAACGCAAGGATGTCGCGCTCGGAGATGGCGACCGGGCCATAGACAAGCCGCTGTCCGGCATGAAAGTCGGCGAATTTCACGGGCGCGGGAGTCTCGCGTCGTGCGTGCGCAATGCCGCTTCGCGACGCTGCTGGAAGCGCTCGATCTCGCGCTCGATGATGCTGCGATCGACGATGCCGACCGGGTTCGCGCGCGTAGGCAGGCAGGAAACGAAGGGCTGGAAGCGCTCGAGGCTCTTCTCGTGCAGTCGCCGCAACTCGGCGAGCGGCTCCAGGTGATCGTCCACGCGCAGGTCGAGAACCGGATAATCCTCGGTGGTGACGATCAGGAGCGCCGCCGCCTGCTTGCCCCGCTTGTCGCCGCCTGCGGCCTCACCGGCCTCCATGGCAGCGAGCAGACGCTCGGCGAAATCCAGCGCGCGGTTATCGCGATACGCATCCACGGTGTCGTCGACGACGCGCGGCCCGACCAGCATGTTGCCCGCGACCGAAAAATCCCCCTCGGTCCGATGACCGCACCAATCGATACAGTCGGCGCCGGTGTACGCGGCGCAGCGCCCGTTTGCATCGACGACGTGCACCTGGCGCGTCTCGCGCCCCGCATCCGCGAGCACGAGTTCGTCGATCACGCGTGCCGGCTCGTGACCCATGGCGAGCAGACGAAGCGCCGCCCCTCCGTAGCGCGGATTCACGAGCGCCTGCGTCGAGATCGCCCCCACTTCGCTTTGGGCGTGCGGACACAGCGCGCCGACCGCGAAGAACCGGCTCGCGACTGCCACGCCGAGCGCGCCGCTTGCATCGCGCGCGACAATCGACCACGTCATGGCGTTCGCCTCGCAACGATGGACCGCGTCATGGCGTTCGCCTTGCGACGATGGACCGCGTCATCGCGTTCGCCTTGCGACGATGCAATCCGTCATGGCCTTCGCCTCGCGACGATGCAAGCCGTCATGGCGATGATGGAACGCGTCATGGCGTTCGCCTCATCCTCGGACCGGCCGGCCATTGCACTATATTTCATCGTCCGAGGCGCCCGTCAGCGTTCGCGTCCACGCGTCAACCGACCCTAGTCCGCGACGACGGTATCCGCGGCGCGCTTGCGTGTCAGCACGCGGCGCAGGCCCGCGAAACTCTCGTCCGGTGAGCGACCCGACGTGTCGAACGTGATGTCCGCCTTCGCATAGAAGGGCGCGCGGCCCGCAAGGATGCGTCGCAGGTCCTCCATCGCTTCACCGTTGCCGGCCATCGGCCGGTAGTCTCCCTGCGCCAGCACGCGGCTCATGTGCTCCTCGGGCGTCGCCTGCAACCAGACGGTGAAGCAGCGGTCGAGCAGGCGATTGAAAGTGGCCGCGTCCGAAACCAGCCCGCCCGGCGTCGCGATCACCACTTCGGGGAGCCGCTGCACGATGTCGTCGAGCGCCCGACGCTCGTAGCGGCGATAGGCCGAGGTCCCGTACAGCGAGTGGATCTCGGCGACGCCGCAGCCCGCGAGCCGTTCGATCTCGTGGGTGAGTTCGACGAACGGCGAGCCGAATTCCTTGGCCAGCATTCTTCCGAGCGTCGATTTGCCGGCGCCCCGCAGGCCGATGAGGGCGATGCGGTTCACCCGGGCGCCGGTGGCTCCGCTGTCGGTGAACAGTCGCGACAGCGCCATGCGCGCACGCTGCAGGTCTTCACCGCTGCGATTGCGCAGGAGATCCCGGATCAGCGTTGCGTCGGGAGACCCGCTGACCGGCGCGTCGAACAGTTCGATCAATGGGCACCCGAGCGCATCCGCGACCTGGCGCAGCACCAGGATCGATGCGTTTCCCACGCCCGACTCGAGATTGGCAAGATGCCGCTCCGACACGTCCGCTTCGGCCGCCAGGGCCCGCCTCGTCATTCCGCGTCGAGCGCGCAGCGTTCGCACCGTGTCGCCCAGCGTGACGAGAAACGGATGCTTGTCTCGCGAAACGGCGATGGAGTGATCGGCGGTCATTCGAGCAGGGTTGGCCGGGGCAGCGGTGGACAGCCTGAAATGCATTATAGTGCTTGACAGCGCCTTGCGTGACGCCTATTTTGCGCACACGACACGCGCGCCCTCTGCGCATACGCGCCGCGCGAGCCGCGCGGCCGAGCGGCCGAGCGGCAACTGAAACGATCCCATCGATGACCGACTCGCACGCCTCGCCACCGCCTGCTCGATTCAATCTTTCCGCGCACCTGCTGCAGTCGAATGCGGCGCGCGGCGCGAAGACCGCATACATCGACGACCGCGCGCGGCTGTCCTTCGCGGAACTCGAGCGACGCGTGCGTCAGTTCGCCAAGGTGTTGCGCGACCGCGGCCTCCGTCGCGAGGAGCGCGTCCTGCTGCTCGCGCACGATACCGTCGACTGGCCGGTGGCGTTTCTCGGTTGCATTTACGCGGGCGTCGTGCCGGTCGCCGTGAACACCCTCCTGACGGCCGACGATTACGCGTACATGCTCGAGCACAGCCGTGCGCGGGCCGTCATCGTCGGGAATGCGCTGGCGCCGACGATCACGCAGGCGATGCAGCGCAGTCCGCACGACATAGCCGTGATATGGGTGATCGGCGCGACCGCGGGATTGCCCGAAGGCCGGAGGGACTTCGCGGCGGACATCGAAGCGGCCGAGGGCGTCGACGCGCCCGCGCCAACGCATGCCGACGAGCCGGCGTTCTGGCTCTATTCGTCCGGCTCCACGGGTGCGCCGAAAGGAACGGTGCACACGCACGCAAACGCATACTGGACGGACGCGCTCTACGCGCGCAATGTGCTGCGGCTTACCGACGCGGACGTCGTGTTTTCGGCCGCCAAACTGTTCTTCGCCTACGGGCTCGGCAACGCGCTGACGTTTCCGCTGTCCGCCGGAGCGACCACCGTCCTGATGGCCGAGCGTCCGACGCCGCAGTCCGTGTTCAAGCGGCTGATCGAGCAGCGCCCGTCCGTCTTCTACGGCGTTCCGACGCTCTACGCTGCGATGCTCGCTGCGCCGGATCTTCCGCCGCGTTCCGCCGTCGGATTGCGCGTGTGCGTTTCGGCCGGCGAAGCCCTGCCGCGCGACATCGGCGAACGCTTCACCGCGCACTTCGGCTGCGAAATCCTCGACGGGATCGGATCCACCGAGATGCTGCACATCTTCCTGTCCAACCGGCCCGGCGACGTGCGATACGGCACCACCGGAGTTCCCGTGCCCGGTTACGACGTCGAGCTGCGCGGCGAGGACGGGAGAGCGGTCCCCGACGGTGACGTCGGAGACCTCTACATTCGAGGTCCGAGCGCCGCACTCATGTACTGGAACAGTCACGAGAAGTCGCGCGCCACCTTCCAGGGCGAATGGACGCGCAGCGGCGACAAGTACGTGCGCCGCGACGACGGCCGGTACGTCTACGCCGGTCGCGCCGACGACATGCTGAAGGTCAGCGGCATCTACGTCTCTCCGTTCGAGGTCGAGGGCGCGCTCGTCCAGCATCCCGCCGTGCTCGAGGCCGCCGTCATCGGAAGGCAGGATGCGGATGGCCTCACGAAGACGAAGGCGTTCGTGGTCCTGAAGGCCGGGCACGCTGCGGATCCGGCGCTCGAGGAAGCGCTGAAGGCGTTCGTCAAGGACAAGCTCGCCCCGTACAAGTACCCGCGCTACATCGAGTTCATCGACGAGCTGCCGAAAACGGCCACCGGCAAGATCCAGCGTTTTCGGCTCCGCGAGCGCGAGGCGAGCGGCGTCTGAGGCGCTCTTCGCCGCTCCCCGTCAATCGCGGCAAGGGATCATGCCGGGCATAAGCCATACTTGCGCGTGCGAAGCATTTTCATCGACGCCACGAGGCGGCGTCGACCCAACTCAAGGAGGAGTGCAATGACTCGTGGACATGCAACGCTCGCGCGCGCGCTCTGCGCCGCGGGCCTGCTCGTATTGGCAACGGCGGCCGACGCGCAAAGCAAGATCAAGGTCGGCTTCATGCTGCCTTACACCGGCACGTATGCTGCGCTCGGCACGGCGATCGAGAACGGCTTCCGGCTGTACGTCCAGGAACAGGGCGGCAAGCTCGGCGGACGCGAGCTCGAGTACTTCAAGGTGGACGACGAGTCCGAGCCGTCGAAGGCGGTCGACAACATCAACAAGCTGATCAAGCGCGACAACGTCGACGTCGTCGTCGGGACCGTGCACTCGGGCGTCGTCATGGCGATGGCGAAGGTGGCGAAGGACACGAACACGCTGCTCGTCATTCCGAACGCGGGTGCCCGCGCAGTGACCGGCCCGATGTGCGCGCCCAACATCTTCAGGAGCTCGTTCTCGAACTGGCAGCCGGGGTACGCAATGGGCAAGGTCGCCGGTGAGCGCGGCGCCAAGAAGGTCGTGACGATCACGTGGAAGTACGCGGCGGGCGACGAGTCGGTGCAGGGCTTCAAGGACGGTATCAAGGCGTCCGGCGGCGAAGTGGTGAAGGAGCTGACGTTGCCGTTCCCGAACGTCGAGTTCCAGGCGCTGCTGACCGAGATCGCGGCGACCAAGCCGGATGCGGTGTACGCGTTCTTCGCGGGTGGCGGGGCGGTGAAGTTCGTCAAGGACTACGCTGCCGCGGGCCTCAACAAGACGATACCGCTGTACGGGCCGGGGTTCCTCACCGACGGCACGCTCGAAGCGCAAGGCGACTCCGCGCAGGGCCTGCTGACGACGCTGCACTATGCGGACGGCCTCGACATTCCCAAGGACAAGGCGTTTCGTACCGAATACAGCAAGGCGTACAAGAGCGAGCCCGACGTGTACGCAGTACAGGGCTACGATGCGGCGCAACTGCTCGCCGCCGGACTCAACGCGGTGAAGGGCGATGTGGCGAAGCGCGATGCGCTCGTGGCGGCAATGGAAAAGGCGCGTATCGACAGTCCGCGCGGCGCGTTCACGCTGTCCAAGGCGCACGACCCGGTGCAGGACATCTACTTGCGCAAGGTCGTCGGCATGCAGAACAAGTTCGAAGGCGTTGCGGTCAAGGCCCTGGCGGAGCCGTCGCCGGGCTGCAAGATGTAGTCGATTCCGGTCGAATTTTCGAGGGCCCCGGCGCTGGCACTGCTTCGGACGAAGCGTTCCCGCGAGATTCGCGCCGGCTCGCCGGGAAGCGACGTTGGCGAGCCGGACACGCCCGCGCGGACGTCCTAATGCATTGGGCCGAGCGCCGCCGCTAACGCCGGGGCGCCTCGCCTCGCAATCTGACGTAGCATTCGCCCACCGAACCCTGCAGGGGCCAGCAGCCGATCATGGACCTGGCGGTCTTTCTCGTTCAATGCCTGAACGCCCTGCAATACGGGCTGCTGCTGTTCCTCGTGGCGAGCGGCCTGACGCTGATCTTCGGCATCCTCGGCGTCATCAATCTTGCGCACGGCGCGTTCTACATGATCGGGGCGTATCTCGCGTATGCGCTCGCTCCCTGGGCCGCGCAGCACCTCGGCGGCGGCTTCTTCACCGCAATCGCGATCGGCCTCGTCCTCTCCGTCCTCTTCGGCTACCTGCTCGAGTGGGGGTTCATCAGCTACCTCTACCAGCGGGAGCATCTGCAGCAGGTGCTGATGACCTACGGCCTCATCCTCGTGTTCGAGGAATTGCGCAGCATCCTTGCCGGTGACGACGTGCACGGCGTCGCGCCGCCCGCGTGGCTCGCGGGCAGCGTGCAGCTGGGGTCGGTCATGACCTATCCGGTGTACCGGTTGTTCATGTCGGCGGTGTGCGTCCTCGTGGCACTCGCGCTCTATGCAGTCATTGCGCGCACGAAGATCGGGATGGCCATTCGGGCAGGCGCGTCGAATCGCGAGATGGTGCAGTCGCTCGGCGTTGACATCCGGCTGCTCTACCGCATCGTGTTCGCAATCGGCGTCGCGCTCGCGGTGTTTGCCGGGATGATCGCGGCCCCGATATCCTCGGTATACCCGGGGATGGGCAACCAGGTGCTGATCATCTCGTTCGTCGTCGTGGTGATCGGTGGCATCGGCTCGGTGCGCGGCGCGCTGTTCGCCTCGCTGCTGGTCGGCCTCGTCGACACGTTCGGCAAGGTGCTGTTCCCGCAAGTTGCCGGCCTGCTCGTCTACTTGCTGATGGCAGCCATCCTGCTGTGGCGTCCCGAGGGACTGTTCCGGGCAAGCTGACCATGAACGAATCGATGACTGCACGCGTGGTTCCGTTGGCCGTGGCATGCGCGCTCGTTGCGGCGTTTCCGTTCGTGGGCGGCAAGTTCTACGTCGACCTGATGGTGACGACGATGATCCTCGCGATCTTCGCGCTGTCGCTCGAGCTCCTCGTCGGCCGCACCGGCCTCGTGTCCTTCGGCCACGCCGCGTTCTTCGGCATTGCTGCGTACGCCACCGCTCTCCTCTCGCCGCAGGCCGAGGCGGCATCGATGCTGTGGCTCCTGCCCGCGGTCGTCGCCATCACGGCGCTCGCCGCGCTCGGCATCGGTGCGCTGTCGCTTCGCACGCGCGGCATCTACTTCATCATGGTCACGCTGGCGTTCGCGCAGATGGCCTACTTCGTGTTTCACGACATGAAGTTCGCGGGCGGCAGCGACGGCCGCTATCTCTACGTCAAGCCCGTGCTCGCCGCGGGTTCATACACGCTGCTCGACCTCGACCGGCCGCTCACGTTCTACTACGTGACGCTCGGCGCGCTGATTCTCGTGTATGCGCTGCTCGCGTCCATCGGCCGCTCGCGGCTCGGCCACGCCCTTACAGGCATCAAGGCGAACGAGCAGCGCATGCGGGCCGCCGGATTCTCGACGTATCCGTACAAGCTCGCCGCGTTCGTCCTGGCGGGAGCGCTCGCCGCCATCGCCGGCTTTCTCTACGCCGTCAAGGACGGCTTCGTGAATCCAGAAATCCTAGCGTGGCATCAGTCCGGAACGGTGCTGTTGATGCTGATCCTCGGCGGTCTCGGTACGCTGCGCGGCGCGGTCGTCGGCGCCTTCCTGTTCGTGCTGCTGAAGGAGTTCTTCCAATCGGAAGCCCTGTTCGGCGCCTTCGCCAAGCACTGGCAGCTTCCGCTCGGCCTCGCCATCATCGCCTGCGTCGCCCTGATGCCGAACGGCGTCACCGGCCTGCCCGCACAACTTCGGCGCACGCGGATGCCCGTCCCTCATGCCGGATGACATCCTGCTGAAGGCGTCCGAAATTTCGCGCCGTTTCGGCGGTCTCGTCGCCGTCGATCGCGTATCGGTCACGCTGACGCGCGGTGAGGTGCATTCGGTGATCGGGACCAACGGTGCCGGCAAGTCGACGCTCGTGAACGTGCTGGCAGGCGAGATCGCGGCGTCGGGCGGCCGCGTGCATCTGCAGGATCGGGACATCACGCGGTGGCCGCAGCCGAAGCGCGCGCGCGCCGGCGTCGGCCGCACCTACCAGCGCACGACGATCTTTCCGCGGGCGACGGTGTTCGAGAATTGCCGCCTCTCGGCGCAGGCGCACCATCAGCATCCGTTCAATTGGTGGCACGCGGCGGCCGGCTGCGCAAAGAGCAGTGCGCTTGCACATCACGCGATCGAGCAGGCCGGCCTCGCCGGCCAGGCGCACCGCATCGCGGGCACGTTGTCGCACGGGCAGAAACGCCAGCTGGAGATTGCGATGTGCCTCTCGACGACGCCGCAGGTCCTCCTGCTCGACGAGCCCCTCGCGGGAATGGGTCCGGAGGAAACCGAGCGGATGCTTGCGTTGCTCGCCACGCTGAAGCCGGGCCATGGAATCCTGCTCATCGAGCACGACATGGATGCGGTGTTCAGGATTGCCGATCGCATTACCGTGATGGTGAACGGTGCGGTGATCGCCACGGGCACCCCCGACGAGATCCGCAACAATCCCGAAGTGCAGATCGCCTATCTGGGCGAGATCGAGCGGCCCGCCGAAGCGGCGTTGACGTGAAGACATTGTCGAAGCTGGCGAGCCAACGCACGGCGACGATCCCGCAGGACCTGCAGGATGCCGCGATGAGCGCACTCGTCGAAGCCCGCGATCTGCACGCGCACTACGGCGAGAGCCACGTGCTGCGCGGCATCTCGCTCGCGATCGGCACCGGGGAATCCATCGGCCTGCTCGGCCGCAACGGCATGGGCAAGACAACGCTCATTCGCACGCTGCTTGGGCTCACGCCGTCGAGCCGTGGCAAGGTGCTGATCCACGGCCGCGACTGCACGCGCGAGCCCCCGCATCGCATCGCGCGGCTCGGCGTCGCGTACGTGCCCGAGGGCCGCGGAATCTTTCCGAACCTGTCCGTGCGCGAGAACCTGATGCTCGCCGCGCGTCCGCCCCACGATTCGCGCCCTAACTGGACGCTCGAGCGCGTGCTTTCGACGTTTCCGCGCCTGAAGGAGCGACTCGCCTTCGGCGGGCAGCAACTTTCCGGGGGCGAGCAGCAGATGCTCGCAATTGGACGCGCGTTGATGAGCAATCCCGACATACTGATCCTCGACGAGGCGACGGAAGGCCTGGCGCCGCTCATCGTGCGCGAGATATGGCGGATCATCGCCGAGATTCGCGCGAGCGGGATCGCGTCGCTGCTCGTCGATCGCAACTACCGTCTCGTCCTCGCGCATACCGACCGCGCCGTCGTCATGGAAAAGGGCATGCTGGTCCTCGAAGGATGGTCGGCGTCGCTTGCGCAACGAACCGACGCGCTCACGCGTCATCTCGGCGTGTAGACGACGCGCGGCACGCGTGCTCGTAGAGCAGTTCGCGCGGCATCTTCGTAACCTTCGCCGCAACGCGCGCAGCGCGCGCGGGCGGAAGCTCTTCGAGCAGCGCCGCGAGCAGGCGGCGAGCCTCCGCGGAAATCGCCAGATCCTTTCCGGGCGCCGGCGCCGCATCGACGATCAAGACGAATTCGCCGCGCTCGCGGTTCGCATCGCCGGCGATCCACGCGTTCGCGTCCTCGAGCGGGAGCGATACGATCGTTTCGAACGTTTTCGTGAGCTCGCGTGCGATCGTGAGCGACCGGGCGGGATCGAGAAGCACCGACAACTCGCGCACCGTTGCCGCAACGCGGTGCGGAGCCTCGTAGATGACGAGCGCGACCGGAAGCGGCGCAACCGTCTCGAGCAACTCGCGCCGCGCCTTCGCCTGCATCGGGAGGAATCCAACGAAGAGGAAGCGCTCGGCTTGCAGTCCGGCCGCGGAGATCGCCGTCGCCGCGGCGTTCGCACCGGGGATCGGGATCACGCGATGGCGCGCATCGAGCGCCGCGCGAACGAGGCGTGCACCCGGGTCGCTGATGCCGGGCGTTCCCGCGTCGGATACGAGCGCGACGCTTCGTCCTGCAGCAAGATCGTCGAGAACGCTCGCGATCTGCCGCGCTTCGTTGTGCTGATGAAGCGAGTGTGGCCGGGTCGCGATGCCGTAACGTGCGAGCAGCACCGACGTCACGCGCGTATCTTCGGCGCGGATCACGTCGACGGTGCGCAGCACGTCGAGCGCGCGCAACGTGAGATCGCGCAGATTCCCGACGGGCGTCGCCACCACATATAATGAGCCAGGCTCGGCGCGGAAATCGGTGGACGCAAGCGCCCCTTCCTGCCGAGCTTCCTCTGCACCTGTCATGCGCGCCCCGCTCCGTTCCACATCGACCCGCTCGCGTCTCATCGAGCGCACCAACGCCATCGTCGTCGCGCTCCTGTTCGCCGCCGCCGCATTGTCGTGCGCGTCGCCGCGCCCCGCAACCCGCGTCGAAGTCGTCCCTCCTCCCATGGGCATCGGAACACCGCTGCCGCTCGGAACACGCCTTCCGCTGACCAACGACGCCCCCGAAACCGCGGTCCCGCCGGCGTCGGATACAAGCGCACAACCGGCGCAGACGATGGAATCCCCGATACCCGTGCAGCCGGTGCCCGTGCCGGACAACATCGACGAGGCTCCTCCGCCGGTAACCGGCCGCCTGATCGCACTCGTCCTGCCCCTCGAAGTTCCCGCCTACGAGCGTGCGGCGAGCGCGGTGCGGGACGGCTTTCTCGATGCCGCGGAAGCGGCCCACGCGCGCGCCGACTGCGTCGTGATCGCTCACGGCGCGGACGGCGTCATCTCCGCGTTCGAGACCGCGCGCGCGAAGAATGTGCGCATCGCGGTTGGCCCGCTGGTCCGCGACGATCTCAAGACGCTTGCAATCTCGGGGGCGAGGCTGCCATGGACGCTGGCGCTCAACCAGCTCGACGACGGCACACCGTTGCCGAGCGCGATCTTCTCGTTTCCCCTTTCGGTCGAAAGCGACGGCAGGATGCTCGCGCGGCGCGCGCTGTCGAGCGGTGCGCGGCGCGTGGACGTGATCGAGGGCGACTCGCCGCTCATGAAAAGGTTCTCGAGTGCGTTCGCGACCACATGGACCAGTGAAGGTGGCCGCGTCCCCGATGCATTCCGCTTCGATGCCGCGCCCGACGTGCTCACGCAACTTCGCCGCACGCTGGCGCAGAACGCTTCCGATGCCGTGCTGCTCGCCGTGAACGGCGATCGAGCCGCCCTCGTGAAGCCTTTCATCGGCGGCATCCGGGCGTATGCAAGCGGGCTCGTGTTCGAGCGTCCTGCGCAGGCGGTTGCCCGCGATCTCGACGGCGTGCGCGTCGTCGAGATTCCATGGTTGCTCACGCCCGATGCGCCCCAGTTCAGCGGCCTTCCCCGCCGGGACTTCGACAGCACCGCGCTCGCCCGGCTCTACGCGCTCGGCCTCGACGCCTATCGCGTTGCCGCAGCGTTCCAGAATGGACCGCCGCCGCGCTTCGAGCTCGAAGGCGCAACCGGCCACGTGTCGCTCGTTCCCGGTCGGCAGTTCCTGCGCGAAGGCAGCATGGCTGTGTACCGCGATGGTGAACTCGTCCCGGAACCCGCGCCCTGAAATGCCGCGCGACTCGGTCGGCTCCCGGGCCGAAATGCTCGCCGCCGATTACCTGATGCGCCACGGCCTTGCGATCGTCGCGCGCAACTTCCGGACGCGGTTCGGCGAGATCGACCTCATCGCACGCGACGGCTCGACGCTCGTATTCGTCGAAGTGCGCATGCGAAGCTCGGGCGGCTTCGGCGGCGGCCTCGAGAGCATCACGGCGGCGAAGCGCGCGCGTATCGTCAAGGCGGCCAACGGCTATCTCGCCACGCTCGAGCGCGAGCCAACGTGCCGTTTCGACGCTGTCGTCATGCAACGACTCGCGCCCGACAGCATCGTGTGGCGCCGCGACATCCTCGGCGTAGACGCGTAAGCGCAACGTTTCCCCTGCTAAACTCCGGCGCCATGATCGATCACGTCGAGCGCATTCGCGGGCACTTCGCGGACAGCGCGTTGCTGAAGCAGGAAGCGGCGCAGACGATGGCCGCTCCGATCGCACGCGCCGGCGCGCTGATGACCGACTGCCTGTTCGCGGACGGCAAGATTCTCGCGTGCGGCAACGGCGGATCCGCGTCCGATGCGCAGCACTTCGCTGCGGAGCTCGTGGGGCGTTTCGAGCGCGAGCGACCCGAGCTGCCGGCGCTTTCTCTTGCAACCGACACGTCGCTGCTGACCGCTGTCGCAAACGACTACGCATTCGAGCAGGTGTTCGCGAAGCAGGTGCGAGCACTCGGGGCGAAAGGCGATGTGCTGCTTGCGATTTCGACGTCGGGCAATTCGCCGAACGTCGTGGCCGCCGTGGCCGCCGCGCACGAGCGCGAGATGCGGGTCGTCGCCCTGACGGGCAAGGGCGGCGGACGGATCGGTGAACTTCTCGCACCCGAAGACGTCCACCTGTGCGTTCCGCATGCGCGCACGATGCGCATACAGGAAGTCCACCTGCTGACGATTCACTGCCTCTGCGACGTGATCGACGCCACACTCCTTGGAGATGATGCATGACCAACCGCCTGCTTCTGACCGTGTTTGCCCTCGTGGTGGGCGCGTCCACGCTCCTTGCGGGCTGCGTGCCGCTCGTCGTCGCCGGGGCGGTCGGAGGGACGGCGCTGGTGGCAACCGACCGCCGTTCCGTTGGCGCGCAAGCGGACGACGAAGCGATCGAGCTCAAGACCTCCAACAACATCGTCGCAGGCTACGGCGATCGCGTGCACGTGAACGTCACGAGCTACAACGGAATCGTGCTCCTGACCGGCGAAGCGCCGACGCAGGATATGGTCGGCGCCATTGGCGAGATGGTGCGCACGACGCCGAAAGTGCGGCGCGTGCACAACGAGCTCACGGTCGGACCGCTCTCCGATCTCGGAGCACGCTCGAACGATTCGTACATCACGTCCAAGGTCAAGACGCGCTTCGTCGAGGCTAGCAAGACGTTCTCGGCGACCCATGTGAAAGTGGTGACCGAGCGCCAGATCGTGTACCTGATGGGCGTCGTGCGCCGCGACGAAGGGGACGCTGCTGCTCAGATCGCCGCCACCACGTCAGGGGTATCCCGCGTCGTGAAGCTGTTCGAGTACATCAGCCAGACATGAGCGCACCGCGGGACGCGGCGGCGCCTCTGCCGCCGCCGCGCTACCCGGCGAAGATCGCGGAAGGCGCGCGCGCGCTGTCGCGCATTCGCGCGCTCCCTCGCCCGCTCGTGTTCACCAACGGCGTGTTCGACCTGCTCCATCGCGGACACGTCACGTATCTCGAACAGGCGCGGGGACTCGGTGCATCACTCGTGGTGGCGGTCAACGCCGATGCCTCGGTGAAGCGCCTCGGGAAAGGCGCCGATCGTCCATTGAATCCGCTCGCCGATCGCATGGCGGTGCTCGCCGCGCTTGCCTGCGTGGACCTCGTGGTCCCCTTCGAAGCCGATACGCCGCTCGACATGATCATTGCGTGCGCGCCGGACATCCTGGTCAAAGGCGGCGACTATTCGGTTGCGACGACCGCGGGCGCCGCGGAAGTGATCGGTCGCGGCGGCCGCTTCGTTGCCATCCCCTTCGTCCACGAGCGCTCGACGACGGCGCTCGTGGAACGGATCCGTCACTCGAAGCGCGGCTGATATACTGGGATTCGAGTCAGCGAAATCATTGCCATGTTGACGATCGACCGTGAAATCGACGCACGCGGACTCAACTGTCCGCTGCCCATCCTGCGCACGAAGAAGGCGTTGAACGACATGACGTCCGGGCAGACGATCCGCATCACCGCGACGGATCCCGGAAGCGTCCGCGATTTCGAAGCCTTCGCGCGCCAGACCGGCAACCAGCTCCTCGAGCACGGCGAAGACGCCGGCGCATTCTGGTTCGTTCTGAAGCGCCGCTGAGCGCAGCGCCGCTACAGGTCGGGACGATCGGTCCCGCGATGCTGCCGTCGCGTCGATCGCAACCCCGCGGCTGACGGGCGTTCGTGCTTGCGTCCGCGCTGCTGCTGCTTCCCGATTTCCTGCTGATCGCGCTCGGTGCCGGGCTGCGCCGCATCTCGCTTTTCGACGCGCCGTTCTGGCGCGGGCTCGAGCGACTCGTCTATTTCGTGCTGTTTCCCGCGCTTCTGTTTCGCGCGCTGGCGACGTCCACGATGCCCATCGGCAATGCGTCCCGGCTGGTCGTCGTGGGTCTCGGATTCACGGCAGCGGGCATGCTGCTGGCGCTCCTCGCACGGCCCGTGCTGCGCCTGCCGCAGCCGACTTTCGCCGCCTGCTTCCAGTGCGCGTTCCGCTTCAACACGTACATCTCGCTCGCGGCGGCCAGTCGTCTTGCGGGCAGCGAAGGCGTCGCGGCGATCAGTTTGCTGATCGGCGTGCTCGTGCCCGTCGTCAACATCGCAGCGGTCGCCATGCTAGCGACGCATCTCGGCGCGAAACGCGTCTGGCTCGCGATCGCACGAAACCCGCTGGTCATTGCGTGCACGGCCGGCCTCGCGTGGAACGCTGCGGGCATCCCGATGCCGGAAACGCTCGCGGCAATTCTCGGGCTCCTTGCGGCCGCCGCCTTGCCGCTCGGCTTGATCGCCGTCGGCTCGGGCCTCGAGTTCGTCGTCGGAATGCTGCCCGCGCCAGCGATCGCGTGGTGGAACATCGTCAAGCTCGTGCTGCTGCCGGCGATCGCCTTCGTGCTTGCGCATGCATTCGGGCTCTCGACGCTCGAGCGACAGGTGGCCGTATTGCTCGCCGCCGTCCCGACGGCGCCGTCTTCCTACATTCTCGCCATGCAGATGAACGGTCGGGGTGCTCCTGTCGCGCTCCTCATTTCAACGGGAACGCTGCTTGCGATCGTGACGTTGCCGGCGTGGCTCGCCGCGATCGGTTGATTAAGGGTCGCGGTCGCGCGTTCCCTGAGTGATCGAGGAGTGGCGCGGTCAGCGTCGATAGCGATTGAGGAAGTCGGTCACGATGCCCCGCTGGGCGTTCTCGATGGCGACGTCGAGCGAGCGATCCATCGGATCGTGCTGCTTCGCCTTGCGGAAGGAGTTGAGCGCATCCTGGTGCAGGCCGAGCAAGTGTTGCGCGCGGCCGAGACATCGCCATGCGTCGGCGTTCGCGATGTCGAGATCGACCCAGGCACGACAGAGCTCGGCGGCGCGGCGCGCATTGCCTGCGCGCAACATCCGCTGTCCATCGTTCTTCAACGATTCGATGCGCGCGCGGCGGGCCGCCATCGTTGCCTCGAAACTCTCATCCGTTCCACCATCACCCTTCGCCGTGCCTTTGCGCAACGCTGGCGGTGAAGTCGAGACGTCACCAGGCGCAATGGCGATGCCCGGGTCCGGTGCGCGTGTCGCAACCTTGGGAGGCGCGAACGGCGATATCGTCGGCAGCGTGGGAATCAGGCGGTCGAGGTGCACGCTCGCGTTGTGAAGCTTGTCCTTCACCGTGGCCGAGGTCGGCAGAGCCTCGCCCATGGTCGAGCGCGTCCACGCGATGGTGTCCGCGAGCGGCTGCTGCCACGCGACGCCGTAGAGCCACATCATCGACGCGAGGCCGCAGACGCCTGTCACCGTGTTGACGATGCCCGCGGGCGAATGCGTGACGAGACAATCCTCCGCGAAGTCCCAGTCCGTTTCCTGGCGCTCGGCGAGCTTCTCGTACGCGACGGCGACCAGGACGGGCGCGAGGAGCGGGAAGCCGCACGCGATCCCTTCGAGCCATACGCGAAGCGCGCGGCGCATGCCGCGGAGCAGTTGCGCCGCCGTGTCGCGACGGGCATACGCATTGGAGATCGAGAACTGCAGGTAAATGCCGAACAGCCATTTGCCCGGCGTCGTCCCGACAGCCGTGATCAGCAGCGCTTCGATCGGAATGTACGACCCGGTGATGAGGACCGGTGCGATCAGCGGATGGGTAAGCCAATAGGTGGCCGATTCGGGCACGATGCCGAGCGCGCGGAGCTGCGACAACAGCAGCGCGAGCAGCAGGCCCCAGATCGCGTAATCGAACGTGCGAGCCGCGAGTCGATGCCATGGACGCGGCTCGCTCGTCCGTCCGGATTTGGCGCGCTCGAGTTCGGCCATGCGCAGCTGGAAGATCCAGGACGCGTCTTCCTGCGGGTGCTCGTTGCCCAGGAAGACGCTCCGCTCACGCCGCCAGTTCAGAATCGCCAGATCCGTCTGCGGTGTGAGCGACGAGCGCGCATGCGCGCTGCGGCGCCGCAGGAACACGACGGCGTGCACGATGCCGTAGACGGCACCGAGCACGAGGAACACGGCGGTGAGCCAGCCCAGCACCTGGCGAGCGACGACGACGATGTCGGACGGCGTGACGAACACGATGGCTGCGGCGATGAATGCCGCGAACAGACCGCACAACCCGAACGTGAGGATCGGTGAGCGGCTGAACGACGCGACGCGTTCGGTCAGCCCCGGATGATGCAGCGCGGGTGTCTGCGCCGGCTCTTCCGGAAGGTCGGAGTCGGCGTCATCCGCAACGAACGGTTCGCCCGGCGCGCTCGTCGCTCCAAGCTCGGTGTGCTCGTCGTCGCCGAGGAGCGCCTGCTGGACCGCCTGCGGCGTCGGCACCGGTTCGTCGTCCTGCACGGAGCGCGACAGCTCTGCGTCATAACGCCCGCGCCGCTCCGAATCGCCGAGGATGCGACTTGCATGGTTGATGAAACGCAGCGCTTCCTCGACGTTCCCTTGCCCGTCCCGCGTCTTTGCATAGTACTTGCGAATGAGCCCCCGAAGCGCCGCGCGCACCTCCTCGTCCGAGGAAGACGGGGAGATGCCGAGCGCGTCGTAGAGCGTCGACTTCATGCCCTGCGCCTTTCGCAGATATATGCCATTGGAATAGTCGGCGAAACCCGGGTGGTTGGCAAACCGACCGCAAGGCGTCGGTCAATCGGAAGACCGAGGGTGCAAGTTCCGCGCCATATGGCCAAACCCCAGTCGCCCTCTGGCACGTACGGGGACGCCGAGCGGTTTCGAGCGACGAAAAAGCGGCCTCCCGGGGCCGCTTTCACGTGCCGTCCGCGGGCACGTGGCGGCGGACGGATGAACACTGCGGGGAGCGCTACTCGGTCTTCGCGCCTTCGCGTGCAGCAAGCTTTTCGCGAATGCGCGCCGATTTTCCGGAGCGGCTGCGCAAATAATAAAGTTTTGCCCGCCGCACGTCGCCCTTGCGCTTCACCTCGATCGACGCGATCAGCGGCGAGTGGGTCTGGAACGTGCGCTCCACGCCTTCGCCGCTCGAGATCTTGCGCACTGTGAACGCGGAGTTGAGGCCGCGGTTGCGCTTCGCGATGACGACCCCTTCATAGGCCTGCACGCGCTTGCGCTCGCCTTCGACGACGCTCACGTTCACGACGACAGTGTCGCCGGGGGCGAAATCGGGAATGGTCTTGCCAAGCCGCGCGATCTCCTCGCGCTCGAGCGTTTCGATGATGTTCATCACGTATTTCCCTTCCTGGCCATCGAGCCGTTACACGCAGCGCTGGGCGCCCCAGATACGCGTGATTTTTGAATTCTGCGAGCAGCCCCTGCTCGTCTTCCGACAACGTTCGCCGTGCGAGAAGGTCCGGACGCCGCTGCCACGTGCGCCCGAGCGCCTGCTGCAAGCGCCACCGGCCGATCGCCGCATGGTTGCCCGACAGCAGCACGTCGGGCACGCGCTCGCCATCATACGTCTCCGGGCGCGTGTAATGCGGACAGTCCAGCAAGCCCGCGGCAAACGAATCCTGCTGAACCGATTGTTCGTCGCCGAGCGCGCCCGGCAACTGCCGCACGACCGCGTCCATCACGAGCAGTGCCGGCAGTTCCCCGCCCGAGACGACGAAATCGCCGACCGATATCTCCTCGTCGACCTCGCGGGCGAGGAGCCGCTCGTCGATCCCCTCGTAACGGCCCGCGAGCAGAATGAAACCGGGCGTGCGCGCAAGCTCGATGACGCGTGCATGCGCAAGCGGCGCGCCCGCCGGCGACAGGTAGATCGTCTTGGGTGCCGTGACGCCCCCACGCGCCTGCTCGCGTCGCGCCGCAGCGAGCGCATCACGCAATGGACCGCACATGAGCACCATGCCCGGTCCACCACCGTATGGACGATCGTCGATGGTGCGATACACGTCGCTCGCAAAGTCACGCGGGTTGTGGACGCCGAGGTGCCAGAGCCCGCGTTCGCGCGCGCGGCCCGCGACGCCGAACGCCGCTGCATGCGTGACCATTTCGGGAAATAGCGTAACGACGTCGATTCGCATGCTCGGCCAATCCGCTCGATTTCCTTCCGCGGCGTCAGTAATCCTCTGCCCAGTCCACCTCGATACGCGCCGCGTCGACGTCGACGCGATCGACATACTGCGCAACCCACGGGATCAACCGTTCCACGCCATCGGCGGCGGCGACACGAAGGATCGGATGCGCGCCGCTGTCCACGAAATCGACGACGAGACCGAGCACACGACCGTCGCGATTCACCACCGACATCCCGACGAGGTCCGCGCGGTAGTACTCGTCGGCATCCGGCGGCGGCAGGCATTCGCGCGGCACGCCGACATGTGCGCCGCGGAGCGCACCGGCCGCCTCGCGTGTCGCGACGCCCTCGATCTCCGCGACGATCGCTCCCGAGTGCAACCTGCAACCGACGATGCTGTGCGGCGACCAATCATCGGCATCGCGTCGACGCAGCCACCATTGCGGCAGGTCGAGCAGCGTCGCCGGATCGGCGCACAGCGGTTGCACCCTGATCGAACCCCGCACGCCGTGCGGCGCCGCCACGCGGCCCAGCACAACGAACGCCGACTGAACGCCCGCGGTCAGGCTGGCTGCGCTGCCGGTGGGGCCGCAGCCGGGGAAGCGGCGGGGGGCGCCGGCTCGGTCGCCTGTGAATCCTTCGCAGCACCCGCGGCGGTTTCCTTCGCTGCAGCGGCCGCGCGCGCCACCAGCATGCTCACCGTATCCGACATCCTGGCGCCGTGGCCCTGCCAGTAAGCGACGCGCTCCTGGACGATCCGCAATCCTTCCTCGTTCGCGGCGGCGACCGGGTTATAGAACCCCACCCGCTCGATGAAGCGGCCATCACGACGACTGCGGGAGTCCGTGACGACCACGTTGTAGAACGGACGCTTCTTGGCGCCACCGCGAGCCAGCCTGATCACTACCATGTCGTTTTGTCCGATTCGACCGCCACGCACGGGAAGGCACGTGAGGGCCGCGAAAAAATGAAAGCCTTAGATTATAAGCCTTCGGCACACCTCGGGCAAATCAGCGGCCGGGCAGCAGATGGCGGAGGCCGCGCATCATTTTCTGCGGGCCCTTTGCCACCATCTTCATCATCTTCTGCGTCTGCTCGAACTGGTTCAGCAGCTGGTTCACTTCCTGCACGGTGACACCGGCACCGGCCGCGATGCGACGCTTCCGGGATGCCTTGAGAAGCTCCGGCTTGGTCCGTTCCTGGGGCGTCATCGAGTTGATGATCCCTTCGAGCCGGGCGACCCGCTTGTCGTCGATCGTCGCACCTTGGGCTGCGCGCGCGATCTCGGCCGGCAGCTTGTCGACGAGGGCGGCGAGGCCGCCCATCTTCCGCATCTGCTCCATCTGCGCCTTGAAGTCGTCGAGATCGAAGCCCTTGCCGCTCTTGACCTTTTTCGCCAGCTTCTTCGCACGCTCGACGTCGACGGTCTTGTGCGCATCCTCGATCAGCGAAAGCACGTCGCCCATGCCGAGGATGCGCGACGCCATTCGCTCCGGGTGAAACACTTCCAGCCCGTCGATCTTCTCGGAGACGCCGGCGAACTTGATCGGCGCGCCGGTCACGTGACGCACGGAAAGCGCCGCGCCGCCGCGCGAGTCGCCGTCGAGCTTGGTCAGCACGACGCCCGTCAACGGCAACGCATCGCGAAACGCGCGCGCGGTGTTGACCGCATCCTGTCCTTGCATCGCATCGACGATGAAGAGCGTCTCGATCGGCCGTACGGCCGCATGAAGCGCGGCGATCTCGCGCATCATCGCCTCGTCGATCGACAGCCGTCCGGCCGTGTCCACGATCAGCACGTCGTGATAGTGACGGCGCGCCCAGTCGAGCGACCCGTTGGCGATGGCAACCGGTTGCTGGTCGGTGCTCGACGGATAGAAGTCGACGCCGACCTGGCGCGCGAGCGTCGCGAGTTGCTCGATCGCCGCCGGCCGGTAGACGTCCGTCGAAACGAGCAACACCTTCTTCTTCTGGGACGCGATGAGCCGCGCAAGCTTGGCGGCCGTCGTCGTCTTGCCGGAGCCCTGCAGACCCGCGAGCAGGATCACCGCCGGCGGCTGCGTCGCGAGGTTGAGCGGCTCGGCGGCACCCCCCATCAACGCCGTCAGTTCGCGGGCGACGACGCCAATCAGCGCCTGTCCCGGCGTCAGCGAACCGACGACCTCCGCGCCGATCGCCTTTTCGCGCAGATCGTTGACGAATGTCTTGACGACGGGAAGCGCGACGTCCGCTTCGAGCAGCGCGAGTCGTACCTCGCGAAGCGCGTCCTGGATGTTCTGTTCGGTAAGGCGGGCCTCGCCGCGCAGCGTCTTCACGACGCGCGACAGGCGTTCGGTCAGTGTTTCGAGCATGGGTAAGGGTGGCCGGCGCGCGGGAAGTACAGACAGCGCCGTGCGGTAAACTGGATCGTGACCATTTTACTTCACGTGCTGGTCGCTGCGCTGTATGCGTCCGCCACGTGGGCGCGCTGGTCTTCGAGCAATGCACGCGTCGTCACACCGCGCGCGCCGGCAGCGCAACTGCTGCTCGCGCTTGCGCTCGCGCTGCACGCGTTCGTCATCGTTCGCGCGATCATGCGAGAAGACGGCCTCGATCTTTCGTTCGTGAATGCGCTATCGCTCGTCGCAGGCCTCGCGGCGCTCGCCGCGTGGCTGACCGGCGTCCTGCGCACGCTGCCCGGTGTCGGCGTCGTCATCCTGCCCGTCGCCGCGTTCTGCGTGCTGCTCTCGGCGCTGGCCGCAGCGCCACACCGCGTGTCCTTCGCCGGCGAACCGTGGGCCGCGACGCACATCGCGGTTGCATTGTGTGCCTATGCGCTGTTCGTCGTCGTCGCCATGCAGGCGCTCGTGATGACGGGACTCGAAAAGCGGCTGCATCGCGGGCAGCCGGCGATGGCGGCACCCGCGAGCCCGCCGCTTCTCACGCTCGAGCGATACATGTTCCGGTTGATCGCAGTCGGATTCGTGCTGCTGACGCTGACGCTTGCAAGCGGCATTCTCTTTTCCGAGCAACTGTTCGGGAAAGCGGTGACGCTCACCCACAAGAACGTCTTCTCGCTGGCCGGTTGGCTCGCATTCGCGATCCTGCTCTTCGGTCGTTGGCGTTATGGGTGGCGGGGACGCACGGCGCTAAAATGGATTCTCGGCGGAACGTTGCTGCTTGTTCTCGGCTATCTCGGCAGCAAATTCGTCCTCGAAGTGATTCTCCGGCGATGACCGTTTGGACGAAATTCCCCTAAGCACGCTCGCGCTGGCGCTGATCGTCCTGCTCGTGACCTCGGGTTTCTTCTCCGTTGCCGAGACGGCGATGATGGCGGCCAATCGCTATCGACTGAAGCACCAGGCACAACGCGGCGCGCGCGGTGCGCGCCTCGCGCTCGCCCTGCTTGCGCAAACCGATCGCCTGCTCGGCGTGATCCTGCTCGGCAACAACCTGATCAATGCGGCCGCCGCCACGCTCGTCAGCATCATCGTGGTGCGTCTGTTCGGCCAGGGAGAATGGCCGCTCGCGATCGGCACCGTCGCCGTCACGTTCCTGATCCTCGTGTTCTCGGAAATCACGCCGAAGGTCGTCGGCGCGGCGTACGCGGATCGACTCGCACCGCTCGTGAGCTTCGTGCTGACCCCGCTCCTGCGATCGCTGCGGCCGATCGTCTGGTTCGTCAACCTGTTCGTGCAGGCGCTGCTGTGGCTGGCGCGCTTCCATCCCTCGCCGCAGCCGAGCACGACGCTGTCCCAGGAGGAATTGCGCTCGCTCGTGCTCGAGGGCGCGCAGTACTTCCGCGGCAAGCACAAGACGATGCTCGCGAACCTGATGGATCTCGAGGCGATCAGCGTCGACGACGTCATGACGCCGCGTAGCCAGATCCACGCGCTCGACCTCACCGAGAAGGCGTCCCTGCTGCGCCAGCAACTCGCCACGTCGTATCACACGCGCCTTCCCGTATACGAAGGCTCGCTCGACAACATCGTGGGCATCCTCGCCGTCAAAAGCATCCTCCATGCAATGCAACAGGCCGAGCTCGACGTCGAGAAGATCCGCTCGCTGCTGCGGCCGCCGTACTTCATTCCGGTCGGGACACCGCTCCTGACGCAGTTGCAGCAGTTTCAGGCGGACCGGCAGCGCCTCGGACTCGTCGTCGATGAATACGGCGAGCTCCAGGGACTGGTGACGATCGAGGACATCATCGAGGAGATCATCGGCGAGTTCACGACACAGGCGCCCGGCGGGGCCGAAAGCTTCCGCCGCGAGCCGGACGGCAGCATCGTCGTCGATGGCATGGCGCCGTTGCGCACGCTCAATCGGCGGCTTGGGACGAAATTCGGGCTGGATGGGCCGAAGACCCTCAACGGCCTGATCGTCGAGCATCTCGGCGAGATCCCGGACGCCGGGGTGAGCTTCCAGGTGGACGGCCAGGCGGTGGAAATACTCCAGACTCAGGACCGCGCCGTGAAGGTGGTCCGTCTCCTTCCCCCTGTGGGGCGCGACGCGGCGCCTTTACAAACCCAGGTGGAGCGGGCATCATCGTGACAGCAAGTTTTATGCGAATGGAATATGCGCCGGGGGCAGGCGCCTGGCGCACTTGCCGATGCCCGTCGTTAGGAGGGAAAGTTCGCGCCGCAGCACCTGCGCGAGCGTGTGCGAAGATACTCGGCCCTCTTTCGGCACAACGTTTGCTTTCCGTGACGCTCTGACCTTGAATCCCGCGGGTGACCGGCTTTCGGCAGGTCGTCCGTCGCAAAAACGCCACAGAAACCAGATTGATGGCCACCCACGCCGCCACCCGTAATATCAGCGGACTCGCCCGGGCGCTCGCCCAGCACGGCGTCATGTCCGAGGCTGAAGCCGAGGCGCTTCAGACCCAGTCGCAATCCTCCGGCATTCCCTTTGTCGAGCAGGTGCTGTCCGGCAAGCGTCTGTCGGCGCACCAGCTCGCCGTGTTCGCCTCCCGCGCATTCGGCGTGCCGTTGCTCGATCTGTCGGCGTTCGACGCCGACCAGATCAACAAGGAGTACTTCGACACGCGGATCGCGCAAACGCGGCGCGTTCTGCCGCTGCACAAGCGCGGCAACCGGCTCTACGTCGCAACGTCGGATCCGGCGAACCTGCAGGCGCTGGACGAGGTGCGCTTCAAGACGAACCTCGTCGTCGAACCCGTCGTCGTCGAGGACGACAAGCTCGCCGCCGCCATCGTCAGGTTGATCGAGGCGAGCGGGACCACGCTGAAGGAGATGGCTGCCCTCGAGGACATCGAGGTGACGCTCGAGGACGGGTCGATCCAGCCGACGACGGCCGACGAGGACAGCGAGGTCGAGGACGCACCGGTCGTCCGCTATATCCAGAAGGTGCTGATCGATGCGATCAGCTCGGGCGCCTCGGACATCCACTTCGAGCCGTACGAGCGCTACTACCGGATCCGCTATCGCCTGGACGGCATCCTCATGGAGGTCGCGCAGCCGCCGCTCGCCATCAAGGACAAGGTCGCTTCGCGGATCAAGGTTATCTCCAAGCTCGATATTTCCGAGAAGCGGGTGCCGCAGGACGGGCGGATGAAGCTCGTCATATCGAAGAACCGGGCGATCGATTTTCGTGTTTCGACGCTGCCGACGCTCTTCGGCGAAAAGATCGTGATGCGTATCCTCGATTCCTCGGGAATCAAGCTCGGGATCGAGTCGCTGGGTTACGAACCGGATCAGCAGCAGGCGCTGCTCTTCGCCGTGGGGCGCCCGTACGGGATGATTCTCGTCACCGGCCCGACGGGTAGCGGCAAGACCGTTTCGCTCTACACGTGTCTGTCGATTCTGAACCAGCCCGGCGTGAACATCGCGACCGCCGAGGATCCGGCGGAAATCATGCTCCCGGGCGTGAACCAGGTAAACGTCAACGAGAAGGCGGGACTGACGTTCGCGACCGCGCTACGGGCGTTCCTGCGGCAGGATCCGGACGTGATCATGGTCGGCGAAATCCGCGACCTCGAGACAGCGGACATCTCGATCAAGGCTGCGCAGACGGGCCACCTCGTGCTGTCCACGCTGCACACGAACGACGCACCGTCGACGCTCGTTCGAATGCTCAACATGGGCGTCGCGCCGTTCAACATCGCATCGTCGGTGAATCTGATCACCGCGCAGCGGCTGGCACGAAAGCTGTGCCCGCAATGCAAGCGTCCGGAAGACATTCCGCCGGAAGCGCTGCTGCGCGCAGGCTTCAACGAGGAGGACCTCGATGGAAGCTGGCAGCCGTTCGGGCCCGTCGGGTGCGACCACTGCAAGGGCACCGGCTACAAGGGGCGGACCGGCATCTACGAAGTCATGCCGATCTCCGATGAGATGCGCCAGCTCATCATGCGTAACGGCAACTCGCTCGACATCGCGGACCAGGCTGCACGTGAAGGCGTGCGCAACCTGCGACAATCCGGGCTCCTGAAAGTCAAGGCCGGCGGGACCTCGCTCGAGGAAATCGAGGCGGTCACCAACGAGTAACAGCACGACGGCGTTTCGAAGGACAAGCCATGGCCACCGCAACCGTAGCGCGCAGGGATCTCAAGGTAAAGGACCAGACGTTCCTGTGGGAGGGCGTCGATCGCAACAACAAGCCGATGCGCGGCGAGATGCGCGC
>Ga0105248_10001556_pt1 | contig 25554 bp, 23 predicted proteins | sample KBSS34metaG_FD_81524 | JGI IMG/M metagenome (GOLD analysis project Ga0105248, IMG submission 81524) | Switchgrass rhizosphere microbial communities from Kellogg Biological Station, Michigan, USA - KBS S3-4 metaG | ecosystem: Host-associated > Plants > Roots > Rhizosphere > Soil | place... | reverse complement strand
TCTCCCCTCTGGCGCCGGCGCTCGGTCGTGAGAACCGCCAGCTGCAACGACATGGCGTGTACGGTCTCGCGAATGTCGTGCCGAGTCTGTGAGTCGCGCTGTTCGTTCTCGCCGATTATTTTCTCGATACGGTCCAGGTGGTTCTGATTTTCCTGATGCATTGATTGCCGCTCCTCGCGCATCAATGCCATGTTTTCCTTCAGTTCGGAGCGCGTCACGGAATTGTCCTGTAGCCTTTCTATTTTATCGACGGCGCGTTTTCCAAGCCACGCCAGGATTCCCACCACAAACGTGCTGGCGAGTTGGAATGCCTTCCACCCATCCAGATCATTCATTTCGCTCCCATGGTAGGATGGTTTCCTATTATCTTGTTAAGTACCCAATCCGAAACAGATGAACGTGATGAAGCCGTTATCCGTCGGAGTCGCGACCATCGCGCCCGCCGAGACACTCAGCACCTCCACGATGAACTGCGCAAACCCAGTGGCGGGACCGGCATTGTTGATGCTATAGGCAGTCAGCCCAGCGGCCGTCACCGCGATCGCCTGTGAGTTACTCGCCAGGAGCGCGTTCTCGAAGTTCACCGAATAGTTGCCGGCTGAATTGCGCGTCACCGACTTGACGTTGAAACCGTTGTTGGGCGCATTCGTGCCTGTCTTGGTCCCATCGAAAGTACACCAGGCACTGGCCGTATTGGGCGCACTGACACCCCGGTTGGCCGGGGTCGCCACCACACCGCCGGAAGTGTAGGCCGAGAACCCACTGGAGTTGATGTTGGTGGTCGCCGTCCACGCTCCCGTTGAACCTCCGATCGCGGATACCGTTCCCCGCAGACCGTTGATCTGCGTCATCCCTGCCGCACCAGAAAAGTTCAGCTGCGCGCCGACAACGACTGGATTGGATACAGCGACAGAATTGAGAGTGACCACGGCATTGGCCGCCTGCGTGATGCCGCTGATCGAGTACGCATTGCCCGGACCGATCTGCAGGAATGGGATATCGACTGAGGCCGGTGTTCCCAGACCGCCCACCCGATTGTCCTTGATGAAATTGGTCGCACTGCCCCGACGACAACCAATCATAGTGAGGGAACCGCGGAAAGTGGCGGCAATCTCCACAAGATTCGTGACCGTATCGGCGGCCGCGCAGTTGATCATCACATGGGTGCCGATCCCATCCAGATATAAGCCCGTCGTGCACTGCTCGAAATGAACCTTGTTCAAGACGCTGGAGTCGTAGACGATATCGATGCCGGTCGTCAGGTAATGTCCTACCCCTCCGGCGATCACGGCACGATTGATGTGCAGCACGCAATTGCCGACCGAAGAGATTTGCTCGACCTTGATTCCAGCGGTGGGGGTGTTGGTATCTGAGCCGTAAACTTCGATATCTTCATGCGGCAGGATGTCCGCGCCGCCTGAGATCGCATAGCCCGCGTTGGCATAGAGAATCCCGTAGGTCGTAAAGCGCCAGATCAGGCAACGACGGGGTCCGCTGTTATTCTGCCAGGCATCCGATTTGATCCCGCCCAATCCTACGATGTTGGCACAATCGACAGTCATGTCCTGCAGCAGAGAATCGAACATGCTGGAAGCGCCGTTGTTGGGATTCAGCATGAACGGGTATGCACCCGTATTCCACGTGCTGATAGCCTGCAGGATAGAGCCGTTCTTATTCGTTCCCTGGAATCTCACATCATTTGGCAATGTGAGCGTCGAGGCGATAACGGCCGTTCCCAATGGCATATTCACGACGTTTCCAACCGCGCCGTGTAAGGTCTGTTTGGCGATGTTGATCGTAGTATTGAGGGCGGTCGTGTCGTTGGTAGCGCCGTCGAATGTCGCGCCATAGCGACGCGCATCGTTCGGCAGATAAGCCATATTCGTCGGGGTGACACCTGCCAGGATTTCATCCGCGGTCTGGGGATTCAGAAACTGACTGATGGTCGATTGCGAGAGCGTCTGTCCGATAATCGCGGTGGCGTATTCCAAAGCCCCCGTGACCAAGTTGAAGAAGAGATATTTCCCACGACGATTGACTGTAGAACTCACCGTTCCATCGATAATGATGTCCCCATCGGGAAACTTCAGCGTACGCGTCCACTTCTGGTGCAGGCGTTTGACCAGGCGGGTTACCCGGTCCAACGCACGCTCGTGACTCTCTGCCGGGAAGGCGTCCAGATTCGTGTAGTCGGTGGGCTGGGTGAGATCCGGATCATCCAGAATCGTGATTTTTGCGGTTGCGACAGGGGCGGTGACGAACACCACTTGCGTGCCGACAATACTGAATCCCGACGACAGTGGCTGAACAGCACCGGTGACTGTATCGGTCACGAAGACTTTCAGATCCGCCGCGGTATCGAACTCAAACGGCACGCCGAATGAGACGGTCACCCCGTCCCCGTCGTAAACGATCTCGTTGGCCAATGCGGAAATGGTCATTGCGTGAGCCTCACGGTGCCGGACGACGGATTCAAGGTTGTGGGTGGTGGCATTTCCATGGACACGCCGCGTTGTTTCAGCTGGGCATTCATCGAGTCCATGATCTGGTTGCCCTGTTTGGCCGCGTTGATCATCATGAGATACACCCCGTCAATTAACTGACGCTTCTCATCCGGGGTGATTTGCGGATTTTTCGCCACCAGCCGCAGGTACTTGGTTTGGGTTGAAAGCGCCTCTTTGATGCCCTGCAACCGAAACAGGTCGTTCTCGCTCTGCGCCACCTTCATCAGATCCAGGGCCGATTGGATCTCCCCGGATTTGGCCAGATACTTGATGGTGTTCAGACGTGTGTTGGTCTTGTCATAGGCATCGTAGAAATCCGTGATCGACTGAGCCGAGGCTGAAGGGTAGCGCACGACAAACGCTTTGATGACCGGGATGTCAGCAAGCGAGGCGGCTGGTTTGACCGGATCGGGAATCGTCCCTGTGCTGATCAGCGCCTGATCGGCCAACTTCAGCGCGTACTGTCCCAACTGCCCAGACCACGCACGCACGTAGTTCTCAATCACGGCGGGCGATGACATGGACGTGTCCCGAAAGCCCGGCATGGTCGCGGCGAACTTACCCAGCAGCTTTCCCGACTCGGTGGTGTAGTCGGTGTACTGATACTCGGGCAGAATCCCCTCCATGCTCGCAGGGACGATCGGGTTACCGGTGAACGTGGAACGATTGGCGAACTGCTCCACTATCGGGATCATGAACGTGGGGATGTAGGACGGCGTCAGCGCCTGTAGCATCGAGCTACCCAGATCTTGGAAGGCTTTCGGATTCGTGCCCTGATAAGCCTCCAGCGCGCGTTCTGGCAGGGATCCAAAGGCAATCCCCAATTCCATGGGCTTGGGTATCCGATAGATGTGATCCTTCGTCATCACGATCCAGAAGAGGTCTTTCTGCCAGCGTGGAATCTCGGCCCAGCGCGGATCATCTTTGTTCGCGTACCAGAGCAGTACGGACGGCAATGTCACCGACACCCCCAACTTGAATGCCGTCTCCACCGGTCGATCGATGAAGGCGCGGACCGTTTTGTCCAGGCCCTGCACGTGCGCATTCCAAAAGGCGACGATCATGTTGAGCGCGCGGGTCTGAGCGCCCACCCGCTGGAAGTCCAGGGTGATTTCCCGGGCCGCCATGCCGCCTTGCATGATGTCTTCCGCCTCGGATTCGCCCGAAGTCATGCGCTTGTATTCGCCTAAACGGGTGGCGTTCTCGACGATCTCAGACGTGATGCGCAGCACCTCGAGCGGGCTCTTGATGACGTTCCAGGTCTTGGACATCAGCCCGGTGTCGCGCTCGAGCTTGAAGATGTTCTGCTCGATGTAATCGCGATCCAGGGCCACGAGGGCTGAGTTAGCACCGCCGGACTTCAGAAAGTTCTGGTAGTCCTCGTCCTTGCGAAACAGAGAGCCCAACCCCCGCAGCGCATCAAACACGGGAATGATGCCTTTTTCCCCGAGGTTGAAGGCCGTCAGCTGGTCGCGGATGAAGTTGCGCGCGGTGAATTCAGGGGAAAGCGTGGTGCCGGCCCGAAGCCACCGGGCGGGTGCGCGCATGAGCTTGACCGCAAGGCCCACGGACTGCTGATCCAACGCCCGAACAGCCGTAGCCACCTCGGGTGAGACCTGAAAGACCTGGCGCTCGCCATCGCGATAGAGTGCGATCTCGTCGTTTCGAAGTCCGGGTGCGCGCGGGCGGAAGACGGATAGCGTTTCCGCGTCCGCTTCCACGCCGTTCTCCTTCATGAAGGCGTTGACGCCTGCGTCCTTCCGAGAGGCCGAAGCGACCCGCACCATGAGATCAGCCGCTTTGTCACCGGCGGCATCCGCCATATCCGCAAGCGTCGAGAGCGCGCGGTTGCGCTCGGCCAGCTGAACGTAGGTGTAGGTGTTGCGAATGATCGATTCCAAGGGATCGACGATCATCCGGGTTGAGCCCTCGATCTTCTTGATGGGCGCCCGAACCGACAAACCCTTGCCCACGCCTTTAGGCCCTCCACCCTCGTCCATGAGGCGGTAGAAGGGAACGTAATCCTGATTCGCCTCCTGCATTTTCTCGAACGCGTCCTGCGATAAAATCCCTGAATCGCGTAAGTACTCCAGGGTGTGGGTTTGGTAGTCCTTCAGGTCTTGAAAGGACTGCTCGAACCGACCGCCCGCCTTTACCGTCTCCTGTGCGGCCTCCAGCGGCACTCCCGTCTTGATCCCGCGGGCTTCGAGCTCCAATGCCCGTTTGGACACGGCATAGGCCCTAAGGCCATCTAGATCGTCCTTGATCGGGTCCAGTATCTTGGACAGCGGTTTGCCCACGTTCTTGAAGCTGTCGAATTCGAACGGGCTGTACTCGAGGAAGTGATCCGCCTTACCGGTTGCACCTCGTGTGAGCCGCGCGAGCTGATACGGATCGTCCTGAACCTCCAGCGGCTTCTCGCCATTCAGCAGCCGTGTCAGCTGTTTGATGGGGTGAAGATCATCGACAAGCGCGGTGTAGAGTTTATTTAAGGTCGGCTTGGAACCGTTGGGCTGGTCTTCCATCGAGATACGTGCGAGGACACGATCTTGAGCAGTTTGCTCTCCCGTCGCCTTGCCTCCTGCTCCTTGTGCAGGCTCAGATGGCACGGACGGCACAACCACTTCACTCTTAAGGGCTTGTTGTAATTTGGGTGATGCATTTGCGAGTTTATCTCCCCACACCGCTCGCATGGCTGCTTCTGGAGTTTCCCTTTGACCAAGTACACGTGCGCCATACTCCTGCAACTGTCCTTTTTCCGCTGGCGTGAATTCAGCGGGTGAGTTTTTCGCCAATCCCGCATATAGGTCCGGTGGCATTCCTGGCAGTTCTTTTGCCCAGGCGTTCGTGTTGGCTGCCCGCATTTGCATATCCGCATTTTTAGCTCTCGTTGTTTCTGTGGAACCCAATGATACTCGTGGAACCTCCTTACCCGCTTCAACCGCCCTGGAGAGGAGCGCTCGGCTCGTACCCCCGAAGACAAACTCATCGGGGCCGCCGTGCCCCTGCGCGAACTGCATTCCCAGCTCCTGCGGCGTCACATCCATGGACATCAACTTGCCGCCTTGAGCGTATTTCTCTGCTTTGGCTTTATCGGTCGTCCACCAATCTCCTGTGGGAACTTGGTCACTCCCCTCACCGCGATATAGACGGATCATCCCATCCGACTTGATCGCCACATCGTTCGCAACCGAACCCTCCACGGCCATCGACTGCGAGCGCATATCCTTGGGCACATCGACCGGCTTGGGCGCTTCCGGCTTAACAGTCGGGTCGATCTGCCCCGCGTATTTCTTGGGGATATCGATGTTGTCGCTGGCGATGTCCTGACGGACGGTGGGGTCCGTCTGTGCATCCGCGACCACCTCTTGTGGTCGGATCCCGGTATCCGCGTAGGTATCGCCCACCTTGCCGGTCAGGCGCTTGAGTTGGCCTGCCCCACCTGTCGCCAAATGCAGACCACCGACGAGTATCGCGGCCTCGGCAAAGTCACTGGCACTGGGCAACTGTCCCTGCATGGCCTTGCCCGCCGTGACCATGCTCGTGATCTCGCTGGTTAGTTTGGCGGTTTGAGCGGCGATCGGACTCATAACCGGGGTTGCGGCAGCCCCCACCAGAGCCCCTGTCCCGGCGGTGATTCCGCCGACGACACCGGAGTTGTGGGCCTCGAGGAAGGCACTCGAGGTACGCTCCCAGAAGTCCTGAGCGTCCTTCAGAGAGCCCTTGCGGTAGGCGTCCACCATCACCCGACGCAGATAGGCGGGCAGCGCAAAGGCACCGTAGCCTGCTCCCAACGTCGCACCCGCAGCCCCGCCCGCTTCAGTTCCGGCAGGACCGGAAATGGCCGTGCCGGCCACTGCACCCAATGCGGCCCCGCCCTGCTGACCCAAGAACGCACCACCCAGCATGGCTGGCAAATCACCTGCCATCTGACTCACGCCTGCAGCAATCCGTCCCCACATCGGCGCATCTTCAGGTGCCAGGGTATCGGGCAGTTTCCCGTGCTTGATGAGCCCCGTGACGGACATCTGCCAGCCCGCATCGAGATAGTCACCGAACCCCAATTGTTTGCCCGGCTCACCCTTGACGGTGCCCAGATTCTTCTTGAAGTAGTCCTTCACGGGAGCGGAGTTGAAAGGCTTGTCACCCCAGTACGAGGCAACTTCCTGTTGCGAGAATCCGCCGTTCAACAGTGCGGCCGAACGGTCGGCCTGATAGGAAGCGAGTTCAGAGGAACTGAACCCCGCGTCCTTGAGCGCCTGAAGTTGATCTTGGCCGCTCACAGCTTACCCGTCCGCTTCAGATACTCTTCAGCCGATTCCCCTTCCTTGCGCGGGATGGCTTGCCCCGGAGCTTGCGTGGCGGATTTCAGCACGTCCTGCATGATGTCCTGAGGTCCGCGGACATAACTGCGGATCCGTTTACCCAAATACTCGGGGCTGTCGGGGTCGAGTAGCTCTGCCGCGCTCTTGCCCGCGCCCCGCTGTTTTTGATATTCGCCCAGGAACCACGAGGTGAAGCGCTGCAGATTCTCATCCCCGATCGGGTCTTGCAGACCGATAAGCGGATTGCTGTGTGTCAGAGTTGACTTGGCCACTTCAATGAGCCCGCTCTTGAGTTTGGCTTCCGCCTCGCCGTCCGCCGTCCCCTTGTGCTCGACTTCCGCACGCAACTTGTCCAAGTCCTGAATATCCAGCCGGCCATCGATCAGATACGAATTGAGTTGGTTCGCATCCGTGACCTTGCCGGTAGCCCCATCGGGAAGGTTGATGCGCGCGAACAGCTCGTTGAATGTGGCTGAATCTGTCTTGGGCGCCTTGTCCCGCGCCTTGAGCATATTCAGGAACTGATCCTTGGAGCCCGAGCCGAAGGGTGCGAGGTTGGAATTGAGTACGGTCTGCGCATCCAATTTGCCATCGTTCATGCGCTGCAGGAACGTGTTCTGCGTCTGTTTCTGGCGCAATTCCTCGGCCTGTTTGGCCAAGGTCAACTGGTGTTCCTGATCGATGTACTGCGCGTTGATGGCCTGACGCGCGTGATTCTCTGCACTTACCCGTTGTTCCGGAGTGAGCGCACGAATGGCCGGATCGGTCGAGTCTCCTGATTTCAGCGTGGCGAGCATGTTGGCCGGATGCATCTGGATCATGCCTACCACCGAGTTGTAGGCCATCTCCTTCTCGGCTTTGTCCTTCAGCTGCTGGCGTTGCTCAGCGGTGAGTGACATCGCATCGAACAGCGCATTGCGTTCGGCCAGTCTCTGGATGAACAGGTGCGGATTGTTCTGGAGTTCGGTACTGGCGGACTCGATCGACTTACTGGCGACATTGACATTGTTCTGTACCCGAGAGGCCGCCTCAAAGCTCATCGCGTTGCGCTGCAGCTCTTCCCGCAGTGCCAACAGACGCTCGGTCATGAATTGCTTGGACTGGCGGGTCGGAGCGCCCTGCGCCACCTGATTCGCCTGCGCGTCGAAGTCCTTCAGCAGAGTCGGCGTGAAATTCGGCGCCCCGGGATCGGCCTTGAGTTTGCGGTCCTCCAACTGCTGCATCCACGAGGATTGCGTGTTGGACAGCGCCTGTACGCTCCAGGTTGCGGCATCGCGCTCCTTGACGACATCGATCGCTTTGACGACGGCTTGTGTAGCGCCCGCCAGATCCTGCAGCCCTTCGCCCAAACCGCTGGAGGAAGGAGTCACCGCGCCCGGACCGAGTCCGGAGCCGGAGACATTCGTGCGCTGTTGATACTCGGGCAACAAGCTCGGCATTAGGCGACCTTCCGGGCCGCGTAGCCCTTCAAGAGATTCGCGCCCGCGAGAAACCCGCTCTGCACCAATGCTGAGCGGCCCTGCGCCTTTTCAGCCGCTGCCTGGGCCATAAGGCCGGAGGCTTTCATGGTGCCGCCGTAGCGGATGTTGAGTGCGTCGAGCTCTGCGTTGATGCCCGACTGCTCGACAACCTTGGCCGAGGTTCCACCGGCCCCTCCCCCGGCTTGGGCGATGGCCGCGGCTTGTTCTCCCAAGACCTGACGGGACTGACGGCGTTGGGTCTGCTCATCCGCATAGGCCTGGGACTGAACGACGTGCGCTTGCTGCCCTAAGGCTGCCGCATTGGCGTTGGCTGCGGAGTTCGCATCCATCCCTTGGGAGACCGCCCCGCCTGCCGAGATGAGCCAAGGAAGCGCCTGCATCAGCCTCTCCGATAGACGAATTGATCCGGGCAACCGGGATAGAAGCCGGCCAGGGACTCAGCACGCGTAAAGCCCAGTGTCTGCAACCAGCGACAGCCCTGTCCGTTCTGAGCTGCGGTGGCGGTCAGGGGCTCGGGGTGCACCTCGAGGAACCGCTTCACATACCCGTGTACGGTTAGAAAACGGGTGGTGGGCTTGATGAATGTCCACAGCCAACCCTGGCCCTGTGGATCACGGGCGATCCCGCCGCATAACACGATGTTGTTCTCATCGACCAACGTGTATGCGGGGCCGCGTTCGGACAAGGCGATTCCATACGACACGGAGGCCAGCGGATCCCGAAAGGTAATGAGATCGATGGGACTGAAGTCCAACAGTCTCATGGGTCGTACTTCTTCATGCGCGGCATGATCGCCGCGACCGTCATGGGAACCGGGGCGTCCTGGCGAATCTCGATGCGGTTGTCGATTTCGTAATCGCCCGGGAAATCCACCACCACGTCATGGGTGATGAAGGGTTCGGGATCCCCCATCGGGGTTGAGGGCGAACGGGTCGCCACGTCGTCGAGCTTGCCGCCGAAGAGTCCACACTTGCCGAGCGCGGTATCCAGGAAGCGCACGACGAGTTTATGGATGCGCCCGATCTTGCCCTGACTCGTCCCATCCCCCCCGCCGCCTTCCAAGCGCATGGTCACGAGGCGGGCCGAGGCCTGAAGGCCGACCTGCACGGTACTCGCAGCGCGCACGAGGGTAATTTGACCCGACAGGACTTGCTGGGAGGGCTGTACGGCGCCGTCCGCCAGGATCTGCACGGTCTGCCCTTCCAGATGTGACAGCCCGCTGATGAGCGTGGCCGGAACCCCTGAATAGGTCAGCCCACAATCCACGTAAAAGGCGTCTGCCTGATCATCCCCTCCCGTCCCATCCTCGTCCGCCGATTCCCACGGCCGTTGCATCACCTCCACGTACCGGGTCGTCACCCCATTGATGGTGCGCTGGACGATCAACCACACTTCATCCCGGGAGCCATCGGTGGCGGGAATGACACACACAGACTCAACAAATCCATTGCCGCCAATCGGGTGACGATGCCACCCGGTGACTTCCTGGTCTTTGTCGTAGGTAAATCCCACCAGTTTGCCGTTACTGAGCACGCACCAGACAATCGAGTACGGTTCCCCCTGATAGGCAATGTCGATGATCCCAGTGCGGGTAATGCGATCGGAGAGCACTGCCAGGTCTGTCGGCACGAAGGCGTCGAGCTCCAGCCGGTAGTCGAGCGCGAGCAATTTGCGCCCCGCCCGTTGGACGTAGAGCAGCGAAGATCCCACCACCAGCGGTTGCACCGCCCTAACCCGCTTCTTGGCTTGGGGATCGATTTTGTAGTTGGCCGGTCCCAGCGGTTCGGTATTGGAGGCTTCCGCAAAGGTGAATTCTCCGCCCCCGGTTCCGATGACCATCTTCTGCATGGCTTGCGCCCACAGAATCGCATTCACATCCTGGGCGGTTAGTTGCAGCCAGATCGCACAATCCGCGGTCACCTCACCGAAGAGGTCCCCGGTCATGTTCTCGTAGTCGTTGGGAACGGTCCCCCAGAACCGCAGCTTTCCAAACCAGAAGAGCCGGTTGCGGAAGAACTTCACGCAGGCCGGATATTCGGTGGTCGCAGACCAGGCCCCCAGCGACCAGCGGGCGGTGGCATTCGGTGCCCCCACCACATTGGCCGGCAGTTGTTTCAGTCCGTTCTTGCTGTCCACGATCACCGTTGCGGTGACGTGTGTGGAGTCCGTAAAGGCTGTAATGCGGGCGATGCCATAACCCGAGTCCTGATAGTCCCACTGCACGCCCGTGGTGGATTTGCCGTCGTAGGCTGTTCCATGTTCCTGCGTGGGCGCGTTCGTGCCGGAGGTCGCGGCATTCAGTGCCTTGTAGGTCTTGCCGTCGAAGCGCGCCAAATCGTTGGCGTTGTAGGCAACGTGTACTTCCCAGGTTGAAAGGTTGTTGTTTTCCAGTTCAAGTCGAATGAGCCGCCCTACATCGGTGGCCGCAAAGAGCGCGGCAGAGGCCGTCAATGTGACCGAGCCGGTGGAAGCGGAGGCATAGACGGTTGTCGTAGAGGTGGAGGGGTCGTTTTGCTCGAGGAACGGTCCCTGCACAGGCTGATAGATCGAAAAGACCCAATTGGTATCGCTAATACGGGTCAGTTTTCGCGGGGCGTAGGTTCGATAGCGGTTGGCGATATAGAGCACGTCGCCGGATTGTTCGACATTCAGCGCACAGGTCCCATCCGCATTGGTCAGATCCGCAAGCGCGTAGGGGCTGACGATCTCGTAGGGAACACCTCCCGAGAGCAAGACTCCTCCGAGGGTATAGAACCGCACGTACAGATCCCCAAACTCCAGCACGAAGGCTTGCGTGGCCGAGAATTCGAACTTGAGCAACCAGCACCGATCGGTCTGGGTTTTGACCGGCGATACATAGCGGGTACCACCCCTACGAACCGCCGGCCCCTGCACGAGCGGCAGAAAGCCTTCGATCCGATGGCAGCCCGCGAAGTACTTGGCCAGATCCGTACGGCCGGAGATGTTCTGGGAGAGCTCACCTGCGTTAAAGCTGGTGAGGATCGGGGATGCCCTCACCGCGCCCTCGCCATCACCCATTCCCCATCAGCCACGGATTCGGACGCAACCTCGAGTGCGTTGGCGAGTTTCGCCTCCGATATCGCACGCTTGTACGCTGCCATACAGATCTGGCGTTTCGAGTCTGACTGTGTGATGCGCTCGCAGCATTCATCCGCGAGCCGGGCTGAGAGACTTTCGGCAAACGCCGCATCGAACAGCGACGCATCCGTGATGCGCGCGATGTAGCGGATATGCAGAGGAGCCGGGAGGTTGGTGAGGATCTTGTCTCCTTCCCGGGACCACAAGGTGCACGAGCCGGTGCGGTAATCTGTCAAATCCGCATGGGAGACGAGATCGCCTCCCTCGATGAGCTTCAGGAAGTCGCCAGGGACTTGGAACTGTCGCGCGTAGTCCGAGTCTGGAGTCGCGGATAAAGCCGCCAGCGAGACCCGCTGAATGCTGAACCGCCAGCGGTGGCGCGCGAGTTCCGCATCGCGGATGGGGGCGTAGTTCGCGCTGATCACCCGGGCGCGGTTGGTGTCGTCCGTGAGCGCAATGATGAGATCCGAACCGAGGAGCGTGAGCGCCCGGTTGGCGATGGAGACTTCGGTGGTCATCGCCTAAGCCTTTGATAGGCCAGCGACGGAATCAATGCTTGGTGTTTCTGCGGCTCCCTGCTATGCGCCTAGAGACCGGCAGGGAGGTCAGATGCGAGGGGCTACTTTATGAAGTCCACGATAATCGAAATGGGCTTGCCACCCGCTCGCATGTCGAAGGGAGGCGAGCGACCCACATACATCTCATTGAGCGGATACGGGTTGCATACAAACCGCTCGTCGTCGATGAAGTACTGATAGAAATCGATCTTGGAGCAGAGTCGCAAATTCGATTGGACAATGATCTCCAGCACCTGCTCATAGGTCGGAAACCACAGGTGCGCGTTGCCGTCGCTCCAGAACTTCGATATGACGGTGGTGGTCTTGGGATCGTAAACCGTCGTACCGCCCATCATCGCATCGCCCATGACTCGACCGCGGTCGTCGTAGTAGCTACGCCGCCTCAGCAGCGGACTGCGATAGTCCGGCATACTCAGGCGAAACAGCCCGCCAGTAACAAGCACGCGGTAGACGTCATTAAGCACACCCGGAACGGCGGCCCTCGGCAGATGCTCGAAAACATCCTCCGATTGGATCTTCCGAATCGTGCCATTCGCGAACGGCAGCGGATCTAGCGCGTTGTGTTTTATCTCACGAGGATTGTTCGGCTTCAGCGCGAGCCCCACAAAGTTGGGGATCTTGTGCTGTTGCGATCTCGGGTCCATGTTCCCGAAATAAAGATAGGGATCCGAAGGAATCGACACGGCGCTCATTGGCCCGGAGACTACTCCAAGGCAATCGCGTTTCAATACGCGCTGCCGCAATCAGTGATTGGTCCAGTTCGTGCCGTTGCAGTAAACCGGAATGGATACAGAACCACCGGCAGCCACAGTTGCGTTATAGACCGGAGTCGCTGCGGCATCCGAGACGGCGTACATGAAGCCCTTCGCGCCCGCGTTGCAAGTTGGCAGCGTTGCTACCGTAAGCATCTTGAGACCCACGGCTGCCGAGGGAATGAAGTTCTGTGAGGCGTCAAACTGCGCGGCTAATGCGGAGTTGGAACTGAGCCCAAGAATGCTGGCGGAAGGGCGATAGAGACCCGTAGTCGGCACAGTTCCTGAAGAAGTAACATTGAGGTAACTGGCATTCAGCGCCTGCGTCGTCGTCGCCCCGCCACCATTTAGACTGATGGCCCCACTGCCCGACACAGTAAAGGTTGGATTGTCCGTGGTATTTCCAAAGGTAATGGCGGTTTTACCTATACTGGCCCAGTTCCGAGCGGCGCCACCAATCAGAAGGGCCGTATCTCCCATGGATATGAAGTTGCAATCCGTTGTCGTGTTCGTTGCGTACTGTTGCCAGCTGGGCGCCGAGTAGCCGGTCTGGCGGTACCACGAGAGCGAATAGCCGTTAGTCCCTGAGGGCATCGAGAAGGCCGAGGGATGAGTGAGTACGGAGGCATCAAGTGCGGTGCTCGAAATGTTGATACCCGTGCGAAACGTCGCCCCGTTGGGGACGATGTCCATAGCGGCGGCGCACGAGGTTTGACTCAATGCCCCCGCTCCGCACCCCAACCGCTGAGCGACGGTCGCGCTCAGGACGTTGTAACCGAATGGATCGACATTGACAGCCGTATTCTGGTTCGAGATGTCGCTTTCGCTGCCGAACTGAAGAGAACTCGTTCCAGCACCTGCAGAGACCAACGTCTGTAGATACAGCCCCCAGAGTGCGTGAGAAGTACCCGTATTGTCGTTGATGGACAGTGCGGTCATGTTGATGGAACCGACCGCAGAGGCCCCCGTATTGTCGCTGACACGAAGTCCAGACAATACAGTATCTTGTTTGCCCGGCAGCCCTAGCGCGCAGACAGCCGCACGGTTGCAATAGGTCGGCAGCCACTCATCGGACCAGTTGGAGCTGTTCTGAGAAGCCTGACCGGCGAAGATATTTTGCGCGGCCAGATTGTTGGTAAGGAGTGCACTCGTGGTATCGAACTTGTTGTAGCCGATAGAGGCGACACCAGCGGTCACATCCGCCGAGGCGTTCTTGCTCATGACGATGCTGGGACTACCGCTGATATCTCTGACGGTGGCGTTGCTGGGGAATGCAGTCGCTTGAAAGATCAGTGCCCCGACGTAGAAACTGGAGCAGCCCATAACGCACGTAATCGTGGCAGAGCCATTCGTGGCGTTGATCGTGGAACCGGCCTGATTCTGAAAGACCGGATACAAAGACGTGCCGACCGGAAGTACGGCCGTGGTGCTGGAAATGGTACCCCCACCGAGCGGGGACACAGGACCGGTCACGTCGGCAGAACTTGTGGCCGCCAGACAAACCAACAATAGTGCGAGTAAGCGGCGCATCACTAGCTCGGTACGCGAGCGACGCTTGCGTAGATACCCGAAGGAGGTCCGCCAGTGATGGTCACTTGAATGGGACATGGCGGCAGGTAGAAAACACCCGCCCCTGCGGCCGTGAACGTGGTTCCCGCGCCCGCATCAACTAGGGTCGAGCCGTCAGGCCCCACGAACTGTAGTTTGATGGTCGCGCCGCTGAAGGTGCCCACAACGGTCATGACACCCATTCCCCCCTGCCACGCAACTTTGTTGCTCGACGCCGCTCCGTTGGTGATGAGGTTGCCGCCCGAGGTGGAACTCATGGCTTACCCGATCGGGTCGTTTTCTTTGACGCGCAGGTAGTTCGTCAGCGCTTCCAGGGCCTGCAGGACTGCGATGCGGCTCGTGGTCTTGGTGAGATCGATCTGGATCTCCACGGCGCTCGAGGTCGTGGAGGCGGATTCCGTCACGTCCGTGGGCTGCATCGCCCCCACGTTCGCACCATAGAATCGGGAGGCCATGCGCGCTCCTTACAGGGTGTAATCGACCACGGCGCCCAATGCACCGGTGCCCGTGGTGACATCTGTCGTGTGCACGGTGGCGCAGATGTCCAGCCCCGTCTTGGGATCCGCGGCCATGCCGATCGCCTGCCACAGCGGCTGGTTGCGCTTCACGAGCGTATTGCCGGAGGTGGCCTTCATGACGCATTCCTGATCCACTACTGCGGCAGCGCAGTCCAGGTCGGTCGTGAAGAAGGAGTCGGATGAGGTGAACGCGACCAACCCACCATCCTGGGGTTTGCGATACACCCCGATGTTGAACTTGCCCGCGGTCTGCGCGCCCGAAGAGACCTTCACAGACGTCACAATCGCATTACTCGGTACTTCCACCAGCCGGATGACCGAGGTTGCCGAGAGCGATGCAGTGACCGAGGCAATGTAGCCATATACCCGGAAGTTACGGCCCGAACCACCGGCACCCGGGTTGTTGGCCACGCGCGGGGTCGCTTCGCGGTTCGCGATAGCCGTGGACTTGAGAGTCAGATCAATTGCCATGTTTCACTCCAAAGTGGATACGGAAGCGATTTCAGATCAGCTACCGCACCAAATCTTGACGACTTTCTTTTCCTCGTTGCGCGTCGCGCCCACGCTCATCTTCACGTACACCTGGTAGGGCTCGCCCTGGATGTCGTTGCGCACGCTGACCGAGGTATTGATGTCATTCCAGGTGACCACGTGCATGCCGCTCTTGAGCCACATGGGGACTTGGCGGGAGCTTCCGGCGGCATCGTCGGTGGCTTCCGTGGTGGCCCACGGGCGCTCCGAGTGGATGAAATTGAAGCCGCGGAATGAGGTGATCAGGCCCCGACTGTTGTAGACCGGACGCTCATTGAAATCCAGGCTCAGCACCTGAATCTCGCTCATCAGCGCCAGATGATCCTTGGAGGTGATGCAGACAAAGATGTCGTCGTTCTCCAAGTCCGCTTCGTTGGCGAGAAAGATCGTGCGTCCTTTCTCCAGCTTCGCGACATTCAACGGTGAATCCGTGCCGCCCACATTCACACTCACCGTCTGGTTGGTGGTATCGAACGCGGTCGAGGTGGCGCCCGTCTTACCGGTGGCGGCAGAGGCGAAGAAGGCGTTGCCGATCACATCGTCGTACTTGCGATTGGCCGCCGAGACCGCATTGGTGACGTAGATCCCCTGCGGGTCGGTGATGATCTTGAGCTTGTCGAACGTGTCGATCAGCTGCGGCAGGTCCGCATCGTTCGGACGCGCCCAGCGCCGGTCAACCGCGGCATCCACCCGTCCCATCGGGGCGAAGCGGGTCGTGACGTCCTGCATTTCGATGGAGCCGATCTGATCGACCGGACTCATCTGCTCGCCGACACCCGTCGCAGGCATGCAAGCCTGACGCAAGCGTGACTGCTTCTGTTGCAGCAGCTGCACGATGTTCTGGTTGTAGGTGCTGACGTACCAACTGGGAATGTTGACGGACATGGCCGAGCCTCATGCGAAAACGCGTGTGGGAACCGTTTTCGGAAGAGGCTTATCCGCGAGGGGCCAGATCCTTCGCTGATGACACTCAGCGCGGGCGAGTTGCTTTCAACCGGTCAGCCGGGGCGCGTAACCTTGTCGGCTCAAGCTGACGATGCATAAGGACGGGGACGGAATCAACTACTTGTGATTGGAGAACAGGAACACAATCAGCGAGTAAATGAAGGCCAACCCGATGACGGCCTGCAACGTAAGCGACAGAACGACCTTCAGCCGCTCCTTCAACGAGCCGCCTCCATCTGCGGTCCGAGCACCGCCATCTTGGCGTGGAACTCCTTCTCCGTGATGCGGTTAGCGATACGGGCATCCTGCAGCTCCTTGAACTGCCGCTGTACCGCCTCTTTGGTGATGTTGAAGGAACTGCTCGCGCTATCGGCTGCCGAGAAGCCCGGCTCCCCAACCTTCGATCCCCACTGGTAGAAGTCCTTGAGCATGGTGGCGGTGCCAAAGGTGCGCTCGTAGGTCGCCATCTTGGCATCGTCCCAGCCAGCGGCTTTCAGGAAGCGTCGCGCGTATTCGGCCTTGGCGTCGAACTCCTGGCCCCACTCACCCTTGAGTTTCTCCAGCTGAGCGTGAGATTCGGTCTGCGCCTGGGTCTCCTGCGCCCTGATCAGCCCTTCGATGTGCGCGTTCCATTTGGAGGTGATGGCTTGCGCTGCCGATTTCGGGATGCCGGCTTCGTGGAACCAGGCTGAGGCTTCCTTGATGAGATTCGCCCCACCTTCTCCGGGAGGCGCGGGCAGTTCGTACTTGTCGGGCGCTTCGGGAACGCCGAGTTTGGCCCGGAAGGTTTTGATGCCCTCGGTGTCCTTCTCGTCTTTCGGCAGGATGACGGTACGGCCCGCCTTGTCCTCACCAATGAGCTTCTCGAGATTCTGATAGCTCGTGATGACGTCCGCTGATTCCTTCCAGCCCTTGTTGGTGACATAGTCCTTGACGGTGTCCGGATACCACGGTTGGTTCGCGGCTTCGCCAGAGGTGCTTCCTGCTGCCTCACTACTCGCTGCTGCTTCGGTCGTCATTGGATTCCCCAAGGTCGGTTTCGTCGAGGTCGATCATCTTCGCGATGCGCAAGTATACGTCCCGCATTCCAGCGCGGTACACGCTCGCGTGAGAGTCCACCATACGCAAGATCGGGCTCACCACAATGCCGCCTTTGTTGATGCCGCAGAAGCGCTTGAGGTCACGCAACATAATCGCGGCTTCCGGGTGCGGCTTCCCCTCCACGCACAGGGTATTGAGGTAGGCGAGCCGCTTGCGCTTGATGCGCTCGAAGAGGCTCACCGGTAGAGCCTATCGACCTGTTGCGTCATGCGTAGCTTTTTGCCGACGACTTCAGACTTCACCGGGTAGATGCGCAGCAAGGGTACGCCATCGCAATAGAAGGTCTCGGCCTCGTCGCTGTCCAACCGCACGCGCTGGCAGTACTTCTTGACCATATCCAGCGTCCACCCCGTAGGCCAGTAATGGTTGAGAGCCAGACGAATCTCCTGCTCCAACTGGTCGCCCAAGGCTTTGGCGGGCAGGTAGATGCCCTGATCGCTGACGAGGCTCAAGCCTGCCCTGCCCGGATCTGATCCGCTTTCGTGGCATTGAGCGCGGCCTGGGAGATCCCCGGTGCTGCAACCGCGGCTTGCTGCAGATCCGTCTGCTGCTGCGCCAGCTGCACCATCTGCTCGTAGGTCTTCTTGTCGCGAATCAGTTTGGCCGGTACCCCGTTGATTTCGGCAAGTTCGCGCACGGATGCCGGCACATCGATAACCATGGTGGAGTGCGGGTCCAGGGCTTGGGCAGCGGGCAAGGCTTCGAACGTGCGCATGATCGCAACCCCGTCCTGAGCACGCATGGCACGCGCCAAGGGTGAACGGTATTCGATCTGGTACTGCCCTCCCCGCTCGCGCAAGCTATCCGGCATCTCCTCCAGAATCCAGGCGTTCTGGCTCATGCGCGAGGCGATATCGATCTCACGCCCAATCAGCGGGCCCAAATCTTCCGAGTGCTGCCGGCCCATCACCGGTGCCAGCAAAGTGGCCTTCTGCTGCGCGATCTCCAGAACCTGTGTCGCGGTCATCTGCGGATTGTCGGTCAGCACCTTGAACAGCGTGACCAAGAACGAATCCTCGATCTCGGTCTGCTCAAGCGCCATCAACTCGAGTCCCAGTGGTATGTTCTCCCCGCCCTGCAACGGCTGCACAAGCGGCACGCCTTCACTGTTCAGCGCGCCATGATTCAATGCAGCAGAGCGCATGTTGAAGGGTTCCAGCGCCCCATCCTCGGTCAGCAGCAAGGGTGGGTCTACGGCTTTCTGTCCCGCCCGTAGAACGGTCTTCTTCTCCTCGTTCAAGGTCAGGATCGCGCCCCACGCGGCCATGGCAGGGGACCGCGCATAGGTCTCATTCGGCGCCAGCAGATAGCGTCCGATCGCGAACGGCCACGCGTGATAGCCCGCTTCCTGCAGGACCGTCTTGCCCTCGTAGCTCACGTAGTACGAGCTCCACGGCATCCCACGATAGTCTTTGCGACTCGGGATCAACTCCTGATTCGGCTTCACGCAGTGCAGAAAGTCGAATTTCTTGAACGGTTCGTCCTGTGCGGCCTTCGTGATGGCTTCGGGTAATGCGCTCCACCCGTAGAGCTTGGCGCACTGCACCGCCTGGTGAGCCGACAGAGAATACTTGCGATACATCGTGTCAATGATGCCGGCGTGATTCTCGGCCCAGAACAGCTCCTTGAGGAACAGGTGTTTGTAGCGGGGGCCTTTGCCGATGTCCTCATCCACGAATAGACACGAGTTCCCGAATGCACCCACGGACAGGTAGCCCTGGGACTTCTGAGCGGCGAAGTTGGCCGCGGGACGATAGCGCAACGCAAACAAAAGTTTGTTCAACCGCTCAAGGTATACCTTGACGTCCTGATCATCCCCCAGCTCGTCTTCGTCCTGGGGCGTCAACCCATGCCATTCCTGCGTACGTGGAGTGAGCAGGTCATCCAGCACCGCCCCGAAGCGTTCATTGCTGATCACGGGTTTACCGGTGAACAGCCGCTCCATGCGCTTGGTGCCCTCGACGTCATCAACCTGGAAGGTCGCTTGTGAGGGCATGACTCGGTAGGCGATCTGTTGCCACCACGCATCCCACTGGTTGCGGTTCTCGGCGAGCTTCGCCTGTTGCTTGAAGAACCAGTCAGCCTCGCTCATTGGCCGAGCAGGCTCTTGGTCCCGATCGAGGGCGTGCCACCGGTTCCCGCCCCGTATATGTTGGCCAGAACTCCTTTGCGCAACCGAATGCGATCCGTGGCCTGTTGCGCCTGTTTGGCCTGGTCGACCGTCGGAGGTGCCATGCCGGCAATGCTGGGCGCTTTGGGCGCGAGCAACTTATTCGCCAACACCCCAGCTCCCACCGCAGCCGCACTGGCGGCGGCCGCAGCGCCTAATCCTGCACCCGCTGCAGCCCCTCCTGCGGCAGCCGCTCCGGCCCCTGCGGCGGCTGCTCCACCCGCAGCCGCTGCACCGCCGGCAGCGGCTCCTGTAGCACCAGCTGCGCCCGCCGTAGTGAACAGCGATGCAATCCAGGGGATGGCTGCATACCCGCGCTGATATCGTGGTCCGATGTTCATGCTTCGAGCCTCTGTCGTGGGCGCGACGGAATCAAATCAGGTGATGGCGTAGCGCTGTTTCTTGGCGCCGCGGTTGTACTTGCCACCGGGGGCGAACATACGGGCTGTGGCTTTGGCGTACCCTTGAGGACCCGCCATCAGTAGCAACTCGGCCAGATCATCCTGCAACCTGTAGGTCCGCTCAGGTGATCGCATACCGCTCGCGTTGCGCTTTCTGTTCACGTCGCACCAATCCTGGGAAGAGTTCGTAACATGCCCAGATCATGGCATCAGCGCGGTTTGGAGAGCCCTCGCCAATGTACCCTTGCGTCGAGAAAGACAGCAGCTCCCCCTCGAGCTCGCGGAACTCACCCACAAGCCGAATCTTGCCTGATTCATACAGAGCAGAGATGGGCTCGGCGCGCACTGCCTTGCCTCGTGATGCGGTGACCGCTTTAAACGGTGTTCGCGGACGAGCGGTCTGAATCACGTGCGAGACCATTGCGCCACCGAAGTTAACTTCCCCAACCACCACATCTGCCTCATGTCGGTCATATGCATTGGTCGCGATCCGGCCCCATGTCAATGGGCCGGCCTTGACGGTGCAGTCCTCGAGTACGTAGCCGAGACCATCACGTCCCAGTCCGCACACCACGATTCCGATCTCGTCGTTGTCCTCGTTGTTTTCATCGTCCGAGCCGGAAGGATCGACCCCCACCGCGATGCGCTGCATATCTGGCAGCTCCGCATTCAGGATTCGCCAGCGCTCCAAAGTCTCCTCGGTCCACAGCGCATTTGGATTGGCCTCGCCGAACTCGCCTTTCAGGAACCGTTTGCGCATGCGCTCGGAGAGCGACTCCAGAGTGGCCAGATACTCGGGTGCCAGGTTCTCCACGTTGTCCGCAGGATTCATCTGCAGAGCAGCGTAGTTCTCGGGATGGGTCAACGGATGTCCTGTGCCCGGATCCTTCTTGGCAACGAACAGCAGATAGCACCAGTGATTCTTGGGCGGTGGATTGCAGTCGTAATACATCCGCGGCTTGAGTGGCGAGTCGTCCTCGCCCTCCACATGCTGCATCACCGCTTGAGCTAAGCGAGTAAGCGCAATCGCACGCGATGACAGTGGAATCTGGCTGCACTCGTTCAGGTAGATAGTCACGTATTCCTGACCCAAGATCTTTTCGGTGCGCTCCTTATCGTCCAATCCTCCAAACCAGATCGTGGCCCCATTGGGTAGCTCGGCGAACCAATCGGTCTTGTCTAGCCGATAGGTCACCTGCGGGAAGCACACCTGCATGACCTTCGGAAAAGTGTCGTGCACGATCGCGGCTTTCACGTGATTGAAGCGAAAGCGCAGGATCGCGTGACGTGAATGCGCAGCCTTGAGCGCTCGCATCACCACAGCACGCACGAGCAGGAATGTCTTGCCGGAGCGCGAACCCCCATAGAGCAGGATCTGAGTCGCCTCTCCTGCGAGCAGGGCTTGAGCTTGCAGCTGCCGGGCGGTGAAGTTCACAACTTCGAATCATGAGGAGCGGCAATCACCTTGATGGCCAAGTCGTCCCCATCCTTGCCGGTATGCTCCGTGCGCGCGAGCTTTGGCACGTGATACTCAAGCAAGTCTGTGAAGCAGTTGAGTGCGGCAAGAGGTCCCTCGTCCTTCGCAATCTCATCCAGCCAGCCCTGCAGTCGGTGTGCATTACCGTCCACAAACTTGCCGATCGCCTCCCTGGCAGCCAGCGTGGCCTTATTAGGCGTCCCCTTGGAGCGTCCGCCGTATTTCTTACCCTTGGCCACTATCTCGAACTACTTTGGTTCTAAAGCTTTGCAGCCACCCGGCGTGCCTTGGACATCGCGGCATAGCCGTTGGCGGGAATGCCATTCACTTGGGTCTTGTGGCCCAAATGCTCCAAGACCGTCTCCGTGAGCTTGGCAATGAGTTCCGGCTCCGGCTTGAGGTTCGTACGGTTCAGGGCATCGCGCAGCTGGTCGATCTCCTGGGTATTGCCATCGGTGCAGGAGAGCCAGGAGAGGAACTGCTTCAAGCTATGATCCAGTCCTCGGGCCAAGCGCATACGCACCATTTCAACGTTCTTCATCGGACATAACTCATGCGCAGCGCGAGATTGCCGCCGAGGGTGCCGGGATTTTTGGCGGTCACGACCACTTCGTAAATCTGGTTCGGGTCGGCGGTGAGGCCTAAGAGCTCCCAGACGCGCAGCACGTAGTTCGTTTTGCTGGGGTTCAATCCCACTACAGAGGGCTCGTAGACGCTCGTCCAGCGGGGTCGCTCCGTATCCAAGGTGATATTGGAGCAGAGGATCTGGGCCGCCAGGGGAATGGGATCACGACGGGCGGTCGTGGGTAAGGCACCGCCTCGGGCGTAGGGTTGACGGACTCCGATGCAGTAATTGGATCCGGTGGGATTCGGATTCGCATCGCTGATGGCCTCAAGCGTCACGATACGGGCGTTGCTGGGCACCTTGAAGAACCGATACAGGGATCCGGGTTGATCGGATGCACCGATCCCACACACGTCCGCAACCTCGCGAGGTTCGGCACCCGACAGATACGACGGGCTTAAGGGATTGAGCGGCTGTAGCTCCTGCACCAGCTGATTGGAGAACCGTTCGACGACAGCTGGAGAGACCGGGGGCGTGATGGGCGCGGCATTACCGGTGGAACGGGTCACATTCACAACCGAGTTGGGCGCCACCGCGACGTTGGCAAGCGGGTTCTGCACAATGGCCAACCCGAGGGCAGCCGGTCCTGCGGGATTCGGATCATCCTGATCGCCGTAGTTGGCAGTGAGGTAAACCGCTGCGAGGGCGGAATCGATCTGGCTCTGCGTCTTGCCGATGAGATTGGGGACCGTCACATTGCCCGTGACGATATTCAGGTCTCCCGTCGCGGTTTCGTTGGCCGCATCGGTCCACGTCCAGGTCATGGTGGTGATGGCGGCAACCGTAGGAGTGCCGGTCAGAGCTCCGGATAAACCGGCGGGATAGCTCGAGCTGGTGGTGGGGGTCAGAGTGTCGCCTTCCGGATCCACCGCAAGAGTAGCGATGGTAACGCTCGCAGCCGTGTTGAGCGGCAGGAAAACCGCCGGGATCACATTCGGAGAGTTCGGCGCGATCGGCACCCGGTTGTTCACATAGTCGGTCGCCGACCCGATCAGGGCACCCAAGGACACGCTGTACGCATCGAATACCGCTTTGCGTCGCGATCCATCGCCGACCGTGGCGAGACTCGGCACTCCCTGTGCGGTGAGTGTGATCGGAACTCCCCCCTGATCCGCCGCATCGCACACGAACACATCGCCCGTCACAACGGCGGTGGAAGAGCCATTCGCCACCGATTGCCCCCAGGTCGCAAAGCCTCCGGAGGTGTAGGTGCTATATCCGGTGGAATCGATGCCGTCGAGTGTGAAGTGATCGGCATCCACCTTGGTGAGCGTGGTCAGGGCGTTATTGATCTGCGTCATGCCACTGACGCCGTAGATCTCCACGTCATCGCCGGTCGAGCGTCCATGGGCCACACACGTCACCGCCGCAGGATTGGCTTTGGTGATGGCCGTAATCGGCGTCATCACAGCACGCACGTACTGCTTGCCGGACGGCGGGGCTTTCAGCTGATCGGTGAAGCTCACGACCGCGGAATTGCCGTTGCCGTTGGTCAGGCAGTGATAGACGTCGTAGACCGGCAAGGTGAGACCGGTGAGCGTATTCGTCCCCGAGACATTCAGCGTCAGCGCGGTGGACTGATGGGCGACGTACCCCGTACCGGTTCCGTTGATGATGTTCGTCGCGGTGGGGGTCGCTGAGCCCTTCAGAAATGCGGCCTGCCACCACGTGGCGGTCTGGTTGCTCGTGGCGCTGAAGGCGTATCCATCGGTCGTAGGACCCGTGAGCGTGGGACCGGCGGTAAAGGAGGCAGCCGCCCCCGAGGAGGCCACCGTCATGTTGAAGATCGCCGAATCCGCGATCAGGGTGGCGGTGGTGTTGTTCGTGGCGCGGAAGAAGAGTCCGGTATAGCTGCCCACATCCCCTGCTGCCGGTGTGCCGCCAAAGGAGTTTCCCGTGAACGTCAGCCCGGTGAACGTCTTGGCCGTATGCGCGATCGGATAGACGCTATCCCCATTGGCCCAGGTGCGAGTCGTGGCCAGTAGTAACGTGGTGCCGGAGATCGCGAGAATCAGCGTCGGGGTCGTCGAATTGGTGATCGAGCAGTAACTGTTGGCGGCAAATCCCGCCGCCGAGGTCACCACCAGCGTATTGCTCGCACTCCCCGCTCCATTGGCGGTCGTGGCCGCTCCCGGCGCTGAGAGCTGCCGAACAGACCCGGTGAAGGCGCTCGAGACATCCTCGAACTTCGTCGCAAGGTCAATCGCGGTAATCGGGGTGCCTTGCGTATAGGACAGATTCCCCTGGGCTGCTGCGGTCCACCACGTTCCTACGACCGGCATGTCAGCGTTGCTGAAGGTCGTACCCGTGACCGTCAGTGACATGCTCCCGACGTCGGCGGTTTCGGGTGAGGCATTCTGATTCAGCCGGCAGTAGTAATCACAGGCCAGCGCCCGCGGATGAACCCCAGCACCCAAGGTCGCGTGCTCTAGATCCGTGAGCACCCGCAGCCAGCCCATCAGATGCGCAATGAGACCCGCCACTGCACCGCCTGAGCCATCCGAGCGCCCGCTCACCCGGAAATGGTTGATGCCGGTGGGTCCCTGGTTGGACCCGCTGCCGCCCTTGCTCGCGCCATCCAGGTAGGAGTTGCGCGAAGTGGCCGACGTCCAAGAGGCGCTCGGTAAGTGCCACGCACCCGTGGTAATGGCTGCGCTCGTGACCGACTCAGCGGTTGCAGAAGCTCCCGTGGTCTGCGCGGAGACGAAGTTGGTTCCGTTGAAATCCAGCGACAGCGTATGGCGGTTGAATGCAGACCCGCTGACGCCAATGCCCATGTAGGCCCGGTTGGAACCCGTAGAAGTCGGCTTCACCCAACAGGCAAGCGTGAGCGGCAGTCCCGTCGCAAAGGGCGAGGAACTCGTGAGATTATCGGTAAGGGCTGGACAACTGCGGGCCATCAGGTGGTATTCCAGTTGCCAGCCGGGAGCGCTCTTAATCCATCGCCATTCACCGCATTCACCGCGTTCACGATGTCAGGACTGAACTTGTAGGTCCCATCCGTACCCGTGTAGGTATCCCACACGTGGTATTGCGCTTTCTGGAAGGCGTTTGCGTAGGTGAGTAGCTCCGTGGGTGAATTGATCGAGCGATAGCCGATGCCGAGATTCTGTACCTCGGCCACCCAAATCTGGTGGTCCCCGAGATCCTCATAGTTCTGTGTGGCCACCCCATTGGCGATCTGATAGCCGCGAAACACGTAGGAAGCCTGGATAGTGCGAAACTGACTCGGGTAGTTGGTTCCCACTACGATCGGATAGTGAGTCACGCCTTGGTTTGGAACCTGTGGGTCCGGTCCTCCAAAAGCAATCCCACCCAACTGTTTCATCACGGCAAAGAGTGACAGCAGCGCGGGATCGCCTTCAACGAAGTTGCACAGAAACCGCAACAGTGTTTGTGAGGCAACCTTGCGCCAGGCGGTGTAGTTGGTCTTGAGAACCTGATACCACGCCGATGCGTGATCACCGCCTAACCCGGT
>Ga0105248_10001553_pt1 | contig 25567 bp, 29 predicted proteins | sample KBSS34metaG_FD_81524 | JGI IMG/M metagenome (GOLD analysis project Ga0105248, IMG submission 81524) | Switchgrass rhizosphere microbial communities from Kellogg Biological Station, Michigan, USA - KBS S3-4 metaG | ecosystem: Host-associated > Plants > Roots > Rhizosphere > Soil | place... | reverse complement strand
GGTCCCCTCGCGCTGATCTCCGACGACACGCCGACGGTCGTCGTCGCGCCTCGCGACGACTTGCTGGCGAAGAACGTGTCGACGATCGAGGAGATTCACGCGCGGGGGGGCCCGACGATCGTCGTGACGCACGCGGGCGCCACGCTGCCCGCGGGGGTCGCCGGAGTCATCGAAGTGCCGAAGTCGGAACCGGAGCTGGACCCGCTGCTGCTCAACTTGCCGCTCCAGCTTCTCGCGTACCACGTCGCGCTCGCAAAAGGCCGCGACATCGATCAGCCGCGCAACCTCGCGAAGTCGGTCACGGTCGAGTAACGCCGCCGCTGAAGCACGCTCTCTCGACGGACTACACGCCTGTCGCCCGTAGCGCGCGGCGTTTCTGTCAATTCATCTGGGGCCCCGATCATTCTCGTCGTCTCTGGCGACGCAGACACTGCAGTCGCACGCAAGCCCATTCACCAACCGAGGGGAGAACGACAGTGTCAGCCGTACAACCGATAGACGAGAACGATCGCTACAGCCGAAGCATCCAGGCCTCGAAACGCATCCGCTGGGACATCGATCGCGACGTGATCCGCGGTCGCCTTCTCGACCGGCGCCAGAAGTACCTGCCCGACGGGCTCTCGCTCATCGGCGAGCTTCCGTTTCTCGCGCCGCGCGAGCGGTTGTTCATGAGCCAGGTGCAAGGCAGAACCTACGCGAACATCTTCGGCCTCGTCGAGCGCTTCATCACCGCGAAGATGCTCGAGATCAGCAAGGAGCATTGGTTTGCCAATCAGGTCGCCCTGGAGGCGCTCGTCCGCTTCAGCGACGAGGAGATCAAGCATCAGGAGCTGTTCCGCCGCGTCGAGGCACTCGCGGCCACGAGCATGCCGCCGGGCTACAAGCTCGTGCCGAATCCGAACGACGTCGCGCGCTTCGTCCTAGGTAAATCGACGTGGTCGGTGCTCGCTCTCACCTGCCACATCGAGATTTTCACGCAGGTCCACTACAAGAGCAGCATCGAGCCCGACGAGGATCTCTCGAAGCTCTGGAAGGACGTGTTTCTGCACCACTGGCAGGAGGAATCGCAGCACGCGATTCTCGACGAGCTCGAGTGGCTTCGCGAGGACGCCAAGCTCGACGACGACGCGCGCGAACGCGCGCTGACGGACTTGATCGAGCTCGTCGCGGGAGTCGACGGCATCCTGCAACTCCAGTCGCGCGCGGACGCCGACTATTTCATCGGCGTGAGCGAGCGCCGATTCGATATGGCCGAGCAGCGTGCGATTCGTGACACGGTGCTGAAAGCCTATCGGTGGCAATACATCGTATCGGGCGTCAAGCATGGTCGATTCGTCACGATGCTCAACAGCATGATCACGCCTGCGCAGGCGGAGCGCGTCGGTACCGCGCTCGCGCCATTGCTCTGAGCCCGGTCGGTCGGCGCGGCGGCCTACCTCGCCGCGCCGGCGGACTGGCTAAAGACCGAGAGCGTTCAGCAGCGTGTCGTTGTACATGATGAACCGGCCGAAGAAGATCACGCCGAACCAGGCGATCAGCGACACGGCCGCGACCACCTTTGCGCTGACCGGCGCCGAGCCGTCGGGCGCAGTCGCATTCGCGATCCGGGCGATGCCGAACGCGTAGAACACGAGCAAGTTGACGCCGGCGATCACGATCAACGTCATCTTGATCAGGAACGCGAGGGTCGTGAGGTACTCCTGGGGTCCGCCAACCGGATTGCCGGCGACGAAGATGAATCCCGTCACCATGTTGAGCACCAGGCCGAGCACGCCGATCGGCACGAAGCGCTCCAGCGATGCGATCGGAATGCCCTTGCCAATCCCGAGCATCCGCGCGTCGACGAGACCCACGGTGCCGATGATCGCGGCCATTCCGAAGAAGTGCAGGATCTCGCAAACCGGCCAGACCCAGTCGTGGGTCGCGACGAAGTTGTCGAGGCCGGTCTTCAGCAACAGATGGGAAATCGTTTCTACCATTGGAGTGCGTCCGTCAGTGGCCGAAGAGCATGCCAACCCACTTCTCGACGAAGTTCGGGTATTCGACGAGGCGGCCCGCGCAGATCGCAAGCGACCAAAAGACGATCGATGCGATCGCGAAACGATGCGCCTCGGCCGGAACACCGGTGCCGTTGATCACGGCCGGAGTATCGAACACGCGGACCTTCGTGAGCTCGAGGTTGATCATCGCGCAAAGAATCATCGTGAGCTTCACGTAGAACATCCAATTGTGGCTGTCGTTCGAGAGGTTCGCGGCGAGCAATGACAGCCCGGAGAACGCATTGATCGTGAAGCCCACGTACATCCACGGATAGAGCTGGCGGAGCTTGTTGATCGGGATGTCGGGCACGTAGCCTAGCAGCCGCAATGCGACGATCGTGTTGATGCCGACGATGATCGCGAGGCCCATTGCGTGCAGCGACAGGATCGTCGTGTAGGCCCAAATCGAGGGCGACTCGCGCACCCAGACCGCGTAGGCGCTGTTTTCAATCGCGTCGATCACGAACGATACCCCTCGTGCTGGACCTTGTAGCTATTCTTGTCGGCCGTGCGCGACGGCACCGCTGGTACTTGTACCTATCGGCCGTGCGCCACGGCGCCCTTGAGATCGGTTCGGGCACGATCGCCGCGCGCATCTTCCTCGGCCGCCGACTCGTTGGGCCTTTCGGGGCTGAGCTTCAGCAGCGAGAGCACGCCCGCCGCGAGCAGCGAGCCGAGCGACATGATCATTGCGACGGTCGGCAGCGTGAGATTGGCCTGGAACAAAAAGCGCGATGATCGGCGCGAGCACGGAGCCGCCGCGGCCGACGCCGACGGCGAAACCCGTGCCCGACGCTCGCACGTGCGTCGGGAAAGCCCTCGCGAAAATCGCGTACATGCCGGTGATGGCGCCATTCGTGAAGAAACCCGCGGCCGCGCAGATCATCGAGAGCTTCACGAGATCGGGCGCCGTGCGCCCGAACAGCGTAACCATGATCGTCGAAATGAGCATCACCGCGATCGTGATGCGCTTGACGCTGAAGCGCAGCGCGAGCAAGCCGACGATCGTGCCGCCGGTCGCGCCGCCGACGTTGGTCCAGCTCAGCACGTTGCCGGCCGATGAGGGCGCGAAGCCGAGGTCGACGACGATCTTCGGCACCCACTTCACGATGAAATAGAACGTCGTGATGTGGAAGAAATACGCCGCGGTCACGAGCACCGTGATGGCGACGAACGCGGGACTGAAGATGTCGGAGACCGAGCGCTTGCGCACCGCATCCGACACGGCCGGCAGCGCGGCGACCGTCGAGTGGCCGAGCCGCTTGAGCGTGCTGTTGATCTTCGCAAGCGCGCCTTGCGGCTGCTTGCGCGAGAGCCAATGCACGGATTCGGGCACGAAGAAGAACACCAGCGGAATGAATACCAGCGTGACCACGGAGCCGAATTCGAATACGTAGCGCCAGTCCGCGAGCGTGAGGCTCGCCGACGTGATGAAGCCGCCGAGCGCCGCGCCGACTGGATAGCCGATCGACATGATCGCGACGCTCAAATCGCGGCGTTTCGTGTTCGAGAATTCCGCTGCCACCGCGTTGATCGCGGCGAGCATGCCGCCGATACCGAGGCCCGTGATCACGCGCCACACGGCGAGGTCGCCGAGCCGGTTGTCGAGCTTGTAGTCGAATAGCGAGGCGATCGGCGTCACGAGCCAGCCGAGCACGCCTGTCGACTGCGTGACCATGAACATGCCGGTCGCCATGACGACGAGGCAGCCCAGGATCGTCGGCCGCCGGCCGATCTTGTCGGCCAGACCGCCCAAGAATACGGACCCGAGCGCCATTCCCAGGAGCTCCGCGGAGAGCACGAAGCCGAGCAGTGCACGATCGATGTGCCACTCCGCGGCGATGCCGGGGGACGCGAAACTGATCGACAGAACGTCGAAACCGTCGAGAGCGTTGAGTCCGATCGTGATCGCTATGATGGCCACTTGCAGCGCGGCCATCGGCTCCCTGGCAATGATGTCGCGCGGATCGTTGCTACTCACCGTTGTCCTTCCCCCGAAAAGAAAACACCGTCTAGCGCGGCTTAGTGGCTTGTGAGCGTAGCATTTTCCGCCCTCACTAGCGCACTAGAACGATTCTCAAGAAAACCAACGTTGCTTTGCTACCGACTTCGAATACGGTATTTTCTCGGCCTCTCGTAGTGCCGGGTACGGAACATAATGACTAAGCTTCTCAAGACCATCTTGGTTGCTGGCGTGCTCGCAGCATTCGGGCTACCGGCCGCTGCACAGTGGCCCGTGTACCCGACGCCGAACGTTCCGCACAAAGCCGACGGCGCTCCCGACCTAAGCGCGCCGACGCCGCGCGCGGCGGACGGTCATCCCGACCTCACCGGTCTTTGGGAAATCTACTTTCAGTCGATCGCGACGGCTCCGCGAAACGGTCAGCCGGGTCCGTCGCGCTCCCAGCAGAGCCCTGGCGACGGCGGACAGCTCGGGCTCACGCCGTCGACGCCACCCACCGATCCGAAGGCGCCCCCGCGCGCGACGTTCTTCGACATCGGCGCGAATATCCCGGGCGGCGCTCCGTATCAGCCTTGGGCACGAGAGCTCCGCGCCAAGCGGATGGCGGCGAATAACAAGGACAATCCCGACGCGCACTGCCTGCCGATGGGCCTGATGCAGCTCCATGGTCATCCGCAGCCTCGCAAGATCGTGCAAACGCCGCGGTTGATCGTGATCATGTACGAGGGCAACCAGGGCCTACGACAGATCTTCACGGACGGTCGTAAGCTGCCGAAGCTCGACGACGACCTGCAGCCGTGGTGGTACGGGTATTCTGTGGGTCATTGGGAAGGCGACACGCTCGTCGTCGAGACCGTCGGCTTTCGAGACGACGTTTGGCTCGACGTGCAAGGCAGCCCGCTGACCTCGAAGGGCAAGATGACGGAGCGCTGGCGTCGAACCGACTTCGGTCACCTCGAGATCGACGTCACGATCGACGACCCGACGGCATACACGAGGCCGTTCACGGTTCGAGTGAGCCATCAGCTCACCGTCGATCAAGAATTGATCGAGTTCGTCTGCAACGAAAACGAGAAGTCTTCGCAGCACTACGACAAATGACCTACGGCCATGGTCGTTGCAAACCGATGAAGCGTGCCAAGATCAAAGGCAAGGAATTTTCAGGAGCACCGAGATGAAAGCGTATTGGATGTTCACAGCTGTGGGCTTAGGCGCGTTGCTCGCGCAGGGCGCGGTTTCGGCGCACCACTCGTTCGCGGCCGAATTCGACCGCAGCCAGAAGGTCACGATCACGGGCAGCGTCACGAAGGTCGAGTGGGAGAACCCGCACGCCCGCTTCTACGTAGACGCGAAGGACGAGGGGTCCGGCGAGATCGTGAACTGGGACTTCGAGCTCGCTAGCCCGAACGGACTCATGCGCCGCGGCTGGACACGCAACTCGATGAAGATCGGCGACGTCGTTACGGTCGAGGGATTCCGCGCGAAAAACGCCCCGCACGTCGGCAATGCGAGCACGGTCACGCTCGCGAGCGGGAAGAAGCTGTTCGCGGGCTCGTCGGCCGAGACCGAAGCGCCGCCAGGCGGCGCCGCTCCACCGTCGAACTAGCCGAGCAAGCGCTCCGCTCGACCATCCGGAAGACTGCGCGTCCGAACGGACGCGCCCCAATTCGCGTCTACGTGTGCGCGGCTTCGTCGGCGCTCGCGCCGTGCCGTCGTGCCCAAGGCGCATGGAGCGAAACACGACGATCCCGGCATACGTAGAAGCCGGAATGAATCGAACCGCGCGGAAGCGTAATAAAGACCGTCGGTGGAAACCCAAACGTATCGCTTTGCACTCGCGACGCTCGCCGTCGCAGCTTTCGGCGCGACCGCGATTCAGGCGCAACAGCCGGATCCGAACGGGGCGCCCCCCGCCGCTGCCGGCGGCGTCGCTTCACCGGGAGCGGTGCAGAGCGGCGAACAGCCCGACGAAATCGTCGTGTTCGGCCGAGGCCTCGAGCTCGTCGGCACCGCCGAGACGGCCAGCGAAGGCTCGGTCGGCGGAGCGGACCTGCTCGTTCGGCCGATGCTGAAGGTCGCCGAGCTGCTCGAGTCCGTGCCCGGCCTCGTCGCCGTGCAGCACTCGGGCAGCGGCAAGGCGAATCAATACTTTCTCCGGGGCTTCAATCTGGATCACGGCACCGACTTCACGGCGCTCGTCGATGGTATGCCGTGGAACTTTCGCTCGCACGGCCATGGCCAAGGTTACCTCGACATCAACGGCATGATGCCGGAGGTCGTGGAGCGCATCGATTACCGCAAGGGCACCTATCGCGCTGACCTCGGTGACTTTTCGATGGCCGGCGCCGCGTTCATCACGACGATCGACCGGCTCGACCAACCGTTTGTCGCGCTCGAAGGCGGCGACTTTGGCTGGCGACGGCTCGCGGGCGGCGGCACGCTCGAGCTCGAGAACGACGCGACGCTGACCGGCATGGCCGAGCACAAGCAGTACGACGGACCTTGGGAGCAGCCCGAGAACCTCGATCACACGGCGCTGTGGGGCAAATACGCGCGACCGACGGCCGCCGGCCGTCTCGCGATCACCGCGTGGGGCTATCACGCGACCTGGATCCCGACGGAGCAGATTCCCGAGCGCGCGATCGGCACCGCGGTGTGCGCGAACGAGTTCTGCGCGCTCGCCCCGACGTCCACGGGCGTGACGGATCGCTGGATCACGACGGCCGTGCTCGACGGCGACAAATGGCGAGCGTCCGCCTACGCGCAGTATTACGACTGGAAGATGCAGTCCGACCCGACGTACGACTTTCAGCTGAACCAATTCGACCGGCGTTGGACCACGGGCGGCAAGTACAACCGCACCGTGCTACAGACGATGGCGCTCGAGCTCAACGTCGGCGGCGACTTCCGCTACGACGACATCGGCAACGTCGGCGTGGATCACTGGAACCGAGGCCAATACGTCGAGAACATCGCGCAGAACGCGATCAAGGAAGGCTCGCTCGGCGTCTATGCGGAAGCGACTTGGCAGCCCACGGACAAGCTGCGCGTGCTCGGCGGGCTGCGTGGCGACATCTATACCTTCGATGTGACGGCCAAAAACGATCACAGCTTCGCCGGCAACGAAAACGACAGCCTGGCATCTCCGAAGGTCGACGTGGCTTACGCGCTCACGAGGTCGGCCGAGTTCTACGGCAGCTGGGGCAAGGGTTTCCATTCGAACGATGCACGCGGCGTCATGAACGTCGCCGAGCCCGTTCCCGGCCTTTCGCCCGGGACCGGCTACGAAGCCGGCTCGCGTTTCTCACTAGGCGCGCTGAAGCTCACCGCGGCGTATTTCTGGCTGAATCTCGATAGCGAGCTCGTGTTCGTCGGCGACTCGAACGCCGTCGAGCCGAAGGGCGCGTCGCGACGCAAGGGCTACGAGCTCACGGCGTTCTGGAAGCCTCTCGATTGGCTCGGCATCGATGCGGTCTGGACGGGCAATCACGCGCGCTACGTCGAGAACCCCGACGGCCCGTACATCGAGCAATCGGTCGAGAACGCCGGCCAGCTAGGCATCGCGATGACGCGCAAGAACTGGGAAGGGAGCGCGCGCGTTCGCTATCTCGGCACCTACCCCCTCACCCCGGACAACGCGCATCGCGCCGGCGACGAGACGGACGTGAATCTGCGCGGCGCTTACACGATCGGCAAGGTGCAGGTTTACGGCGAGCTGCTGAACGCTTTCGACGAGCACGGCAAGGACGTCGTCTACTGGTATCCGGCTTACGTCGCAGGCCTCGACCCGCCAGGGGAGACGTCCGAAACCATCGACTGCGACTCGGGCGCCGTGAACTGCCGCATGAGCCGTGCCGAAGAGCCGCGCACCCTCAGGCTCGGCGTAAAGATCCGCTTCTAGCGAGATGAGCTGGGGCGTTCGCGGCGGGGCGCGCGCAATTACGACGCGTCGATCCGCGGAATCGGCCGCACAGGCTTGCGGCCAAACCGCTTCGCGACCTTCTCTTTTAGATAAGCGAAGCTCAGCCGGTCGCGCCACGAGCCCCAGCCGTGGTGGAACCCGTACGTGATACCGCTGTTCACGTAGAACTTGCGCTCGCGCCGCCCGTGGACGCGGCGCGGGCTGAACACGGGCTTCGCCGTGAGACGCACTCCGTCGTAGCGGCTTCGATTCTTCAAGTACATGCCGCTCAAGTACCAAGGCCCGGTCACGAGGCAGACGTCCGTCGACTCCGCCGCGTGCGGCGGGTGCTGCTGCAGGTTGTCGAGCACGTCGCGCCAGAACGGATGGCCTGGCACCGACGCGAACAGATAGTTCGCGACCTGGTCAACCGGATCGCCGAATGCGACGTCGTATTCGAGCGAGAGGACGATACTTGCGTCGCCGTAGTCGTAAGGCCGGACGAACTCGTAGTCGAGATCGCAGTAGAGACCGCCGATGTCGTGCATCAGCACGTAACGGAACACGTCGACGCGCATGATGTGGCGATTCATTCCCGCGAACACGGGATAGAAGCGCGGATGCTTCGTGCGCACGTAGTCGTCGACGAGCGCATCCGTCCAGAGCCGATATTCCCAACCCTTGTGGTAGCGCATAACCGACGCGACGGCCTCGCGCCAGCGACCCGGAACGTGCTCGTCTTTCCAGAGTTGATGGATGATGCGCGGAATTTGCATGCTCGAAGCTCTCGCCGACCGCGCGTCGAGTCTCGCCCGCGACGCCGAGTCGGTCAAACGTGGTCTGCCTGCCGGCCCACGGCTATAGTAGCGCGCAGTTTCCCCCGAGCCGTCGTCGCGCAATGTCCGGAAGGATTTACAAGGGCAAGTGCTCCTGCGGAGCCGTCGAGGTCACCGCGACCGGCGCCCCGCTGCTCATGGCTTACTGCCACTGCGACTCCTGCCGCCGGTGGGCGGCGAGCCCCGTGAGCGCATTTGCGCGCTGGAAGGCCGAATCCGTCAAGGTCACGGCCGGTGCGGAGCACGTTGCGACATTCAAGAAAACGCCGAAGACCGCGCGCAAGTGGTGCTCGCAGTGCGGCGGGCACCTGCTGATGGAGCATACGGGGACCGGGCTCGTCGATATCTATGCCCCGGTGCTGCCGGGCCTAGAGTTCAAACCGCGCGAGCACTTCCACTATCAAGAAGCCGTGCTGCGCATCGTCGACTCGTTGCCGAAGAACAAGGACGTCGCGAGGGCCGCGGGCGGCTCGGGCGTGCTGCTGCCGTCCTGATCGCACGCCGAACCACGCGCGCTGCTCAAGTCCGCAGGCGGTCGATCTCGTCGCGCAGCGAGGCCGGCTTGTCCGTCGCGATCCGCTCGAGCACGCGGACGCGCTCCTCGAGCTTGGCGATGATCGCGTCGCGCGATGCTACGGCGGCCTTCAGGTCCGCGATCTCTCCGCCCTGCGGCCATTGACCGCGCCGGCCGTGCCGATCCAGCGGATAGCCGTGCCGCGCACGGATCCACGTCGTTAGCACACCGGCCAAGATCGCCGTAATCGGAATGGCCATCCAATAGTAGTTGTGATCCATCCTCGCGCCCTCCTCGGGCGGAGTATCGCCTGATCAGCGCAGGCGCGCGAGGGTGTACGCGTCGACGTAGGAGCCGTCGCGAAACGCGTAGCGGCGCAGCAGCCCCTCGATCTCGAAGCCGAACTTTTCGTAAAGCCGCAGCGCGACGTCGTTGTCGACGAACGCCGTGAGCTCGAGCCGACTCAAGTTCAGCCAGCGGTCCGCGAGCTCGACGGCGGCCTTCAACAGCGCCGTGCCGATTCCCTTACCCTGCCACTGGTCGTGCACGACCATGCCGATCGAGCCGACGTGGGCGCGGCGCGGCGATCGCTCCGGCACCACGAGCCCGAGGCTGCCGACGATCAAATCGCGCGCGCACGCGACGAGCGCGTAGTGGTCGCCGACTCGGTTCTCGAGCCGTTTGCGCCAGTTCTGGGCAGACGGATACGGCAACTGGAGCGTGCCCCAGGTCGCGCGTGGCTGCTCGTGGATGCGCTGCAGCTCCCGAAAGTCTGCCGGCTCCGCTCGCCGGATCACGAAGTTGTCGATTTTTTCCTGGCTCATAGACGAAAAACCCCGGTTGGCGACTGCCTTCCAGGGTTATCAGGTTAGGCAGTCGCGGTTGCTGATGACTGCCGACTCCGCACAACGCGCACGGTCAGGCAGCCCACCTCGGGTGGAGTACGTATTTAATGCTGGCGGCGCGTTTGCAGTTCATAGGGGCGCGCATCCTAGCGCCGCGAACGCCGCGCGGCAAGCCGTCGTCACACGGCGACACGCGACGTTCATCGAGCCGTCACATCGGGCCGCGCGTGGTCGTCGATGATGACGCGCGCGAGCTCGCGCGACTGACGCTGACGCACGCGCAAGATGAGGAACAGCGCGACCATCACGAGCCCGACGACGAGACCCCACCACAGACCGACCGCGCCGTAGCCCGCGCCGAATCCGAGCCAGAGGCTCACGGGCATGCCGAGGCACCAGAAGCCGACGATGTTGGTGATCACCGGGACCTGCGTGTCGCCGAGACCCCGAAGCAAACCGATCGACACGACCTGCAAGCCGTCGAACACTTGGAACACGCCGGCGATCGGCAGCAGCCGCACCGTGAGCGCAATGACGGCCGCGTCGCTCGTGTAGAGACGCGCCAGCCGCTCCGGCGCGCCGACGAATAACCCGCCCGCGCACAACATGAAGCCCGCGCCGACGATCAGCGCCGCAGCCGTCGAGCGGCGCACGCCGGCCGCATCGCCGCGCCCGACCGCGTGCCCGACGATCACCGCGGCCGCGGACGACACGCCGAGCGGCACCATGAACGTGAGCGACGCGAGATTCAGCGCCACCTGGTGAGCGGCAACTTGCACGACTCCGAGCCAGCCCATCAAGAGGGCGACGGTGCCGAACACGCCGGTCTCGAGCATCATCTGCGCGCCGATCGGCGAGCCGAGCTTCAGCATCCGCGCGAGCGCGCGCGCGTCGAGCAGATTCGGCGCGCGACGCGAGAGATACGGATGCACATCGCGCCAGCCAACCACGAGCAGCAGCGCGGCCATGAACCAGCGGCTCGTCGTCGTCGCCCACGCGGAGCCGAGCGCGCCGCGCGCCGTGAAACCGAGCTCGCCGTAAATCCACAGATAGTTGAGCCCGACGTTGAGCAGGTTTGCGGCCACGATCGTGAGCACGATCGGCGCGGTGCGCCGGTGTGCCTGGAGCGTCTGGCGCAGCACGATGAACGCGTAGAACGGCCAGACCGACGGAATCAGCCGATCGATGTAGCCGACGGCATCGGGAATCACTACAGCGGGCTGACCGACCCAAGTCAGCACCGGCCGCGACGTGAGCATCAGCAGCGAGATCGGCAACGCGAGCACGACGGTCAGCACGAGCCCACGCTGCAATCCACGCGCGACCGCGAGCTCGTCTCGCGCGCCGAGCGCTTGCGCGATGATCGGGTCGAGCGCCATCAGCACGCCCATGCCGAAGATCGACAGCACGAAGTAATACAGATTGCCGAGCGCGACGGCGGCGAGCGCCTGCGCCGACACCCGACCGACCATGATCGTGTCGACGACGCCCATCAGCATCGCGCCGACTTGAATCAGCACGAGCGGCGTCGCGAGCCGCAGCAGCGCGTCGAGGTCCGCGCGCGTCGGCCGATACTCGCTAGGCTGCGCGGCCATCGCGATTCGTCCTGGCAAAAAAGGGGTGCGCAGATTAGCGCATCGGCGACGAAAGTTCAGACGCCGGGCGCCCGAACGCTCGCCCGAAGGGCGAGGCTCCCCCGGCAATTGCGCCCGGCGCCGCGGGCGCGGCGAGCTAGACTGGCCAACCCCAACCTTCGCGCGGGCTCGGGCATCTAACTCGTCGGATGAACGAATCTTCGAGCAATGTCCTGCAGCCGGACGCCCGGCGCGACGAGCACACGCTGCTCGCCGCCGCGCGGCGCGGCGACACGCGCGCGTTCGAGGGCCTCTACCGCGCGCTCGCCCCGAGCGTCTACGGATTCTGTCTTCGCCTGGCGCGCGACTCGACCGAGGCGCAGGACTGCGTGCAGGAGACATTCGTGCGCGCGTGGCAGCGCCTCGGCGATTTTCGCGGCGAGAGTCGGATTGGCACGTGGTTGCACCGGATCGCGCTCAACGAGGTGCTAGGCCGGCGTCGGCACCGCGCCGTCGAGCACCGTCACCTCGCCACCGTCGATCCGAGCGCACGCCGATCGTTCAATGACTCGGCCACGATGCAGGACCTCGAGGAAGCAATCACGCGATTGCCCGAGCGCGCGAGAGACGTGTTTGTGCTGTACGCAATCTACGGCTACACGCACGAGGAAATCGGGTCGATGCTCGGTGTGAACGAGGGCACGTCGAAGTCGCAGCTGCACCGGGCACGCAAGCTGCTGATCGCGTCGCTGCCCGGCGGCTATGGCGACGACTCAGCCGAACAAGATCCGCTCGCTGACGCGGCGAACGAGGGGAACGAATGACTCGCTACGCCGACAACGAAGAGCTCGGCAGCCTCGCGTCGATCGCGCGCCTGCTGCCGCGCGAGGTCGCGCCGCCACCCGATCTCTGGGAACGGATCGCCGCGCGACTCGAGCTGCGCGGCGGGCTCGATCATCTGGCCGCTTCGCTGCCGACGCAGGTCGATCCGCCCGAAAACCTCTGGCCCGGTATCGAGGCGCGTATCGCACCGCGCCGACGGATGGGGCGCGCGGCCTATGCGCTCGCCGCGTCCGTCGCGGTCGCGGCAGCCGTCACGGTCGGCGTCTGGCTCGTCGAGCGCAACGACGCGGGACTAGAGCGCGGCTCGGCGTCCGTCGTAGCCGCCGATGCTGCAGATGTCGGGGCGAGTGCCGCGAGCAATGTCGCTTGGATGCTCGGCGCGCCGGCGGTTGCCGGTGACGTCGCGGCGGACTTGAGCGGCGAGCTCGCCCTCGTGCGCGACGAGCGGCTTTCGATCGAGCGCGCGATCGCAAGAGAGCCCGACAACGCCCACCTTCGCGAACTCTGGGCGTTCACTTACGAGACCGAGCTCGAGCTCGTCGACGCGTTTAGCCGAGCCGTCATGGAATACCAAAGAGTTAGAGGATGAGCCCGATGAATCGCTATTTGCCTTGGCTGCTGGTCAGTGCGCTCGCGCCGCTCGCCGCGACGCAGGCCGCTACACCGTTCGATCGCACTGTCGATGCGGACGCGCGCGGTACCGTCGAAGTCCACAACATCGCCGGATCCGTCGAAATCCAGGGCTGGGACAAACCGTCCGTGCACGTGTCGGGCACGCTCGCCGACAACGTCGAGCGCGCGGACGTCCGGCGCGACGGCAACCGGGTAGTGGTCGAGGTCGTCATGCGCGAGGAGTCGCGCTCGCGCTCGTACGAGGGCACGAAGCTCACGATCGAGGCGCCGCGCGCGTCGACGCTCGAGGTCAGCACGGTCAGCGCGAGCATCGCGGCGCGCGCGATCGAGGGCGAGCAGCGGCTGCAGTCGGTCAGCGGCTCGATCGACGCCGACGCCTTCGCAAGCGACGTGACCGCGAACGCGGTAAGCGGAGAGGTGACCGTCCATGGCCATGGCAGCGCCGCGGTGATTCGCGCGCGCGCGGTCAGCGGCGAAGTGCGCCTAGTCGACGTCGCCGGCCAAGTCGAGGCGCAAGCCGTGAGCGGCGCCGTCGAGGTCGCGGCGAATCAGGTCGACCGAGTGACCCTGAGCTCGATCTCGGGACGCGTGTCGCTGAGCGGCGCCTTGGGCGACCATGCGCGCGCCGATCTCACGACCACTAGCGGCTCGCTCAACATGACGTTCGCGGGCACGGCCGCCGCGGAGTACGACCTCACGACGTTCAGCGGCCGCATCGACCCGTGCTTCGGCCCTCCGGTCTCCGAGCCGCGCAACGGGCCGCAGCGAGCGCACCGCTTCCGCGAGGGCGACTCGGACGCGCGCGTGCGCGCGAACTCGATGAGCGGCTCGATCACGCTCTGCCGGAAATGAGGAGCCGACCGGCACGCCGATAACTCACTCGGCACGCGACGCGCGCGGCGGATGCCGCGTTATCATCTCGAACGATGAACGCGCGCCGCACCGTCGCCCTCGAGCTTCTCGCGATCGGCGTTGCGGCCGCGATCTTCGTCGCGACCTTCCGCATCCGGCCCGCGTACGTCGACTTCGCGCTCGCAGGTCTGGCGGTGATACTGATTGCCGCAAGCGCGCGACGCAGCCGCCGATTCTGGGATGCCGCACCGCTCGTGCCGGGCGGCAGCGCGAGTCGGCGCGCGTGGATCGAGAGCGGCACGTTCACGGGCGTCGCCGTGCTCGTGCTCGTCGCGCTGGCCGCTTGGAGCGCCGGCAGCGGCGCGGCGCTCGCGGCGCGCGTAGCGAACTGGCACCTGGCCATCGCGCTCCCGCTCTACTTCGCTTGGGGATTGCTCCAGCAATACATCTTTCAACGCTTCCTGCTCGGGCGGCTGCTACAGCTCGTGCCGCCGGCGGCCGCGATCGCGCTCACCGCGGTCGCATTCGCGAGCGTGCACTTTCCGCGTTGGCCCGTGATGGCGCTCGTGCTGATCGCGTGCTCTGTTTGGTCGACGATCTATTACCGCACGCGCGCGCTGGTGCCGCTTGCGGCGTCGCACGCTGTGCTCGGCTCGGTGCTGCACTACTGGGTATTCGGCAACGACTTGTTGCGGCGCTGGCTGGGTTAGTATGTCGGCGCGTCCTCGAGGCGCGAATGCCGAACTGCGGAGGATGAGAAAAATGAGCGAACGACCTGCCGACTCTGCGACTGATCTTCATTGCGACCGGCGCACCGTGATCCTCGGCGCGGGCCAGGCGGCGGTGGTCGGCTTCGCGGCGGTGGCCGCGGCGGCGCCCTCGACCGCGCGCGCCGAGAGCACCAAGGGCCAGGAGTGCATGACGATCCTCTACCCGAACGGCCCCGACGTGCGCTTCGATTTCGACTACTACGAGCGCACGCACATCCACAACATCATGAACGCGTACGGCAAGTCGATCAGCCGTTTCGAGCTGCGCCGAGGCCAGCCGGGCGCGGATGGAGCGGCGCCGCCGTACGTCGCGACGATCACGATCTGGATCGCGGATCCGAAGGCGTTCGACGACGCCGCGGCGAAACATCAAGCCGCGCTGCGCGCGGACGTCCCGAAGTTCACGAACTCGATGCTTGTCGCGCAGCGCGACAAGATCGTCGCGATCGCGACCTGACGATCGTCGCGGCGCGCGAGGCGACCCTCGCGCGCGGCCCGCTCTACTCCTCGATTCTGCCGCGCGTGCGTTTGAGCGCGCCGCGCCGAGTCTTGTCGTCGAGCCGGCGTTGCTTCGACGCGCGCGTCGGCTTCGTCGGCCTGCGGCGCTTCGGCACGATCAGCGCTTTCTCCACGAGGCCACGCAGGCGCTCGAGCGCGTCGGCGCGGTTCTGCTCCTGGCTCCGGTGCTGCTGTGCCTTGATCACGATCACGCCGTCGGCGGTCATCCGGTGATCGCGCTGCGCGAGCAGGCGCTCTTTCGCATACTCGGGCAACGCGCGCGACGCGCGCACGTCGAAGCGCAGGTGCACCGCGCTCGACACCTTGTTGACGTTCTGGCCGCCCGCGCCCTGCGCGCGCGTCGCAGTGAGCTCGATCTCGCTCGCCGGGATCGCGATCGGGCCGACTTGGACGCCGCCGTCAGCCGGCGGGCTCGATTCGGATGATGGCGCCATCGTCCTCGTCGGTCAGGAGGTACAGCAGCTCGTCGGGGCCCTGGCGCACGTCTCGGATGCGACGATGCCAATCCTCGAGCAGCCGCTCGCGGCGGAATTCCTCCATGTTCTCGTTGAAGAGAATTCGCTCGAGGTGGCCCGTGCCCGGTATCTCGCCGAACCGCATGGAGCCGACGAACACGTCGCCGTGCCACTTCGCGAGCTTCGTGCCCGTGTAGAATGCCATGCCCGAGACCGCGATCGCCGGTGTCCAGTAGACGATCGGGTCTTCGAAGCCGTCCTTCGAGAAGCCCTTGGACTGCCACGGCCCGGGGTAGGTGCGCCCCAAGCTCACGAGCGGCCAACCATAGTTCGCGCCGGCCTTGAGCACGTTGATCTCGTCGCCGCCGTTCGGACCGTTCTCGTTCTCCCAGATCGCTCCGGTGCCCGGATGCATCGCGAGTCCGAGCGTGCTGCGATGGCCGAGCGTGTAGATCTCGGGTTTGTAACCTTCCTTGCCGACGAACGGGTTGTCCTTCGGCAGCGAGCCGTCGTCGTTCAGACGCAGCACCTTGCCGAGGTAGCTGTCCGGCTTCTGGGCCGCGTCGGCACCGCCGCCGAAGGTCGACACGTAGAGCTTGCCCTCGCGGTCGAACGCGAGGCGCGACACGCCGCCCGCCTCCGGCACGACGAACACGTCGCGCGTGTTCTTGAGCGCTTTGCCGTCCCAGACGCCGCGCGCGACGCCGAGCGGCGAAGGACCCGAGGCCGCCGGCTTCATGTACGTGAGGTAGACGAAGTGATTGGTCGCGAACTGCGGATGCAATGCGACGTCGTGCAAGCCGGAAAGCCCCTGCGTTTTCACCTCCGGCACGCCGGCGACGGCCTGCGGATCGAGCGAGCCGTCCTTGTGCACGAGGCGCAGTTGTCCGCCGCGCTCGGTCACGAGCATGTCGCCGTTCGGCAGGAACGCAATGCTCCACGGCCGCTTCAATCCGTGCGTGAAAACGTAGGCGCGGATGTCCTGGCCCTCGGCCGTGTGATAGACCACCGGCTTGTCCGGCATCGGCGGCACGACGATGCCGGTCGGCGCGACCGGTATGCCGTTTCTGACCGGCACGGTTTGCTGCGCGGCGACCGGTACCGCAACGGAAATGAACAAAGCGAGCGCCGAGCAGGACACAGTCGTACGCATGAGATCCCCTCTCTGGGCGGCGACGCGCCGCCTTCTCGGCCGCCGATCTTACGCTGTGACGTTAGTGTCCGCTGCTAAAGGGTGTGACAGAACGTCCCTCGGCGCGAAGAAGCCTGTAGAGGACTTGTGCGGATTGATGGCAGTTGTCACGATGGTGAACTAGCCGTCCGCATCGGCAACGTCCAATCAACAACTAACGGGGAAGATCATGAAACACGTTCTGCTCGGTTGCTTGCTGTCCACGGCCATCGCCGTGCCCGCGTTTGCGGCGCTGAAGGAAGGCGACAAGGCTCCGGCCTTCAAGGCGAAGGCGTCGCTCGCGGGCAAAGCGTTCGACTACTCGCTCACCGACTCGCTGAAGAAGGGGCCGGTGGTTGTGTATTTCTATCCCTCGGCATTTACGCAGGGCTGCAATATCCAAGCCCACACGTTCTCGGAGAACATGGACAAGTTCAACGCCGCGGGCGCAACCGTGATCGGCGTGTCGCTCGACAGTATCGAGCGGCTCAACGACTTCTCGAAGGATCCGCAGTATTGCGCCGGCAAGGTTGCGGTCGCTTCCGATCCGAGCGGCTCGATCGCGAAGTCGTTCGACCTGATGGTCAACGCTGCGCGCGAAGGCGCGAAGGACTCGCGCGGCCAGGAGATCGGGCACGGCTTCGCCGAGCGCACGACGTTCATCGTGACGCCGGACGGCAAGGTTGCGGCGACGGTCGGCGGCGTGAGCCCGGCCGACAACGTGACGAAGTCGCTCGAGACCGTGCAGCACTTGCAGCACGCCGGGCACTAGTTCTCTCGCTCGATTCGAAGGGGGCGCACGGCGGCGACGTCGTGCGCCTTTCTTTTTCCCCGGCTTGTCCGGCTGAGGAGGTGCGACCGACATGACGACAGATTCAATACCGACCGTGGCAAAACCGACCCTGGCGAAAGCGACCCTGCTCGTGACCGGCGCGTCGGGCCAACTCGGCAAGCGCGTCGTCGAGCTTCTGCTCGACGCGAAAGCCGGCCACGTGATCGCGACTACCCGCACGCCCGAGAAGCTCGCGCCGCTCGCGGCTCGCGGCGCGGAGATCCGTCCCGCCGACTTCAAGGACCCGGCCTCGCTTCGCGCCGCGTTCTCGGGCGCTGAGCGGCTGCTGCTGATCAGCACCGGCGATCTCTTCCCGCTCGGCCTGCGCCTCGGCCAACATCGCGCGGCCGTCGCGGCCGCGGTCGCCGCGGGCGTCAAGCACATCTTGTATACGTCCGGTCCCGCGCCGTATCCGATCGCGGGCGGCGGTCTCATCGACGATCACTTCTGGACCGAGCAGGCGATCTTCGCGAGCCCCATGACGTGGACGATCCTTCGTCACCAGATCTACATGGACACGTTGCTGATGTCGGTGACGCAAGCCGCCGGATCGGGCCAACTGATGTCGTCGATGGGCCACGGCGCATCGAACTACGTCACGCGCGAAGACTGCGCACGCGCCGACGCGGCCGCGCTCGCGTCCGATTTCAGCGGCCGCCGCATCCTCGACATCACGGGTCCGAAGCCCGTCACGCAAGACGAAGTCGCCGCGATCACGTCAGAGCTCACGGGCCGCCCGATCAAGCACGTGAACCTCACGCTCGAAGCCCAACGCGCCGGCATGGCCTCCGCGGGCCTGCCTCCGTTTTTGATCGACGCGCTCCAGCGCTTCCAAATCGCCGCGTCGCAGGGCTTCCACGCGATCAACACACCCGCGTTCGCGGAGTTGACGGGGCGTGCGCCCCAATCCGTGCGCGACTTCCTAACCGCCCACCGCGCCAAGCTCACCCCAAAGTAAGCCCATCCGCACCGCGAATCGGCCGAACCGAGCGAGGGATAGACAACGCGTCCTTCTATTCGAGCCAGCCGGCCGCGAGCTGCTTCTCGTGGGCGGTGATCGCGTTCCGCATGAACATCGACACCGTGACCGGCCCGACGCCCCCCGGCACCGGCGTCACCCAACTCGCGACCTCCTTGACGCCGTCCGTGTCCACGTCGCCGACGATCATCGGCTGCCCATCCGGCCCCGTGACCTGATTGATCCCGATGTCGATCACGGCAGCCCCGGGCTTCACCATGTCGGCGTGCAAGAACTTCGGCTTGCCGACCGCGACGAGCACCGCGTCGGCGCGCCGCGAATGCGCGGCGACGGAACGCGTGAGGTGGTGGCACACGGTGACGGTCGCGCCCTCGGCCATCAGCATGAACGCGGCCGGCTTACCAACGATCTCCGAGTGGCCGATCATCACGACCTCGAGGCCGTGCAAGTTCAGCCCCGTCTCTTTGATCAGCTCGACCGATGCGGCCGCCGTGCACGGCGCGAGCGCGAGATCGTTGTAGACGATGTCGCCGATCGACGCCGGGTTCATGCCCTCGATGTCCTTGAACGGGTGAATCGCTGACGCGAGCGAGCGCACGTTGATGTGCCGAGGCACGGGCCGCTGCAAGATCACGCCGAGCACGTCGGGGTCGTCGTTCATCGCGACGAGCCGCTGCTTCGCCTCCTCTTGCGACAGCGTGCTCGGCCAGATCTCTTCCTCGAACCGGATGCCGACGCGTTTCGCCGCACTCGCCTGGCCGCGCACGTAGACGGCGGCGGCCTTGTTCTCGCCGATGCTGACGGACAGCAAGCGGCCGACGGGATGCTTGGCCGACGCGGCGGCGACGCGCTCGGCGACACCCGCAAGAATCCGGTCGCGCACAGCGCGACCGTCGAGCAGTCGATTATCTTTCATTCGTGGAAGTCGATTAGCGAAGGTCGCGGAAAGTATCGCACGCCTTCGGATCGCCCGACTTCAAGCCGACGCCGAGCCAATGGGCACGCTGCTCGGAAGTGCCGTGCGTGAAGGAGTCCGGCGTCACGCGCCGACCCGCGTTGCGTTGTAACCGATCGTCGCCGATCGCCTCGGCGGCGGCGATCCCCTCCTCGACGTCGCCGGGCTCGAGCACGTGGTTGGTTTGATTCGCGTGATGAGCCCAAACGCCGGCGTAGCAGTCCGCTTGCAGCTCGAGTGCGACCTGCCCACCGCTCGCGGCTGCTCCGCCGCCCGCGTTCGCCGCCCTGCGCATGTCGCCGAGCAGGTTCTGCACGTGATGCCCGACCTCGTGGCCGATCACGTATGCCTGCGCGAAGTCGCCCGGTCCGCCGAGACGGGCGAGGTCGGCGAAGAACGCGGTGTCGAGATAGACGCGGTGATCGTTCGGGCAATAGAACGGTCCGACCGCCGTGCTCGCGTAGCCGCAGGCCGACTGCACGGCTCCGTCGAACAGCGTGAGCTCGGGAGTCTCATAGCGCCGGCCGGACGACGCGAAGATTTCGCCCCAGACGTCCTCGGTGCTGCCGAGGATCGCTGCCACGAACTGGCTCGCCTCGTCGTTGGCCGTGAGCGGTGAGCCTTGCTCCGCGGTCGGAGCGTCGCCACCGCCGCCTTCGAGCAGGTTCTGCACGGCCTCCGGTCCGCCGATCAAATAGGCAATCACGAGCACGGCGACACCCGCGAGCGCGCCGCCGCGACCGAGCGAGATCGGCATCCCGGCGCGCATCCCGCCGCCGCCCTCTTCGCCGCGGACGTCGCGGACGTTCTCGCTGCGCCTCAAGTCCTTCCAGCGCATCGTAGCTCTCCTCGGGACCTGTCTTCTGGCAGCTTAACGGAACATGGAGCCGCATTGAACGGCGTCTGCCCAGGGCTACAATGACTCTTTCGTACCGCGGCCGAGAGTCCGCGCAGACGCCGGGGGCGACATTGAAGCTCGTCGAACAATACGCCGGAGTCGGCACGCTGCGCTGGCGGGATCGCAGCTTCCCTCGCGTGCCCTACCGGATCAGTCGCTTCCAGGGCCTCGCGAGCTCAGGGCTGCCGGTGCCGGGGCTCCATCGGATCGAAGGCTCGATCGACCTCGACGAGGTCGAGGACGCGTCAAGCCTCATCGGCACACCGTTCACGCTCGAGCTCGAGGACGGCCGCTCGCTCAGCCTCACGCTTGCCGATTCCGTCGGCCGGGTGCTCGCCGAAGGCCACGGGCCGAAGCACGGCTGCTCCTGCTGCTGAGCCGTTTCGATCTTGTTCTCGGCGCACTCCTCGCTGCACGGCGCCGCCCATGAACATCATCGTTGCCGATTTCGAGCGCGACTACGCCGCGATTAGGGGCGTTCGCTTCGCCGTGTTCGTCGACGAGCAGCAGATTCCGCGCGAGCTCGAGATGGACGACCGGGACGTCGCGTGCACGCACTGGCTCGCGACGGACGAGCGCGGTGAGCCGATCGGCACGGTGCGGTTCGACGTCGACGCCAGGGGCAAAGTCGGAAGGCTCGCAGTCCTAGCGCACGTGCGCGGCCGCGGGGTCGGCCGCGCGCTGATGGAGCGCGTTCACGAGCTCGCGCGCACCCGAGGCCTCGCGAGTGTTTGGTGCCACGCGCAGCAATCGGCCGCGCCGTTCTACACGCGGCTCGGTTATCGGACGACGAGCGAGCCCTTCGAGGAAGCGGGCATCGAGCACGTAAAGATGGAGCGCGATCTCAGGACTTAGCGCGTTCAATCAAATAGTTGGCGGCTAAATCTACGATAACCTCTAGTTGCAGAAAGCTGCCCGGAGCCAGCGTTCCAGCGCCGTTGGAATTCAACCAGGCCTCGAATGCGGGAACGGGATCGGCAGGCCCGTGATCCATTCGTGTCCACCCGCGACGAGCGCCACGTAGACGGCAAACCCGAGCGCAATCGCGAGCGCATCGTTCCACTTCCATGGCGGCGCCATCCGGATCGGTCGCGGCGGCCGCCGCTTGAGCGATATCCGGACCGCGACGGCCCAGGCGAGAATCGATCCGAACAGCACCACGTCGTGAACACCGCCGTTGACGAGCAGGTGCAGCGTCGCCCAGAGCTTGACCGCGACGAGCAGCGGGTGCTTGAGCACCATGCTGATGAGCCCCGGCAGGTAGGCGGCAAACGCGATCGGGAACACGAAAGGCATCACCATGATCATCGTGTCGCGAACCCAGACCGGCGCGATATAGAGCACGACGGGATTCTCGCGTGCTCGCCCGAAGCCGTATGCGATCAACGCAAGGCCGACGACAGACACGAGCGCGAACGCCGCGCGCCACGCGCCCGCCCCGACCCGCTGCACCGTCGCATCGCGCCAGCGATAGCTCACGATCGAGACCGAGTGGACGCCGAGGAACAGCGCGAGGCCCGCGATCAGATAGAGCACGTTCGGTTCTCCGGAGCGGAATCACGCACGTGAAGGACGCGCGCGATTGTGGCAAGCCGCCCGCGCAGCGGCAATTCCGAGCCGCACCGCATCTTCGGCCGACCGGGGCCGCTTGCGGCATGGTCCGCGATCCCGTGTAGACTAATCGCAGATTTTTCGAGAACGCTCTGGGGGAGAACGAGATGAAAGCGATCCACATACTCGCCGGGCTTTGCCTCGGCGCGCTCGCGTCGACGGCTTTGGCGTGCGAAATGCCGCCGCTCGTCGCGATTCCTGCGAAAGACAAAGTCGGCGATCAAGGCGCGGTCCTCCGGGACGCGACCAAGGTCTACTTCGAGGCGATGAAGGACTTCACCGACTGCGTCCAGGCCGAGCTCAAAGCCGCCGGAGGCGATAGTGCGCCCAAGCTCACGAAGCAGGTGCTGATCGCGCGCAATAACGCGGCCGTCGCGGAAGCGGATGCCGTCAAGAAGCTGTTCGAGTCGAACGTCGGCGGACTCGCGGGCAGCGTCGTCCCGGCCACTACGTTCAACCAGGGCCCCGCCGACCCAAAGAACGACTCAAAGAAGAAGTGATCCGTTCGGCCGGCGCGATACCGCGCCGGCCGTAGCACGCTCTCGATTCGAACCCGGCCACGTGCCGGGTTTTCCATATTCGGCCCCGTCAGCCGCCGTTCAGCCGGCCCCCGCTTTAATGCGTCCGTCATCGCGACGAACGCACGCACCGGAGGCTCGACATGAACGCCGTCACGCTGTCTTCGCTGTCGCTCGTAGGCCTGCTGCTCGCAACGCGTGGGCTCGCTGCCGAGGCGGCCGGTGGAGAGCCGCCGGCGGAAGCCGACCGCGCGCTGCGCGCGGCGCAAGGCTTCACGTCGGAGCACGCTCCGGACGAGCTCCGGGACCCGCGGAGCTTTGTTGAAACGATCACTCCGGCCGAGGACGTCGTGACGAAGCCCCGCGACAGCGGCTCGTTTGGACCGAAGATCGCCGCGGCAACGCTCGGCGACTCGTACGTCTACGACGGGTCGACCGACCTCTTCTCGGACCGCGACCGGGACGGCTACTTCCACCATCTGCGCGTGACGTTCGACGCCGACACGATCTTCGATACCGCGACCCTGTATGCGGTGATCTACGTGAGCGCGGACGGCAAAGCATGGGAGGAGCTGTTCACGACGGACGACTTCACGATCCACGGGTCCGCGCCCGATGACGACTACGAGGTCGAGACGGATCTCGTCTCCGGCTATTCGACCGGGCTCTATGACGTGCTCGTCGAGCTGCACGACTCTAAGACCGAGGAGGTGGTCGATTCCTTCGGGCCGAACGAGTCGTCCGACTTCTCGGTGCTTCCCCTCGAGGACTCCTATCGCGACGGCGACCCGCCGCCGCCCGATCCGGCGCCCAATCCGACGCCTGTTGTGACGGACGGCGGCGGCGGCGCGATCGACTGGTTCACGCTGCCCGCACTGCTCGGAGCGGTCGCGTGGGTGCGGCGCCGACGACGCGCGGCGGTGTGCTAGGCCATCGCGACAATGGGCAGCCTAGCGCGCGGTGCCCGAGCGGCGCGCTGGAAGGAACCCACCAGGCTCTATACTCCCGGGCGACTTTCTCGGGAGACGTGTCTTGCGACTCGATGTTCGTCTATCCGCGCTACTGTTCTTGTCCACGCTCGCATCCACGCACGCGTTTGCGCAACCGCGCGCCGCGGCCGGCGGCGGCGGTCCGCCGCGCACACCGCCGCGCGAGATCACCCAGATCGCTCCAGACCTTTACCGCGCGAACAACGGCAACTGGTACACGATCTTTCTCGTGACCGACGCCGGGATCCTGCTCGGCGATCCGATCAGCGTCGATTTCGCGGCGTGGCTGAAAGGCGAGCTCGACACGCGCTTCAAAGGCAAACCCGTGCGCTACGTCGTCTACAGCCATAGCCACTTCGACCACGCCGAAGGCGGCCGCGCGTTCGCCGCGACCGCCACGTTCGTCGCGCACGAGAACATGCTGCGCAACATGGACGGCCGCTACCCGCAGATGCCGGGCGACATGATCGACCGCAACGGGAACGGCGTGATCGATCCCGACGAGATCGCGATCCCGACGAACACACGCCCCGGCGTCTGCGGCATGAGCAACAACTGGTTCGCGACGCGCGACTACGACCACGACGGTAAGATCCCGCCGCAAGAGCTCCAGCGCGACATCGTGCGGCCGAGCGTCGTGTATTCGGAGCGGATGCGGATCGAGCTCGGCGGCAAGGTAGTCGAGCTCGTCCATCCGGGTTCGAACCACTCCGACGACGCGACCGTGATGCTGTTCCCCGCGCAACGCGTGTTGTTCGCGACCGAGTTCCTCGCCGACGCGCTCGTGACGACCGACATCCATTCGCTGCCGAGCGCATGCGGGCCGTTCGACGGCAGCCCGCTAGCCGAGTGGATCAAGTCGTACCGCACGGTCGAGGCACTCGACTTCGACGTCGTCGCGCCGGGGCACGGCGCCGTGTTTCCGAAGTCCGGCGTCGCCGAGACGCGTGAGTACTTCGAGGACCTAGTCGCGGCCGTGTCGGCCGGCATGGCGGCTGGGCAGTCGCTCGAGCAGCTCGAGCAGAGCGTGAAGCTCGAGAAGTACAGCGGCTGGAAGTTCTACGACCGGCTACGCACGTACAACGTCGAGGCCGCCTATCGGAACCTACAGCTCTACCGCTGAGGCTGCTCTGATCCCTCCGCGGAGGGATGTTGCACCAAGATCGCACACGATTCCGCGGAATCGTCTCCGCGGCGAATCATTCGGCGCTCGGCGATAGGTATCGCACCCGCCCGCGACAGCGCGCCTGAAATTCCTGTCAGCCCATCTGCTTGTTGCCGCTCGAACTGAACCGCGCAAAGATTGCGACGTCGGCCCACATACAAGAAGGAGAAAGCCATGCCCACCGGACATGCTCCCTGCCGGATCGTTCTGGCGGGTGCCGCTGCGCTGATCGGTGCGCATGCGATCTGGGCAGCCGAGACGATGGCGCCGTCGTTCGAGGTCGACCCGTTCTGGCCTAAGCCGCTGCCTAATCACTGGGTGCTCGGGTCGACGATCGGCGTGTCCGTCGACTCGCGCGACCATGTCTGGATCGTGCATCGACCGGGCAGCGTGGACGAGAACTTCAAAGGCGCGGATCTGAAGCCGAAGGTCGGCCAATGCTGCGTCGTCGCGCCGCCAGTCCTCGAGTTCGATGCCGACGGCAACCTCGTGGGCTCGTGGGGCGGGCCGGGCCAAGGCTACGAGTGGCCAGATAGCAATCACGGGATCACGGTCGACCACAAAGGTAACGTCTGGCTCGGCGGCAATGGCGACAAAGACACACAGATCCTCAAGTTCACGAAGGAAGGCAAATTCCTACTCCAGATCGGCAAGCACGGCCAGCACATGGGCAGCAACGACACGGCGAATCTCTGGCGCGCCGCG
>Ga0105248_10001547_pt1 | contig 25610 bp, 20 predicted proteins | sample KBSS34metaG_FD_81524 | JGI IMG/M metagenome (GOLD analysis project Ga0105248, IMG submission 81524) | Switchgrass rhizosphere microbial communities from Kellogg Biological Station, Michigan, USA - KBS S3-4 metaG | ecosystem: Host-associated > Plants > Roots > Rhizosphere > Soil | place... | reverse complement strand
CTCGTACCGGTTTGGCCGAGAAGTGAACCGCTGAGACCGCCGAGAAGTATTGTTTCTGCGAACTTCGCGCGCTCTGCGGTTTAGGTTTTCTTCAGTGTCTCGAGCTCCCGGCGCGCGTCGCCGGTAAATGGTGACTCCGGGTACTCCTCGACGAGCCGCGTGAACGTCTGCTGCGCGTCGGCGCGCTTCCCCGCGTCCAGATAGGCCTTGCCCAGCTGCATCAGGATGCCATCCACGGGCAGCGGTCCATCCTTGCGCTGCGCCAGCTCCTTGAAGCCGTTGATCGCCTGCTCGTACTTGCCGTCGAGCGCCTGCGCCTGCGCCATGCCAAGCCGCGCCATCTGACCGTAGATGCTGTCGCCGGCTCGATCGATCGCCTGCTGATACGCGCTGATGGCCTGCACCGGACTGCCGAGGTAGGTCCAGGTCGCACCTTCCTGGTAGCGGGCAAAAATGCCCGCATCGGTTGACGGGTGAGCATCGGCGGCCGCCTTGAACTTGGCTACAGCGGCCTGGGCGCGGTCGCGCTCCGTCAGGTAACTGAGACCACCGGCTCCCGGTTGTCCCGGCGCTGCTGGCGCACCGACGCGCGCCGATTGCACGACGAGCGCCTCGGCCAGCAGGGCGTGCGCCTGGCTTTCGACCCGCTGGTGCCAGGCGAAATAACCGGCCACCAACAGGCCGACGACCGCGACGGCGCCGACGATGAAGATCGTCTCGCGGCGCCTGGACTCGAGGCCCTCGCGCGCCTGCCGCGCCAGGTTCTGCAACTCGTTTTCTTTGAGGTGATGCCGTTCTGTTCTCTTCATGACTGACGACTGACTGGAAGACCGATGACTGGTTTTGCGCCCGGCAGGACTCGAACCTGCGGCCCCCGGTTTAGGAAACCAGTGCTCTATCCACCTGAGCTACGGGCGCGATCCTGCAAACGTTAAGTGTACCTCAAGCGTGCGGGAAGCTGGAGACCGTCAGCGAGTGGAAACGAGACGAAGCGGCGCTGCGGTCTGGGCCTTTTCAGCGACGATCGGGGCGCCCTTGACGGCGGCGTTCCGGACGGCGGCGCTGATTGCGGCTGCCAGATGTGGCGCGATCATTTGAATCAACCGCCCGCGATCGTCGTTGAAGCCTTCAGCCTCCGCGGAATAGAGACTGAGGACGCCGACGAGCGTTTCCCCCGCGATCAGCGGCACGCTCATACACGTCAGGAGGCGCGGTTCGTTGCCTTCCTGACGGCCCGCCAGATCGAGCGAGGCGTCCGAGTTCAGGATCGGCTGGCGGCTGGCGGCGACCCAACCGGTCAGACGGTCGCCGACGTCGACGGAGAATCCCGCGAGCGTCATCGCCGCCGGTCCGAACGTGTCGGCCACCACGAGCTGATCGCGCGATGGGTCCGGAACAAACCAGGCACCGGTAGCCGCCGGCAGGATGTCGTTGACCAGGTTGGACGACAGGGCAAGCACGTCGGCCAGGCTGCCTTCCCCGCCGGCGACACGCGCCAGACTGACGCAGGCGAGGAGGTTGCTCGAGGCCGCGAAGGTCGACGGCGCGGCGGGCGCCTCGATGACCGGCGGCGACGCTTCGTGCTTCGATTGCGCGATGCGCTGCATCACCTCCGTGGTTTCCGCGGCGCCGTGGCTGGCGACCGGAATATCGCGGAAGACCTTGATGAACATGTCGACCACCGCCGGGTCGTACATCTTGCCGCTGCGTTCCCGCAGAATCCCGAGGGCGGCCTGTTCCGTCATCGCGCGACGATACGGACGATCGGATGTGAGCGCATCGAAACAGTCGACCACCGACAGGATGCGTGCACCGATCGGGATCGCCTCGCCTTTGACGCCGCGTGGGTAGCCGGTGCCATCCCAGTTCTCGTGATGACAGCGCACGATCGGCACGACCGGGTACGGGAAATCGACGAGCGACAGGATGTCGGCGCCAACGTCCACGTGAAGCTTCATCTTCTCGAACTCGGATGGCGTCAGCTTGCCGGGCTTGTTGAGGATGTGCTCGGGCACCGCCAGTTTGCCGGTGTCGTGAAGCAGCGCGGCGGCTTCGATGGCCTTCAGCGTCGACTCGTCGGTGAAGCCGAGCGCCCGCGCCATGCCGACGGCGTACGCCTGCACGCGTCGGACGTGGCTGTGCGTCACATCGTCCTTGGCGTCGATCGCCATCGCGAGCGTCTCGACCGTCGAGAGATAGAGGCGGTCGACATCCGCGAGATGCCTGCGCGCGTCTTCGAGCCGCCCGTACGACGCCTTCAGGGTGAGATGGAACACCGCCAGCATCGGCAGAATCACGATGGCTGCGAGAAAGCTCACCTGCTGAATGAGCAGCACGAAACAGAACGCCAGCGACGCCGACGCCATGTAGCCGATGCCCAGCCACTGGAAGTGGCGGCGCCAGATGTCCAGCGGCGACTGACCGGATTCCAGCCCAACCGCCGTGGCGATGAGGCCGGAATTGAGCGCGAAGTAGATCAGCGTCATCAGCAACAACGGACCGATCAGCGATCCGACTGCGACGTCGCTGTGCGCGAGCTCGGGAACGCGCGCGATCAGGAAGAATATCTGCGCGCCGGCCCAGATCGAGACCGCCGGCGCCGCCATGTTCAGCATGATCCGCCGCCACGCGTGGCCGAGCCGCCACGACATGATCAGGCTGTCGACGGCGACGGCGATCGCCGCCGGGGCGGGGCCGAACAGGAGCGCGAGCGTGATGAAGAACGTGTCGGAGATGGAGATCGTCGCGACGACCGAGGCAATCTTGACGCTGAAGGATCCGGTGGCAATCGCAAGCGCCGCGAACAGCATCCACTCGTAGGGGCGTGGCACGAAGGCGACGCCGGCGAGCGAGTGCAGAATGACGGCCGCGCCAATCGCGACCACGACGCCGACAAACGGCTTGAGCGCGCCCGACTGGGCGTAATACGCCGATTGACCGTTCGAGGACGTCCCGCCAGCCACGAGTTACTGCGGATCCGACGAGGTCAACACGGCGTCGCCCCAGATGATCTGGTTGTCGTCGGTGGTGTCGGCGTCGCCCCAGATGATTTGCTGTCCCTGCGGGTCGTACACCGTGTCGCCCCAGATGATCTGCTGATTGTTCGTCCAGGTGCCGATCTGTCCCCACTGCAGCATCTTCGGCGACACCAGGCGCAGCGGGTTCAGCAGGCCAATCAGGTTCAGATCCCCGTAGTGGAGCATCGACGGATTGAGGAATGCCAGCGGCGCCTCGAGTAAAGACAACAGCCGGATGCCAAGGCCGTTGTTCATCCGGTCGGCCAGGGTGCCGGCATCCCAGTACGACGCGCCGCTCGCGCCGAGCACCGCGCTCAGCACGCTCGAGGCCAGACCCTTCGACGCGTACTGGCGGGCGGACCAGATATTCATGCTGCCGGCGCCGGCGCCCATCAAGCCGCCGTTTGACACGAAGGTTGAGCCGCTCTGAAGAACCAGCTTCACCTGCGCGGCGGTGAGGCTCGGCTGGCCCTGCAGCAGCAGCGCGACCCCGCCGCTGACCATCGGCGCCGCCATGCTCGAACCGCTCAACTGCATGTACGCGTTCGAACCCGTGCCGGCCTTGTGGAGGAACGGATACGTGCCCGCCAGGAAGGCGCCCGGCGCCTCGAGCGAAATGATTTTGTTACCCGGCGCCGCGAGATCCGGCTTGACGATGTTGTCGTAGCGCGTCGGACCGCGCGAGCTGTAGGTTGTCACGCTGTCGTCGCTGCGTCCGGCGGTGCCCCAGGTGTTCAGCGCGCCGACCGTCAGCGCGACCGGCGAATTTCCGGGGACCGTAATGCTGCCGAGTACCGTCCGTCCGTCCGCGCTCTTGCCCGAGTTGCCCGCCGATGCGACCACCACGATGCCGTTGTCGACGGCTTTCTGCACCTTCTGACAGAGCAGGTCGGTGACGCACGACTCGAACACCGGGTGGCCCAGCGACAGGTTGATGACGCGAATGTTGTATTTCGCGCGGTTGTTGATGGCCCACTCGATCCCCGCGATGACGTCGCTCGTCAGGCCGCTGCCGTTCGCGCCGAGCACCCGGACGTTGACCAGCTTCACGCCGGGCGCAATGCCACCCTTGTAGAGCGGAGTCACGGAGGACGCGACGCTGCCCGTGCCGGCAATAATGCCGGCGACGTGCGTGCCGTGGCCGAACGCGTCGAGGACTGACGCGTCGCCGGTGACGAAACTGATGTTCGCCACCACTTTGTTTGCGAGCGCGGCGTGCGGCGAGATGCCGGAGTCAACGACGGCGACACCGATGTCCTGGCCCGTGACGCCAGCGATCGAGCCGATCCCGAGCAGCCCTGAGCTGCCACTCCACGCCTGATCGGCAGCGGTCGCCTTGATCGAGACCGACATCGCCGGCCGTACTTCTGCGTCGCCGGACAGGAGGTTCACGCCGGCGTCGGCGGCGAGTCGGGCGACTTCATCGCTGTTCGCAAACATCACCGCCGCGCCGACCAGGCGTCGAACAATCTGAAGCTTGTGGCGATACGCGAGCGCGTCGAGTTCGGCGTCCGTGCCGCGCACGATCACGCGCGCCTTGGCATTCGTATGTTTGGCCAGATGCGCGAACAGATCGCTCGACAGAAGCGCGCGATGCTCCGCGGACGACCCACGCAGCGTCAGAGCGGACGAGGCAACGAGCGCAAGAACGATCGCAGGCCGCGGGAGATGTGCGAAAAGCGAGGGGGAACGCTTCTCAGTCATAAGAAGTGACACCAAAGGCAATGAACGGACTCTAGCGTCTGTTGAGCAAGATACCGGCCGGGGCACCGTAGCGGCGTGTATCCGCTAGGGAGGACACGAGTTAACGCGAAGAATTGCGGTGGGCTGATTGATGACTAGCCGCCCCGTAACGTGACACATCGAGGCGTTCAGGAATGATTACTGCCGTCTAACGCGTTGCAGCGCCGTGCCTTGCTCGATGGTGTGTCAGGACGGAACAACTCGCATCAATCCTGAACAGCTTCAGAACAGCGATTGCAGCGCCTTGGCAATCTGTACGTATTCCTGGTAATGGCGTTGATACAGATCGAGCTTCTCACGCTCGACCGCCTCGAGACGGGCTCGCACCATCGCCGACTCGCCCGCCGCCAGCTCGCGGTCGAGCACCGCGGCTTTCAGTTTGTACTCCGCATCATGCGCGCGCTCCCACGCCAGCCACTCAGCCGTCCACTGCGCGTGTGCCGCCTGTATCCGCTCCGCGCTGAACGGAAACGGCCCACCGACCGCGGCCTCCAGCAGCGCGAATTCCGCGGGCAGCACCTGACGCGCGGCGCGCGCGAGCGGGACCCACGTCATCAACACCCGTGGATCGGTATGAGCGGCGGCGATCCCAGGAGCGAACGTCTGCAGCACCGCGAGTGCGCGGGTGCGCGTGGCCTCGGTTCGTGCGGCACGCAGCTCCGCCACGAGCGCGCGCGCCGTCCACAGGATCGCCGCCGCTACGATCGCCGACGCGATCGCAATCAATACTGGAGAACCGTCGAGATCTGTTCGCCCGCCAGCTTCGCCCGGCCGTTCAGCGCGACCAGCTCGATCAGAAAGGCCAGGCCATGGACCTGGCCGCCAACGCCGCGCACGAGATCGAGCGTGGCGCGGGCCGTTCCACCAGTTGCGAGCAGGTCGTCGACGATCAGCACGCGTTGTCCTGGATGCACGGCATCCTGGTGCATCTCGAGCGTGTCGGTCCCATACTCGAGGGAATAGGTCGCGCGAACGCAGGTCGACGGCAGCTTGCCGGGCTTTCGCACCGGCGAAAAGCCCGCGCCGATCCGGTCCGCGACGACGGCGCCGAGGATGAACCCGCGGCTCTCGATGCCAACCACCACGTCGATGCCCTGACCGGTGAAGGGTTGGGACAGGCCGTCTGCCGCGGCGCGAAATCCAGCCGGGTCCTGCAGCAGCGTTGTGATGTCGTAGAACAAAATCCCGGTTTTCGGGAAGTCGGGCACGTGGCGAATCTTCGCTTTGAGATCCATCGTCATCTGGTTGTGAATCCTGTGTCGCGCCCGCTCGGCGCGATGTGGTCGACGTCGACGCCCTCGACGCGAGCGCCGGGCGGGCCATGACCGATCGCGTGTTCGAACCGATCGACCGCGTCCGCCTCGCCTTCTGCCAGCGCCTCGACGCGGCCGTCTGGCAGATTGCGGACCCAGCCGTGCAGTCCTTCGCGCAACGCCACCGCCTCGGCAAAAAACCGGAAGCCGACGCCCTGGACGCGGCCGCTCACGAGATATCGTCGGGCGATCCGCAATCGAAAACCGCGCTCCGAAAACCGCGTATGATAGCATGCTGTCGCTTGACCAAGAGCCGGCGCCCGCGTCGCTGAAGAATCCTCCTTTCCTACACTCAAACGGTTCCTCCTCGGCAAGCCGATTCCGTCGCACCTGGCGCATCACGAACGCCTGTCGCGCGTCACCGGTCTGGCCGTGAGCCGCCTTGCTGATCATCGTGTTCCGCGGCGATACGCAGGCGCTGCTGCCGCTCTACATGATCGGCGTATTCATTTCCTTCACGCTGTCGCAGACCGGGATGGTCATCCATTGGCGGCAGACGCGCGACCCGGGCTGGAAGACGAGCGCGCTCATCAACGGCTTCGGCGCGGTCACGACCGGTGTGGTCCTGATCATCGTCGCCGTCACCAAGACGTTCGAAGGCGCGTGGATCGTCCTGGTGCTGATTCCGATCATCGTCATGCTGTTCCGCGCGACGCGCCGCCATTACGATCACGTCGGCGCCCAGCTGACATGCGCAATTACACACCGCAGCGCAAGGTGCACAACACCATGCTGATCCCGATCGGCGGCATCCAGCGCGCGGTGATGGAAGCGCTCCGCTACGCGGAGACGCTGTCAGACGATGTGCGGGGCGTCTACGTGGACGTCGATCCGGCGGCGACCGATCAGGTGCAGCGGGAATGGGCCACGTGGGGCGGACGCGCGCAGCTGATCGTCCTGCCGTCACCGTACCGATCGGTGATGGAGCCGTTGCTCGAATACATCGAGCAGGTCGAGAACGAGCCGCCCGACGACTACATGACGGTCATTCTCCCCGAAGTCGTACCGGCGCGATGGTGGAAGCCCCTGCTGCACAATCAGCGCGCGCTGCTGATCAAGGGCGCGCTGCTCTTCCGCCCGAATACGGTCGTCACCAGCGTGCCGTTCCATCTGGCGAAATAAGGCAGGATTCGCCGGAACGTTCTGCCTCGCTACTGGAGAGCCGACGGCTCCTTTGGCGGCTCCGGCTTCAACGGTTCCGCCTTGATCGGATCGAGCTTCAGCCGCTGTAACAGCTGGTTCACCGGCGGCATGCGCGTCTTCGACGTGGTGTCGAGTTTGCCGAGCTGTTCGTCGAGCGCGTTGGAAAGCGTCCGGAACACAGAATACGCCTGTTCGGTCGGCCGGACGTCGGCGCTTTCAATCACGCCCTGCAGCGCGGCGATCTTGTTGTTCAACTTGATCGGAAAATTCAACGGGTCCTGGCTGCTCTGCAGCTTCACCTGATAGATCTCGCCCTCAATCGCGCTCAGCGCCGCCGCGAAGTCGTCGAGCGCTTTCGCCACCGCGGCTGACTTCGCATCGAGCTTCTTTTTGCGGTCGTCGATCTGCGCCTTGATGCCGCGCACCAGCAGCACGGCCTCGTTGGCCTGACTCGACTTGTCGCGAACGCGCATCGCCAGATCGAACTCTTCCTGCAGATCCTGATCGCTGACGTCTTTCAGCAGCCGCGGCTCGCGTGTGATCGCGAACGGCTGGGTCGCGGTCTCGGCGTCGGCGGTCACCCGTACCTGATAAGCGCCAGGGGCCGCAATCGGGCCGCGAGCGCTGGCGGCCCACATGACGAGCCCTGGAAAGTCGGTCGCGCCCGGGTAGCGCAAATCCCAGGTCAGCCGGTGCAAACCCGCGCTGACCGCCGGATGCGGCTCCGGCGGACGGCGCGGCCCGTCGTCGTCGCCAGGTGATGGTGGCTTTCGTTCGGCATCGGCCGGCGTACCGGTGAACGTGCGGATGGTCTTGCCCTGGGCGTCGAGAAACGCCATGGTCACCTTCTGAGCCGGCTGCTTCAGGTAATAGTCGATGGCCACCGAGCGATCGAGGCCACGCCGGGCATCCTCCGGCTTGTACAGCTGAAAGGTGCTGGTGGCCGGCAGACCGCCCTGCCGGAGCGGCGAGATGTTGTCCATCACATAGAACCCGCGGCCGTGCGTGGCGATGACCAGGTCGCGCTCCTCGACCGCGATGTCGTGCACCGGCGTGTCAGGCAGGTTCTGCCTCAGCGACTGCCAGTTCGCGCCGTCGTCGAACGAGACATAGATGCCGTGCTCGGTCCCGAGGTACAGCAGTTTCGCGCGCTTGACGTCCTCGCGGATCGCGCGCGCGAAGTCGTTGGCGCCGATGCCGGTCGTGATCGACGTCCACGTCTCGCCGTAGTCGTCGGTGCGGAACACGTATGGCTTGAAGTCGTCCTGCTGATAGCGATTCGCGGCGACATAGGCAGTGCCGGCGCGGAACGGTGATGCTTCGATCAGGCTGATGCGCGCAAACTCGCCCAGCGCCTTCGGCGTGACGTTCTTCCAGTTGGTGCCGCCGTTTCGCGTCACCTGCACGTAGCCGTCGTCCGAACCGGCCCAGATGACGTTGGCGTCGCGCGCGGAGGGCGCGATGGTGAACACCGTCGCGTAGGTTTCGACGCCGGTGTTGTCCTTCGTGATCGGACCGCCGGAGGCGCCCATGGTTTTGGGATCGTGCCGCGTCAAGTCGGGGCTGATCTTGGTCCAGCTCTGTCCTTCGTTGGTTGATTTCCAGACGTGCTGCGAACCGACGTACAGCGTCCCCGGATCGGTCGGCGCGAGCACGATCGGGAACGTCCACTGAAAGCGCTCCACGATATCGGCCGACGCATAACCCATCGGATTGTCCGGATACGGATTGATCGCCCGCTCCTGACCGGTCCGGCGATCGAGTCTGGAGATCAAGCCGCCGTAGCTGCCGGCGAAAAAGATGTCCGGGTTGCGGGGATCGCTGGCGATGTAACCGCTCTCGCCGCCACCTACCGAGTAGAACACCTGGTCGGCGCCGCCGCCGGATCCCCCTGGACCTCCCGGTGCGGGCTGGCTGGACACACACGCGGTGCTGTTGTCCTGCTGCGCGCCGCAGATGTGATACGGCACGTGCCTGGTGGTGATGACATGGTAGAACTGCGCGGTCGGCATCGTCTCAGGCGTCCAGGTCTCGCCGCCGTTCACGGACACCGTGCCGCCGCCGTCGTTGGCTTCGATCATCCGGTTCGAATCGTTGGCCGCGATCCACAGGTCGTGGTTATCGCCGTGTGGAACGGCGACCGACTTCCACGTTTTACCGGCGTCGGTGGACTTGTAGATGTTGACGTTCAGGACCCACACCGTGTCTTTCACCTTCGGGTCGGCGTAGACGCGCGTGTAATAGAAAGCCCGCTGGCGCAAATCGCGGCGTTCACTCACCTTCTGCCATGTCGCGCCGGCGTCGTCGGACAGGAAGAAGCCGCCGTCGTCCGCTTCGATCTGGGCATAGACGCGATTGGAGTCGGCGCCCGACACCGAAAGGCCGATCTTGCCGAGCATCGCCTTGGGCAATCCCGGAGCCCGAGAAATCTCGGTCCAGTGATCGCCGCCGTCAGTCGACTTGAAGACGCCGCTGCCGGGTCCACCGCTCGACATCTCGTAGGCGTTGCGAGACGCCTCCCACAGCGCGACATAGATGACCTGGGGGTTGTTCGGATCGATGATCAGCTCGTTGGCGCCTGTCTTGTTGTCGCGAAACAGGATCTTGTCCCACGTCTTGCCGCCGTCTTTCGACCGGTACACGCCGCGCTCCGGGTTCGGCGCCGCGTGATGACCGAAGGCTGCGACGTACACCACATCCGGGTTCGTCGGATGGACCCGGATCTTTGCAATCACCTGAGTCTCGGTCAGTCCGATGTGCGTCCAGGTTTTCCCGCCATCCGTGGACTTGTAGGCGCCGCCGCCCTGAATGATGTTGCCGCGAATGTCGGCCTCGCCCGTGCCGATGTAGACGACGTCGGGATTCGAGGGCGCGACGACCACCGCGCCGACAGAGGAGTAGTTGATCAAACCGTCGGTCACCGGCTTCCACGTCGTGCCGCCGTCGGTCGTCTTCCACAGACCGCCACCCGTCGCGCCCATGTAGTACTCATTCGGGCGGGACGTGCTTCCGGCGACGGCAATGGAGCGGCCGCCACGTGCCGGGCCAAGGCTGCGCCAGCGGAGCGCACCAAACGGTCCGACGTCGGCGGCGTTGCCGCTTCCGCCCCCTCGCTGCGCATTCAGCGCGGCCGGGAGAAGGATCACCAACAGCAGGAGTCGTGAAAGACGCAGCATGCCGGCGATTCTACCGCGGCTTGGTGACGACCACGAACCGCGCGGTGGGGATTTGATTGCGCCACAAGACGCGGCCCGACGTCGCCCACATCCCGCGCCGCTCGAGCCGAACGTCGAGCTTCACCCCGCGGGCGAGGAATTCATCCAGCGCGTCGCGCCGCATGATGCAGAAATACGGTTCCGATGACGCGAAGAACGTTTCGGCGTCGTGCAGATCCTCCAGGAACTCGACATGACGCCCGACGTGAAAGCGGAATGACGGGTTCCACCGGTTGAGGCGATAGCTGGCGATGACGGCGTCCTGACCGGCTTCACCCGCGACCCACGCCGCCACGTCGTCGACGACCTTCTGCCGCTCGATCGCCGGCATCACGAAACGCACCAGGCCGATGTAGGTGACCATCAGGGCAACGGTCGCCAGCGAAGGTATCCGCGGCAACCGTCCGCGGGCGACGAGGGTCGCGACCATCGCGATCCCGGCCAGCGTCAGCGCGACGGGGATGCTCATCGCCATCGGTGGTAGATCCAGCCGCACGACAAGAAAGTACCCGACGGCGACGCCGAGGAGCACGAGCAGTGGACCCGCAACCCACACGCCGACGCGCGATCCCACGTGACGAGACTGCGGCGGATCCTCGCGGGCATCCGACCAGGCCCTGGCGCACAACAGGCACAGTGCCGGGGCCGCCGGAAACACATAGTGATCGAGCTTGAAGGTCGACAGCGTGAAGAAACCGACGATGGCGATCGTCCAGGACCAGAGCAGCACTTCGATGCCGTCGACCGGCTCGCCACGGAGCCGCGCTCGGATGTCGTCGACCGCGCGCCCGATTACCAACCCCGTCCACGGCAAGAGGCCGAGTGCGAGAATCTGGAAGTAGAACCAGAATCGCGGTTGATTCGCAAACCGGCTCGACGCGAACAGCCGGACGTTTTCGTCGAGGATGTAGCCGTTGACGAAGTCCGCGCGGAATCGCGCGTACATGTAAACGAACCACGGCGACGCGATGACGAGCACGATCGCGACGCCCACGACCCAGTGCAGCCCGAGCAGGCGCTTGCGCAGATCGCCCGACAGCGCGATCGCGACCGCCAGAGCCAGCCCGCAGAGGACGAGCGCAATCGGTCCCTTGGTCAGCACGGCGAAGGCAATCGACACATAGCCCGGCCACTGCAAGGCGGGCCGGTCCCGGAGAGCCGCGGTCGCCAGCAGCGCCGCGCCGCCGAAGAGAAACATCGTGAACAACGTGTCGAGAATGGCGTACCGCGCAAGGCCGAACACGCCGGGACTGGCCGCGAGCATCAACCCGGCGACGGTGCCGACGTCCGGCGAGATCATCCGTGCGCCGAACCAGACGGTGATCAGGATCAGGATCAATGCCGCCAACGCGGGCAGCATCCGGGCACCGAGCTCGTTCTGGCCGAAGACGAGCATCGACGCGCCTTGCAGCTGATGAAAGAGGACCGGCTTGTCGAAGAACGGAACGTCGTTGTAGTACGGCGCCCACCAGTCGCCGGTGGCGATCATCTCGCGGGTGGTTTCCGCGTAGTGCGCCTCGTCAGGATCCCAGAACGTCGGCGCGCCCAACCGCCAGAACAGCACGACGAACAGCAGCAGGCTGGCCAGAATCAGAAGCGCTGGGTCCTGCCCTATAATCGTCGGGCTCTGCGACCGATACAGGGTCGGACTCTTCGACCAATTGGGGAAGAAGAAACGCACAGCAGAGCTTACATTCTTTGATGGCCACCGATAGCGCTGAATTCGCGTCCGGAACACGCCCACTCCCCGGTGTCCATCACTGTCCGGTTCTGATCGTCGAGGATGATGCCGACCTGCGTGACATGATGGCGCAGTTGCTCAACCTCGAGGGATTCAACGCCGCAACCGCTGCGAATGGCCGCGAAGCGCTCGAGTATCTCAAGGAATCCGACCGTCCTGACGTGATTCTGCTTGATCTCATGATGCCCGTCATGGATGGCTGGGAGTTTCGCCGCCGCCAGCAGGCCGACCCGTCCGTCTCCGGCGTGCCGGTCATCGTGCTGTCGGCGCTCGATCCGACTCGCGCGGCAGACGTGAACGCCAACGCCTTCCTGAAAAAGCCGCTCGATTTCGATCGCCTCCTCGCCCTCGTTCGCAGCTACTGCCGTTAAACGAGCAAACGTCCTGGCCAGCTCGGCCGCCGGCCGGGCACGTCCGTTGATACCATTCTCGATAGGTGACGCGCTTACGTCGTGTGCGATCGATCTCGGCCAGACTCGCCAAGGTGCTTGTCGGACTCGTGGCGTTGGTGCTCATCCTCGTGGGTGTCGGGCTCGCGGTGCTGGAGACGGTGTGGGCCAAGGAAGCCATCCGAGGCCTGATTGTCCGCCAAGCCAACCAGTACCTGACCGCGACCCTTTCGATCGGGCGGCTTGAAGGATCGCTGTTGCGGGGTATCGCGCTGGCCGACGTCAGCGTCGCGCGCGACGGCCGAACGCTGATTCAGATCGAGCGCATCGCGCTCAGCTACAGCATTCGCGAGCTCGTGCAATCCGGTGTCATCGTGCGTCGGGTCCAAGTGACGCGCCCGCGGATCGTCGGCAGTCGCCAGCCGGATGGGCGCTGGGATCTTGGCGCACTCGTCCGACGCGACACTCGCGAGCAGGAGCGCACCGGCCCGAGCCGGCCGATCGAGGTGCAGGAAATCGAGATCGTCGACGGCCGGATCTCGCTGCACGATCCGCTCGATTTCGGCCCCGCCCATGTGCCAACGGAGTTCGAGGCGTTGAACGCGAAATTCGCTTACGCCTACTTCCCCGTTCGCTGGAAGCTGACGTTTGATCACGTCTCGTGGATCGGCCGCGAACCCGATCTGTCGGTACAGCGGCTGGCCGGGGTGTTCGGGCGCGGACCAGGCGGCTGGTTCTTCGAGCATTTCTCTGTAGACACGGCGCGCTCGGCCTTCACCCTCGACGGACGCATCGACACGTCGCAGAAGCCGACCGGGCTCGAGCTGCAGGTGCGCGCGCCGCGCTTTGCCTTTCAAGAGTGGTCGGGCGTCCTGCGCGGTCTGAAGAACATCGCCGTCGAGGGATCGTTCGATACGTCGTTGACCGGCCCGGTCACTCAGCTTGTGACCACCCTGAACCTGGCCGGAACCGGCGGATCGGTGAAAGGCGCGCTGACGCTCGACACCTCAGTCCCAGGCTGGCACGGCAAGGGCGCCGTCGACGTCGATCGGCTGAATCTTGCCAGGTGGCTGAACCGGCCGGACCGACCCTCTGACATCAGCGGGCACGTGACGTTCAACCTCGCCCTGGAACTCGGTCGGCATTTTCCGCGCGGCCTCTACACGTTCGAGGGACGCCATGCGATGTACATGGGCTACCAAGCCGACGATGTGCGCGCGCGCGGACAGCTGACGGAGACGAGCGCCCTGATCGCCGCCGCCGATGCGGTTGCGTACGGCGCCCGAGTGACGACGGCGAACGGCTCCATCGGCATCGACGGCCCGTTTCCTTTCCGCTTTCAGGGTCGGGTGAACGGCATCGATCTGCGCCGCGTACCGGCTACCGTGCCGGTGCCGCGGGTGTTGAGTTTGCTGACTTTCGACTACGACGTCTCCGGCCGCTTCAGCGATCCGTACATCATCGGTAACGCCACATTCGACCGGTCGCTGTTTCTCGGCGCCACGGTCGGCGCCGGGACGGTCGGCTCGATCGACACCCTGCAGAAGCCGCTGCGCTTCACAGGCGACGGTGACATCGAAAATGTGAACCTCCGAGTCTTCGGCGAAGGCCTGGGGGTCCAGTGGCTGCAGGAGCCCCGCTACGCCGGCATCGTGTCAGGACACTTTCAGGTGACGGGAACCGGAACCGATCGAACACTGACGCTGACGGGTGGTGGACGTCTGACCCGGGCGGAACTGTTCAGCGGCACGTTGTCGGACGCGGATGTCTCGATCGGTCTCGATCGCGGGACGCTGCAGGCGTCGTTCGACGGGCGGTTCGCCACGATCGATCCGGCGATGCCGTTCATGGATCCGCGGCTGAAGTCGTCGCTGACGGGAACGGGGCGCGTGACCGCAACCGTGCGCGACCTCCTGCTACGAACCGTCAGTCTGCCCGACTATGACGTTCGCGGAACTTTGTCGCTGGGTCCCTCGATCATCCGCGACATCCCGATCGACAGCGCGACGCTCGACGCGACGCTCGCCGATTCGACGCTGACGGTTGCGGAGGCGCGCGCCACCGGCGCCGCGGTCGAGGGGCACGTCGCCGGCACCGCTGCGTTCACCGAACCGGCATCGATCGATTTTCAGTACGAGCTGTCGCACGTGGACCTGTCGCAGCTTCAGGCACTCACTGGCAACAGTGTGTCGGCGGTGATCTCGACCACCGGACATCTGAGCGGACCTGCAGCCGCGCTTCATGCGATCGGCGACGCGACGATCAACCAGCTGGATGCCTACGGTGTGCGAGCGCTGACGCTGGTTGGCCACTACGACGCGGTGGCGTCGACATCAGACCTGTGGAGGACCAAGGCCCAGGTGAACGCGCGCAGCACGTTCCTCACCGTGTTCGGCCAGTCCGTGAACGAAGCATCGGGCACGGTGACGATGGATGCCGACCGTTTCGGATTCGATCTCGATATCACCCAGCAGGAGAACCGCCGCGGACGGCTGGCCGGCGCCGTGCGCCTTCGCGACGACCGTCATTCCGTCGACGTCCTCGATCTGACGGTCAGCCTCGGGCGCGCGCCCTGGCATCTCGCCTCGACCACGCCGCCGCCCGTCGTCTCCTGGGACGACGCCGGGATGTCTGTGACTGCGCTGCAGTTTTCCGATGCCGCCAACGATCAGCGGATTGGCGTGTCGGGTACGTGGCGGCGTGACGGCAACGGCGCGCTCCGCGTCACCGGATCGCACGTCTTTCTCGACACGCTGCAAAACGCCTTCGATCGGCCGACGCGCTACGCCGGCGCGCTGGACTTCGACGCGACCGTGCGCGGCACGTTCGAGCAGCCGCGCGTGGCGGCGACGTTGACCGTCAGCAGCGGCCGCGTCGAACGGGTCTCATACGAGAAACTCGCGGGCCGTGTCGACTACGATGCCCAGCGCCTCACCATCGACCTGCGTCTCGACCAGGCGCCGGGTGTCTGGCTTACGGCGACCGGCACGGTCCCGGCGTCCCTGTTCAAGCGCGATCTCCCCGACCAGCCGCTGGACGTCGCGATCCAGTCCAGCCCTATCAGCCTCGGACTCGTCGAAGGCGTCACCGACGTCATCCGCAACGTGACCGGGGAGATCAGGGTGGACGTCCGGGTGATTGGAACGAGTCACGACCCGCATTTCGCCGGCTCGGTCAATATTATCAACGCCGGGTTCCTGGCGACGGCGACCGGCGCCACGTACAAGAATGGACGCGCTGCCATCACGCTGGCGCGCGAGCGCGTGACCGTCGACACGCTCCACATCGAGGACAACGACGGACATCCACTCGAGGTTCGAGGCAGCCTCGCAACGCACGAGTTGCGCGTCGGCGATCTCGAGGTTGAGGCCCGCGCCCAGCGCTTCGAGGTGATGCGCAACCAGCTGGGGCGCGTGGCGGTCAACGCCGCGCTCCAGGTCCGCGGCCAGTTCGAATCGCCGCGGATTGCCGGCGACGTGACGATCAGCACAGGTGACGTCAAGGTTGACGAGATCCTCCAACGGACGCTGTTCCAGCCGTATGCCACGGAGCCGACGCCGATTGGCGACGCCGACGCGGTGGCTGCACTGAATCCCTGGGATCGCCTGGGCCTGGATATCTCGCTGCACGTTCCCAACACTCTGCGGCTGACCGGCCGGGACGTGCAGATTTCGTCGGGGACGCCGATCGGCCTCGGCGACATCAATCTACGGGTCCTCGGTGACTTGTATCTCTACAAAGATCCTGGCCAGCCGCTTTCGGTGACCGGTTCGTTCGACCGGGTCACCGGCACCTACACGTTTCAGGGCCGGCGCTTCGATGTCGTCGAATCCAGCTCCATCAACTTCCGAGGCGACCTCAATCCTGAGGTGTACGTCAGCGTCACGCGTCAAATCTCGGGTGTCGAGACGCGGGTGGCGATCACAGGACCGTTGCGTCAGCCTGAGCTCCATTTGTCCAGCACGCCACCGCTCGACGACTCGGACATCCTGTCCCTGATTGTGTTCAATACGGCGAGCAACGAACTGTCATCGGTGCAGCAACAGGAACTGCTGGTGCGCGCCGGCGCTCTAGCGGCCGGTTTCATCGCGACCCCTCTCCTGAGCGCGATCGAGAACCAACTCGGATTGGAAGTCCTCGAGATCGAGGCCCTTGGAGAATTCGGCGGCGGGCCGAAAGTGACGATCGGTCAGGAAATCTTCCCGGGTCTGGTGGCGCGCTTCAGCCGGCAGTTCGGGCCGGATCCGTACGACGAGGCCGCGCTCGAGTACACCCTCTCGCGCATCTTGCGGCTGCGCGCCACGTTCTCGGATGCGCAGACCCTGATCTCCCGCTCGCCGTTCCGGCGTATCGAGCGCGCCGGCGTCGACCTCTTGTTCTTTTTCAGCTTCTAGCAGCGCGTTTCGGAATTGACGGCGGCCTCTCGTAGCTCGGCCGCCGCCAGCCCACAAGGGCTGCGCTACGTTCAATTCTGAAACGCACTCGAAGAATCACAGCAGCAGGACTTCGACGCGGTGCGCGTGGACCATGTTTTCGCAGGGCGACCATGCAAACACCGTGAAGCGGCCATCCTGGGACGCTACCAGCACCACGGCGTCATGCTGATCGTGTACGAACTGCGCAGCCGAGAGATGACGCGTACCGCCAAGCTGCGTCGGGTGCATGACTTCTGCAGCGCCACCTTCGATCGGTTCGGTGACGACCACCTGCTCGATCTGCGCCGAGCCCTTCTTGCGCGCAATCTTGGCACCGAACGCGAGCACATCGTATCGTGTCGTCATGATGGTCGCGCCGTCGACCGCCGTGAGTCCGGCGATCAGTTCGACAACACGGGTCAGCGCATCCTGCCACGTGCGGCCGGCGTCGCCGACCGACGAGGCGCGCGCCAGCCGCCCGAGGCCGTCGAACGGCGGCGCCACTGCGTACGGAATCGGGCGGACGATCGATTCCATCCAGGCATCGCTCGAGTCCGGGACGATCAGCAGAATGCCGCCGCGGCGGTGCGCGCGCATCGACACCGCGAGCTGGACGAGTACGTTGACCGAATCGATCCACGACGCCGGCGAATCGAAGCCGAGCAGCGACGTCAGCAGCGGCGGGCAGTCCGGCAGGCTCGACGCACGTTCGTCGACCATCTTCACCTGATCGCCTTCCAGGACCGCGACGTTCACGAACTTTCCCGCTTCGCCGCCGCGATGGTGCTTGACGACCAGCAACCCGGGCGCCGTCACTTCGACGACGACGCACAGCGGAGGAATCGTGCGGACGGTGCCCCAGACCCACAGCGCGCCGCCGTCGCGGTGTACCCCGAGGTGAATGCCGGCGCGTTCGACCGCCGGTGCAAGCTTGACCAGGCGGCCCGGTTCGAGCCGGATGGCGCGTTCGAACCTGAGGGGATACGGGGCTTCGTCGGGCGTCAGAAACGCCAGCGAGATGGTCGGGACGACGTTCTCTTCCCGCCGGAGGCTCGCCCAGAACGCCGCGTCGATGAGCGCTTCGATCGTGCCGGCGTCCGGCGGAGCCGCGAGGCCGGTCTGGCCGCGCTGCTGCGCGTCGGCGACATGGCGCGCAAAATGGTCTCGGACTCTCGCCGCGATGGCGTGCGCCGCCGGATAGGCCGGTCCGCTCATCGCCCGCGCGAACGGCGCGTCGACCTCGGTCCCTGGCGGTGACGATCGCCGTGATGCGGCCAGGCGCGGTGTTGCCGGCGTGGCCTATGAGTGGCAGGCGGCGGCGGTGGCGCGGTCGCCCGGTAATCGAAGTCGGGAAGCGTGACTCTCGGCAAGCGGCTGCCGATCGCTTTCTCGATGGCGCGCAGGCTTTCCTCTTCTTCAGGTGAGACCAGCGTAAACGCGGAACCAGTGGCCTCGGCTCGTGCCGTCCGGCCAACGCGATGGATGTAATCGTCGGGTACGACGGGCACGTCGAAATTCACGACGTGTCCGAGCGCCGTGACGTCGATGCCGCGGGCTGCAATATCGGTCGCCACCAGCACACGGTACTTGCCGCTCTTGAAGCCTCTCAGCGCCTCGGTCCGCTGCGCCTGCGAGCGGTTGCCGTGAATGCGATCGACGTCAATCCCCTGTTCTCCCAGATATTTCGCGAGCTTGTTCGCCCGGTGTTTCGTTCGGGTGAACACGAGCGCGTCGTGAATCTCCTGGCCATCCAGCAACTTGCGCAGCAAGGCGGCCTTGAGGTGCTGGGGCACCGGGTAAACGGCGTGGGTGATCCCGACGGCGGGCGCCGATCGACGCTCGAGGTTGATGGTGGACGGGTTCGTGAGCATCTCCCGCGACAACTGCGCGATCGGCGGAGGCATCGTGGCGCTGAAGAACAGCGTCTGCCGTCGCGGCGGCAGATGTCGGAGGATGCGGCGGATGTCCGGCAGAAAACCCATGTCGAGCATCCGGTCAGCTTCGTCGAGCACCAGATACTGCAGCCCGGCCAGCCTGGCGTACGGAAAGCGGAAATGATCCAGCAGCCTTCCCGGCGTTCCCACCATGACGTCCACGCCGCTGCGGAAGGCGTGCTCCTGCGGTCCCATTCCAACGCCGCCGAACACCGGCGCGGCGGTCAGCGGCGTGTGCACGGCCAGATCGTTGAGGTCCTCCACGATCTGCGCCGCCAGTTCGCGCGTCGGCGTCAGCACCAGCGCGCGCGTCGTCCCGCGCGGCTTGTCGATGAGGCGGTGCAGAATCGGCAGAAGAAAGGCCGCCGTCTTTCCGCTGCCGGTCATCGCGCACGCGAGCACGTCGCCGCCGGCCATCGCCAGCGGAATCGCATCGGCCTGGATGGCGGTCGGCCGCGTGAATCCGAGGTCTTTGAGCCCTTTGAGCAGATCCGGATGAAGCCCGAGGCGGGTAAACGGCACGGATCATTATGACAGGATGCTCCGCTCGTCGTACAATTGGCTCGTGAACAAGTCACGGCCATCACAACAGAAGCGCCAGCGCGAGCGCCAGCGCCAGGAACGCCGGACCGAGAAGCAGGCCCGGCGCCAGGAAGCGGCCGCGCAGAAGGCGAACAATCCGACGAGGGCGGACGGTGTCGATCCCGATCTGGAGGGGATTCAGTTGGGACCGCAACCGTTACAGGACTGGCAAAAGACCGAATAGGGCCGGACCCCAGCCGCCCCATCGACTGCGCGGTCGCGCACGTGCGGCCGCCCTCTGAGCGCCCCTCCCCGCCGGATTCTCAGGCTACTGTACGGAGATCGTCACGTCGCTCTTCGTGGAAAGGGCGCCGTCATTCGCCGTCGCCCGCAGCGCGTACACCCCCGGCGACGGGAAGCGCGCTGCCGTCACCACGGCTCCGCCCGTAACGGGAATCGATCCGGCAGGGTCGAATGTCACCTTCGCCGGTCCGCGCAACTGCATCCAGGTGACCGTCAACCCTCGCGGTCGTGGCGCGGCCGACGAGTTGGCCTGCGCCTGAATCCGCGTGGCGTCGGTGGCCACGGTGCGCTGCACCGGCACACGCGGCTTCGGCAGACCATCGTCGGTCACGTTTGCCGTGAGCGACAGCGGTTGGCCCGCTGCGGCGGTTGCCGCGGCTGCGATCGCGATCGCCGGCGGCTTATTCGGATCGCCCTCGCCCGGATTCAGGTTGCCGCGCGTCATGATGATGCGCTCGGTGATTTCCTCGATCGGCAGCAGCTCTCCGTACGCCGTCTCCGTCTTGCCGTTGGCCTTGATGGTCCACGTGAGCACCTGCTTGCCGAAGTCGGCGGGAACCCGCACGCGGAAGACCCACCCCTGACGCCGCGGCAGAAAGTACGTCGGCTGTCCGCGATCCGGTGCGCCCGGCTCGAACCTGTTGTCGGGGCCCGCTGGAATTGCGAGCTCCTCCTGCCAGTTGCGGTTGAAGTAGCCGAACACCAGATCGAAGCTGCCGTCGGCGTTGCGAATCCACCCCTCGAAATACGGCACGACGTTCTGGCCCGACACGAATTTCGTCTGCGGGATTGCCGTGGGCAGCTGCTGTGCGGTCAGATCGCCAACCAGCGTCAGCGCAAGGGCGACCGCCGCGAGCGTCATCACGCTCGGCTGAAGCCGTCGTGCTCCATCAGTCATTGACTTTCTTCCGCGCCGCCGCGCGCTGCTGATAGTCGGCATCGTCGATGTAGAACAGGCTGACCCACGCGAAACTCATTTCATCGATCGTCCGCTGGCCGTAGCCGACCCAGTTCCGGGGATTCGGGTTGTACTTGTTCGCGGCCGTGTTGTCGTGCCACGCGGTGATGTGGATGATCGTCCCGGCCGGCAGCACGGGCGCGACATCCTCGGCGTAGGGGTAGGTGATGTGCCACCCGAACTGATAGTTGCTGACGCAGTTCAGCGTTTCGGTCCGCGCCGGACCCGGGCGCGCCGAATCGGCGCGGATGTCCGGATAGATGGCTTCCATGCACATCGCCTTGCCGCGATTGTGCATGTGCGGCTGGAACGCCGACAGGACGGCCGGTTTCGGCAGCCGGAAGTAGCCGTCCGTGCGCGAGACCTCGCCCGGCGGAATGTCGATGTCGTTGTTGTCGCCCATATGCTGGGTGAACGCGACGTACTTCGGCACCTGCCCCTTTGGATACAGCTTGAACCCGATCGACAGGTTGACGAGCGATCGCTCGCCGCTCGGGTGAAGGTGAAGGTTGAAGTGAATCTTCGACCCCGCCTTGATCAGGCGCCCCGAGTTTTCGGGAAAGATGTCGCCGTTCTTGCCGAGCGCGTACTCGTTGAAGAAAAAGCCGACCGGATCCTCTTCTTCGTCTTCGATCATGTTGGCGGTCGCATGGTGAACGACCTTGAAGCTGTACGCCTCCGGCTTGGTTTCGACCGCCGCGATGTACATGTCCTCGGTGAACCCGGGATCGACGTCGACGTCGTAGAACTCGTCGGGGCCGCTCGCGCGCAGCTCGTACGGCTTGGGCAGCGACACGATCATGTCCGGCTTGCCGATATGCCACTTGTCGACATCGGCGAACTGGCGCGGCTTCGGCATGTCCACCGCGCTGCCGGCCGGCGCGCCGCCATCCACCCATTTCACGATCGTGGCGATTTCCGCGTCGGTGAGGGACGGATCGTCCTTGAACTTCGTAATGCCGATGTGTCGATCGATGTACCACGGCGGCATTTCGCGTGCCGTCACCTTCTGTTTGATCGACCGCGCCCAGGGGCGGGCCTCCTCGTAGGTGACGAGTGACATCGGCGCGATCGCGCCAGCGTGGTGACAGGTCTGGCAGGAGCGCTGCAGGATCGGCGCGACGTCGCGCGCGAACGTGACGGTCTGCGCCGCGACCGGCGATGCGCCGAGTGTCACCGCCAACATCAGAGCCGCGCGTTTCATACGTCCTCCAGAAGGTCCGGCTAAAGCCCGCCTAGCCCGGTAGCCTGAACGCCAACAGTTCGCCGCTGTAGTTTCCGCCGCTGATGGCGATGACGATGTACTGCTTGCCGTTGAGCATGTACGTCATCGGCGAGCCACTCTCGGGAGCCGGCATGTAGACAGCACCGACCTCTTTCCCGTCCACCTTGTTGTACGCGCGCAGCATGGCGCCGCGCTGACCCGTAGGCGTGGTGAAGAGCCCGCCTTCGCCGGCAATCACAAGCGTTTTGGTCACGAGCGGTCCGATAAGTCCCGACCGTCCGGTTCGCGGAATCGTCAGGCCTTTGAGCGCCGGATGGTTCCGGACGTTGTCCGGAGTTTCGCCGTGCGCGATGTGCCAGAGGATCTCACCCTTGTTCAAGTCGATCGCGCTGATCCGAGCATACGGCGGTTTGAGCAGCGGCAACCCCTGAACGGTCAGCCCGGCGCCGCCCTCGCCCGCCGCGGCCGGCGCCGCCCCTGTCTCTCCGGTTCGCCCCCCGCCCGCTGCTGATCCAGAGCCGCCCGTACGTCGGGCGCCGGTCAGCGCACTGCCCTGGATGAAATCCATGTCCGAGAGATCGGATGGAGATGGCACGAGACCGAGCGGGCTCGCGCCGCTCTGCGAATAAATGTACGCAATGTGCGTCTCAGGATCGTACGAGCCACCCGGCCAATTCGTGGCGAACCCCGGTGTGAGGGTCGCCAGAGGACCTTCCACTTTGCTGACCACCGGCGGCGTGAAAATCGGGCCGAGCTGATAGCGCTCCGCCACCTTGATCGCTTCGGCGCGCAGCGACGGGGTGAAGTCGATCAGATCGTCGATCGACACGCCTTGGCGATCGTACGCGGCAGGCTTGCTCGGAAACGGCTGCGTCGGCGCGTACCACTCGCCCGGCACGTTCCCTTTCGGTACGGGCCGCTCCTCGATCGGCCAGATCGGTTCGCCGGTTTCACGATTGAGGACGTACAGAAACGCCTGCTTCGTGGGCTGGGCGACCGCCTTGATCGTCCGTCCGTTGACGGTGATGTCCGTCAGAATCGGCGCGCACGGAATATCCATGTCCCAGATGCCATGGTGGACCAGCTGAAAGTGCCACCGCCGTTTCCCGGTTTGGAGATCGACGGCGACAAGACTTTCGCCGAACAGGCCGTTTCCCGGACGATGCCCGCCGTAGTAGTCACCTGTGGGCAGCTCCACCGGGAGGTACACCAAGCCCAACTCCTCGTCGGCGGAGATCTGACCCCAGACCCCGGTATTGCCGGTATACGCCCATGAATCTTTTTCCCAGGTGTCGTTTCCGAACTCGCCCGGCTGGGGAATCGTGTGGAAAATCCACAGACGCTTGCCGGTTCGCACGTCGAAGCCGCGCACGTAGCCTTTTTCATTGCGGCGGCTTTTCGGATTGGCGCCCGTCTTGTGCGCGGCGCCGATGATGACCACGTTCTTCGCCACGGTGGGCGTCGAGTGCAGCCCGATCTCACCGGTGACGAGATCCATGGTCTGATCGTCGTCCAGCTTCAAATCGACGACGCCGCCCTGGCCGAAGCTCGCTATCCGTGCGCCGTTTTTCGCGTCGAGCGCGATCAACCGATAGCCGGGCGTCACGTACAAGATGCGCTCCTCGCGGCCATCGGTCCAGTACGCGAGCCCGCGGCCGGACAGCTGCCGCGGCGCCGCCGCGCCTCGGGCGCCCTCGTTCTCGCTGTGCATCCACAGCAGCTCGCCGGTGCCGGCATCGAGCGCCACCACCGCGCGCCGCGATCCGGCCGTCGAGTACAGCACGCCTTTCACCATCAGCGGCGTCGACTCGAGCTGATACTCCGGTCGCGGGCCCAAGGCGTCCGTCTTGAAGCGCCACGCAACTTCGAGCGTCTGAAAGTTACTCGCGTTGATCTGATCGAGCGGCGCGTATCGCGTGTGGCCCAGATCGCCGCCGTACGTCCGCCATTCGCCGTTGGCGGCGCCGGATTGCGCTCCGAGACGCACGATCGCGCACAGCGCGAGCAGGGTGGTAGCCAGATATAGTCGCGTCACGCGCATACCATACAGGATTTGCTGGCATTTCGTGAGTGTTCGGCCGGATGGGCCGGCAGGCGTGGGGCTCGGGGACGGTCAGGCCGGAAGGGCGACATCGGCGGCGCGACGGCCGCCCCGGAAGGCCGTGCGCCTGTCGTAGCGGTCCGAGTTCCGGCGATCGCGCTGTGGCAAGTCGAACTCGAGATAGCTGACGACCGCGTGCAGGAGGCGTTCAGTACGTTCGAAGAACGCGCCGATCGCCTGCGCCTCCCGAATCAGATAGGGATCGGGCCGGTCGGTATGGACCAGCGAGCGGGTCGCGCCTTCGGACGATGCGAGGAGGACCAGGTGCAGGCCGTTGTACTCCTCGAGCCGCAGGTTCGTGATCAGCAGATCGGGCGTCGAAGCGAGCAATTGCGATCGCGCCGACAGAAAATCGCGACACAACGTGGCCTGTGCGATTCCTTCGCATTTTGCTAACACGCGCTGACCGAGTATCGCGTCTGGTTCCACCACCAGAAGATGCTTCATTCCACCAGCTTCGCGGGAATTGTCACCTACCTGAGCAATGGTTACAAGATTGTTGCCACGCTTTGATCGCGATCGTTGCACACTGATTTTGCTGACAACCGATTGTGACCGCGCCCGCCGACGGGGATCGCTCGCCGCAGACGGGTTGCCATTCTGTGCAGAAAAAGGAAGGGCCAACGATTTGGCTGTCGTCATGACCGATCGATTGCGAGCCGGCAGCCGAACCGTCGACGCGGCGCATTTGCCGCCACGCGCGGCGGCGTGCAGTGGCAGGAATCTCCGTCCGCCGCGACTATTGTCGCCCTCCCGGCGACACCTTTCGACTGATACGTCATCTCCATCGGCCGTCTCGATCGGATCACCGCGTCGCGTTGTCCGGTAGCTTCTCGGTCGATTCTGCTGAGGGGAGTAGCCTTTACACGGGCGTCGTCACGGTCCGCTGTGACCTTCGCTGCAAGTTCTGGGAAAACCCAGCCAAACCTCGCGGGATTTCAGTGGCCTACGAATTGCGTATGTCGCGAATCGTGGGAAGCAGTTGGTGCCGTATCACGAGGGCGGAACCTGCCGCGACGATCGCCGACGAAGTGTCGCCGCTCGACGAACTTTTTTTCAGCCTCGACGGCAGCACGGTCGCGACCGCGGATGAACAGTTCCGTGTCGAGGTGTCCGGCATTCACTTCGGCCATGACGGACGTTGGTTGCAATTGAACCTGTGCGGCGACGTCAACTACAGCGTCACGCTCAAGATCGACACGGTGGACGCGGGAGCCATCCGCGACAATCTCGCGGCCTGTCTCGCGGCCGCGCCGCCCCAGGTCAGCGCGCCGCCGTTCTGACGACCGCCCGTCGCCGTCACCCGTCAAGCCTCGCCGTTCCAGCCCCGCTCCCTGTACTCCCGTCACCGCGGATGCAGTTCTTGCCTGCGCGCTTCGCCTCGTACAGCGCCTGATCCGCGCGCTCGAGTAACTGCCCCACGGTCGATCCCGCTGAAGACACGGCGAGTCCGACACTGACGGTCACGCGCGTGACCGCCAGCACGCCGTCCGCGGGCCGGTAGTGCTCGATCCGTTCGCGGATGCGTTCCGCGATGCGCATCGCGTTCTCGCTGGTGCTACCCGGCATGATGATCACGAACTCCTCGCCG
>Ga0105248_10001546_pt1 | contig 25613 bp, 21 predicted proteins | sample KBSS34metaG_FD_81524 | JGI IMG/M metagenome (GOLD analysis project Ga0105248, IMG submission 81524) | Switchgrass rhizosphere microbial communities from Kellogg Biological Station, Michigan, USA - KBS S3-4 metaG | ecosystem: Host-associated > Plants > Roots > Rhizosphere > Soil | place... | reverse complement strand
TACGCGGTCGGCACGATCCCGCTCTCGATCGCGCTGGCGATCGCGATGGCGCTCTGGGTCAACAGCCGCCTCGCCGGCCGCGGCTTCCTGCGCCTGGCGTACTTCACGCCGACGGTGCTGCCGATGATCGCCGTCGCCAACATCTGGCTGTTCTTCTACACGCCGCAGTACGGCCTGCTCGAGCAGATCACGCAGGCGCTCGGCCTGCCGAGCCACAACTGGCTCGGCGACAAGCACACCGTGCTCGGCGCGATCATCGTCGTCGCGGTCTGGAAGGAGGCGGGCTTTTTCATGATCTTCTATCTCGCCGCGCTGCAGCAGATGCCGCCATCGCTGGCCGAGGCCGCGGCGCTCGAGGGCGCGTCGCGAGCGCAGTACTTCCGCCGGGTCGTGTTCCCGCTCCTCATGCCGACGACGCTGTTCGTCCTCGTCAACGCGCTCATCAACTCGGTGCGGATGGTCGACCACCTGTTCGTCATGACACGCGGCGGGCCCGACAACGCCAGCGCGCTGCTGCTGTACTACATCTACCAGGTCGGCTTCAGCTTCTGGGACACGGGGTACGCGGCGGCGCTGACCGTCGTCGTCCTCGCCGCGCTCGGCGCGGTCGCGTTCTTCCAGATCCGCTTTCTCGACCGGCGGACGCACTACCGATGAATTCGCGCGACGCCCTGGCGCCGACCCCGACCGTGCTCCAGCCCGCACCCGCTTCGCGCGTGCTCGAAACCACCGCGGCCTGGCTGCTCGGCGCGCTCTGGATCCTGCCGCTCGCCTACGCGGTGTGGACGGCGTTCCACCCGGCGGCGTTCTCGACGCGCTTCGAGATCGGCGCGCCGCTGACCCTGCAGAACTTCGTCAACGCCTGGCACGCCGCGCCGTTCGCGCGCTACTTCCTGAACACCACGCTGCTCGTCGCGATGGTGCTGGCGGCGCAGCTCGTCCTCGGCACGCTCGCCGCCTATGCGCTGGCGCGCTTCGAGTTCCGCGGCCGCGAGCTCATCTTCGGCCTGATCCTGCTCCAGCTCATGGTGATGCCCGACGTGCTGATCGTCGAGAACTACCGGACCATGAACGCGCTCGGCCTGCGCGACACGATCGTCGCCATCGGCCTGCCGTACTTCGCGTCCGCCTTCGGCATCTTCCTGCTGCGCCAGACCTTCAAGACGGTACCGAAGGAACTCGACGACGCAGCGCGTGTCGAAGGTGCGAGCGCGCTCCAGGTCTTGCTCAAGGTCTACGTGCCGCTGGCCCGGCCGGTGTACCTGGCCTACGCGCTCGTCTCGGTGAGCTACCACTGGAACAACTTTCTCTGGCCGCTGATCGTCACCAACTCGGTCGAGACCCGGCCGCTGACGGTTGGCCTGCAGGTGTTCTCGTCGACCGACCAGGGCGTCGACTGGTCGATCATCACCGCGGCGACGCTGATGACGTCGGCGCCGCTGCTGGTCGGCTTCCTGCTCTTCCAGCGCCAGTTCGTCCAGTCGTTCATGCGCGCCGGCATCCGCTGACCCGCGCACCCGCTCCGGAAGATTCGCGATGAAACTGCTGACCTGGAACATCCAGTGGTGCCGCGGCTGCGACGGCCGCGTCGATCCGCGCCGGATCGTCGACGACGCGCGCGCGTTCGCCGACTTCGACGTCCTCTGCCTGCAGGAAGTCGCCGCCAACTTCTCGACCCTGAAGGGCAGCGCAGGCGAAGACCAGTTCGCGCTCCTTGCCGAGATGCTGCCCGGCTTCACCGCGATCGCCGCGACGCCGGTCGACGTCGCCGGCCCCGAGGGCTCGCGCCGCAAATTCGGCAACATGATCTTCAGCCGCCTGCCGGTCGAGCAGGTGCTGCGCGTGCAGCTGCCCTGGCCCGTCGACCCGGCGGTGCGCAGCATGCCGAGGATGCTGCTCGAGGCCGTCGTGCAGGCGCCCTTCGGCACGCTGCGGGTGATGACGACGCACCTCGAGTACTACTCGCAGACGCAACGCGCGGCCCAGCTCGAGGCCGTCCGCGCGCGCCACGCCGAGGCGTGCGCGCACGCGCTCGACGACCGCGCCCGCAGCGACACCGGCGATCCGTTCCAGGCGCAGCCGCAGACGCTCTCGGCGATCCTCACCGGCGACTTCAACTTCCGCGCCGACGACCCGCTCCACGCGCGCATGACCGCGCCCTACGACGACGCCCGCGTGCCGGCATGGGACGACGCCTGGCAGCGCCTTCATCCCGGCGACGCGCAGCCGGCGACGATCGGCGTCCACGACTGCGACCAGTGGCCCGACCCGTTCGCGTGCGACTTCATCTTCACGACCCGCGACCTCGGCGCGCGCCTGCGCAGCGTCGCGGTCGATTCGGCATCGGCGGCGAGCGACCACCAGCCGGTGCTCGTCGAGCTCGCCTAGCGGCGGGCGCGTCGTGTGCCGGCACGGCTCATGAGCGACACCGCGACAGGACGCGATCGGCACCGGCCGTCGCGAAGGCGCGTCGTCGGCGGCGCCGCCGCCCTTTCCCTCGCGGCGCTCGCGCCGCGCCGCGCACGCAGCCAGCCTGGAGCGAACGCCCAGATGAACACCCGCCCGATCCCTTCGACGCGCGAAGCCTTGCCGGTGATCGGCTGCGGCACCTACGTCGGCTTCGACCATGCGCCGGGAACGGCCGAATACGCGGCGTTGCCCGGCGTCGTCGCCGCACTGCTCGACGCCGGCGGCAAGGTCCTCGACAGCTCGCCGATGTACGGCCGTGCCGAGGCGACGACGGGCGAGCTGCTCGCCGCGAACGGGCGGCGCGGCGAAGCCTTCCTCGCGACCAAGGTCTGGACCCGGGGCCGCGCCGAGGGCGTGCGCCAGATGGAGGCGTCGTTCCGGCTTCTCCGCATCGACCGCATCGACCTCATGCAGATCCACAACCTGGTCGACTGGCGCACCCACCTGGCGACGCTGCGCGAGTGGAAGGAAGCGAGCCGGATCCGCTACCTCGGGATCACCCACTACACGTCGTCGGCGTACGCCGAGGTCGAAGCGGTCCTGCGCGCCGAGCGTCTCGACTTCCTGCAGATCAACTACGCGCTCGACGATCGCGAGGCCGAGCGCCGCGTCCTGCCCCTGGCCGCCGAGCGCGGCGTCGCGGTCATCGTCAACATGCCGTTCGGCGGCGGCGGACTGCTGCGTGGCCTGCTCGCCCGACCGCTGCCCGCCTGGGCCGCCGAGATCGGCTGCACGAGCTGGCCGCAGATCCTCCTGAAGTTCGTGCTGAGCCAGCCGGCGGTCACCTGCGTCATCCCGGGAACGCGCCGGCGCGAGCACATGGAAGACAACGTCCGCGCCGGCTTCGGCGCGGTCCCCTCGCCCGACTTCTGGCGCGACAAGCTGGCGGCGCTCGGCCGCTGAAGCGCGCCAGCGCCGCACGGCGAGACAACTGACGCGGCGCCACGCCGCGGCGCCTCAGGGCGACGGTGGCGCCGCCTCGGCCGCCGGCAATCGGACGACGAGCTCGGTGCCGCGATCGAGCCCGTCGCTGCGCGCGGCGACGCTGCCGCCATGCGCCTTCACGAGCTCGCGAACGACCGCGAGGCCGATGCCGAGGCCCGATTCGTCGAGCGGAACATTGGTGTCGAGCGTGAAGAGGTCGAAGACGTGCGGCAAGGCGTCGGCGGCGATGCCGACGCCGTCGTGGGCGACCGTGATCAGGTGGTGCGCGCCGTCTGCGGTCGTCGAGAGCACGATGTCGCCGCCCGGCGGCGAGCGGCGCGACGCGTTGTTGAGAAGGTTGCTGATCACCTGCGTCAGCCGTTGCTGGTCGCCCTCGACGAGGGCCGGCCCGCGAGCGAGCTCGACGCGAAGCCGCTGCCGCTTGGCATCGATCGCGTACCGGCACGCGTCGACCGCCTCGGCGACGATGGCGCCGAGGTCGAGCCGGCCGAGATGCAGGCGGAACTCGCCGGCGCCGACGCGCGATCCGTCGAGGAGGTCCTCGATCAGCCGCGCCATCTGCACCGCCTGGCGATGGATCACCTCGTGCTGGCTGGCGCGCAGCGCCTCGTCGGCCTTGGGATGCTTGAGCGTCGCCGTCGCCATCCGGATCGCCGAGAGCGGGTTGCGCAGCGCATGCGCCGCCATGGCGACGAAGTTGATCTGGCGCCGGTGCGCGTCCTCGGCGTGCGCCTGCAGCTTCTGCGCCGCCTGCGCCGCGCCGACGAGCTGGCGATTCGCGTCGAGCAGCTCGCGCAGCCGTGCCTCGTGCTCGGCGAGCGGCGAATCCGGCCGGCGCGCGATCGCGACCGCGATCTCGGCCGGCGCGCTCACCTCGGCGTCGCCGCGGTCGACGATCTCGCTACAGAACGCGTAGCGTCCCGGCCCCGCCTTCTTGGCGCGGTACATCGCGGCATCGGCGCAGTCGATGAGCGTGACCGGGTCGGCGCCGTCCTCGGGATAGATGCTGATGCCGAGGCTCCCCGAAAGCGAGAGCGTGTGCGGGCCGACCTGCGCCGGCACGGCGAGCGAATCGATGATCTTCCTCGCCACCGAGGCCGCATCGCTCGGCTTCGCCATCTCGGCGAGGAGGACGACGAACTCGTCGCCGCCGTGGCGGCTCACCGAGTCCGACTCGCGCACCGCGTCCTCGAGGCGGCGCGTCGCCAGCTGCAGCACTCGGTCGCCGACGGCGTGGCCGAGCGAATCGTTGATCTGCTTGAAGTGGTCGAGGTCGAGAAAGATGACGCCGACGCGGGTCGAGCGCCGTTGCGCCATCGAGATCGCGTTTTCGAGGCGGTCGAGCATCAGCGCGCGGGTCGGCGCTCCGGTCAGCTCGTCGTGCTGGGTCGAGCGGGCGAGCTCGTCGAGGCTGCTGACGGCGGTCTGCGCCGCCGTGTCGGCATGGACCGCGGCCTCGACGAGCTCGGCGTTGGCCTCGAGCACCTGCGCGCTGCGCAGCTTGCCCAGCTCGTCCTTGACCTGGGCGAGGTCGCGCCGCAGGCCGGCCAGGTCGGCGCGGACGGCGTCGGCCTGCACGTTGAGAAGTGCCAGCGATCGACGCGCCGAAGCCAGCTTCGCGTCGTCGGCGTCTTCGCTCATGGTTGAAGCAAGGGGTGGCAGCACTGGAGTCGATCCGCTTTTCATGATGACCGCAGTTGACGGACGCGAGCACCCGATCCAGCGCGCCGCCAGCATCGACGAGAAGAATGGCACATACAGTCGCTCTATCGCTTCCCCCGCATCTCGTCGCCCTGTCGGACGCCGCCTCCCCCTCGCCACGCGGCAATCGGGGCGCCGCGGCGGCGCCGCCCTGCCGTGAACGTCTCCGGTCGCGTCGCCCTCGTCACCGGCGCTGGCAGCGGCATCGGCCGGGCCATCGCGCTCGCGCTGGCGCGCCGCGGCTGCCGGCTCGCTCTCGTCGACATCGACGGCGTCGGCCTCGCCGAAACGGCCGCGCAGGTCGAAGCGCTCGGCGCCGGCGCCAGCCGCCATGTGATCGACGTCGCCGATCGCGCCGCGGTGGCCGCGCTGCCGGCGGCGCTGCTGGCGCTGCACGGGCGCGTCGACCTGCTCGTCAACAACGCGGGCGTCGCGCTGGGCGGCACCTTCGAGCAGGTCAGCGACGAAGACTTCGACTGGCTGATGGCGATCAACTTCGGCGCCGTCGTCGCCATGACGCGCGCCTTCCTGCCGCTGCTGCGGGCGAGCGACGACGCGCGCATCGTCAACGTCTCGAGCATCTACGGATTGGTCTCTCCGCCCGGGCAGAGCGCGTACTCGGCCAGCAAGTTCGCGGTGCGCGGCTTCTCGAACGCGCTTCGCCACGAGCTGGAGGGAACGCGCGTCGGCGTGACCGTCGTCCATCCCGGCGGCGTCGCGACGTCGATCGCGCGCAGCGCCCGCGTTCCGGCCGGCTTCCCTGCCGCCGAGATCGCCGAGCGCCGCGCCGCGGCCGAGAAGATGCTGCGAATGCCGCCCGAGCGCGCCGGCGAGATCATCGTTCGTGCCGTCGAGCGGCGCCGCGCGCGCGTCCTGGTCGGCGGCGACGCGGTCTTCGTCGCCCTCGTCGAGCGGCTGGCGCCGGTGCGCTACTGGCGCTTCCTCGCGCCTTTGCTGCGGCGCTGACGGCGGCGCCGCTCAGCGCGCCGACCCGCTCAACAGGCGCTGCGCCGGCTCGTCGCAGAACGGGCCCGCGTCGTTGCGACCGGAAGCGCTCGCGCTCTGCAGCATCGCCTCGACCGGAGCCCGCAGTCGCTCGCCATAGAGCGCGTAGACATCGAGCGCGGCCTTGCACTGGCGCTCGAGGTTCGATGCCAGCGCGAGCGCGACCAGGAAAGCGTTGCGCGAATCGCGCTCGCGCCCGGACAGCGCGCTCGCGATCGCGAGCGTCGCCCAATCTTCGATCCGGCTTTCGAGCTGACGCGGTCCGTGCAGCGTCAGGGCGAGCAGGGCGAGCTGGCGCGCGGACTCGGCCTGGGCCGGGCGCTGGCGCAGAAGCAGGAAGGCGAGGTTGCCGGCGGTTTCGGCGTCGAGCGGATTCGCGCCGAACGCGCGCGCCTGCAGCGCCAGCGCTTCCGGCGTGCCGCCGCGGCGCGCGTATTCGGACCGCGCCGCTGCGCCGAGCCGCTGCGCCTCGCGCGTCGAGACCGGCAGGTCGGCGAGGCTGTCGCCGGCGTCATGGCCGACCGAGACCGCCGCGGCGCGGATCGCCTCGTCGCCGGGAACGTTTGCGGATCGGCTGGCGGAGAACAGAACGCGCGCGACCAGGCGCTCGGCGCGCTGGGCGAGGCGCGGCACCTGGTGCGCCATCAGGTCGTCGGCCCGGCTGGCGTAGTCGATCGGCGCGGCGTCGGTCCCCGCGGGCGGCGCAACAGCGCGGACCGGCGCCGGCGATGCGGCCGCCGCCGATACCTGCTCGGGCAAGCTCGTCGACCGGGCCGACGCGATCGCGACAGCTGGCGGCGATGTTTCGGCCGTCACCGGCGCGCCCGGGCTCGTCGCCGCGCGCGGGGTCACGATGGCGGTCGTCGATGAGGGCGATTCCGGCCGACGCGGCGCGGGTGCGAGCGCGGCGATCTTGGTTGCCGCCGGCGCAGCGGCCCGTTTCGCAGTCGCATCGGCGCGGGTCGGGACCCCGCGCGACGCCGTCCGGCCTGCGACCGCCCACGGGATCGGCGCGCCATCGCCGGGCCACGGGTTGGCGAGCGCGGGCGGGCGAGTGATCGTCGTCGTTGCAATCCGCGACGGATTCGAAGCGCCCGGCGGCACCGCGCGCGGCGCGATCGTGCTTGCGCGTGCCAGTCGTGTCGCCGCTGCCGGAACAGGACGCGCTCCTTGCGGCGGGCGAGCTCCGGTCGGGCGCACCGGCACCGCCGCCACGGCGCGCGCGGGCGCCCGCGAACCGTCCCGCGAAGGCGCGGCGACTCGAGAGAGCGAGCCCGGCGCTGGCACCGCGGCGGTGAGCGCCGCGCTCGCGGTGTTCGCGGCGCTCGCCTCGGTCGCCGCTGCGGGCGCGGTCGAAGCGTCGCCGTTCGTGCCCGCGGCCTTCGCCGGTTCCGCTTTCGCCGGCCCCGCTTTCGCCGGATCGGCCTTGGCAGCGTCGCTGTCCGTGGCTTTGTCCCCGCCGTCGGGTCTGGCTCTCCCCGGCGACGTCGCGCCGGGGTCGATCGCGATCTGCGGCGCGACGTTGACGAGTGATGTCGCGGCGGTCGCGTCGCGCGGCGCCCCCGGTTCGACGGTCGGCGCGGTCGCGTCGCGCGGCGCTGCCGTATCGACCGTCGCCGCGGGCTGCGCTGGGACGGTGGCGCGGGGCGGCGCAGATCGCTGCTTCGCCACCGCGCCGGCGAGGGCGGAATCGGCGCGGCGCGGCGACTGCGCCGAGACGGGTGCGAGCGCGACCTGCAGGTCGCGCGTTCCGCGCCACGACAGCCACGACGGCGCGAGCCAGGCGACCGCCGCCGCCGCGCTCACGGCGACCGTGGCGACACCGGAGGTCCAGGCGATCCGGCGCACGCGCCGCTCATGCTCGCGCCGGCGCGACATCATCCGCAACGCGATGTCGCTCGGGTCGACGGACAAGGTCGATGCCGCGCTTCTGTCATTCGCGAGCGGCTCGGTCGCCGGCGGCCTGCGACGATTCGCGGCGGTGGCTGCTGCCGCAGGAGCGGCGTCGCCGCCATCAACGAACGCCGCGAACGCGGGCTGGTCGTGCGGCATCGCCGCACCCGCCGACGCGACCGGCGGCACGGCGCGTGCCGCCGCCAGCGGCGAAGTCAACGGTGTCGCGATCACCGGCGTCAGGATCGACGCGCGCGTCGCCGCCACGGACGCGTGCGTCGCCGCCACCGGCGATGCCGCCGCCGGAGCGATCGGCGCGGCGATCCGCGTCACCGGGGTCGGCGACGCCGCGGCGGCGGCGCCGCGGTCGAGCGCCAGTGTCCAGCCGTGCTGCAGCGATTGGCGCAGTCCTGGCTGCGCCAGCGGCGCCGACGCGAGGGCGATCAGCTCGGCGTGCGGGCGCTGCTCGGGAAGCTCGGCGTCGTGCGCTTCGATGAGCCGGCGCACCAGGGCGCGCGCCTTGGCGTGGCACGCTTTCGTCCACGCGCCGGTGGTCGTGTCCTCGAGCTCGGGCAGATAGCGCCAGAGCATTGCCGCCAGGCTGAACAGGTCGCAGCGCCAGTCGAGCTGGCGCGTCGGCCCGAGATCGCCGGCGCGGCCGGCCTCGAGCGCGCGCAGGAGGCGCGGCGACTGGTATTCGTAGTCGGCCTGTTCGGCGATCGGCAGCGGCGAGTCGAGCCGCTCGCCGGAGACGAGCGAGAACGCGAAGTCGATCAGGGCGATGTCGTCGAAGCGCGGCCGCAGCACCTGGTCGCGCGAGCCCGGATCGAAATCCGCCGGGTCGACCGGGATGCAGACGTTGTCCGCCTTGAGGTCCAGGTGGACCAGGCGCAGCTCGTGGATCGCGTCGAGTGCGATCAGGCTGTGCCGGGCGAGCGCCCACCAGTGCGCGCAGTCCTCGAAGATGTTGCGCAGGGTCGTCTTGTCGCGAACCACCGGCAGCAGCGTCGCCCAGTGGTCGACGGTGATTCCCGCGTCGTAGGTCTGCACCAGCGCCGCGCGGTCCGACGCGCCGCGGTCGAAGCGGACGACGTCGGGAACCGGCTTGATGCCGTGGCCGACGAGCCGGGCGAGGATGCGCCACTCGCGGCCGGTCCATTCGCTGAAGTCGCCGGCCGCGGTGGCGAGGAAGCGCTTGGTGTAGCGGCGCCGCTCGCCCGGCGCCGCGTGCTCGCGGAAGACCTCGACGTGGTCGCCCGTCACCATCCGCAGGCGGCCCCGGCCGAAGACCCGGTCGATGTCGGCAGGCTTCATGGCTGTCGTCCTCCGGTGCGTTCGTTGTCGAGTCGTTCCGGGCCGCGTGGGTTCCAGCGTGGCTCGCGCGCGCCGGGGTCGGCGCGGTGCAGGAGCAGCAAGGTCGCGTCGTCGACGCTGCCGCGTGAGCGCGCGAGCGCGACGAGCGCGCGGGCGCGCTGCGCCAGCGGCAGCGGCGCGGCGAGGACCCGGCTCCAGTCGGCGCCGTCGAGATGCTTGTGGACGCCGTCGCTGCAGAGCGCGAGGACGCCGTGGCGGGCGAGTCCGTGGACGGCGGCGTTGGCGCCGCTGGTCGCGCCGTTGCCGACCATTCGCGCCGGGTCGTTCGGCGAGCCGCCCGGCGGCGCCGCTTCGCCGAGGTGGCCGAAGGTGTCGTCGCGCGTCAGCAGCTCGAGGAGGCCCGCGCCGCGCGGCGACCAGCGGTAGACGCGGCAATCGCCGACCCAGGCGACGAGCCAGTGCGACGCGGCGGCGTCGATCGGCGCGCACAGCGCGACCGTCGCGGCGCCCGGCCGCTCGGTGACGCGCGCGATCGCCGCGGCGATCGCCCGGTCGGCGCCGAGCATCGCCGCGGCGACGCGCGCCGCATCGATCGGCTCGGCGTCGAGCGCGGCGTGCAGATGGGCGACGAGGAGGCGGCTCGCGGTCTGCGCCATGGCCCCGCCGCCGACGCCGTCGGCGACGACGAAGAGCCGGCCGCTGCCGTCGAGGGCGCTGTGCGCGTCCTCGTTGACGGCGTGCTGGCTGCCGCACGACGACGCCACCGCCGCTTCGAGGCGGCGCGCCGCCGTGGCGTAGACGGCGTGCGACGGCGCCGCGGCCGCGGTCGAGAGCGCGCCGGGACGCGTCGACCGGCCGGGCTCGATCGGCGTGATGAGGCCGGAGAAGGACGCCGCCATGTCAGTGCCTTCCCCTCGGCACGCCGCGCGCCCGGCGGTCCGGCGCGGCGCAGCAAAGGACGATCGCCGTGGCCTTCGTCTTCATCCCGGTTCCTCGCCGTGTCGCGCCAGGACGAGCGTGCACGCCGGCTCGCCCGGCAACGCGCCGCCGAGCACCATCGACTCGCCGGGCCGCCAGTCGAAGCGCTCGCCCGGGCCGTGGTGGATGCGGTCGATGTCGACGCCGTTGTCGCCGTGGACGATGCCGTGAACACACTCGTCGTCGACGCTGTCGATGGCGACGTGCCGGCCCGAGACGCCGGGATGGCGCCGGTCGACGACGAGCGCCTGGTCGCGCGAGCGGCCGATCGTCAGCGGCAGGGCGTCGCTCGCGAGCGCAACGACGCTCTCGCCGCTCGCCTGCAACGCCTTGATCGCGTAGCTCGCCGCGCCTCGCGCCGGCAGCACCGACGTAAGCGGCGTCTTCGGCACGCCGGCGGGTCCGGCGATCGGCGTCGCCGGCGTCGACGACGGCACCCCGGTCGCCGCCGACGATCGCTCCGGCCGGAGCGAGATCGACGGGTAGTCGCTGCGCGGTCCCTCGGCGCGCGCCGAGAGGACGATTCGCATGCCGGAGCCGACGCGGATCGGCGCGTCGCCGCTCACCGCCGCCACGACGGGCCGCGGCGCGCGGCCGGCGGCGCTGCCGTCGTCCTCGACCCGGATCCCGTTCGTCGATCCGGCGTCGGCGACCTGCCAGCCGTCGTCGTCGAGCCAGATCTCGGCGTGGCGCCGGCTCGTGTACGTGCCGTCGATGCGAACGTCGCAGCTCTCGTCCTTGCCGACCAGGTAGCGCCGGCCGGGAACGACCGCGTGCAGGACCGCGCGCCTTGGCCCGGCGCCGTCGTCGATGTCGAGCTCGCAGCGCCGGCCGGCGAGCGGAGTCGCCGGCGTGTCCATGCGGCGCGCGCCGGCGAGGGCCGCCGACACCGGGTTCGTCGCGTCGGCCTCGCTCCAGCGGCCGAGAACGCTCACTTCGTACGGCCTCGCGATCGGCAGCGCCGGCGTCGTCCGCAGCGCGGCGAGCAGCTCGCGGTACTCGTCGTCGTCGCCCGGGCGCTCGCCGGCCTCGAGGTCGGAGAGGCCGCCGAACTGCGACAGGTCGATCACTGCCGCGTTCGGCAGCCGGCCGATCACTTCGCGGGCGAGGTAGCGCTTGACCTGCTCGGGCCTGAACTCGCGCATGAACTGGCGCAGCAGGTCGCGTGCCTCGGCGCCGCCGGGCGAGCGGACGCCGATCGACGTCAGCATGAAGCGATCGCGCTCGGCGATGACGACGTGCAGGCGGACATGGCTGGCGACGAAGTGCTCGAGCTCGTCGCGAACGGCGCCGATCAGCGGCGCGTACGCGCCGAGGTCGGCGCCGGCGCGCAGGGCGTCGGTCGATGCGGCGGCGTCGCCGCTGCGCCGCGCGCCGCCGTGCTCGGCGTCGAGGTCGAGGTCGGGCTCGCGCGCGTGGCGCGAGTCGCGCGGCGGAAGGTCGCTGCGGCCGGCGACTCGATGGAGGACCCACGATTTCATGGACATGGCGTGCTTTCGTTGAAAGGTCGGCGGACGGGCGGGGGCGAGTGATCCTCAGCTGCGGTAGGCGACGACGAGCGTCGCCAGCGGGCCGGCGGTGCGCAGGTGGCGAACGCGCGGAAAGGTCGGCAGGCCGTAGCTCGCGATCCGCTCGGTGAAGCGGCCCCACGCCGGCTGGACGCGGTCGCCGCGGCGGACGCGGCCGAGCAGCGCCGGCAGCGAGATGTCGATCAGGAGCGCCACCCGCGAGACATCGCCGATCAGGACGATCGCGCGGCGCAAGCTGTCGTCGAGGTCGTCGAGGCAGCGCTCGAACGGGCCGTCGAAGGTCCAGACGAGCGGCGCCGGCAGCGACTCGACCTCGCGGTCGCGCGCGGACCGGTGCGAACGCCGGGCCGATGCCGGGCTCATCGCTGCACCTCTGTCGTCGGCGGCGCGGTGGCGGCGCGGGCGAGCGCCGCGTCGCCGACGACCTCGCGCGCCCGAGCCGCGTCAGCACCGCCGATGGCTCCCGGCGCGGTGGCGATGCGGGCAGCTCCGGCCGCGGTGGCGATGCCGGTGCCACCCGCCGCGAGAGTCCCCGCGCCCTCCGGCGCGGCGTGGGTGCTGCCCGCCGCGACGGCGATGCCGCTCGCGCCCGCCTCGCCGATCGCGCCCATGCGCCGGCCGACGATCTGCATCGCGATTTCGGCGGCGGGGTTCGGCCCGTGGTCGCCGGCGCCGTGGATGCGGCCGCTGGCGCGCAGCCAGTTGCGCTCGGCCAGCACCGCGATCGCCTTCGTCCACGGCCCCGTCTTCGCGCCGTCGCCGCGCCAGGTCGCGACGTACCACTTGTACGGCCTGAGCGAGCTGCACGCACCGCGCTTCGCTTCGGCGGATGCCGGCGCACCCTCGCGGCAGAGCCGAACCAGCGCATCGAGCGAGAGGCCGTCGCTCGGAAAGCTCGGCGTCCCGGTCTTGCCGGCGAGCCAGTCGACATCGCGGCAGCGCTTCGCATCGAAGACCTGCTCGCACGCGGTTCGCGCGGTGCCGGCGCGGTGGCTGTACGACAGGCCGCTCAGGATCACCTCGGCGGCGTCGCGCGGCAGCGGGCTCGGCAGCGCCGGCGCGGCCCAGCGCGATGAAGCGGCGGCGAGCGCATCGTCCGGCGCGGCGACGACGCCGTGCACGGCGGCGACGAGATGCGGGCGCGGCACCATCGCTTCGCCGTTCGCGGCCGCCGCCAGCGTCGCCATCATTCCGGCGACGCCGAGGACGCTGGCGCGCGCGTGGCCCTGGCCCCAGCCTTCGGCGACGACATCGACGACGGCGCCGCCCTTGCACTTCTCCCAATCGTCGTCGCTCAGGCGGCGGCCGTCGGGACCGGCGGCGCAGCGGCGCAGGATGCCGGCGTCGAGCGCCGTCGGCGCCATCAGGCGGATCGGCGCGCCGAGCTTCCTGCCCGCCGGCTCGATGAGGACGCGGCCGTAGGCGATCGCGGTCGCTTCGGGCGCCGCCGATGCGCGGCCATCGGTGCGAGCGAGCGGCCCGCCGAACAGCAGGTCGGCCTTGCCGCAACCTTCGTCGCCTTCGCGGCAGCCGGCGTTCCAGCCGAACGCACGCGCCGCCGCCTGCACTTCCCACGGCCGGCCGCAGGCGGCGAAGTTCTGCTCGCCGCAGAACATGCGATCGAGGAAGCGCGCCGAGTCGGATCGCATCAGCTGGCCGCGCAGGCTGTCACGCGCCGGAATGCCGTCGCGCTGCATCGCCGCGCGCTCGGCGGCGAGGAGGCGGCCGCCGCGCGCGCTCGTGTCGGCGAGGAATGCCGTCGCCATGATCGGCTTGATCGTCGAGGCCGGCATCGCGTCGTGGTAGACGGCCGGGTTGAGGAGCGCGTCGGCGCGGTACTGGACTCGATACGGAAGCCGCGTGTCGCAGCCGGCGTCGCGGCCGGGCCCGTCGACCTCCTGGCGCGCGCACGGCGAGAGCGCGCCGGCGAGCGCCTCGATGCGGCCGCTCGCCACGTCGATCACGGCGACCGCCGCCATCCGCACCATCGCGCCTTCGAGCAGCTGCGAGCCGAGCGGCTGGTCACGATCATCGGCGCGGCGCATCGCCAGCGCCTGACAGAGGTCGTGGCGGCCGGTGTAGCAGCCGGCGGTCTTCTGCGCGAGCGCCTGCAGCGCCGGGTCGATCGTGACGTCGACCGAGTAGCCGAGGTCGACCGGGGCGCCATCGAGCACGACGTGGTTGCGCGAGACCGGGCGCGTCGCTCCCGGCACGAGCGATTCGCTCTCGCTGTCGGCGTAGACGCGGTAGAGCGCGCCGGTCGGCTGGCGCAGCGACTCGAGCGGCTGCAGCAAGGTCAGCAGCGACGGCGGCACCATCCAGCGCGGATCGTCGATCGCGTCGCCTGGCCCGGGCTCGCCGTGCAGCGCGATCGGCGGCGAAAACGGCCCGGTCAGCGCCGCCGCTGCCGACGCCAGCGCCGCCGCCGACGACATCGTCGCCAGCGACGGCGACGACGAAACCGCGCGGCCCGCGGCCAGAGCCACGCCGCCGAGCGCCGCCGCGCTGCTGCCCGCCTCGATCGTCGCGCCGCTCACGGCGGTCGTCGAACAGACGCGCTGCTGCACGCTGCGCGCGGCGGCGAGAAAGTAGCCGGGCGAATCGGCGTCGGCGTCGCGGCCGAGATAGATGCAGCCGGCGATCCCGCCCCAGGGATTCCTTCGCGTCACCTCGCGCGCGCTGATCCGCATCTCCTGGTCGGGCCGCCAGCGCGCCAGCGTCGCCGCGCCTTCGCTGCCACGCCAGGCGAAGGTCTCGAGCATCGCGGCGTCGCCGCGTCGCAAGGCGCCGAGCGCGCTCGCCAGGTCGGCGCAGCGCACCTGGAAGCGCTGGCCGGGCGCTTCGGCGGATTCGATCGGCGTCGCCAGGGCGGCATCCGCCGCCGCGAACCAGCGCGCGACGTCGATGCCGACGGGGTGCTCGACGCGCGGGTTCGCTCGCACGCTGAAGCGCAGCAGGGCGGCGTCGAGCTCGTTGACCTGCGCTGCGATCCGCGCCGCGACGGACGCATCGTCGTGACCGACGACGAGCTCGCGCAGCGCATGCAGCGCGCCGGTATCGCCGCCCCATTCGCGCCGGCACGCCGGCAATCCATCGAGCAGCGCGCGCGCCGTCAGTGGCGCCGACGCGGTCGGGGTCCGGCGCACGACGGCCTTCTCGAACGTCTGCAGCGCGGCGACGTGGCGGACACTGACGTAGCGGTCACCGCGTCCCTGGCGCCAGAGGCCGTCGGGGTCGGCCGGGCGGACGAATGCGACCAGCGCGATGACGCCGAGCAGGATCGGAACGACGACCGCGCTCGCCGCGATCGCGCACTCGAGCAGCGAGACCGCACGCCGCTCAGCCATGGCGACCTCGCGACGGCACGTCGACGTTGAGGCAGAGCGCGAGGAAGGTCATGTTGACCAGCAGCGACGTCATGCCGAAGCTGACGAAGGGGAAGGTGATGCCGGTGAGCGGCAGCACCGCGAGGTTGCCGGCGACGGTGACGGCGAGCTGGCACGACGTCAGGACGACCCACGCGACGGCGATCCAGCTGAGGAGCGCCTGGCTGTCGTGGCCGAGCTGCGTGCCGGCGCCGACCAGGCGCGGCTCGCCGCTCGTGACGCGGCCGTGATGACGGATGAGCCGATGCAGCCAGAGCGCCATCGCCAGCGCGACCGCCCACGACACGAACGGTCCGAACACGCCGACGATCGCCGTGAACGTGTAGTCGCTGTGGGTCTGCGCCGGAACGCCGCTGCACGCGCGCGAGGTCGCGAAGCCGCACCACGGCGCGGCGCCGATGCCGAAGCCTTCGGCCGGCGCGGCGCGCTGGAACCACGAGACCAGAGCGAGCTGGTCGTTGATCGACGCGAACGGCGCCGCCGCGCTCTCGAGCCGGCTGGCCGTGACGGCATCCATGCTCCCGACGCGAAAGAGCGCCGTCGTGACCGCGCCGATCCAGCCGGCGAAGAGGAGAAAGGCGAGGGCGATGGCGCTCGCGACCTGGCCGCTGCGGTGATGCCACCACATCGCCAGCGCCGCCGCGAGGAACGCGCCCGACGCATAGCCGGCGATGAGGAGCGGACCCATGTCGTGTGTCGCGAACATCGCGCCGACGAGGACTGCGACGACGAAGAGAACCGGCCACGAATAGCGCAGGAACGAGAGCCACGCGGCGCCGCTGCGGGCGAGCCGCTCGGTCATCGGCCCGGCGCGCAGGAAGAAGAACCACGCCGCGCCGACGATCAGCCAGATGCGCCCGAGCTCCGACGTGAGCTGGCGCAGGTGGGCGAGGGCGAGGCCGAAGGCGATCACCGTCACGGACGCGGCGAGGACGAGCAGCACGGCGACGCGGACGGGGCCGATGCGGCGGCTCGCCCGCTCGATCGCCTGGCCGCCGACCGAGAGGATCCAGGCGAAGCCGCGCGACAACGATCGCCGCGCGAACAGCACGATCGAGAGCGCGAGCATCGCCAGCCACAGGTGGCCCTGGTGGTAGAGCGCGAGATAGCGGTTGCCGCCGTGGCCGCCGAACGACAGGTCGAACAGGAGCAGCCAGCCGAGGCCGGTGGCGAGGACGAGGCCGGGATAGCCGACGCGCGAGCTCATCGACTGCAGAGGCGGCGCCGCGCGCGCGGTGCGGGCCGGCCGCACAAGCGCGGCGATCGCCGTGATGGCCGCCGCCGCGGCGAGGCAGAGGACGAACGCGCTCGGCGCGCTCGCCCACGCGACGTCGACGCGCGCCGGGACGAAATCGCGGCTGCCGGCGAGCGGCCATGGAACGCGCGCGAGCCAGGCGGCGCCGCCCCAAGCGGCGAAGGCGGCGGCGACCCCGAGCGCCGGCGATGCGGCGCGCCGGCTCCAGACAACGAAAGCGAAGCCGAGCGCCATCGCCGCCGCCCATTGCAGCCCGGCCGACGCCGCGAGCTCGCGCATCGCCTCGTTCTTGCGCGAGTTGACGAGCGACTGGTGCGCGTCGGCCATGGTCGTCGCCGTGGCGGCGAGCGACTCGACGGCGCCGCGACACGGCGCCGCGTTCATCGCCGCGGCCGGCAGCAGCGCATCGGCGGCGAGCGGCCCGGCGGCGCCACGGCCGTCGAGCGCAGCGGCGAGCAGCAGGACCGCGTTGGCGCGCGCCGTCGCCGCGATCGCCGCAGCGTCGCGGTCGCCGGGAAGGCGGGCCGAGAGCGCGCCGTCGAGCCATCGCTCGGCGCAGCGCAGCGGAAGCGGTGCGGCATCGTCGTCGCCCGCGATCTGGAATCGCTGCCTGAACGGCACGAGGTCGGACTCGATCGCCAGCGCCGCGCCCGCCTGATCGCGCAGCGCCGCGTCGCCGCTCTCGGCCTGGGCGCGCAGCGAGAGCACGCGCTCGTCGGCGTCGCGCAGCGGACGCGCGAAGGCCTGCGTCGCCTGCGCGATCGCCGCCGCGAGCGCGCTCGGCGTCACACCGGGCGGTTGCGACGAGCGGTCGGCGCGCGACGCGATGTCGCGTGACGAGCACAACGCGGTCGCGACACTTCGTTCTGCCGCCGCGCCGACGCCGGCGCACATCGCCGCCAGGACGGGCGCCGGAAGGCCGGCGACGGCGATGCCGCGATCGAGAAAGCGCTGGTCACGGCCGGAGGCGAGCGGAGCGAGGCGATCGAACAGCGGCAGGAGCGCAGCGATCGCGGCGACGACGAGCAGCAGCTCGACGAGCGCGGGCCACGCGAGCGTCGCGCCGCCCGCGCCCGCGCGGCGCGGGCGCGGATCCGCGCTGCCGAGCATCGATGACGGCGTCGCGAAGGCAAAGGGCGTGAGCGGGGCGGCGCCGCCGAGCGGGGACGAAGGCGCCCCGTGGGCCGCGGGTGTGCGCGGGGCGCCGGCGAGCATGGATGGCGAGGTCAGGTGCGAAGCGGCGAGGCGCCCCGCTCAGAGCGTCGCCGGCACGCGCGTGCCGGGCCGCGCGGCGGTGTCGAGCCGGATCGTCTCGCCGACGCTGAACGGCGGCGCCTGCTCATAGCGACGCTTCAGCAACGAGCCGTCGGCGCGGCGCAGGACGACGTCGTACTGCGTCGACCGCGTCGCCTGGCGCTCGATTTCGCGCCCGGCGAACGCGCCGCCGATCGCGCCGAGAACGCTCAGGACGCGGCGGTTGTGCTCCGCGCCGAGCTCCTTGCCGAGGAGCGCGCCGGCGATGGCGCCGCCGATCGCGCCGATGACGCCGCCACGCGGCGCCGCCTCGACCGCCTGCACCGATTCGACGACGGCGCAGTCGCCGCACGGAACGACGTCGCGGGGCGCGGGCGCCCCGGCGATCTCGGCCGCGTCCGATGGCGAGCGTCCGCGCGCGACGACGACCGGCACCGGCGTCGCCACCCGCGATTCGACGACGACGACCGGCGGCGCCGACGGCGGCGCATCGATGATCGGGACCGGCGTCGCGGCCGGCGCCGCGGTGCGCCACGGCACCGACCCCGCCGCCAGCAGCAAGGGCTCGTCGAGGGTCGAGTAGGCGACGTCGCCGGCTCGCTGCAACGACGCGGTGACGCGGCTCTCGGGCCGGATCGAATCGCCTGCGTCGATGACGTAGGTGCCCTCGTAGACGCCGGGATCGGTCTCGCGCAGCTCGAGCGGACGGCGCGCGCCTTCGATCCGCAGCGCGGCCAGGGAACCTGGCGTGCCGAAGACCGTGAATCGGAGCGGCACGCCGCTTGCGAGCGTCGTCACCTGCTCGACGTCGACGCCTTCGATCGCGAGCGAGCTTGCCGCCATCGGAGCATCGCGCGATTGAGCCGGAGGAGCGATGCACGCGACCCAGACCGCCAGCGCCGACGAGATCACAAGACGATGAAACGACACCTTGTCTCCACGAAGCCGACCGGCTGCTCGACGGCGCAGTCATCCGAAGAGCGCGTGCGCCACGCGAATCTCCGGATCCGAACCCGAGGCTAGCCCGAGTTGGGTGCGTTGTGACCTCAGCGCCAGGGCCTTTACGAAAGACTACGTTCCTTCGCAAAACCACGGGGCGAAAGAGGCTGGCGCAGGGAAAGAAACGTTTCTGCGCGCCGCTGCCCGACCGCGGCATCGGTGCGGCGACCGAGAGCCCGTCAACGCCCGGGCCCCGGGGTCGTTTCACAGCCCCATGAAGCACATCGAATACTGGCGCTGGCGCTATCGCGATCCGAAGACGGGACGAATCTGCAGGACGATGTATGTGCTCAGCGAGGAAGAGGCGGCGAAGTTCCCGGAGGCCGAGCGCATCCCGGCGACGCGGATCCTGCGCGAGGTCGACGAGATGGATTTCGCCGATACCTTGCCCGGCGTCGGCTGCCCGCAGACGGATTGACGCGCGCCTCGGCGTGCGGGCCTGACCCGATCTGCACGAAGGCTGCAGCAGCCTGCCGACCTGCGCGCTGCGCGAGGGTTGCAGCAGGTGCGGCGCGCGCTGTCAGCGAGCCCTCGCCTCCTCGCCTCTCGCGAACGATGGCGAGCGCAGGCGCGGCGGCGCCAGCCCCGGCGGCGGAACGAAGCGGTCGCCGGCGTCGAGCCCGGTCGCAACGCCAAGTCGCGCCGCGAGATGGGCGGCGTCGTAAGGCGCGTGAACCTTGACGTCGTTGTCGAAGTAGCAGTAGACGTCGCGGGCGGCACGGCGGCGGCCGGGCCGGGGCGAGGCGAGCCTTGCGTCGTCGACCTGGCCGCCGTCGCGCCAGCAGGCGATCCGCGCCGCCCAGCGGTCGAGCGCCTCGTCGTCGTAGCCGCTCGCATAGAGCTCCTTGTCGCCGTGCAGCCGCATGTAGACGAAGTCGGCGGTCAGGTCCTCGAGCCACGGCCAGCGGCCGGCGGTGTCGGCGACGACGAAGGCGATGCGGTGGCGCCGCAGCAGCGCGACGAACGCCGGATCTATGAAGCTGGGGTGGCGGATCTCGACCGCGTGGCGCAGCCGCCGGACGCGATCGATCTCGAGCCAGGCGCGGCCGGCGAGGCGCTCGTCGTGGCGCCGCGCGAGCCCGAGCGCCGCGCCGCTGTCGCGCGGCAGCATCGCGAAGAAGGCGTCGAAGCGCTCGGCGTCGAAGCCGAATTGCGGCGGGAACTGCCACAGGATCGGCCCGAGCTTGTCGCGCAGGCGCAGCACGCCCGACGCGAAGAAGTTGGCGAGCGGCACGCCGACGTTCCTCAGCTTCAGCATGTGCGTGATGTAGCGCGATCCCTTGACGGCGAAGACGAAGCCGGGCGGAGTCTCGTCGTGCCACTGCGCATACGACTCGGGGCGCTGCAGCGAATAGAACGAGCCGTTGATCTCGATCGTCGGCAGCATTCGCGCCGCGAACGCGAGCTCGCTTCGCTGCGGCAGGCGCGGCGGATAGAAGATGCCGCGCCAGGGCTCGTAGCGCCAGCCCGAGATGCCGATGCGTACCTCGCCCGCCGCCATGCGCCGGGTAGGCAATCGGAACGCCCGCGGTGCCGCGGCCGCGCGACCCGTCGTCCGACAGGCGCCCTCGTCGGCAGGTCGGCGACGCGCTTCCGGCGCGGCTGCCTGCGCGTCGGGATGGTGCTCGGCGCGGCAGCCTTCAGCCGTCGACCTGGTCGCCGGCCATGCCGCCGGAGCCGAGGTACTCCTTGATGCGGTCGACGCGCGTGCCGACGACCTGCACCGCCTTCAGCAGCGCTTCGTCGGTGACGCCGAGCGCCTCGGTCCAGCGGCGCACGGCGGCGGCGTCGCCGACGTCGACCCGGGTCTCGGAATGCGGATCCTCGGCGGCGTCGGTCTCGGTCGTCATCGCTGCGCTCCGGTGGCTCGGCGGCAGGCGCCGCGCGGGTTCGATCACGACGAGGCCACGCCGCGAGCGACGGCATGCCGCGCGGCCTCGGCGGCGGGGCGGGCGTGGCAACCCTCGACGTGATCGTTCACGAGCCCCATCGCCTGCATGAACGCGTAGACCGTCGTCGGGCCGACGAAGGTCCAGCCGCGCCGCTTCAGGTCTTTCGCCATCGCCGTCGCTTCCGGGGGCAAGCCGAGTGCCCGCAGGCGCGCCGGCGTGACCCGCGCCGGCCGCCGCGCCGGCTCGAAGCGCCAGGCATAGCTCGCCAGCGAGCCGGCCTCGGCTTGCAGCTCGAGCAGGCGGCGCGCGTTGTTGATCGCTGATTCGATCTTGCCGCGATGCCGAACGATCGCCGCGTCGGCGAGCAGCCGGGCGATGTCGCGCTCGCGAAATCGCGCCACGCGAACGGCGTCGAAGCCGGCGAAGGCGCGCCGGAAGGCGTCGCGCTTGTTGAGGATGGTGAGCCAGCTGAGGCCGGCCTGGAAGCCTTCTAGGCAGAGCTTCTCGAACAGGCGCGTGTCGTCGCGAACCGCGAAGCCCCATTCGCCGTCGTGATAGGCGCGGTACGCCGGGCTGGCGCGGCACCAGGCGCAGCGGCGGACGCCGGCATCGTCGGCGAACAGCCCGTCGCGCGCGCTCATCGGTGCTCGCAAGCCCGGAACTGACCGGTGCCGGCGGTGCTTTTCCGCGCTTGGCGGGCCGCCGGGGCTTGCTCAAATCGAGAAAACAACTGTGCCCTTCCCGAGCCGGGGCCAGCCCCGTTACATTCTGGCCCGGTCCGCTTCGTGGAGTATCGGCCGCAACCGGCCCGTCATGCCCGTCATCGCCGTCGTCAATCGCAAGGGGGGAAGCGGCAAGAGCACGCTCGCGACCCACCTCGCTGCGCACTTCGCGAACGCCGGCGTTCTGGTGATGCTGGGCGACGTCGATCGCCAGCAGTCGACGCAGTCGTGGCTGCGCTCGCGGAGCCTGCGCGACCTGCCGCGCAGCGCGCCGATCGTCGGCTGGGCGGTCGATCCGAAGCGCGTCCTGCGGCCGCCGCCGGGCGTCCAGCACGTCGTCCTCGACACGCCGGGCGGGCTGCGCGGCTTCGACCTCGCCCGCGTCGTCGCCTTCGCCGACGTCATCCTGATGCCGGTCTGCAACTCGATCTTCGATCGCGAGTCGGCGGCCGACTGCTTCGCCGAGATGATGGCGCTGCCGCGCGTCGCCAGCGGCCGCTGCAAGGTCGCAGCCGTCGGCATGCGCCTGGATGCGCGAACCCGCTCCGCCGAAGTCCTCGAGGCCTGGGCGCGCGCGCAGAAGCTGCCGTTCATCGGCGTCCTCCGCGAGGCGCAGGCCTACGTCCGCTGCGTCGAGCAGGGGCTGACCGTGTTCGACCTGCCCGAGGCGCAGGCGCAGATCGACACCGCCCAGTGGAAGCCGATCGTCGCCTGGCTCGAGCCGCAGCTGCGAACGGTGCGAAAGCCGGTGCTGCGCGGCAATCCGTCCGTGCAGCGGCCGTCGGTCGCCGAAGACGCATCGCAAGGTGTCGATGACGTCGAAGCCGAGACGGCGTGGTTCGACGCGCCGCTGCGCGCCGTGGCGACACCGGTCCGGTCGGCTGCGCTGGCGCGCGTCCTGCCCGCTGCGCCGACGCCGGTCGCACCCGCCGCGCCGACGCGGGTCGCGCCGGCCGCCGTGGCGCCGGTGCCGTCGCTCGCGGTCGATCCGGCGCGCCCCGCGCTCACGCCCGAGCCGGTGCCGCGTTCAGCGCCGAGCCGAGTCGGCGCGCTGTTCGGTTGGCTGACCACGCCGCGCTTCCTGCACCGCAACACCTGAGCGTCCGACGCGGCGCCGTCGCCGAAAGCATCGACGCGCGTTCGCGCGCGAGCAACGCCTGCCGGCGCTACGACCAGCGCAGCCAGCGCGGCGCGAGCAGCGCGCCGAGGCCGGCCGGGATCGCCATCCCGAGCACGTACCAGACCGCCACGAACGGCAGCGCCATCTCGTTGCAGTGCACGGCGTAGGCGGCCGCGGCGATGCCGCCGGCGAGCGCGCCCGCGGCCGCGCCGGCAGCGGGCAGCCGGGTCGGCGCGAGGCTGCGCAGGGCGACGAACAGCGCGGCCAGGACCGGCAGCGCCAGCAGGGCGATCAGGACGACGCACGGCAGCGCGGTATGGCCGAGGACCAGCCCCGGCCGCGATGCGGCGGGCGACGAGGCGACGTCGGCGCCAGCGACGGCCCAGAGCAAGGCCAGCAGCGCCGCGCCGATCGCGGCGGCGGGACCGGCGCGTTGCCCCGGGCACGCCAGCCGGCGCGCCGCCGCGAACGACAGCACGACCAGGACGAGAGGAACGGCCAGCTTCCACCAGAACATCGGCAGCTGTGCGGCAGCGGCGATGTCGGCGCGCGGGCGCAGCGTCGCCAGCACGGCGAGCAGCGTCAAGGCGAGGCCGACGGCGACGGTCGCGCCGAGACGCCTCTCGACCGCGTGCGGCGCGACGCCCGCGTTGCCGCGGGCGAGCATCGCGATCAGGGCGTCGGTTTTCATCGCCGCTTGCTCGCTTCGGCGGCGAGCTTCTTCAAACCGCGGTGGATGCCGACCTTGATCGCCGCCTCCGACATGCCGGTCGCCGCCGCCGCCTCGGCGACCGAGCGGCCCTCGAGCTTGACCAGGACGATCGGCAGGCGATGCCGGTCGGGCAGCGTCTCGAGCAGCTTGAGCAGGTCGCGCCGCGATTCCGCCGGCGAGACGTCGGCCGGCAGAAGCTCGCTCGCGTCGTCGTCGTCGAGCGAGACCTCGACCCGGCGTCGCGGCGACTGCGCGCGCAGCAGGTCGACCAGCTTGTAGCGCGCGATCGCGTAGAGCCACGGCGTCAGTCGCTGTGTCGTCTGGTAGGTGTGGCGGCGGTTGTGGAGAGCGAGCAAGGTTTCCTGCACGAGATCCTCCACTTCGTTGGGGGAGGTCATGAGACGGCGCCGGAAATAGGCGCGGAGGTGCGCGCCGCTTTGCGTCAGGAACGCCACATAGGCCCCGTTGTCGCCGGCAAGCGCCAGCAGGAGCAAGGCCCGCAACGTTTCTTCGACGTCTTCCAACTCTGTCCTGTGGCTATTCGGACGCGACGAACGCGCGGTTACAGCGTGGCGAAAGAAATATCCCGACCGTGACGTAACCCACACGCCAGGGCGGCCGAACTAGCGAGGGTCGGGGCGCGCCGCGCCTGTCCGCAGCCGGGAGTTTGAGCCATGAATCCTCGCTCGCTTGCCATCGCCGCCGCCGCCCTTGCCGCGCTTTCGGCGGCAGCCGATGCCGCTCGTCGGCCAGCGCCAGGATTCGATCCGCGGCGACCGCCTGCCGAGCGACTCGGCCGACGCGCCGGTCACGGCAATCGTCCGGGCGTGGCCCGGCCGCTTCGTCGATCGCGCCGGGCCGCGGCCCGGCGCCGATCGAGGTTGACGCCGCGCTGCCGGCCGTTTTCGTCCTGATGCAGCAACGCGAGGCCGCGCAGCGGCGCCTCGCCAAACGGAGGAAGCGATCGCATGAGCGCAGGTATGCAAGAGTTCCAGTCGTCGTTCGTGAAGGCGCTTCTCGGCGCATCCGAGCCGGCCCTGCCGGAGTCGCGCCAGCCCGGCTCCGACGTCTATCGCAACACGGTGCTGCGCGGCGCGATCGACGCCCTCGCGGCGAACGTTCCGAGCGTGCACCGCCTGCTCGGCGACGACGCCTTCGACGTCGCTGCCGGCGCGTTCGTCAGCGCCCGACTGCCGCGCGACGGCAGGATGGTGCGCTATGGTGCCGGCCTGCCCGACTTCCTCGCCTCCTTCCCGCCCGTCGCCGAGATCGACTACCTGCCCGGCGTCGCCGCGCTCGACCTGGCCTGGATCGAGTCGCACCTCGCGGCCGACGCGCCGCTGCTGGCGGCGGCGGACGTCTTCGCGCTGACCGCGGAGCAGCTTCTCCATGGCCGGCTGGTGCCGCACCCGGCGGCGCGCTGGCTCACGTTTCGGGTGCCGGCGTTCACGATCTGGCGCCACGAGCGCGAGGAGCGGCGCCTCGAGGACGCGCTTTCCTGGCGCGGCGAGTCGGCGCTGCTGACCCGCCGCGAAGGCGCGGTCGGCTGGCGCGCGATCGACGCCGGCGAGGCGCAATTCCTCGCCGCCTGCGCCAGCGGCCGCTCGTGCGACGACGCGCTCGAGGGCGTGCTCGAGGCCGGATCCGGCTTCGATCTCGCCGCTTCGCTGCCGCGACTTCTCCAGGCCGGCGCCTTCACGCGGATCGACAGCGACGCCGCGTGAGCCGCGCCGGGCTGATCGACCGCACGCCCGGTTTGCGCTGACGCGCCCAGGCACCGGTGCGCCGCTGCTACGAGCGGATGTACGCCCAGCCCTGCTGCTGCTTCTTCATCACTTCGACGACTCCCGACGGGACGTAGCCGATCTCCGGCTGCATGTCGGCCGGCGTGAGCTTCATGTTGTTCATCGTGTTCTGGCACGCGTTGACATGCACGCCGTTCTTCGTCGCGTCGGCGATGCGGTGCTTGACGGGCGAGTCGGCCTTGAGCATGTGGATGCCCGGGCCGTAGGCGACCAGCTCGATCTCGACGCCTTCGCTGCCGACGCCTTCCTTCAGGTTGATCATGTTGTTGAGGATCATGTTCCAGCGCGCCGGATCGTTGTCGGTGACCTGGAACAGGGCGCGGTTGCGCACCGGCTGCGCCTGCGCGCGCGCCGCCACGGGCAGCACGGCGGCCAGCAGGGCGGCGCCGCCGGCGAGGAAGAGGGAACGCTTGGACATCGTGCGCATGAAGGCTCCTGGCAAGATCGATGAGCGCAACGGTACGCTCAAAGCGGCAGGCCGACGTAGTTCTCGGCCAGCGCCGTTGCCGCTGCGCGCGAGTGGACGAGGTAGTCGAGCTCGGCGGCCTGCATCTTCTGGCCGAACGCGCCCGTCTCCGGGAATTTGTGCATCAGCGAGGTGAACCACCACGAGAAGCGCTCGGCGCGCCAGACC
>Ga0105248_10001543_pt1 | contig 25639 bp, 21 predicted proteins | sample KBSS34metaG_FD_81524 | JGI IMG/M metagenome (GOLD analysis project Ga0105248, IMG submission 81524) | Switchgrass rhizosphere microbial communities from Kellogg Biological Station, Michigan, USA - KBS S3-4 metaG | ecosystem: Host-associated > Plants > Roots > Rhizosphere > Soil | place... | reverse complement strand
GCCCCGCGCGTCCATCAAGCTGACCTTGCCGCCCAGCCAGAGATCCCCGATCTGATTGCCGGACCACGCGTCGCGGACCAGCGGATTGTCAGCGGTGATCCCGCCGCCCGTTCCTGTCGACTGTGAAGACGAATCAGCCGCGAAGAACAACGGCCTCGTGTCTCGATCGATGCGAGTGACGACGGACCAATTGCCGAAGAATTCCACGTGATGGCCAAGCCCGAACCCGAACGTCACGGGCATGCGCGTGACGTCCGTGAATCCCTGGCCGTCGTCCGTGTTGACTTCGTAGAAGCTGATGTTCCACTTCTTGTGGTCGAGCACCCTGGTCGTCGGGACCCACCAGATGCCTGTATCGCCCGAGGCGGTCGGCACCGCCCGCGTGTCGGATGATCCGGCTGACGTGCCGGATTGCGCCGACGCGTTCACGGCCACCGCCAGCACCGCAGCCGCCACGAGCGACGTGAAACTGATCCTACGCATCCTCAAACTCCTCTGCCTGCCCGGGCTGCCGGGCTACTTGCCGCCTTTTTTGAACGCGGCGTCGACTTGCTTCTTGATGTCTTTCCAATTCTTCTCGGCGGCCTTCTCTTCGTCCTTGGTCATGATGCGGAACGGCACGCGCACGAGGCTGGTCTTGAACTGCACGTTCAGCCAGTGCTGCCCGTACTTGATGCCGCCGGGAATGCGGAAGTACAGCCCGCCCAGACAGCCGCGATTCGACTGGAGGTCTACGTCGTCGAACGCGCGGGTGGGACTGCCGGTGGGCGCGAAGAAGCTGATGTGACACGCCTTGTCGCCGGCTTGCGGCGGAAAGTAGCCGATTTCATCCGGGACGGTTTTCGCGCGCATCTCGAGATTGCGGAGATCGACGTTCATGTACTCCTGGTTCGTCGCCAGGGGAATCTTCTTTCCGTCAGGGGTTTCGAGGGACACGCCCGTGCGCGGGAGTTTGTACATCGGCTGGCCGTCACGAACGGTCATGCCGACGTCGAGCCGCATCCACTCCTGTCCCACCGACTCGTTGGCGACGCGGTAGCCCATCGTCACATAGCCTTCGTTGTTGTAGGCGATGCGGATGAACGCGCCCTCGAGCGTCATGATCTGCGGGACACCGGGCTTCGGGATTTGCACCGGCGTCTTCTGTTGAGCGAGCGGCTGTCCTGCCGCGAGCAGGACGAGCATGGACGCAGCGATTCCGATGCGAATGGCTGGCGAATAGATCCGCATGGCGGCCTCCTATTTCTTCACGCGAGTCGGATACTTGGCGAAGATGTCGGCGACGGCGGACGCGATCGAGGCCGGCAGCTGTTCAGGTTCGATCTCGATCGGCTTTTCGACGCGGGCGCGAAACAATTCCTTGCCGGTGCCGGGCTGGAGCATCACGAAGACGAGCGTCCCGACGTCGAGCTGCTTCCGTTCGGAGGTCGCGTCGCCCTTCACGTTCGCTTCGACGTCAATCCGCCGCAGCGTCGCGTACTTCACGATCACGTCGCTCGGGCCGGACGGCTTGAGTTCGAGACCGAGCGCCTTGAGCTCCTTGTCAATCGAGCTCACGATCTGCGCGTGCACTTTCTTGTCGCTGGCGTCCCAGCCCGACTGCCAGACGTACGTCTTGAGCTTGGTGAAATCCGTGCCTTTGTCCGCAGTGACGGTCGCGCCATATTTCAACTGCCCCGCGTGCGGGAGCGCGACGGCTGCGAGGACAAGGCCGATCAGAATGACGAGGCGTTTCATCGATGGAATCCCTCCGAACAGGCCGATTCAAGCCTGTCGGGGGCTTTGGTGCACAACCTGTGCCGCAGGGCCATCAAGCACCCGGTTGGCACGAGACGGTGCGGTCAGCTGGTCGTGGAAGACTCGACACCGCCGGCTGTGAGCCGGTCCCGCATGGGATAAAAGGCCCCAACGCACTGGCGTGACCAACGGGCTTGGCCTAGAGTAAGGGCCAATGCGCCGTACGACGATCCTCGTCGCCGACGACCACGCCATCGTCAAGGAGGGGCTCGTCAGCCTGCTCAAGGAGCATCAGCAATTCAATCTGGTCGGGGCCGTCAGCGACGGCGTCGAACTCGTCCACGAGGCACGCCGGTTGAAGCCTGAAGTGATCATCTCGGACATCTCCATGCCGCGGCTGAGCGGACTGGAGGCGATCGAACGCATCACGGCCGAACATCTGCCGTGCAAGATTGTCGTGTTGACGATGCACCGCGATCCGGATCTGGCGGCGCGCGCGGTCAAGGCCGGGGCGTCCGGCATCCTGCTCAAGGATTCCGCGGGTGATGAGCTCGTCACCGCGATCGAACACGTGATGCAAGGGCGGTTGTATCTCACCCCCGCGATGACGCGTGAAGTGGTCGAGCGCCTGGGACAGCCGGAAGATCCGGCCGCTCCCGCATTGACACCCAGGCAGCGCGACGTCCTGCGGCTGATTCTGAAGGGCCACCGCATGAAGGAAATCGGAGCGATCCTGGACGTCTCGCCGCGCACGATCGAGTCTCACAAGTACGAGATCATGGATTTGCTCGGCGTCCACTCCACGGCCGAGCTCGTGCGCTACGCCCTCGAGCACAAACTGGAACACGAGTAGACCTCGCGCCGTTTTCGATGCGGTGTCGCGAACACGGCTCGACCCGTGTTCGCCGGCGCGATGTCGCCAGGCAGCATGGTCTAGCCGGACGGCAAATCCAGCTTGAGCTGGATGATTCCGTGCGCGCCCACGACTGTGGCGCCGGAGTCGCGCAGCCGGCGGAGGCTGTCGATGCCGACCGCATCGGCGGAGACGAGATCGGTCACATCCAGATAGACCGCGCGCCCGTCAGAACAGACGCGGAGCAGATCGGGTACGTGCGCGTCACTCAAATGGCCGGCCAAACGCACCACGCGACGGTTCCCATCTTGAACGACACCGATCCAGCAATCCACGTGCGTGTTCATTGGGGCAAATCCCACGCCAAGGACCGAACGTGACCCGGTGGCAGGTTGGGCCGCCTGATCGTGGCGGCGCCTGGTGATGCCCGCAACCTTTCTTCACAATCTCACAACGGGCCGTGAGCGTTTATCACGACACGGGCAGCGCCCGCTCGACGCCGACCGGAATCCGGACGGTGATGCTGGAGCCTTTGCCGATCTCCGACACGACGCACAGCGTGCCGCCGGCCAGGCGGGCGCGCTCCTGAATGCTGATCAGTCCCAGGCCGCTCGCCTGCCGGCGCGCGACGCGCTCGTCGAAGCCCTGGCCGTCGTCGGTAATCGTGATTTCACCGGTGAGCCCATCGCATCGCAGCCGCACTCTGACGTGGGTGGCGCTGGCGTGACTGACCACATTGCGCAACGCTTCCTGGGCGATCCGATACAGACAAAGACGGGCGGACGGGCTGAGCGCGTCGCAATTGCCTTCGGATGCGAAATCGAACTTGAGCAGACTGTTGCGCTCGAGTTCGCGGCAATGCGCCGACAGCGCGGCGACGAGACCGGCATGTTCGATCATGACCGGGTGCAAGCCGTGTGACATGTTGCGAATGCTCTCGACCACCGTCGCCGTGCGCTCCTGCAGAAAGCGCAGATCGGCGGCCAGACTGAGTCCGCCGGCCGGAAGCTCAGCGCGTCGGCGAATCCCGCTCTGGAAAATCGCCAGCCCGGCCAGCTGCTGGTTGATGTCATCGTGAAGCTCGCGCGCAAGCCGCGTGCGCTCCCGCTCCTGCGCATCGATCAACTTGCCGGCGAGTTTCTGCTGCTGGCGTTGGCTCTCGCTGAAGTCCTCCATCGATTGACGGTAGTCGGTGACGTCGATGCAGGATCCGACGTATCCGGCGAACTCATTGCGGTCGTCGTAGCGCGGGACGCCCGTGTCCATCAGCCAGCGATAGTCGCCGTCGGCGCGGCGCAGACGGAACTCCATCCGGAACATCTGGCGCGCGTCGAATGCCGCCTCGTACGCCGCGATGCAGCCGTCAAGATCTTCGGGATGCACGCTGGCCGTCCATCCGCTGCCCAGCTGCTGCTCGAGCGGGCGGCCGGTGAATTCGAGCCACGGGCGGTTGAAGAAATCGCACCCCTTGTCGGTCCCCGCCCGCCAGATCAGGACGGGCGCCGTGTCGGCCATCAAGCGAAACCGCTGTTCACTTTCGCGCAGCGCCAGTTCGGCTTTGCGGCGTCCCGCGCGCTGGATCAGCAGGGCGACGATGAAACCCGCCTGCAACAGAAACACGGCCCCACCGCCGATCGCGTAGCCGCCATACTGTTTCCAGATTGTCTGGGGACGAAAAAGAACCTGACTCCCTGGAGGCAGACGCGCCTCATCGATGCCCCATCGGCGAAGCTGCGCCCAGTCGAACTGCGTGGTGGTCCAATCGACGGTCGCGACGGGAATGGTCTCGGGCGATTCGCCCTTGAGGACCCGCAAGGCCAGCTCGCCGGCTCGCGTGATCAGCACTTCCTGGCTCGCCATCCGCCCGCCGACGACGCCGTGTCCGAGATTGACGCTGACCCAGCTGTACAACGGTGCATTCGCCGCCTTGCTCAGGCGTTCTGTGATGTCGAGCGTCGTGAAGTTTCGTCCTTCGCCGTCCTCGGCAAACGTCGTCAGGAGCAGGATCGTATGCGGCGGCAATCGGCTCACCTCATCGAGCGCCGCCGAAAGGGGCGATCCACTCAGGTAATTGAACCGGACGCGGGACTCCAATGGCCGCAACTGGATTCTGGCTTGGTTTTCGTACTCGCGATCGACGGCGGCCGCGCCACTGATGACCGTCACGAGCTGTGCGTCCGGGTGTACCGCGAGGGCCGTTTCGACGGCCTCCAGGAAGTGCGGCGCCCCAATGATGCCGGTCGCGTTGGGCGACGGACTCGTGGCCGCGGGTGTGGCGAAGACGAGCGGGACGGCTTGTGCGCTTTGCTGATCGCGAAAGCGGGTCAGAAACTTATAGGCCACATCGCCAATCGCGATGAACAGATCAAACGCCTGGTTTTCGTACTTCTGCGCCAGAAAGTGACTGAGAGCGTCCTGATAGCCGCTGTCGCCGGCGCGAAGGATGTCGATGTTCTCGGGAAAATAGTCCACGCTGCCGTTGAGCGCGTCCCCGATCATGCGGCGGAGGATCGGGTCGGACACGGTCTCGACGACACCCCCGCGCCTGGTGGCATAGAGCACCAGCACGGCCTTACGAAGAGGATGCGAGGCGGCGGGCGCAAGTTGGGCGAAAGCAGCCCGATCCGGCCACGCCAGCACCGCGGCGAACACCAGCGCTGCGACAATTACCCGACGACAACCCAACATGACCGCGGCGTGGTCGAACAGCCGCGCGACTATGGTAGCGGAATTCCTCCGCGATCCGGCCTTTCGCCACCAACTCCCGGTCGGCAGTGGCCGGTCTCACGGCGCACCGTAATTATTTTGACCTGGATCAGTAGTTTTACGGTCCCCATGGGCCGGAAGAAGTACCTTCAGTGCGACTGCCCTGATCGCTAACATCCTCCCGTGCCTTCTGCCAGCATTCCGTCAGCAGTCTTCCCGGACACCCTCGCCGACAAGCTTGTCGAGTTGGCGGTTACCGCATCCACACGGCTCACCCGAGCCCAAGATCTCGAACTCGCCCCGGCCATCATCGAAACCCTCGATGAAATCTCCGCAGCCACCGGCGCTGACGGCTGTCAGCTCGTGCAGTTCACTGCCTCAGGCACCGTGGCCGACAGTTACTCGAGCGCACCCATCGACGGGATCGACCCGGCCGTCCTGATCGAGGACTGGCTGACCGAGCCACTGGCTCGAGGCGAATCCGTGGTGATCGAGTCGGCGAAGGACCTGCCGGTCGACGCGGTCTGGGCGCGCGAACTCGCGCAACGGACCGGCGCCTGTTCCATCCTGGGCGTGCCGGCGGCGCCGAACAACAACGTCGTGTGCGCCCTGGTGCTGCAGGCCTACCGCGCGGATCGGCCGTGGCCGCATCCCTGCGTGACCCGCCTGCGACTGCTGGCGGATATCTTCAGCGCGGCTCTGCACACACGGCTCAACGAGAGCACGCTGCGCTCCAACGTCGTGGTGATCCAGGAGCTCAATGCGCGGCTGCAGGCCGATAACGTCTATCTGAAGGAAGAGATCAAGAACTACCACGACTTCGACGACATCGTGGGCGAGAGCGCGGCGCTGAAGGTCGCGCTGACCCGAGTGAACCTGGTCGCGCCGACCAATTCCACAGTGCTGCTGACAGGCCCCACGGGGACCGGCAAGGAGCTGTTCGCGCGGGCGCTACACGCCCGCAGCCGCCGGCACGCGCGGTCGCTGGTTCGCGTCAACTGTGCCGCGCTGCCACCCACGCTCGTGGAGAGCGAGCTGTTCGGACACGAGAAAGGCGCCTTCACCGGCGCGGTGGGGCTGCGGCAGGGCCGGTTCGAGGTCGCCGACGGCGGGACCATTTTCCTGGACGAGATCGGCGACCTGTCCCCGGAGGTCCAGGTCAAGTTTCTCCGCGTGCTACAGGAAGGCGAATTCGAGCGCGTCGGCTCGTCGCGCACCCGTAAGGTGGACGTGCGCGTGATTGCCGCGACACATCAGGACCTGGACGCCGCCGTCGCGGAGGGCCGGTTCCGGGCCGATTTGTTCTACCGGCTGAGCGTGTACCCCATCCGCCTTCCGTCGCTCAAGGAACGGCCGGAAGACATCCCGCGCCTGGTCTGGTTCCTCATCAACCGGCATCAGCGCGAGTTGGGGCGCCGCATCACAGAGGTGCCGAGCTCCGTCATGCGCGCCCTGCAACAGCACGCCTGGCCGGGCAACGTCCGCGAGCTGGACAACGTGATCGAGCGGGCCATGATTGGATCGAGCGGCGGAGTGCTGCAGCTCGACGAGTCGTTCATGGAGGGCAAGCGCCCGGTCCGGCAAGTCGATGGCGACAGCCTCGACGCCGTTCAGCGCTCCCACATCGAGGCGGTCCTGACCGAGTGCGGCTGGCGGATCAATGGCAAGGACAACGCCGCCGAGCGACTCGGAATCCACCCCAATACGCTGCGCTTCCGCATGAAGAAGCTTGGCGTCATCAGGCCGATGGCCTAGTTCGGGTGCTGCGGGTGCTAGGGGTGCTGCGGGTGCTAGGGGTGCTGCGGGTGCTAGGGGTGCGCAGCACCTGCAGCACCCGATTCACACCTACGCCGGTCTTGACCCGGCGGCCTGCGTGTCAACCTTGATCTGAATGTAGCCGCTGGTGCCCACCAGGGTGGCGCCACCGCTGCGAAGCTGGCGAATCGCGTCGACCCCTGCTCCATCTGCATTGAGCAAATCGTGCAGGTCGAGGACCAGCCCGCCGCAATTCGAACAGGCCTTGAGCAATTCCGGCACCTGTGCCCGCGTCAGCGTTCCCGCGACACGGACCAGGCATTTGTCTGCCTCATGGATGACGCCAATCCAGCAATCCACAACGTTTGCCTCAGCAATAATTAAGCCATGCGCCTCAGGGGCCTTTTCGACCGGATCACCCCAGGGGCCACGGCGGGCGATGACCTTGTTCTACGAACTTCTGTCGCCGGACAGTGACTGCTGTTTCAGAGCCTGAGAATGCGGTCCACCACCCAGAAGCTGGCCACGCCCGGTGCCATACGGCCGCACACGCCACAGGCAGGCAGGTTGCGGCAGGATCAACAGCTTCACTCGCATGGTCTGCACTCCTCGTGGGAGGCGGCTTCACTTGGCGATCGGTCGGTGGCCGGTGTTCTGGACGACCACGCGGACGTTCTTCGCCTTGGCGTCCAGCGTGGTCTGGGCCGTGTAGTTCGTACCGTCGGTGAGCGATCCGAATTGCACGTCGAGTGAGACGACGTCGTCCTTCTTGTCGAGGTAGCTGCCCACCTTCAGGCCCACCAGCGTGTTCGACGCGGCATTGAGCGTGGCGGACAGTTTGTCGCCGGGCAGCAGGTAGTCGGTGATGTCGAGTTGCACCCGTCCCTGCGCGGGCGCCGCGACGGCGAACTTTCCGGCGTCCTTGGCTTTCTGGATCAATTCCGGTTTCGGCGGCAGATATTGATGGACCAGCGCCGCGGCACGCTCCATGTAATCCTGCATGTCATCTTTCTTGTTGGCGATGATGGCCTGTTTCGCCCGCCCGCCGCGACGGCCCGCGGCGGGAGCCGGTGGCGCCGCGCCTTCCACCGGCAGCTTCTGGAGCTTGCCGTCGGCGCCGTAGTAGCACCGCAGCTGCTTTCGCGATTTCTCTTCCCCTTTGAGGCTGATGACCGTGGTCTCGACCCACTCGTACTTGCGCAGACTCACCTGACTGTCCGCCAGTGATTTCTTGAGAGCGGCGACGCGATCGGCCGGAGTCTGGGCCGGTGTCTGCGCCGCTCTTCCCGACAGGGAGACAGCGGCCAACAGAGCGACAGTGACGACGGAACTTCTCCAGGTCATGAGGGTCCTCTTTCTGGCGTTGCAACGGGCGGTGCGATATCGAGCCGATGGCCTTCAGTGACGGGGGTCAGCCCAAACAGGTGGCTCGCCCACGGCTGGAGATCGACGTAGAGTCCGAGCTGGCGCATCTCCGATCCCTCGCGGTCGTACGAGACGCCGGACAGCGCGTCCCCGAGGCGCCACGTGCGGCCGCCTATGTCGTCCCAAGGCACGTGAACGCGCGCCTGCGAGGCGGTGTCGGAGAAATTGATCGCGACCAGGTACCGCTCGTCGCCAAGCCTCCAGCACCACGTCAGCAGATTGACCGCGGTCTGGTTGTCGGCCCAGCCGTGGCGCTCGCACAAGCACCATTCGCCTCGCCGGAACACATCGAGACGGGTGGCGTCGAGCAGCCGGCGGTAGAAGCGCTGAAGATCGTCGTCGATTTCCTCAGGCGGCCGACGGCCCAGAAACACGGGCAACCGAACTCTCCGGCCCTCGAACTGGCCTTCGTGCAGCAGACGGGCGCCCGGCAACGTCAGAATTGCGACGGCGGCGGCGCGTGCCTTGGGCGCCGGGAATGCCGCGGCCGCGCGCGGCTCGTCATGATTCTCGATGAACCGAATCATCCCGCGCTGGTACTCCTGATCGGCGAGCAGGTGGAGACGGACCGTTTCGGCGGCCTCGTGTTCCATCCGGTCGTAGAGTTTCTTGTCGTAGCAGAAGTTGAATCCCTGCTGCTGTAATTCCCACTCGAGATCCCAGTAGGCCTCGGCGATGAAGGTGAAATCCGGCCATGTCACTTTCGTCGCCGCGATGATCGACCGCCAGTAGTCGGCCGCGGGCCTCGTGCCCACGCGCGCACCCCAGGTTCGCGCGAAGATGTTGTTCAACATCAGCATCGCCATGTCACAGCGAACGCCGTCGCATTGCGTGGCGATCGAGTCGAGGGTTTCGATGACGGCGTACCGAAGACCAGGATGAAACGCATTGACCTGCAGCACATCCGACCAGGCCGGGAAGAACGGATCGCGGCCGCAGGCAAACACTCGAGCACCAGCGCCGACGAATGACGCCGGATCTCGACGCAGATCGTCGGCGTCGCCCTGCACGAGGTACTCCGGATGATCGGCGACCCAGGGGTGATCAGGGGCGATGTGATTCGGGACAAAATCGAGGATCAACCGCAGACCACGATCGCTCAACTGCCGGCGTGCGGCGGCGAGGCCTCCAGGACCGCCCAGGTGCGAGTCGACGATGTAACGGCGGACGCAGTAGGGTGAGCCGACGTTGTCCGCAGGCTGGAAGTCGGGCAGCGCTCGCCTGAAGTCCTCGATTTGGGCTGGCTTGTTCATGGAAATGGCGATGCCCGCTGGGCTGCGTTCCCACACCCCCATGAACCAGACCGCGTCAAAGCCGTATGACGCGATCTGATCCCACTCCTCCGCCGGCACGGCAGCCAGATCCAGCCGGCGCCGGTACTTCCGGCTCAGATCGTCGAGCCACGTCCACGTGTTGATTTCGTAGACGACCGGGTGCACAGGCCAGGGTCCCATCGCCCTATCCTGCGACACCGGCTTGGTGGGCCTCGTGTGCAAAGCTGCTCGCCTTGCCCTCCTGCAGCAGTTGTTTGCTGTCGACGAACCCATAGAGTTCGATCAGCTTGGCCACGAGTCCCGTCCAGCCGGTCTGATGACTCGCGCCAAGTCCGGCGCCGTTGTCCGCGTGGAAGTACTCGTAGAACAGGATGTAGTCGCGCCAGTGCGGATCGGTCTGGAATTTCTCCGATCCTCCGTAAACGGGCCTGCGTCCATGTTCATCGCGGGTGAAGGTGCTGGTGAGGCGGCTGGCGATTTCCTTGCTCACGTCGAACAGATTCATCATTTGTCCCGAACCGGTGGGACATTCGATTTTGAAGTTGTCCCCGTAATACAGGTAGAAGTTCTGGAGCGCGCGGATGATCAGCGTGTTGACGGGCATCCAGACCGGGCCGCGCCAGTTGGAGTTGCCGCCGAACATGCCGGTGTTCGACTCGGCCGGCAGGTAGTCCACTTTGTACTCCTGCCCGTTTGCGTGGAACACGTACGGGTGTTGGTCGTGGAACTTCGAGATCGATCGGATGCCGTGTGGACCGAGGAACTCATTCTCGTCGAGCATCCTTGCGAGAATCCGGCGGAGCCGATCGGGATTGACCAGGGCGAGGATGCCCCGGTCGGCCACGCCGTAGTGTCCCGGGCCGGTCGGATGGATCGACCTGGCCAGTTCGGGCATGCGGCGCATGCGTTCCTGGATGAAGCGCATCGCGTTCGGGATGCGCTCCCGCTGTGACGGTTCGATCACCGTCGTGGCGCAGAGCGGCAAGAGCCCAACGAGCGACCGCACCTTGAGCCGCGTGGCGCTGCCGTCAGGAAGCCGGAGGATGTCGTAGTAGAACCCGTCCTCCTCGTCCCACATCCCGTCTGCACCCGGCCGGTTCATGGCCGCGGCGATGTAGTAGAAATGCTCCACGAACTTGAAGACCATCTGCTCGTACGTGCGATCGTGCGCGGCGAGCTCGATCGCGATCTCCAGCATGTTCTGGCTGAAGAGCGCCATCCACGCCGTGCCGTCGGCCTGCTCCAGGTGGCCGCCCGTCGGCAGCGGCGCGCTGCGGTCGAAGACCCCGATATTGTCGAGGCCGAGGAACCCGCCTTCGAACACGTTCTTGCCGAAGCGATCCTTGCGGTTGACCCACCAGGTGAAATTCAGCAGGAGCTTGCTGAAGGTCTTTCGGAGAAAGTCCAGGTCCGTCTCGCCGCGCAGGGCCAACTCCGTCCGATGGAGAAACAGCGTCGCGAAGGCGTGGACCGGAGGGTTCACGTCGCTGAAGTTCCATTCATAGGCGGGCATCTGGCCGTTGGGATGCAAGTACGAGCCCCGGAGCATGAGGTCCATCTGCTCCTTGGCGAAGTCGGGATCCACGATCGCGAGCGGCAAGGTGTGGAACGCCAGATCCCAGGCCGCGTACCAGGGATACTCCCATTTGTCGGGCATCGAAATGATGTCCTCGTTCAGCATGTGGTACCACTCGGAGTTGCGAGCCGCGCGATACCCGGAATGCAGGGGATTGGAGTTGTGCTCGTCGAGCCAGTTGTCGCCGTCGAAAAAGAAGAACTGCTTGCTCCACAGCATGCCCGCGAGCGCCTGGCGCATGACGTTGGCTTCATCGGCGCTAATCGCCGGCGGCGTCACGGACGCGTAGAACGCGTCGGCCTCTCCCAGCCGCGCCGCGAACACGTCGTCGAACGACTTGCCGAAAGGCTTGGCCGCCGTCCGGCTCGCCGCGGTTTTCGACAGGCGCAGGCGAACCACGCGGCTTTGGCCCGCACCCACGGTCGCCTGGTAGTCGGCGGCGACCTTGGTGCCCCGCTTGCCGGGATTCACGGCGTCCGGGCGGCCCTGGACGACGCAGTCGTTGATGCCGTCCTTGACGTACGGACTGTCATTGGGCTGACCAAAGAGCCGCTCGCTGTTCGTGGTGTTGTCGGTGAAGAGCAACGGCACGTCGCCGTCGCAAGAGAACGTGAACTCACCAAGCCCACGATGCGTCGCCACGGCCGCGCTCGATCCGGCCGGCGCCTGGATCTGCCTGATGTCCGGTCGCTCGGTCGCGCGGTTGGACGGTGCAATCCATTCCGCCCAGTCATTCCTGAACCAAAGCGTCGGCAACAGGTGCAGGTCGGCCGCCTCGGGTCCGCGATTCGCCGCCGTGATCTTCACCAGGATGTCATCCGGGCCGGCCTTGGCGTACTCCACGAACACGTCGAAGTAGCGATCTTCGTTGAACACGCCGGTGTCGAGCAGTTCGTACTCGAATTCCTCCCGGCTGCGGCGCCCGTTGGTCTTCACGAGATCCCCGTACGGAAACTCCGCCTGCGGGTACTTGTAGAGATATTTCATGTACGAGTGCGTCGGCGTGCTGTCGAGGTAGAAGTAGTACTCCTTCACGTCCTCGCCGTGGTTGCCTTCGCTGTTCGTCAGGCCGAACAGGCGCTCCTTCAGGATGGGATCCTTGCCGTTCCACAAGGCCAGCGCGAAACACAGGCGCTGCTTGTCGTCGGAGATGCCCGCGATCCCGTCTTCGCCCCATCGATAGGCACGCGATCGGGCGTGATCGTGCGTAAAGAAATTCCACGCGTCTCCGCCGGGGCTGTAGTCCTCACGGACCGTTCCCCACTGACGCTCGCTCAGGTACGGGCCCCAGGTCTTCCAGGGCGCCTTCTGGTTGCGCGCGTCTTCGAGTCTGAGATGTTCGGCAGTTTTCATGATCGCTCTCCGTTCACGAGTGGTTGGTACCGTCGGAGAGAGGAGATCCAGACTTCGGCGGCGGGTCGGGGCGGCTCAATAGTTCAGAGTTCAGAGTGCACAGTTCAGAGTTCAGAGTTCAGAGTGCACAGTTCAGAGTTCAGAGTGCACAGTTCGCAGTTGACCAGGTAACAGGTAGAGGAACCCGCTGAGGAGCCAGCCCTCGTTCCTTACCTGTCACCTGCCAACTGTTAACTGCCAACTGTCAACTGTCGTGCGGCTTACTTCTTCGACGCGTACGGATTTCCGCCGAGCGCGTTGGAGATGTCCGTGATCGCTTTCTGCGCACGAACGCTGTTGCCGGCGTCGTCGAGAGGCGGCGAGATCACCGCGATCCCGAATTTGCCGGGGGACACGGCGATGATGCCGCCACCGACGCCGCTCTTGGCCGGCAGACCGGTGTGATAAAGCCACTTGCCCGAGTCGTCATACAACCCGGCGGTGGCCATGATGGCGAGCAGGCCTGGCACCTTGGCCGGATCCATCACCTGCTTGCCGGTGACCGGGTTCTTGCCGCCGAAGGCCAGCGTCGCAGCCATCAGGCCCAGGTCCTTCGCGTTTACGCCGATCGAACACTGCCGCGTGTAGAGATCGACGGCCTGCTGCCAGTTGGACTTGATGTAGCCGTACGCCAGCATCAGCGCGCCGATCGCCTGGTTGCGCTCGTTCGAGTCGGATTCAGACTTGTAGACGTCCTGCAGCACGGACAGCTGGCGCCCGGCCATGTCGTTGTGGATGCCGATGATCTTCGCCCAGACGGCATCGGCGGTGGCGCCGGTGACCATGCTCGTGGCGGCGATGGCACCGGGGTTGACGAATGGATTCATCTCGGGGGCGCCGGCACCGGTCACCACCTTGACGCCTTCAATCGCGATGATCGAATTGAAACGGGCGCCGGTCGCGTCCACGCCAATCCGCTTTTCAATCGACTGCAGACCCTGCTCCTGAATCACCTGGGCCGCGGTAAACACCTTCGAGATTGACTGGATGGACACTTCGGTGGACACGTTGCCGGCCGTATAGACCTTGCCGTCAGCCGTGACGACCGCGATGCCGTAGAGCTTCGGATCGACCTTCGCGAGCGCAGGAATGTAGTCGGCGTTCTTGCCTTCCTGCAGGTTCTGGTATTTCGCGAACGCCGCGTCAACCGCCTTCTGGATATCAGCGGGCGCCTGAGCACGGACGAGAGGAGACAGGCACACCAGGACCGCTGCGACGACGAGCAGCGTGCCGGTGCGAATGGAACGGGGAATCGCACGCATCACTAACCTCCGAGCTTGTACGAGAAGTTGTATTTGAAGGAGAACTGGAGCTTGTAGCCGTCGTACTTCCAGCCGTCGGAATTGTTCTCACGGCGGCCCCACTGGAACTCGCCGCCCATCATGACGCCGGCCACGGGCGTGTACAGCAGATTGCCGAGCGCGTAATACCCGCGATGGAACGCGTCGGGCGCCTGGCCCTCGGTGTTCTTGTTGTCCTGATGGGAGAAACCCACGCTGGTCGTCCACTTGTCGTTCCACGTATGGTCGAGGAAGAACACCGTGCCCAGGATCGGGATCAGGTCGCCCTTGATCGGCGTGACCGCGTTGCCGGGATTGGAGACGATGCCGACGTCCACGGGCGAGTCGTTCATGTAGTTCTGAATGCCCTCGCCGTAGACGACCTGGATTCGAACCACGTCGTTCTTCCCAGGCTTCAGATTCGAGCTGAAATTCAGTCCCCAGCCCGTCGCCGATCCGCTCAGATCGAACGCGTCGTCGAGCACGTCGTCCCACGCGATCCGGCGCACGACGCCGGCGACGCGCACGTAGCCGTGTTTGCCGGTCATCGTGTAAGCCCCGGTCACGTCCGGCGCGGGATTTCGGCCGATGATGTTCTGCAGTTCGACGCGGTTGGCCAGGGTGCCCGGATCGCCGCTGGCGCCCGGGCGCTCGAGCGCCAGGGTCAGGTTCTGGTGGTCATTCATGATCGGCATCCACCGGACCTGCACGTTGCGGAAGAACACCATGCCGGTCGGTCCCCAGTACTCGAGGGAGTTCGGGAACACGTCCGGGTCCATGAACACGCTCCACGTCTGGCCCGCGCCGAAATGGCCGAGCTCGCCGTAGGCATGCCGCAGGCGGAACGTGGTCTGGCCCTCATCGACGCCCACGCCGAAGAGTTCGAATTCGAACGTGGTCTTCAGATCACCCAGGGCCGTCGGCGTGGTCGTCTTCACGCCGAACCGAGTCTGGCGGACGCCGGCGAAGGTGCTGTTGTCCTCGCCGAACTGCCCGGCGAACGACGGCAGCTTGGTGACGCGCATCGTGTCGAACCAGTCCGGGTTGATGGTCTTGAAGTTCTGCCCGAAGTCGAGCATCGCGAACCCATAGACGGTCATCGACGACCGGCCTTGCGTGGTCGCGGCCGGCGGTGTCGACACTGCCGCCGACGGTGTCGTGGATGGCGGTGTATCGGTCGTCTGCGCCGACGCGCCGGTCGCCATCATCAGCACCATGAGCAACGCGAGGCCCCAGTGCGCATGCTGAATGTACCGAGTGTCTCGTCTCATTCCTGCTGTCTCCCTCATCAATGTCATCAATCGTTCACCTGGATCGCGAATGCACCGTTCCACGATTACTTCACATGTGCGGCTTCCCACGCCCGCACTTTCCGTCGCGCTTCGTCGAAGAGTCGTTCGTAGTTCCCTTTGAGCAGCTTCTGCTTCGCATCGGGCGTCAGCTTCGCGAAGAGTGGCTGGTACACGTCGACGATCTTGAGATATGACTGCTGATCGGCCGGCGCCACCTCGTCCGTGCCGAACAGGAATCGATCGGGATAGCGATTGATGAGATCGGCCATCGCCGCCGTGGCTTCCGGCGTCTCCACCACGTACTTCGCCAGCTCCGTCCACGAGATGTCCACGTAGAAGTTCCTGGCTTGCGGGTTGGCCAGGCCGCGCTCCATCATGCCCAACTGCTCTTTCACCGGCCGGACGATGCGGCCGACGCCGGCGTGGGCCCAGATGACCACGGAGTTGGGATGCCGCTGCAGCAGATCGCGAAACTGCGGCACGATCCACGGCTCCTGCCCGGGCTTCGGGAATGGCATGTCGATGTCGTTGTGCAGAATGGCGACGAGGCCGGTCTCCGCGGTGAAATCGAGGATGCGATCGAGCGCCGGATCGAGCAGGCTCGCCGTCTTGCCAGGAATCTTCGACGAGACGAATTCCTTGTGGATGGTGAACTCGCCGATTCCGGAGAACACGCCCGGAAATGTGAGCAGTACCCGCTTGATGTGGTCGGCGGCGTACATGTCGGCGGGATTGAAACCGGTGATCATCGGATCGAAGCGCGCCCGTTCCGCCGGCGTCAGCGACCGATACGCCATCGCGATCGACGCGTCGACGAATGAGTAGTAGTAGAGCGGCGCGTCGCTTTGCAGGTAGTAGGTCGGCGCAAAATCGCCGGTGTTGCCCTTGTCCCACATCTGCTGCAATGGGATGCCGAAGAGCGCCACGCGGCCGACGCGAGTGCCCATGATCTTCAGGAAGGCGTGGATATCGGTGCCTTCCTGGATGTAGTTCGTGAGATGGAAGTGCGAGTCGTTCAGTTCGTAGGCCTGAATGGCAGCCGCTGGCGGCTGAACCTGGTGCGCGGCCGTCGCAGCTGTGAACAGCCACGCCGAAAGGACCGCAGCCCCCAACCCCGCGCCTCCGATTCCAAATGTCCGCTTGCGCGTCATGACCGGGCCCTCAGAAGTAGACCGAGAACGCCGTCGCGAACGTGTTGCCCTTCTGGCCGCCGACGTAGTAGCCGAACGTGCTGCTGACCGGCGAGCGATCGATGTGCTGATACTGCACATTGAGCCGCAGGTCGCGCGAGTTGAACGGGTAGTAATTACCGCCGCCGATGTACTCGTGGCTGCTGGTGAAGCCGGCGGACGTGTCGCCGAAGACCCAGGACGTCGCGCCATAGATTTCGAGCCTTTTCTTGACGGGGTAGAACGAGCCCTGCAGGTAGTACCCGGAGTCGTGAATCGACGCGACCGGCAGCGGGCCGTCGGCTTTGAAGTTCTTCAGCCAGCGGTTGTAAATCTCGGTCTGCAGGAAGATGCCCTTGTACTTGAGGCCGGCGTCAAATGAGACCAGCGTGTAGTCCACGTTCTGCACGGTGACGCCGGGTACGAGCGCGCTCGTCTCGAAGACGTTCAGGCTGTCGGCCAGCTTCACCAGGGTATTGCCGGTCGCGCCCGTGTTGTTGTCGGTGAAGCGTTCCTCGGGGCTGAAGGTCGAGGACACGCCGATGCGCGTCGCGAGTTTCTCGTGGTACTCCCAGTCCCCGTACGCGCCCTTGGGGCCGAATTCCTTCGTGGTCGGCATCCACCACACCGAGGCGCCGGAGCTCCACTTGCGATCCAGCTGGGTCGCCTTGATGCCCAAGGCGCTCATGTTGTTGCCGGTCATGACGTTGTACCAGAACCCCGGCGTGATCTCGCCTTGGGCCCACACACCGTTGGCGAAATACGGCCGGAAGTACTCGTCGGCCATCACGCGATCGTTGCCGAGCCAGTACGGATGCGAGCCCTGCAGCGATCGCGTGCCCGGCAGTCCGTTGATGCCGGCGTACAAACTGAACTTCCGGCTGAACTGATAGCCCATGCTGGCGAAGAGGTTCTTCTGATCGGTCGTGTTCACCGTCCAGAAAAAGATCTGGTACACGAGCTTGGGATCGCCAACCCAGCCCTTGAAAAACACCATGACCCGGTGCGGAAACAGGTCGTTGCGGCCGTTGACCGAATGTTCGAAGCCGAGATGGTCTGTGAACGTCTGGCTGCCGGGCATCTGATTGACGTAGCGCAGCAGCGCGTAGGCGCTGATGGCCAGTTCGCCCACGTTGTTGCGCCCGACGAGGAAGCCATCGCCGGGATCGAACTCACCCCAGCTCTCGATCCGTTCGGTGGGCTTCTTGGATTCAGGCGCCGTCGGCTGACCCGACTGAGCACCGGGGACGGTTTGCGGAGGCGTGGCATCCGAAGACGCCCTCGTCAGTGCGGCCGGACCCAGCGCAAACGTGCCGCCGCAGCCCTCGCTGACCCAGATCTTCTTGTCGTCGAATCCCCAGGTCTTGCCGAGCTGACACGCGGCAGGAACTGCGGATTTCACGAGCGCCGCGCCCGCCGACGCGTTGGCAGGGCATTCGGCCCGCTGGCCGGCGATCGACGAACAGGCGACTTCGAGAGATTCCCTGCCCTGCGCCGCAGCTGGGCCGGGCAGAAGCAAAGAGGAACCAACAATGCAGAGCGACAAACAAACTGCTTCCACGCCGTACTTCACGAGCGCTCGAAGGGGCAAGAAGGGTGCCGGGCGAAAAGGGCCGGACTTTACGATCTTTTGGGCTGGGATCAACCCCTCTGACGGCTAACAGTCGAGGCGCCGACCCGATCATCACCACGGGCCGTTAGCGCGTCCTGAAAGCGGTGCAAGCCGCGCTTCCCGGAACGGCATCTAACTGGCATGATCCGTATCGCCGTATGACTCAGAGAGTTCGCGCCGCCTCGGTGGCCATCCTTGTCCTGGTAGGTTCGGCCATCGCCCTCGCTGGCGTCAAAGTCCGAACCGAGATCGACAAGGCCTTTGACTTCACGAAACTCAAGACGTTCGCGTGGAATCCCCACCCCGGCGACGTGAAAATCATGCTGTCGATCGACTCGAATTCCCGAGCCGAACCCGTCCAGCGCCAGTACGAGCCCGTGCTGATGAAGACCGTGGACGACGAATTGGCCAAGCGCGGATATACCAAGGCGAGTGGCGGCGCGGCTGATTTTCAACTGATCTACTACGTCTTCATCGCCACGGGCAGCACCTCGCAGACGATGGGCCAGTTCCTGCCGACCAACGCGACGTGGGGCCTGCCGATGTTCCCGCCCGCCACGCAGCAACTCGACTTATCGCCGAGGGCTCCATCGTCCTCGACGCGGTCGCGGCCGGTAACGCGCCGATCTGGCGCGGCATCGCGGAGTCGAAAGTCGAGATCACGAACTCCGAGGCCGAACGCACGAAGCGCGTGCAGGAAGCGATGACGCAGCTCGTCGCGAAGTTCCCGAAGAAGAAATAGCGCCAACGGATTTCACCTTGTAGGGCAGGTAGGGCCAAGTAGTGTGGGCCTGGCGGCCGCCTTTGGCGGCCGATGACAGGGAGCGCAGGGCAAAGAAAGAGAGCGGACCCGACTCTATCGCTCTCTTTCCTTTGCCCTGCGCTCCCTGTCATTCGCCGAGCGTCGCTCGGCGACCAGGCCCACAGTGTCTACATGGTCCTACATGGCGCTACATGGTGAAAATCGAGCCGATCAGAATGTCAGCTTCCACCTGATCGAAAAGAATCCGCGCGTCTTCGATCCCACAGAAAACGGGTCGATGAACTGCACGTCCGCGGAGACCTTGCTCCAGCCCGTGATCGCCACGTTGTAGAACGCTTCAAAGCCGTTCTCGTCGCGCGTCCGGAACAGCGGCGCCAGCGTGGTCTCCAGCGTGTTGCTGATCCCATTGAAGTAGTAGCCCACGCCGAAGTTGTCCTGGCTGCGGTTCGGAATCGGGCTGTTGCCGCCGACGCCGATGTGGCCGAAGATGTCCACCGGACTCGGGTTCGAATCCGACGCGCCGATCATCCCAAAGAGTCCGATTCCGGTCTTGTTCGCCGGGTCCCAAATCAAATACTGATCGAACGTGAAATCGAACGTCCAGGCGTTGCTTTCCGTCGTGAGCGGGGCGTTCAGGGCCGGGATGAAGACATAGGGCTGCTGATCGAGCGAGGTCGCCGTCGTGCCGCTGGCTGTCGCCGTGAACACGTAATGCGATGGCGTTGCGAAAAACTTCACTGGCAGCGCCACTGAGGCGTAGAAGGTCGCGCCGTTCTTGAAGAACCCCTTCTCCGTCGACTCGAGCAACCCCACGGTGACGAACGGCTCGGCTTCCCGGAGCGTCGTGAAGAAGACGCCCTCGGCCACGGGCGGAATCGTTCGCGCGTAGAGCGGTGGCAGGACGAACGCCAGGCTGTTGAACTTGTCGATCCCGTTCCCGCCGGTGAAGGTGTGCTCGTACCGATCGAGGTTGTCGAAGCGGCCGGCCTGGAGCAGCGTGTTCGTCCCGAACATCTTTGACAGATAGAGACTGGTCACGCGTGCCGAGGCGTCTTTATTCTCGGGAAACAGCAACGCCGCGTTCGTGGGCACGAAGGTCCCGCCTGCCAGAAGCGGCGTGTCGCCATACCGGAATGCCACGTGCGCGGTGCCGGTCACGCCGTTCCAGCCCATGTTGCTGAAGTCCTGCGTCATCTTGGCGTCGAACTTGCCGCCGTAATCCCACACGCGGGTGTCACCGGCATCGGGCGAGTTCTGGAAGAACTGCGTCCATGTGGCGTCGAACTTGAAGCCGCGTTCCGCCAGATCTCCGCGGAATCCCCCGCCGATCATGGTCGGTTGGTGGATCCAGTCCTTGACCGTCAACGACTGGGCCTGCGGCGTCTTCACCGGCGCGAATGTCAGACCGGCGATGGCGGAATGAATCTGCGCCGCCGACGGCGACGCCAGAGCAAGCAGGAATGTCAGCGCGCCGAGCGCAGTGATGGCATATCGACGAGGTGTCGAGCGCGTGATGGGCATGGTTCGCATTATTCCCTTTCGCGAGAATCGGTACAACCCTTTGGATCAGCGACGACGCGATGGCCGGAGACCGTGTCATGACGCGAGCGGATCACGGCGGGCCGTGAGCGGCGGGGGCTCCTGCAGTGTGACTCTCGTCTGGCCGCCGCTTGGGTTCGCGCGGCGATGGCGCGATCCTTGCGGCATCTGCGCCGATGCTCGTTCGCATATCCCTCGTCGCCGCCTGCCTGTCGATCGCGATCCCCGCCTGGTGCCAACCCAAGACCGACGTCGTCACGCTTGGTAACGGCGACCACATCACCGGCGAGATCACGTCGCTCTCGCGCGGCCGGTTGGCGCTGAAAACCGATGACGCCGGCACGATCAATATCGAATGGGACAAGATCCGGCGCATCCAGTCGACGCGGTTGTTCGAGATCGAAACGACCGACGGACGCCGGTTGCTCGGCAGTGTGAGCAGTCCGCAGGACCGCCAGATCGCGATCGGCGTCATGGAGAATCCCCTGACGTTCGTCATGGACGACGTGACGCGATTAACTCCCATCGGCGCGAGTTTCTGGTCCAAGTTGGAAGGGTCGATCAATGCGGGATTCTCGTACACGCACTCGGCCCAACTCTCGCAGATCACGTTCGATCAGGATGCCGTCTATCGGCGGCCGGCATTTCAGTTTCGCATGGCGAGTTCCGCCACGCTCACGCAGCAGGAAGACACGGAAGACGACAATCGCGCATCCCTGTCGCTTGATTACGTCCGGTATCGCGGCCTGCGATGGTTCATCGCGTCCGGCGGCCTGCTCGAGAGCAACCAGAGCCTTGGACTGGTCCTGCGTTCGCAGGTCGGCGCGACCGCCGGCGTCCGGCTCGTGAACACAAATCGCGCGCAGTTCGAGACAGGCGCGGGCATCGTGGCCAACAACGAACAGGCGGTCGACAACGCGGAATCGACGCAGAACCTGGAGGCGGTGTTCATGGCCAACGGGTCGTACTACACCTACGACTCTCCCAAGACCACGATCGACTGGAAAACCCTCTACTATCCGAGCCTCTCACAGCAGGGACGCCAGCGCGTTCAGATCGACTCGTCATTCAACCGCGAGTTGTACAAGGATCTGACCCTGACCTTCAGCGTGTTCTACACGTTTGACAGCAAGCCGCCGAAGGAGGGTTCGGCACGCACGGACATCGGACTCGTCACGTCACTCGGCTGGACGTTCGGGCGGTGAGACGCCTGGTCAGCGGTGTCGCGGGAGCGACACGTTGATCGTGGCATTCAACACGTATGTCGGCCTGGCATCATCCGGATTGAACGCATATCCAGCGATGTCGACGTGCGGCAGGCTGAATCCGACCACCACGCCGCGCTGGACGTCGCGGTCGCTTTGGTACGCCCGCGTTCGCTGGCCGGCGAGCCCGACCCGAAACCAGTCGACCGGTGAGACGCTCAACTCCGACCAGTTGTAGAAGAACCAGTGGTCCCGGCCGCTGGCGTCGAACACATATTCGCTTTCGCTGGAGAGTTCGAGCGCGCGCCAGCTCAACGCGCTCCGGCCGCCGGCGGCGACGCCTGACGTATCACCAAACACGCCCCCAACCATCGGCGTCACGTCGAGCACGACATGGGTGCCGGCGCTGAGATTCCATCCGATCCATGCGGATCCGACGCCGCGGCCTTCGTAGTTCGCTCGCGCTTCCAAGTGCAAGGCTGCGCGATCAGCCGTGAACGTCGGCTGCAGATAATCGCGATCGTCGGGAATGAAATAGCCGTAGAAGGACGCCGAGAGATTCCAGACCTGGCGCTCCGGCGTCGGCGCCGGCGAGGCCGCCGTCTGGGCCGTGACGCCTCGGCCCGCAGCGATCAGCACGAGCGCGATCGCTGCGGACCGAAGACCGCGTCCCGGCACGGTCACACGACTACTTCTTTTTCTTCTTGTCGACGGGCGGAAAATCCTTGAGGATCTTCTTCACGGCCGACGCGACGTTCTTGTCCCGCTTCTCGGCCTTGGCCTGGACGTCGATTTCTTTCACGCCCACGCTTCGGAAGACCACCTGCTTTTTGTGGGCGTCGGCGATGTCAATGATCAGTGTCCCCTCGGTGATGTCGTTGACCATCACCTGCGTGCTCCCCCAGCCGCCGCCCCAGCCGTAGCCGTACGGGCCGTAGCCGCCTGCATAGCCCATCGTGTACGTGGAGATGTCCTGCTTTTCCTTCAAGGACACGTGATACATGACGGTCACGTCGGGTGACGCGTCATTCTTGGTCAGGCCCTTGGCCGTCAATTCCGTATCGATGGCATCGGTGATCCGCTTGTCGACGAACTGATCGTTGGCCGGCGTGCCCTTGCGCTGCGCGTAGGTCTTGAATAGGGCGAAGTTCGCGGTTTTGTCGTAGTCGAAACTGACCTTTTGGCCGATCAGGACGACCGGCAGCGCCAGTCCGATCGCCATCACAACGACCCCGAGTCTCCATGGTTTCATGCGAAGTTCCTCTCGTGAAATGGACGCAGACGCCGGGGGCCATCGCGCGCGCGCGACAGCCCCGGCGCCCACATCGAGCCTTAGAAGCGGAATCCGAACGTGAGTGGAATGTAGTAGCCGTTCGCCTTGCCGCCGGTAAACGCGGTACCGGCCAGCGGCGTGACTTCAGGTCCCGCCACGAAGTGATAGCGCGACTCGATCGTGAACTCGGCGTCGTCGCTGTGTCCCAGCTTGAAGCCGACGCCGGCGCCGACGTTCACGCCGAAGTCCCAACCACCGCGCGTGCCGACGATGCTCTCCAGCGGGTAGGTGCCGCAGATGTACCAGTAAGGATCGCACACGACTCCGGTGCCCTCGTACTTCGTCACGGTCACGGTGCGGTAATACGCGCCCGGACCGGCGACGGCATACACGCGCACGCGCGCGTCGGCCGGCGTGATGTTGTAAATGAAGTTGACCGCGATCTGATGCGTATCGTGATACGCGGTGAAAGATCCGCCGAGAATGTCCACCCAGTTTTCCGCATGAAAGCGGCGGAACGCGTATTCCATTCCGATCGCCATGCGCGAGTTGAAGTCGTAGGTAGCGCCGACCGCGGGGCCGACACCGGTCGAGAAGTGATCGCCCATCGTGCCGGCGATGAACGTCGGACCGCCGCCGAAATAGAAATGCCAGGCCCGCTCCTGCGCGCCGGCCACGGCCGGGACGCAGGCCACAATCGCGGCGCCCAACAGAAACGACTTCACTATGCGCATACGAGATGGCTCCTTTAAGTGAATATCCACCCGGGTGGGAGCAGGGGCAAGACTCGGGCCAACGCCCTCAGAACGAATGCGGTTGTGGCGGGGACACCAATCGATGAGCCGGCCGCTAATCTAGCCAGCCGCCGAGAGTGGGGTCACGACGGGCTGTCAGCTACTCGACTTCTTTCTGAGTCGGCTCGTCAGCGGAGATCCGCAGCGACTTGAGGAAGCGGCGATCATTCGCGCTCATCTCGAGACCGAAGCGGCCACCCGGTCGGCGCGCGTTGGATCCCTTCGCGCCGGCGACGGCTTCGCGACTGGCGAACGTGACGACGGCTTCGAGCGACACGCGCATATCGAACCCGGCGGCGCGAGCTTTCTCGCGGCACGCTTCGACGCGTGCGTCATTCGCCAGTGCAGCCGACACGGCATCGGATAATTCTCGCGCCAGCTGCTTCATCGTTGAATCCATGCCGTCCTCCACATTGTGGACTATGCAGGCCGAAAAGGTTGGGGCATTGTAGACACGCCTCCAGGACCTGTCAAACGCGAAAACTGTCGTTGATCGCGATCGGACGCCAGACGCCGACGACGGTACGCGTCGCGTTACAAAAACATCCGCGCGCAACGGCGCTGTACCGTCCACCAGCCGTGCAAACAGCCAACCGTGGCAGACTAATGTCGGCTCATGGCGCTCAGCCCGCGCGCAACTGACACGTTTGTCAAGCCGGAGGACTTGCCGGCCGGCGCGGGCGTCGCCCACGAAGCGCCGGGCGAGTTCCCCTACACCCGCGGAATCCAGCCGACGATGTATCGCGGCCGGCTCTGGACGATGCGCCAGTATGCCGGCTTCGGCACGGCGGCCGAATCCAACGCGCGCTACCGATATCTGCTCGCGCAGGGCGTGAGCGGCCTCAGCGTCGCCTTCGATCTGCCGACGCAGATGGGCTACGACTCCGATCATCCCATGGCGGCGGGCGAAGTGGGCCGCGTCGGCGTGGCGATCGACTCGATCGAGGACATGGCGATCCTGCTCGACAGGATCCCGCTCGACCGCATTTCGACGTCGATGACCATCAACTCGACCGCGATCATTCTGCTCGCCCTCTACGTGGCCGTCGCGCGGCGCCAGGGCGTGGCCCAGACGGCGCTGTCGGGCACGATTCAGAACGACATCCTGAAGGAATACATCGCGCGGGGCACCTACATCTATCCGCCGCGCCACTCGCTCCGCATCGTCACGGACATCTTCGCGTGGTGCGATCGCGAGCTCCCGAACTGGAACACGATCTCGATCAGCGGGTACCACATCCGGGAAGCCGGTTCGACGGCCGTGCAGGAGGTGGCGTTCACGCTCGCCAACGCGATCGCGTATGTGGAGGCCGCGCGAGACGCCGGACTCAACCTGGACCGGCTGGGACAGCGCCTGTCGTTCTTCTTCAACGCGCACAACGATTTTCTGGAAGAGATTGCGAAGTTCCGCGCCGCGCGGCGGCTGTGGGCGCGGCTGTGCCGGGAGCGGTTCCAGATGACGAGCGCCCGGGCGATGCAGCTGCGCTTCCACGCGCAGACCGCCGGCAGCACGCTCACGGCCCAGCAGCCCGACAACAACATCGTGCGCGTCACGATGCAGGCGCTGGCCGCCGTGCTGGGCGGCGTGCAATCGCTGCACTGCAACGGGCGCGACGAAGCGATGGCGCTCCCGACCGAGGAAGCGGCCACGATCGCGCTGCGCACGCAGCAAATCATCGCCGCCGAATCGGGCGTCGCCAATACGGTCGATCCGGTGGGCGGCGCGTGGGCGATCGAGAAGCGGACGCGCGAGATCGAACTCGAGGCCGCGGATCTGATCGCCGGCATCGACGCCGCCGGGGGGACGCTCGCGGCGATCGAATCGGGCCGGACGGCGCGGCAGGTGCAGGACGCGGCCTATGCGACGCAGCAGGCCATCGATCGCGGCGATCAGGTCATCGTCGGCGTGAATCGATTCCAGACTGAGGAACCGGCCCGGATCGATTTGTTGCGGATCGACCCGGCCGGGGAGGCGCGGCAGGCCGCCGCCGTCG
>Ga0105248_10001542_pt1 | contig 25651 bp, 18 predicted proteins | sample KBSS34metaG_FD_81524 | JGI IMG/M metagenome (GOLD analysis project Ga0105248, IMG submission 81524) | Switchgrass rhizosphere microbial communities from Kellogg Biological Station, Michigan, USA - KBS S3-4 metaG | ecosystem: Host-associated > Plants > Roots > Rhizosphere > Soil | place... | reverse complement strand
TGTTCGAGGCGGCACGTCGTGATCGCGCGGATATCGTGGGGCTGCTTCTCGATCTTGGAACTCCGATCGAGGTCGAGAGTCCGGAACACGGCCGAGCGCTCCACGAGGCGGCGTATCACAATTCGCTCAACGTGGCGAAACTGCTGATCGAACGCGGCGCCGAGATCGACCCGGTTGAGGACAATTATGGCAATTCGCCGATGGACTTCGCCCGTTACGCCGGCAACAGCGAGATGATCGACATTCTCGCGCCGCACAGCCGCGACCTGTGGAGTCTGGCGTTCGCCGGAAAGGTCGATCGTCTCCGTGAGCTGTTGAGCGAAGAGCCACAGCTCGCGCGAGCGGTATGGTCCAACAATACGACGCCGCTCATGCGCCTGCCGAACGATGGTACGTCGGCGCTCGAGATCGTCGAGCTATTTCTGCATCACGGCGCCGATCCGACGATTCGCAACTCCGACGGCTTTACCGCGGCGGATCTCGCCGAGCGGCGCGGCCTCGACGAGGCTGCCGCCGCGCTCAGAGGTCTTTGAGACGAACGAACAAACCTTGAAACGAGAAGAGCGAACAAACCTTGAAACACAGAGAACACCGAGAACACAGAGAACAGCACCGCAAAAACAGATTCAATCCGAACGAGCTGGAACGATGCTTTGAAATACCGTTCCTGAAGTTGTTGGTGGCTCTTCCTCTGTGATCTCTGTGATCTCTGTGTTTAAAAGCAGTTTTATAACTGGCAGCGATGCCGACTGAGCCGAATCAAGCGAGGAGCTTCACCAAGAACACCTCATCGCGCCACTCGCCAAACTTCCACCCCGCCTCCGGCAGACGTCCTCGCTCGACGTAACCGAAGCGTTCGAACAGTCCGACGCTGGCGCTGTGCTCCGCGTCGATGACCGCGATCAACGCGTGGAGTCCGCGCGCCACCGCGGCCGATTCGACTGCACGGACGAGCCGCAACGCAACTCCGCGGCGTTGCGCGCGCGGGTGGACGTACACGCTCACTTCCGCGCTGTAGCGATAGCCATCACGTGGCCGAAACTGCGTGAGTGAGCTCCAGCCGACGACGGAACCGTCGGCGTCGACCGCCACGAAGACCGGATGTCCGGTTTCGCGATGCTCGGCGAGCCAGCGAGTACGAACATCGAGCGTCGTCGGCGTGTCGGACCAGACGTACGGCAATGAGACGATTGCCAGATTCACAATTTCGACGATGAAAGGAAGATCGGCATCCGTAGCCTCACGAATGCCGATCATCGTCTTCGTCGCGTCCCGCGAAACGGCCATGCTCAGACCGGGAAGAGCATCTCGCGGTACTTCGGCAGCGGCCAGCAGTCGTCGCTCACCGCGAGCTCGATCGCGTCGCAGCATTTGCGCACTTCGGCCATCGCGTCGGCGCCGGCGGCTGTCAGCAACTCCGCCTGCTTCACGAGGTCGTGATGCATCCCTTCGGCCTTGTCGATCACCTTGCCGAGCGTGGTGCGGTGCTTCTGGAGATCCGTGATGAGCGCGCCGAGCTCGTTCGCCGCGGTTATCTGCGGAATGAGCTTGATGCCCGCCGACTTGGCCTGGGCCGCCGACTCGGCGAGTCCGCCGGCGTAATCGAACGCGGCCGGGAGCACCATGGTGTCCACGATCTCGCGCAGCGTGTGCAGCTCGATGAGCATGTCCTTGATGTAGCGCTCGAGTCGAACGTGATAGCGCGAATCCAGCTCCTCGTCGCTTAGAATGTTGAGCGACGTGAGCAGCTTGCGCGACTGCCTCGTCACCATCTGCGCGAGTGATTCCGGCGTGCGACGATAGTTAGGCAGGCCGCGCTTCGCCGCTTCCTTCACCCATTCCTCGGAGTAGTTGTTCCCCTCGAAGCGGACCGGTGTCGTCTCCTTGAAAATCGGACGCACGACCTTGAGAACGGCGTCGTCGACCTTCTTGGTCTTCTTCAACTCCGCTCTGAGCGCCGTCGTGATCTCGGCGATCGACTCGGCCACCGCGGCGTTGAGGAGCACGATCGGGAAGGCGATCGACTGCGACGAGCCGACGGCGCGGAACTCGAACTTGTTGCCCGTAAACGCGAACGGCGACGTGCGGTTGCGGTCCGTGTTGTCCTTCTCGATCTCGGGCAGCCGCGCGACACCGAGTTTGATCATCGCCTGCTCGGCGTTTGGCGACGTCTTGCTGGCGGCGATGTCCTCGATGACGCGCGTTAACATCTGCCCCATGAACACCGAGATGATCGCCGGCGGGGCTTCGTTGGCGCCGAGGCGGTGCTCGTTGCCCGACGTGCCGATGCCGGCGCGCAATAGCCCCGCGTGCTTGTGCACGGCGCGGAGCACGGCGGCGAGGAAGACGATGAATCGGATGTTCTGGTGCGGCGTCTGTCCGGGCTTGAGCAGGTTGTAGCCGTCGAGCTCCGGATTATCGGCCGCGATCGACATCGACCAATTGCAGTGTTTCCCTGACCCATTGATACCGGCAAACGGCTTCTCGTGCAGCAACGCCTGCAAGCCGTGACGCAGCGCCACCCGGCGCAGCGTCGCCATCACGAGTTGGTTGTGATCGACGGCGACGTCCGTCTCCTCGAAGCGCGGCGCCATCTCGAACTGGGATGGTGCCACTTCATTGTGCCGCGTGACTATAGGAACTCCGAGTTTATAGAGCTCGTATTCGACGTCGGCGATGCACGCCTGGATGCGCTCGGGGATTCCTCCGAAGTAGTGATCCTCGAGCTGCTGGCCGCGCGGCGGGGCCGCGCCGATCAGTGTACGGCCGGCCATCACGAGGTCCGGCCGCAGCGCGAAGTGCGCGCGGTCGATGAGGAAATACTCCTGCTCCGGTCCCATCGTCGTGTAGACGCGATACACGCCCGTGTCACCGAGCAGCTCGAGAAGGTCCATGGCTTTGTCGGACAGCGCGTCCGAGCTACGCAGCAAGGGCGTCATCTCGTCGAGTGCTTCGCCGTTGTAGCCGACGAACACCGACGGGATGCACAACGTCTTCACGCCCGCCCACTCGGCGATGAATACCGGGCTTGCCGGATTCCAGGCCGTGTAGCCGCGCGCTTCCCACGTGGCGCGAAGGCCGCCGCTCGGGAAGCTCGACGCGTCAGGCTCCGACTGAATCAGCTGGGAGGCGCCGAACGCCTCCATCGGCTGGCCGTCGTCGAACGACAGAAAGGCATCGTGCTTCTCGGCAGTGAGTCCCGTCTGCGGCTGGAACCAGTGCGTGTAGTGCGTCGCGCCCTTGCCGATCGCCCACTCCTTGATTGCCTGCGCGACACGCGGCGCGATGTCCACGTCCAACTTCTTTCCGTGGCGGACCGCGGCGAGGAGCTTGGCGTACGTATCGCGCGACAGCTTGTCGCGCATCTGCCGGACGCCGAAGGTGTTCTCCCCGAAGTACTCGGACGTGCGCGGATGCGCACCATTTTCGTCGAGCGCCGCGGGCATATGGACCTCGCGCTCGGTGATCTCGCGGATGACTTCCTTCCGGGGGGACAGCGATGACGCGGGCATGAAGAACAGGCCTCCAGCTTGGGGCGGTTGGACGGGCTTCGGAACGCACAATGTAGTCCAGATCGTGCAAAAAATGCAAATCCTGGATAACACTTAGGCAGTAAGCCGCCAGAACTGTCAAAAAACTTCCCCGAACATTGCCCAAACCGCAGATCCGGCACGTCGCTTGGGGTCAGACCCCGTGCCTGTAAGTGGGGTCAGACCCCATTTTCCAAGACGGGGTCTGACCCCAAATGACGCGTTTTGCGCTGGTGGGCGGCGATTAGGCCCGGATGGCCAGGCTCGGGTCGACGCGCGCGGCGCGACGGGCGGGGATGAGGCACGCCACGGCGGTCGCGACGGCGAGGGTGCTCAGGGCGATCACCTGAGTCGACAGATCGGAGGCCTGGACCCCAAAGAGCAGGCTGGCCACCGCGCGGTTGGCCCACCAGATCCCGACGAACGCGAAGGGCAGCGCGAGCACGAAGAGTCCCATGCCATCGCGAATCACCATCGCGACGACTTCACCCCGCTGCGCGCCGAGCGCCATGCGCACACCGATCTCGCGCGTCCGGTCCGCGACGCCATAGGCAATCACCGCATAGGTGCCGAGCGCGGCGAGCACGAGCGCCAGGAGCGCGAACGCCGACAGCAATGTCGTCGTGAACCGGTCGCCCGCCGCCGCTTTCGCCAGCACCTCCTCGATCGACTGGACGTCGTACACCGGCAGCGTCTTGTCGAGCGACGCGACGATCCGCCGAACTCCCGCCAGCACCGGGCCCGGCGCGCCATCGTACGAGATCACGATCGACCCGGCCGTCGCCAGGCCCTGCCGCGTCGAGATGAACGCCACGGGCGGCGCCGATTCGCGCAGCGAGATCTCTCGAACGTCGCCCACCACACCGACCACGGTGAAGAGCGGCGTCTGCGAACCGCCGAGTCGCAACCGCTTGCCGACGGCGTTCGGCGTTCCGAAGTATTTGATCGCCGCCGTCCGGTTGACGACAGCAACGAGCTGCGACGTCGAGTCGGCGGTGTCCGTTGGACGAAACGGCCGACCGGCGATGACCGGAATGTCCATCGTCTCGAAGTAACGTGCGCTCGCTTTGCGATACTCGGCATCCGGCAGCAGGTCGCTCGCCGCCTCCGACATGCCCTCGGGCATGACGGCGCTCGTCAGGTGGCCGTCGTGCAACGGGAAACGAGAAACCATTGCGGCCGACCGAACGCCGGGCAACGCGCCGACATCGCGCAGCAACGTCTCGAAGAACTGATCGCTCTGCGCGCCGCGACGATACTTCGCGTCCGGCAGCTCGAGCTTCATCCGGAGCACGCCGTGTGTCCGAAATCCCGGATTGATCGCGGTGAGATGCGTCAAGCTGTTGATCAGCAGCCCCGCCGACACGACGAGCATCATTGCCAGCGCGAGCTCAGTGACGACCAGCGCCGAGTGAATACGCCGCGCCGCTCGACTGCGGGACGCACCTCGGGCAGCGTCGGGAAGTGTACGATCGTTGGCGTTCCTCGCGCCGCGCAACGCCGGCACCGCGCCGCAGATCAGCGCGACGACGACACAGACGACGACGGTGAACGTGAGCACGCGCGCGTCGAGGCGAACGACGCCGATGCGAGCGATCGATTGAGGGAGCGCGGCCGCGGCGGCTTTCGTCGCGCCGAAGGCGATTCCGACGCCGAGGACACCAGCGACGACGGCGATCAGCGCGCTCTCCGTCAACAGTTGTCGCGCAATGGCGCCCGGCGGCGCGCCCATCGCCGTGCGGACCGAGAGCTCTTGTTGTCGCGACATGACACGCGAGAGCATGAGGTTCGCCACGTTCGCGCACCCGATGAGCAGGACGGCAAACACCGCGGCGAACAACACGAGGATGGGCCGGCGGACGTCTCCGAGCAAATCAGCGGCGAGCGGTCGGACGGTGCTGGTGAGGCCCGCGTCTTCCTTCGGATGTTCAGTGCGGAGCTGCGCGGCGATCGATTCCATCTCGCCGTGGGCGCTCTCGATGGTTACACCGGCGCGGAGGCGGCCGATGACCGAAAGCATGTGGACCCCGCGCCGATCGAAATAACTCCCCAGAATGGGCAGCGGCACGATCACGTCCACCCTGTTCTGTGGGAACGTGAACGCCGGACTCATGACGCCGATGACCGTGTACGGCTTGCCATCGAGAAGAATGGACTTGCCGATCGCCGCCGGATCCTGCTGGAAGAAACGCGTCCACATCGCGTGCGCGAGGATGGCAACTCCGGGAGCGCCGCGTTTGTCCTCGCCCTCGGCGAAGTCGCGTCCCAACTGCGGGCGGACGCCGAGTGTGCGCAGAAGGTTCGCCGACGCCGCGCCGACGGAAAGGCGCTCGGCGACGTCGGGAGCCGTGTACGCCGCGGTCCAAATCGGGAAAAAGCCGGCGAGCTGCTCGAATGAGCGCGATCGATCGCGCCAGTCGAAGTAGTCGCCGATGGAGGCCTGATAGTGGTCGTTCGATTCCTTCGCGTTGTTGGACCAGACGGCGACGAGTCGATTCAGATCACGGTAGTCGAGTCCGCGCAACAACACGGATTCGACGACGCTGAACACCGACGACGTCGCACCGATGCAGAGTGCCAAAGTTCCGACGACGACAAGCGAGAACGCCGGTCGTCGCGCCAGCGAACGCGCGGCGTACCGCACGTCGTGTCCGAAACGCGTCGAGTCGAGCCGCGCCCAACTGCTGTGGTGTCGCGCGAGCCAGAGTGCGTCGACGATCGCTCCCAGCGCGCGAAGGCGCAGTCGCCACGGGGGAAGTGCCGAGTGGGAGAGCTCGCCGATCCATTCATCGCGCCAACTCTCCCGATGCGCCCTCGGGATGATTCGGGCCAGTTGGCGGATAAGCCAAGAGCCAGGAGGGCAACCGCCGATTGGTGCGTTCATGTGGGCGAAGGGGCAGCCGGAGGACGCACGCCGGCCAGCGCAGGGAAGCGCGCCATCGCGTCGCGTACGGCTTGTCGCCCGGTGCCGGTGATCTGGTAGTAGCGTCGTGGCGGGCGTTGCTCGTCGTGCGCGTCCGCGGCGCGTTCCCACCGCGCCGAGAGCATCCCGGCTTCCTCGAGGCGGCGGAGAATGGGATACACCGTCCCGCTGGCGAGTCCGGTCGCGTCCATGATCTCGAAGCCGTAGCGACAGCCTTGGCTCAGCGCCGCGAGAACGACAGCGGTCGGGAAAGTGATACGGGTTGGAGGCACGCCGTATCTATATCGATCTCTACATAGGGGTCAAGAGGCGCGCCCGTAATAGTTCTGTAAGCCTCACTACGGACGACGTCGCGGCGTCGGCGCCCAGGCCGCAGTGTCCGCGGCGCTCGCCGGGCCGATCTTTCCTTCGACAGATTTCATGAGCGCCTCGGGATCGTAGACGCGGCCGGCCTTGACGACGAGCCGCGGCAGTCGCACGCGACGGATGTCTTGAATCGGGTTCCCGCGCACGATGACCAGGTCCGCCCATTTTCCCGGCTCGATCGAACCGAGCCGATCGCCGAGTCCCATCGCCCGCGCGCTATTGATCGTCGCGATGCGAAGCACGGCGGCGTTCGGAATTCCGGAGAGTGACAGCGACAACAGCTCGCGATTCACCGAAAACGGCGTCAGATACTCGCCCCAGCTCGGATGGTCTGTGCCGAGTGTGATGAGATCTCCACCGCCCGCGTCGAAGAACGCTTTCACTTCCTTCCGCTTCGTCCAGTAAATGTTCTCGAACTGCTGGTTCACCGTGCGCGGCGCCCGGGCATCGATCACGCCGCGCATGTACGGCGTGAGAAATCGTTTTTCTTCCGTGAAGTACGCGAAGACCGCCGGATCCTTCTTTCCATAGTACCCGTAGGCGCTGAGTGTCGCGTCGAAGTAGACGTGCTGCGTCTTGTACAAGTCGGCGATACGGGTGAACGCGGGCGTGTTGAACTCCATGTGCTCGTACGATTCGTATGCGCTGCGCTCGGCGACGAACGCGTCACCGCCCATGAAGTGCTCGATGCGGTCTATACCCATCAGTATGGCATCTCTCGGGTTGACGCTGTTCCGGTTTCCCGAGTCGAGGTGCCCGGTCACGGTGAGCCCGTGAAAATGCGCCCGCTCGATCAGTGCGCGCAGCTCGTCGGGGGTGATGCCCTTCGCCTTGAATCCCTTGGCGCCGCGTTCCACCCAATAGTCGACCTCGGAATCGATTTGCTGTCGCGTGATCTGACGATTCCACCCCGGACGCGCCGTGCCGAAGTACGGCCCGGAGTTCAACAACCGCGGGCCCGGCTGTTCTCCATTCTCGACGCGTACTCGCAGCGCGCGCATCGCGTCGGGATCCATCTCGCCGGCGGGGAACGTCGACGTGACGCCGTTCGCGAGAAAGAGCGCGGGATACGCGACGGTCTCGTCCTTTCGGCCGGAGCCGAACAGCTCCATCGCGTAATGCGCGTGAAGATCGAAAAGCCCGGGAATCACCGTCTCGGAATCGGCGAGCTGAATCCGATCGGCGTCCGCGGCGGCGACGGAGATGTCTCCGACGCGCAGGATCTTTCCCGCACGCACCAGCAGGCCGGGATTGCGAACGCGATCGTTTCCGACGGAGGAAAACATCCAGCCGCCAGTGATCACGACGTCCTTCTCCGGTGTGGGCGCCGGGCGCTGTGCGAAGACGGACGAAGCTAGCCCGACGACAAACAAAAGAGCGGCGCGCTTCACGAGCTGACCTCTACGTTGACGGACAACCTGAAACTATGCGCCGGACAGGCGCTCGCGTCAGGCCGCGTTCGGCCGAACCTCCGCCGGCACCACTTCGTCGATCCGGCCAAGCCGGCGGAGCCGCGGCACCACTGCCCCGATCACCAACACGACGGACAATGACGCGAGCCCTCCGAGCACCACCGACGGCACCGTACCAAGGAAGCGTGCCGCGACGCCCGACTCGAACGCGCCCAGCTCGTTCGACGATCCGACGAAGATGGCGTTCACCGACGACACGCGTCCGAGCAGATGCTCCGGCGTCAGCACCTGGAGAAGGGTGGATCGTATGAGAACGCTCACATTGTCGGCCATACCGCTCACCGCAAGCAGCACGAGCGACAGGAAAAAGCTTCGCGACAGCCCGAAGCCGACGATGCAAAGAGCGAACGTGGCGACGGAATAGAGCAGGGTCCGGCCCGTCTGCCTGAACGGCGGCCGGTGCGCCAGATACACCGACGCCACCACCGCGCCGGCCGCCGGCGCCGCGCGTAGAATGCCGAGCCCTTGCGGTCCGACGTGCAGGATCTGATCGGCGAAAACCGGGAGCAGCGCTTCCGCGCCGCCGAGAAGCACTGAGAAGAGATCGAGCGTCAGCGCCGAGAGCAGGACCGACTCGCGAAAAACGAATCGCAGACCTGAGCCGAGACTCTCCCCGATCGTTTCTTCGTTGGTCGTCGGCTGGTGCGCGTCGTACTCGATGATCCAGAAAGTGACCAGCGCCACACACATCATGATCGCGTCGGCGACGTAAGCGACGCGCGGGGAGGTGAATCCATAGATCAAGCCGCCGAGAGCCGGCCCGAGCACGGCAGCCGATTGCCAGGTCGAGCTTCGCCACGCGACGGCGTTCGCGTACAGCGAGCGATCCACGATTTGCGCGCCGAGCGCGTTACGCGCCGGTTGCAAAAAGCTCCGCGCGATGCCGCTCACGAAGATCACGGCGTAGAACGGGATCGCGCCGTAGTGGTGAAGGAAGCCCGGGACGAGGTTGAACGCGAGCAGCGCCAGCGAACAGGCGAGCAAAACGCCGAGCGCTCCGATCGATACGACATGCCGGTTGAGCCGATCCGCCACGTGACCCGCGTACAGCGCTACACCAATGAAAGGCAGCGCCTCGGCCAGCCCCATGAGGCCGAGCGACAGCGGGTCGTGCGTGATGTCGTAGATCTGCCACGCAACCACCACCGCCTGGATCTGCGACGAGATGGTCATCGTCAACAACGAGACGATGAACCAGCGGTAGTTTCTGACGCGGAGCGCGGCGTAGGGGTCGTGAACCACGGCGTCAGAAATCTAAATCGCTTCCCCTTAGCTGGAGCGCATCGCCTCGGTCGGCTGGATGGCGAGTGCGCGACGCGCGGCGAGCGACGTCGCGACGAGCGATACGAAAATCGTAACGCCGAGTACCGTCGCGATGAGTCCCGGCTCGGCCGTGCCCACACCGTACACCGACGAGGCAAGCCAGCGCGCCCCACCGAGCCCGCCGAGCAGACCAACGACCACACCGATCAATGCAGGCTGCGCGCCTTGTCGCGACACCGCCGTCAAGATGTTCAACGACGACGCGCCGAGTGCCATGCGCACCCCCAGCTCCGGCCGGCGGTCGCTGACGCTGTGCGCGATCATCGCGAAGATTCCCGTCGCGGCGAGAAGAAGTGCGGCAAGGGCGAACGCGCCGAACAAACGGATCTGGTATGCCAGCCGTCCCCACAACATGTGGATCTGCTCGTCGAGCGGGCGCACGTCGAACAACGCGAGATCAGGGTCGACGCGGGCGAGCGCGCGGCGGATCGGCTCGACCGCTGCCTCCGGTGCGGCGCGTGTCCGCACCAGCACCGCGCGACTGGAATAGGTGAATTGCTTGTACGGCGTGTAGAAGTCGGGTTGGAACGGATTGTCGGTGAGTGGCTGGTTCGCCACGTCGCCGACGATACCGACGATCTCGGCACTCGAGTCGGGCGAATTGAAGTTGCTCCCGCCGCCGAACCACACGCGCTGGCCGATCGGATCCTCGCCCGGCCAGAACCGACGAGCGGCCATGAGGCTGATGACTGCGACGCGCGGGCTTCCGGCGCGATCCGAGGGTTCGAAGACGCGGCCGCGCAGCAACGGCACGCCGAGCGTACGAAAGTGGTCCGGCGCCACATAGTGCCGGAGAACGCCAGGCGCTTCACCGGGCTTCGGGATTGGCCGGCCCATGACGTACAGCGTGCTGCTCGCGCATCCGGTGTAGACCGGGGCGCAGCCGTCCACCGTCACACCTTCTACCTCGGGCAGGGCGCGAATCTCCTCGAGTACACGGTCGATGAGCGCCGCCGCCTGTGAGACGGGATACCGAACTTCGGACGGCCGGATCCAGAACGTGAGCAAGCGTGACCGATCGAAGCCGACGTCAGTATTCTCTAAACGGTCCCAGCTCAGCGCAAGCAACCCGCCGGCGAACAGCAGGATAGTCGCGATCGTCGTCTCCAGTCCAACGAGCAACTGTCGCGCGATGGACTTGCCCGACGATCCACGACCACCGTCCTTCAAATCGCTCACGAGGTCCACGCGCGAAGCGCGCCGCGCGGGGAAAACCCCGGCGACGACCGTCGCCGCCACGCACAGCCCGGTGCAGAATGCGACGACACGCCAATCGACGTGCGGTGTCGCAAACTCGCCGATCGCGCCGTAGAAATTGCGCCCTCGCGCCGCGGACGCGGGCAACCTCAGCCGGCCGGCGACGAGGGCCGCCAATCCGACGCCGAGCGCACCGCCAACCATGGCGAGAAGCGCTGACTCCAATAGTTGCTCGCCGATGATCCGCCGCGCGGACGCTCCCGTCGCGACGCGAATCGCAATCTCACGGCGGCGTGCCAGCGCGCGGCCGATCAGCAGTCCGGCCACGTTGAAGCACGCGAGGAGCAGCAGGCACACTGCCGCGCCGAGCAGAAGCAGCATTGGTTGCCGGGTGGACGGATCGATGCGTGCGTCGGCCAGTGAGCCCGCCGTCGCCGCAAAGCGGTTTTCGGCGATGGTCGTCGGGACTGGTATGCGCCGCTGAATCTCCACGCCGAGCAGCGCGAGCTCCTGTTGCGCCGTCTGGAGCGAAACGCCGTCGCGCAGCCGCCCCACGACGCTGATGAAGTTCTGGTTTGTGACGAGATAGTCCGGATAGGTCAGCCGCGGCGCCATCGTCGCCGGTATCCAGAGCTCCGCGCGCCCCGTCAGACCGTCGAAGCCGGCCGGCGCGACGCCGACAACGGTGAGCGGAACGCCATTCACCGCGACCCGCGTTCCTACTATCGATGGCGACGCGCCGAATCGTCTGCGCCACAACACGTCGCTGAGAATCACGAACGGCGCAACACCGGCCGCCGCGTCCGCGTTTGCCGGAAACGGGCCACCGATCGCCGGGTTGATCCGCACCACCCGCCAATACGCCGACGAAACGAATTCCGCGTTCGCCGGCTCGGATCGTTCACCGGTCAGCGCGAGTACCGACGGTGTGAAGCTGGCGACACCGGTGAACGACCGCGCGCCCTCGAGCAGCCGGAACCGCGGCCATGACCATCGTTCCTTCCCGGCCGGCGCGTTGCCTCGTTGTCGTGTCGTGTAGATGATCGCGAGGCGGTGCGCGTCGGGAAACGGCGGCGGTCGAAACAACGCGGCGTCGACGACGCTGAAGACGGCGGTCGTCGCGGCGATGCCCACCGACATCGAGAGGACAGCAGCGCCGGTGAGGATCGGCGTCCGTACGAGGCTTCGGCTCGCGAAGCGAATGTCGCGAAAGAGCGTCGCGATCACTCGGGTCGCACGCGGATCGTGCCCTTGAACGTGCGGACGCTGACGTGCGCGTCGCCGTCGCCGAGGTTGAAGCGCAGCGTCCGCGGCGGTGAGGCGATCGGCCGGATGCGGGTGAATCCGTTCTCGATCGAACCGCTGACGCTGGACAACGAAAGCGCGGCGGAGGCCGTCGATGGCAGCGCCAGCTCCACGGCGCCGCTGTGATTCGAGAAGTCGAATACCGCACCGCGAGCCGGCGATCCGATCCAGTGAATGTCGCCGGAGACGGAAACGAATTGGCCGCGAGCCACCTTCGGTGCGATCACGTCCAACGTTCCGCCGATCGTCGACGCGTCCACGTCCTGCGGCGAGCCGCGGATGAGGAGATGGCCGTCGCCGGTTCGCGCGCGCAACCAGGGCGTCGTCAGATCGAGGTCGAGGCTTCCATTCACCGATTCCGCCTCGGCGGACGACACGACGCCGCTCAGTCGGATGTTGCCCGACGAAGAGGTGAAATCGCCGGAGACGCCTTCACCGACGATGCTGGCGCTGGCTGTCCTCACCGACGCGCGTCCGCGGCGCGGCATGTAGATCACGAGGGTCGACGGCTCCGAGTCGCCGCTCGAAGCGCTCTCCACGCCCATCTTGACGCCGCGACGCGTTGCGCCGAAGAACAACTGAGCGTTCTTCGCCTTCTCGCCGCGGACGACCAGCGAGTCGCGGTCCCACGCGACGAGTCGAACCGACCCAGCCGGAACGTAGAGATTAATCGATCCGGTGGAATCGAGGCCGTGTGCCTGGAGGACCGGCCCGTCAGCGGCGCTTTGGGCCAGCGCCGAGCGAGCGACAAGAGCCGTCACAATGAGCAGTCTTTTCATATCAACTCGCATTCGCGCGCTTGAGCAACTCGACCTTTTGACGATACGACGTCGCCAGAAGCTGACGCAACGCCGGGTTGTTCGGGTCGCGCGCAATGGCGTCCTTGAGCTCGGCGATCGCGACGTCCACCGTGTGAAGGTTTCGGTCGATCGCCGCTCTGGCTTCTGGTCGCATCGTGGCGCGCTGGATCTCGAGACGGTCGAGCAGGATCTGCGCTTCGGCCTCGTACGCCCTGGTTGAATCCGCGACGGCGCGGAGCACGGAGGTGTCCGATGCCACCTGGACGACGGCGTTGTTCGATTGCTCGCCAGGACGTGTCCGAAGCACGAGCGTCGTGAGCAGCATCGCGGCAGCGACGCCGGCCGCGACCAGCCAGATGAACGGCCGCGTGCTCGCCGAAGCGGCGGCCGGCGGTGGACCGAGCGCGACCACCTTGCTCGCCTCGATCCGGGCGCGAATCGGCGGCCAGAGATCATCGAGTGCCGTCGCCGCGGCGGACGACATTGGTTCCCGTGTGCTTTTCATGAACTCGGCGATGCGCGCGACGTCCGCCGCGCACGCGTCGCATACGGCGAGGTGCGCGTCCACGTAGGCGCGACGCTCGGCCGGCAGCGTGCCGTCGGCGGCGGTCTGCCGCTCGTCCTCGGTGAGGTGGGTGTCGGTCGTGTAGTCAGTCATACGTCGAGCATTCCCATGAGCGCTCGGCGAGCGCGCCAGAGTTGCGCGCGTGATGTTCCGGGCGCGATTCCAGTCATCTGCGCGATCTCGTCGTGCGAGTAGCCCTCCATGTCGAGCAAAAAAACCGTGCGTGCACCTGCAGGGAGCCGGGCAAGCGCTTTGTCGAGATCCATTCGCGTCTCGAGGCGCTCGGCCGGCGAACCAGGGCCGGCCAGCCACTCGTCCGCTTCGACGTGACGTGCGTCGTCGCGCTTGCGAGAGCGGAGATGCTCGAGCACGACGTTGACGCCGAGCCGGTGCAGCCACGTGCCGAACGCGCTCTGTTCGCGGAACGTGATCAGCCGTTCCCACGCGCGAACGAAGACGTCCTGCACGAGATCACGTGCCTGCATGTCGTCGCCGACCATGCGTCGGCACAGCGCGTAGATCCGCGCGGCGTGCGTTCGATACACGATCTCGAACGCTTCGACATCGCCCTGGCGCGCGCGTCGGACGGCGTCGTCGATCCTCGCGGATTCCGACTCCGGTGGCGCAACCCGATTGGACTCTGACGCGCGGGCGTTCATCGATCGTCTCTTTGCCTCCTCGACTATTGGATGATGGGAGCGCTCATTCCGCTTACGCTACCTCCGGGGCGCGTGGCGGACAGCCTGGGGCCGCCGTACATTCGCCTTCCGATGAATCCGGGCCCCCAATCCCAGCCGTACCCTTCGGTGGTGGACGGTTCGACGCAAGGCGCGAGGGCGCCAACAGGCGCCCCTCACGGGCCCACGAACGGGAGTGGCGCCGACGCCGATCTGGAGCTCGTTCGCCGCATGCAGGCGGGCGACGAGCAGGCACTTGGTGCGTTCTACGACCGGTGGTTTCCGGTCGTGAGCGGCGTCGTCGCGCGGATTCTGAGATCGGATGGCGACGTGGAGGACGTGATCGAGGAGACGTTCTGGCAGGCTTGGCGACAAGCCGACCGGTTCGTCGAGGGCCGAGGGTCGGTGCAAACGTGGCTGCTTACGATCGCCCGCAGTCGCGCCCTCGATCGCCTTCGCGCCGCCAAGCGGCGGCGCGAGGAGTCACTGGATGAACCGGGCGCGCTGGACGCGGTGTCGGCGGCGCCGGACGATCTGCCGCCGAGTAGTGCGAGCGATCCGTCGCTTGGGGTGGAGCGTGCCGAACGCCGTCGCCTGGTGTTAGCGGCGCTGGCTGATTTGCCGGGCGAGCAGCGACAGGCGCTGGAGCTGGGCTACTTCGGAGGGCTGAGTCAGACGGAGATCGCAGAACAGACCGGGCAACCGCTGGGTACGGTGAAAACGCGAATGCGATTGGCGATGCAGAAGCTGCGCGAGCGGTTAGCCGTCTTGCGGGAGGACACGCGATGACTCGAGAGATGAGTCACGACGAAGCGTTCGCCGCTCTGGGTGCGCTGGCAATCGACGCGCTCGACCCCGACGAACGGGCGGCCGTCCTGGCGCACGCGTCAACGTGTTTGACGTGCCGCCAGGAGCTCGCCGAGTTGCGCGAAGCGGCCTCGAGTCTGGCGTACTCCGCACCGGCCGTGGTTGGCGACGACACGCGCGACCGCATCCGCAGGCGTCTGCTTGCACGCGCGGCCGCGGACGACCGGCGGCCGAGCGCCCAAGCGTCGCGAGAGCACACGGAGATGGTACCGATCACCATCCATTGGGGCAGGGCAGGCCTGTTCGCCGCGGCGGCGAGCATTCTGCTCGTGGTCAGTCTCGCGGTTCTCGGTTACGTGCTCCGCGATCGCGCGCGATTGCGCGATGCCGCGACGGTGCAGACCGCTCAAGCGGCGCGCGAGCGGACGACGAACGACTCGCTGCGCGCCGCGGTGCTGTCGCGCGATAGCCTGCTCGCCGGAATCACCGGGCGCGATGTCGCTGTCATGACGCTGACGACGGCTGGAACGAAGGCGCCGTTCGCCTACATGTTCTGGGACCGTCGGGCCAACACGTGGACGATGGTCGCGCACAACATGCCTGAGCTCAAGCCGGGGCGGACGTATCAGCTCTGGCTGGTAACTGCGTCGTCGAAGATCAGCGCGGGAACGTTCCAGCCGCAGAACGGCGACGCGCTCGTTCGCGCGACCTACGCGCTCCCGGCGGCAGACCTGAAAGCGCTGGCGGTGACGGAAGAGCCGGCCGGCGGCGTTCCGCAACCGACCGGCGCAATGATCATGGCGGTCACCGCAGGATCGCACTGAGAATCGGGCGGCGGGCGACGGGGGGCGGGCGATTGGCGGCCGTTATTCAGATCGCGACCACGATGTATCGTCGCGCGGAGGACGCTTGGTACAATGGGATACGGGACACAGCGACAGGATTAGACGGATGACCTACAGGATTAACTGCCATTGAAGGGAACGTCGCGAGAGAGTCCTTTCCTCCCCAATCCCATTCACAAGCAGTTCAATCCTGTAGTTGCTCCGTTCAATCCTGTCGCCTTGTCCCGTATCCAAATTGTACCAACTGTCGGTGGTCCAAGATGCCGGCGTGGTCGTGATCTGTAGGAGAGATGACGACGGGATCGAGCGGGACAAACGTGCCCGCGTCGATTACCCCGTTTTGCACGCGATACACGACGAACCCGCTCTTGAAGCGAAGCGCACCATCTCCGCTTGGCCCGACGATCGCGGCGCTTTGCTCGAAGCGCGTCGGGAAACCGTCGATCTCGTAGAGCAGGCGTTCGCGAACGTGCATGTGTCCACCGAGCGCCAGCACGAGATGACGATCGCGGAATCGCGACAACACTTCCTTGGCGTTACCGACGCTGTGCCGGAACGTCGTCACGCCATTCACCGTGATGAGCGAAGGCGCCGGTGGGCCGGCCATGTAGCCGTTGATCGACTCGACCGCCGTGAAGAATGGAATGTGGTCGAAGGTCACGACCGGCATGCTCGCGGGGATGCGCGCGAGATCCTTCGTCAGCCAGGCGAGCTGCGTGCTGTCCACGTGGCCGTAATACCACTTGTCGTCGATGTCGACCGTGTTCAGCCCGACGAAGTGCACTCCGCCGAAGGTGAACGAGTAGTAGTCCGGTCCGCGGAAGTGATGGTACATCCCGCGGCCGTAGAGGGGATGCGACGCGTCGACGTGCGACGTATCGCGCTCGATGCCGAAGTTCTCGTGATTTCCCGGCACCGTCCACACCGGTGCCTTGAATTGCCGGGCCTCGGTGTCGAAGAGCTCGTAGTAGCCCGTCGCTTCCTTCTCGCCCACGCGCAGCGCGTCGCGCACCAGATCGCCGGTGACGATCACGAATGACGGCGCGATCGAATCGGTGAGCGTGCGGAAACGGCGCATTCGCCCCACACTCTGAGAGCTGACGTGCGTGTCCGATCCGTGCACGAACGTAAATGAAGTCACGCGCGGCACCGACGCGAGCGCGAAAGAGATCGCGCTGTCCGATGCCGGCCTCCAGAACGAGCCGACCGCGCGCCAGCCGTCCGGTACGCTCACGAATACGACACCCTTGCTGTCCGCGGCGGAAATCCGGAACGCGCCGTTGGCGTCGGTCACCACCACGTCGCGTTGATCAGAGACGACGACATTCGGTACGCCGCTCTCTCCCGCATCGCGCCGACCATTGCCGTTCGCGTCGTTGAACACGATGCCCGTCACGACAACCAGCGCCGCGGCGATCATCGAACGCTCGCCAGATCGGTTGCGGCTTGGCGCACGAGTGACGCCTCGCGCTGGATCGTCGCTGCCACACGCGCGATCTCTCCGTCGACGTCCTGCCACGTGCCCTGCTCGAGCGACTCGCGAACGCCCGGAACGGTTTTCACGCCGTAGCCCGTGTAGAACCCCGGTGCGTACAAACTGTGCTTGAACCACGGACGGTTCTTGAGACCGTCAGCGAGCAAAAACGCGCGTTCAGCTTTCACGAGTCGCTCGTTCACGCTGGCGAGCTTCGTCGCGTTCGTCGCTGCTGACGCCTGCATCACCGGCGGCTTGTCGCGCCACGCCGCATAGGCTTTGTCGAATTCGGCGGCCGCCGCGGATAACGCCTCGACCGCGTTGAGCAGCGGCGCGAAATTGAACTGCGGCGGGAGTGAGTCGACGTGCGGCGCCGTCGTCGGAGCATGCGGGTCGGAAACGATGCCGAACAGTCCGTCGGCGATCTGCTTCTTCCGTTCGGCGATGTCCTTGGCGCGCGAATCCCGAAGCTTTTGGAGCTCGGTCGCGTAGGTCTTCACCGTCTCGCTGAGGTTCGTGTATGCGAACGGGATCACGTCGGCATTGGCGAGACGAAGTACGGCGATGCCTGCTGCTTGCGCCAACGCACGCCCGTACACGAACGCCGTGTCACTGAAGTGCGTGTACCAATAGAAGTCGTCGTAAATCGAATGGTAGATGCCGGCGTCGTCCTCGCCGCCGTAACCAATGTTCAGAGACGCTATCCCCAAGTGCTGCAGGAACGGCGTGAAGTCGGACCCCGAACCGAGCGCACCGATGTGAAGATCTTCACGATTCCGCGCGTCGGTTTCGCCGCTCAGAACGAGCGCCGCCTGATTGCGCTTCCACGAGCTGACCTTGGCTTCAGGATCGTCAACGTCCTTCGCCACGCCGTTGATGAACTTCTCGAGCGAGTGCGAGCCTTCCATGCCGAGATAGCCGCGATCGTTCGTGTCGCTGTTGAGATACGCGACGGCATGCTGGTCCAGCTCCGAGGCGTGCGCCTCGACCCACTCGGTCGAGCCGAGCAGCCCGGGTTCTTCGCCGTCCCAGGCGGCATAGATGATCGTGCGCTTGGGGCGCCAGCCCTGCTTCGAGAGCTCACCGAGCGCGCGCGCCTCCTCCAACTCGGCCACGAGCCCCGAGATCGGATCCTCTGCGCCGTTGACCCACGCGTCGTGATGATTGCCGCGAATCACCCACTGATCGGCTTCGCTCGTGCCCGGCAGCTTGGCGATGACGTCGTAGAGTGTCTTGAGACTCCAATCCGACTTCACCTTGAGATGCACGCGCGCCGCTCCGGGTCCGAATCGATACGTGATCGGAAGGCCGCCACGCCAGTTCCCCGGCACAGTCGGGCCGCCGAGCGCGGCGAGCAGCGGCTGTGCGTCCCCGTATGAGATCGGCAGCACCGGGATCTTGGTGATCGTCGGCGCGTCAGCGACGGTGAGGCGCTTCGCGTCCTTCGTCGCGCCAACTCCGGGCGTCAGCGGATCGCCGGGGAACGTCGGCATGTCGGCAACGCTGCCGCGCTGCACGCCTTGCGGCGGACGCATCGGGCCCTTCGGAAACACATCCCCCCCGGCATATCCATCGTCTCGCGGGTCGGAGTAGATGAGACAACCGACCGCGCCGTGCTCCGCGGCGACTTTTGGTTTGATGCCGCGCCACGATCCGCCGTACTTCGCGATGACGATCGCGCCGCGCACCGAGATGCCGCGACGTTCGAGCTCCTCGTAATCGGCGGGGACGCCGTAGTTCACGAAGACGAGCGGGCCGGTGACGTCGCCGTCACGCGAGTAGGCGTTGTACGTCGGTAGTTGCTCGGCGCGCTGACCCGACGTCGGATCGACGGAGACGGTAGGCTCCTGGAGCTGCGCCTTGTATGTCGTCGGCGCCACGAGCTCGACCACACGCTCCAGCGGAGTCGGGAAGAGAACGTCGAACGTCTCGATCTTCACGTCCCAGCCGAAGGCCGCGAACTGGTCACGAATCCACTCGGCGTTCTGTTTGTCGTACGGCGATCCGACGTGATGTGGTCTGGCGCTGAGCCGCTGCATCATCTCGCGCATGCGAGTCGGCTCGGGGATCGCCCGGAATTTCGCCTCGAGATCACGCTCGACCTGCGACGATTGCGCGTTGAACCCGAGGATCGTCGGCGCGGGCTCCGACGCGAACGGTACGGCGAGAAGAGCGGCTGCGAGCGCCGAATGAGTGAGACGCGGCATGACGACAACCATGGATGAGGTTTGACGGACTGCATGAATATCCGCGCGGTTCGGCCATCTGCCAGGCCGTTGAGCGCGGTTGGCCTTCGCGCTAAGTGGCCGATTCTGGCACCGGCCATGCGATCAAAGGCGACCTGATTTCGTTTTCATGCGCCGGTGTGCGCGCGGAGGGTGGAAATCATGAGCATTGCCGCAATTGTGATCATAGTCGCCGCGGTGGCGATCGTCGGAGCCGCGGCGTGGTACGTGGCGCTTCAGCGTCGTCATACGGATGACCTGCGAACGCGCTACGGATCGGAGTACACGCGAACGGTGAGCGAACTGGGCAGCCAGCGCCGCGCCGAACATGAGCTCGAACGGCGACAGGAGCGCGTCGAAGCGCTCGATATTCATCCGCTCGCCGTCGAACAGCGCACGCGCTTCGCCCAGGAATGGCGCAACGTCCAGTCGCTATTTGTCGACGACCCCGGCGGCGCGATCACGCGGGCCGACGGTCTCGTCGAAGAAGTCATGAAGGTCCGCGGCTATCCGGTGTCCGACTTCGATCAGCGCGCAGCCGACCTCTCGGTCCACCACGCGCACGTCATCGAGAATTATCGCGCGGCGCGCGACATCGCCACTCGGCATCGCCGTGGCGCCGCCAGCACCGAAGAGCTTCGGCGTGCGATGGTTCACTACCGCGAGCTGTTCGAGGATCTGCTCGAGGACCGCGAACATCCGATGGAACGCGCGGTCGAGCGGCCCGTCGAGCGCGAGCTGCCGCCGGCGAATCGGCGTGTCGCCGAAGCCCCGGTCGACAGCCGGCCGATCACCCGGACCGATAAGGACATCCGACCATGAGCGCCGCGAATCCCGAGTCCCCCGCCGATCGCGTTCAATCGAACGTCGACGACGTTGCGCGCGATGTGAGTGCCGCCAATACGGCGCGTCCCGTCGAGCGTGAGGTGCCACGGCCGCGTTACGACGGATCGCCCGCCGACGCGGCCAACGAGCGCGCCGCCCTCTTCGAGCCGGCGGTGCTGAACGACTTCAATACGCGCTGGTCGGAGGTTCAGACCGGTTTCGTCGACGAGCCGCGCAGCGCCGTCCAGCGCGCCGACGCGCTCGTGTCCGACGTCATCAACCGGATCGGCGATTCATTCAGTCGCGAGCGCGCGCAGCTCGAGCAGCAATGGGACCGCGGCGGCGACGTGTCGACCGAAGACTTACGCCTGGCCCTTCAACGATACCGTTCGTTCTTCTCTCGGCTGTTGACGCTCTGAGTTTTCTGCAGGGCTGAGTACCGGCGTGTATAGGATGGGTCTCCTACACGCCGGTTCTCATGTACTTCGCGATCGTCCCGACGGAGCGGTCGATGTCGTCCATCGTGTTGTAGAAGTGCGGCGACGCGCGCAGCCCGGGGTTGCTCCCGTTCGCGCCGCGCACCGTGACGACGATGCGCTCCTTGGTCAGCGCATCGCCGAGCTTTCGCGGGTCGAGTGATCCAGGCTTGAAGATCACGATCGACGCCGAGCGATCGGGGGCGGGGTCGGTCCAGAGTTGCACGCCGTCGAGCTTCTGCAGCTCGCGCATCAGATGTTGGGCGAGAGAGCGCGCGCGTCGCTCGACGACGTCGCGTCCGATCGTCCCCTGGAACTCGAGCGCTTTGACCACCGCGGCGATCGACGCGTCATCGCGCTGCCCTTCAGCCTCGAAGGTGCGCGAGATGCCCGTCGCGCCGCCGTACACGCCGTAAATGCTCGGGGCGATTCGATCCTGGATTGCCTTGTTCACGTAGAGGACGCCTTTCTCCTTCGGCCCGCATGGCCATTTGTGCATCGAGCCGGTGAAGAAGTCCGGCTTCACCTCGGCGAGATTGACGTCGATCACGCCGAACGCCTGTGCGCCGTCGACGAGCGACAGGACACCACGTTCGCGCGCCGCGCGACAGAGTGCGGCGACAGGAAGGACGTCGCCCGAATTGCTGCTCACGTATGTGACGGCAACGACCTTCGTCTTCGGGGTGAACGCCTTCACGAATGAATCGACGTATCCGTCGGCGCCCGGATGATGTGCCGGCGTGGCGACGGTGACGACGCTGAAGCCGAAACGCGCGCCCTTCTGGCGCCAGGCGACGAGATTGCTCGGATGGTTGTCGGCCGAGACGACAATCTCGTCGCCGGCGCCGAGCGTCAGACCACTCGAGACGAAATTGTTTCCTTCCGTGGTGTTGCGGGTGAGCACCAACTCGTCCACTGTCACGCGGAGCGCGTCGGCCAGCAGTTTGCGCGCGTCCTCCCGGGCGTGCAGCAGCACCGACCGTACTTCGGGTGACGGATCCACTTCGTAGTCGCGAACGTTCTTCTCGATCGCCTCGATGACGGGGAGCGACATCGGGCAAAGATTGGCCGCGTTGAGGAAGGCGAGATCTCTCGGCACGAGGAACCGGGCGCGTACGTCTCGCCAGAACTTCTCATCGGGCTCGGCTGGTGTCGGCGGCAGCGGACGGGCCGAGTAGCCGAGCGACTCCAGTGCTTCTTGATCGGCGAATGCGCGGACCGGCAGGAGCGTGGCCGTCCCAGACAGCGCGACGAAGCGGGCAAAGTCGCGGCGAGAGATCGAAGTCATCGGTTCCTCGATCGAAATGGCGTCGCGTCAATGTACCGCCGCCCGACCCCCCGTACCATATTCCCGCATTCCAGCCCGGAATTGGGGTCTGACCCCATTTCAAATCCTGGAAATAGGGTCAGACCCTAAATCAGCTTTGTGATCCAACTATGCGCGCACTCGCACTGACGCTCCTTCTCGTCCCGGCGTCTCTCGTCGCTCAGTCGAAGTCGGTGGACTGGCCGGTATACGGCGGCTCGCCCGATCACACGCACTACACGACGATCAACCAGATCACGCGCGAGAACGTCGACCGCCTTCGCGTCGCCTGGACCTACGAGACGCACGACGAGTTTGCCGGCTCGGAGATGCAGGCCAATCCGGTCGTCATTGACGGCGTACTCTACGCGACGACACCCAAGCTGAAGGTGTTCGCGCTCGACGCCGCGACGGGCAAGCAAATCTGGAGCTTCGACCCGAGCGGTGGTGTGCAGGGTCCGCGCTTTCGGCATCGCGGCGTCGTCGTGACCGGCGACCGCGTCCTGTTCACGTATCGCAACAAACTCTGGGCACTCGATCGGAAGACCGGACAACCGATCAAGTCGTTCGGCGTGGACGGTACGGTGGACCTCCGCGAAGGTCTCGACCGGCCGGCGAACGGGCTGTCGGTCAGCGCGAGCACGCCGGGTGTCGTCTTCGAGGATTTGCTGATCATCGGAAGCACCGTCCCCGAGACGCTGCCGGGTGCGCCCGGCGACATTCGTGCGTACGACACCAAGACCGGCGCGCTGCGCTGGAGCTTCCACACGATTCCGCGCCCCGGCGAATTCGGCTACGAGACATGGTCGCCCGAATCGTACAAGATCAATGGCGGAGCGAACGCGTGGTCCGGGGTCACCATCGACGTCAGTCGCGGCATCCTCTTCGCCGCGACGGGTTCGGCGTCGTCCGACTTCTTCGGCGGAAACCGGATCGGCGACAACCTCTTCGCGAACACGATCCTCGCGCTCGACGCGCGCACCGGCAAGCGCATATGGCACTTCCAGGGCGTGCGCCACGATCTCTGGGATTGGGATTTCCCTGCGTCGCCGGTGCTCGTCACCGTAACGCGCGACGGACGACGCGTCGACGCGATCGCGCAGATCACGAAAACGGGATACGTGTACGTGCTCGAGCGCGAGACCGGCCGACCGCTGTTCCCGATCGAGTATCGTAGAGTACCGGGGTCGTCGATCCCCGGCGAGAAAGCCGCCGAGCTGCAGCCCGTCCCGACGAGCCCTCCGCCATTCGCGCGACAGACCCTCGACGAGAGCTCGATCACGACACGCACGCCGGAAGCGCATGCCGCGGCGCTCAAGTTCTTCCGCGAGTACAAGACGTCGGGGATGTACGACCCGCCGAACCTCCAAGGCACGATCATCTTCCCGGGCGTCGATGGCGGTGGCGAGTGGGGGGGACCGGCGTTCGACCCGACAACGGGTCTCCTATATGTGAATTCGAATGAAATGCCGTGGTATCACCGCCTCGTCCCGCGCAATGACAAGTCGCTCTACGGCTCGAATTGCGCGAGCTGCCACGCCGACGACCTCAAAGGCTCGCCGAACGGGCCGTCGCTCGTCGGGATCGGCGACAAGCGAACGCGCGAGCAGCTCGCGCAGGTGATCAGACAGGGAACGGGGCGAATGCCGGCCTTCGCCCAAGCGCTCGACAACACCGCCGTCAACGACCTCGTCAATTTCCTGATCACCGGGCGCGATGTCGCGCAAACCGCGGGCTCGAACCCAAATTACCTCCCGTATCGCAGTACCGGGCTCAAGATTTGGCAGGATCCCGACGGCTACCCGGCGATCACGCCACCATGGGGAACGCTCAACGCAATCGACCTCAACAAGGGCGAGATCAAGTGGAAGATTCCGTTCGGTGAATATCCCAAACTCGCCGCCCAGGGGGGGGACCTCACGAAAACGGGTACCGACAACTACGGCGGGGCGATTGTCACCGAAAACGGCCTGCTCATCATCGGCGCGACCACGTACGACAATAAATTCCACATCTACGACAAGCTGACGGGGAAGCTGCTGTGGGAAACGACGCTCCCCGCGGCGGGCAACGCGACGCCTTCCATATACATGGTGAACGGACGCGCATTCATCGTCATCGCATGCGGCGGCGGGAAGAACGACGCGCCGTCGGGCGGAACATACGTCGCGTTCACACTCGGCGATGACGTGCGGAATCAGCCCAACCAATCGATGAGAGGCGGTGTCAAATCGAGCATTCCCGCCCAATTGTCGAATGCTCAGTCGCCGTTTTCTCCAGGCAGCACACTGCGTGCTGCTGACAGCCGCGCTCGCCCTAAACTCGACCGCTAGCGCGCAAACCACTTCGAGCGCCGCGGTCTCAGTTCGCGCCGAGCGCGCTCCCGTCATCGACGGGCGCGATGACGACGCGGTGTGGCGCGCGGCGCCACGCGTCGCGGACTTCCGTCAATTCAGTCCACGCATCGACACGACACCGACACTCAAAACCGAGTTTCGCGTCGCGTACGACGAGCGAAACTTGTTCGTCTTCGTGCGGATGTTCGATCCGCATCCGGACAGCATCCTTCACGCGCTGACGCGTCGCGACGTCCGCGGTCCGTCCGACCAAATCAAGATTCTCGTCGACTCGTACGACGACAAACGGAGCGGCTACGAGTTCGCGGTCAACCCCGACGGCGTGAAGCGCGATTTCTCGATGAGCAACGACGGCAACGAGGACGGCGCCTGGAACGGGATCTGGGACGTCGCCACGCGCGTTGATTCGCTTGGATGGACGGCGGAATTCCGCATTCCACTCTCACAGCTCCGTTACGCGCGCGGCGAGACCAACACCTTCGGCTTCGGCGTCTGGCGCGACATCGAACGGTATAACGAGCGCGACGCATGGCCGGTCTATCAGCCCAACAAGAACGGCCTCGTGTCGCAGCTCGGCAGGCTCACGGGGCTGGTCGGCATCGCCAGCGACCAGCGCGTCGAGGCGACGCCGTACGTCGTGACGAAGAACGTCGAGCGCGCGACTACCGGCTCTCCGTACGCGCGCAATCAGCAAGTGACGGTCGGCGGCGATCTCAAGCTCGGGCTCACGCCGAACGTGACGCTCGACGCGACGATCAATCCGGATTTCGGACAGGTCGAGGCCGATCCCGCCGTCGTCAATCTCACCGCCTTCGAGACCTTCTTCGCCGAGCAGCGCCCGTTCTTTGTCGAGGGCACGGGACTGTATCGCTTTCAGCTCAACTGCTACATCGTCGTCGACTGCAGCACGAACGAAGGATTGTTCTATTCTCGCCGCATCGGCCGCTCGCCGACTCTCCGCGGCTTGTATGGCGACGCGACCACCGCCACCGCGACGCCGATCGCGACGGCCACCAAGCTCACCGGCCGAACAGCGTCGGGATTCTCGTTCGGATTGCTCGACGCCGTCACCGAGCGCGTGAAGGGGCCGACGAACACCGTCGAGCCGCTCGCCAACTACAGCGTGCTGCGCGCGCAACAAGACCTGCGCGGCGGTGAAGCCGGCTTCAGTGTCATCG
>Ga0105248_10001537_pt1 | contig 25681 bp, 25 predicted proteins | sample KBSS34metaG_FD_81524 | JGI IMG/M metagenome (GOLD analysis project Ga0105248, IMG submission 81524) | Switchgrass rhizosphere microbial communities from Kellogg Biological Station, Michigan, USA - KBS S3-4 metaG | ecosystem: Host-associated > Plants > Roots > Rhizosphere > Soil | place... | reverse complement strand
CGGTGGCGACAGAAAAAAGTTGCGAAGATTGTCCCGTATGCTCCGCCACTCGTTCAACAACTCACCTCTCGCCCGATTGAATTCAGCGGCCTTTTCTTTTCTCCAAGTGGTGTCCTATTGCAGTGACGCTCAACCTCCAGTAAAGACCCCTTCGGCGATTTATCCAGCTCAGGATACCCATGGTTGGACTGCGAATCTGATTCAACGTATAGATTGACCAGTGAGTCGACAGTGTCTATATTCGTGAACATGAGCGCTACAAACATCAAAGAGGAAGCGAAGCGACTATTGGAGAAACTACCTGACAATCTCACTTGGGACGATTTGATGCATGAGATCTACGTTCGGCAATCAATTGAAGCAGGTTTGGCTGATAGCGAGACAGGGAAAGTCGTTGATGTATCCGATGTGCGGAGGCAATTCGGGTTGCCCTCGTGAAAGTTCTCTGGACGAATTCAGCAGTAGCGCAGCTTCAGGCAATTCATGACTATCTTGCTCAAACCTCACCTGATTATGCGGTTCGTATTGTCGATCGCCTGACGAGACGTTCTATCCAGATTGCGGCATTCCCCAATTCCGGCCGAATGGTGCGCGAGTACGACCGGAAGGAAATCCGCGAAGTTATCGAAGGACGGTATCGAATTATCTATCTGGTTGAGGTAGCGCAAGTGCAGGTTCTTACTGTAATTCATTGCGCGCGCGACGTGCGGCCTTGACAGGGCAAATGGATATGGCCGCAACTTAGTTGAGGTTTTAATGCCCTCCCTTTTGGCATTCGATGTCGATTTCGACGTACCGGGAAAAAGGTCGCTCGAAGAGTAGTTCGCCGCCTCTTCTCCTCCTCCTCCTCCTCTTGTAACTTCAACGAATAATCTGTTGCTCCGGCAACTTAATGATCAATAGCGCCCGGCAATTTATTGGCTCCTTTTTTTGGAGCTTTTCAAACGGCCCACAGGTACTTGTGCAAAGCAGGCGTTGCGGGAGCGTGACGAGTGGAAAAGCACGCGCTACTTAGCGTGGAAATCCCCAGTTGAAACTGCCTTGCGAATACCAATCAAGGACCGTAAGGCATTCCATAAGTGGCATGTGGCATGCTGGTTATTGATGAAGAATTCAGGCGCCGAGTAAGAATGAAAGGGAGAAAGAGAAGTAAAGTTTGAGGAGGCATCATCGAAATTTCACCGACGAACCGTGGCGATAAGATGCAGAGTGAGGGGCCGATCACCTCACGACATGAATTGGGTTATTCACGTGATACCTACATTGCAGCGTTTTCAGCCGCCGGAGTCTTGGTCTATCTAATCTTACGGTTCCTCCTCAGAGCTTCGCCGTTCATTACGTTGCTTCCACTGATTGCTACGCTTGGCATCGGCGGTTTTCCACTGCTGCTCTCGTTGGTTCGAAGCTTGGCCGCGCGCGAGTTCGGCGCCGACGTTCTGGCAGGCCTGTCGATCATCACCTCTGTGTTGCTCGGTGAGTATCTCGTCGGAGCGATTATCGTCTTAATGCTCTCGGGTGGCGTCGCTCTGGAGCGCTACGCAACGCGGCGGGCCTCTTCGGTACTCGATGCTCTGGCGAAGCGCATGCCGCGCATCGCTCATCAAAAAGTCAATTCACGCATTCACGACGTTTCATTGGAAGAAGTTTCAATCGGAGAAGTTATCGTGGTGCTTCCCCACGAGTATTGTCCGGTTGATGGCGTTGTAGTCGAAGGTCACGGCACGATGGATGAGTCATACCTCACCGGAGAACCTTTTGAAATGTCTAAAGCGCCAGGCTCAACCGTACTTTCCGGTGCCGTGAATGGTGCAAACGTGCTTACCATCAAGGCCACTAAGCTGCCGATCGATTCGCGGTACGCCCGAATCATGCAAGTGATGAAGGACGCTGAACAAAAGCGGCCGAGACTGCGTCGACTGGGCGATCGCCTTAGCGCCTGGTACACACCCGCGGCGCTGTTACTTGCGGTGTTTGGCTGGCTCGCGAGTGGTGATCCCGATCGCTTTCTCGCGGTAATCGTGATTGCCACGCCGTGTCCTCTGCTAATCGGCATTCCCGTGGCGATCATTGGCGCCATCTCGTTGGCTGCGCGCCGCGGCATCATTATTAAGAATCCGGTTATGCTGGAGCAGATCGATAAATGCCGTACCATCATCTTCGATAAGACCGGGACCTTAACATACGGCCGGCCAACATTGACTGAAATCATCAGCGCGCAGCCATTCGTGGCGGATGAAGTGCTCAGATTGAGCGCCGGCCTGGAACAATACTCAAAACATCCGCTTGCCCAGGCGATACTAAAAGCGGCCGAGTCCAAAAAGCTCCAACTGCCATCCGTCAGTAAGATCAGCGAACAGCCCGGAGAGGGAATGCGTGGGCTCGTTGATGGTCGCCGTGTTCAGATCACCGGGCGCAGCGGTCTGATTGAAGAGCGTCGCGTCCTGCCTGAGCACCTACCTCCGGTTACCACCGGTCTCGAATGTCTGATTTTTATCGAAGGAGTATATGCCGCCGCGTTTCGCTTTCGCGACGAGCCGCGACATGAGAGTGGTACGTTTGTGAAGCATCTCTCTCCGCGTCATGACGTAACGAAAGTTATATTGCTGTCAGGCGACCGTGAGTCGGAAGTTCAATATCTCGCGGGCAAGGTTGGCATCACCGAGGTTCATGCCGAAAAAAGTCCTGAAGATAAAGTTCAAATTGTGACTGAGGAAGCAAAGCGAGGCGCCACTCTTTTCGTCGGCGACGGCATCAATGACGCACCAGCGATGCAAGCCGCGACTGTCGGGGTCGCCTTCGGCCAGAACAGCGACATTACCTCAGAGGCTGCTGATGCGGTAATCATGGATACTTCCTTGAGAAGAGTCGATCAGTTAATTCACATCGGTCAACGAATGCGAGTCATTGCCCTTCAGAGCGCTGTCGGTGGAATGGCTCTCAGTGTCATCGGTATGTTTCTCGCGGCATGGGGTTATCTGCCGCCGGTGGCGGGCGCGATTACGCAGGAGCTGATCGACGTGCTGGCGATTGCCAATGCGTTGCGCGTGACGTTACCCATAAGCGAACTTTCGGATTTCTGATACCTGCCGTTTCTGTTTCACTGGTGCACTTCCCGGAATAGATCAGTGTCTTCTCTCTAAGAAGGAACGCGGCAACATTGAGTACAAGTCAACCGCTGAACATCGTTAGTGCCGAATTTAAGGCCGACCCATTCCCATTCTTCGCGCTTTTGCGTGCTTCTGAGCCTGTTTACCGCACGACATTGCCTGATAAAACACCCGTCTGGCTTCTGTCGCGTTATGACGATGTAACTGCTCTCCTCCGCGATGAGCGATTCACAAAAAACCGACGAAGTGCATTGACCAAAGAACAACTACGTAAACTTCCGTGGACGCCGCCGATGTTTCGACCGCTTGAGCGGAACATGCTCGATCTCGATCCACCGGATCACTCAAGGTTACGGTCACTGGTGCATAAGGCATTTACACCAAGTCTGGTCGAACAAATGCGTTCACGCAGTCAGGCCATCTCGGACGAGTTGCTCGACCGTATTGTGGGGAACGGTGAGATGGATTTGATCAACGACTTCGCACTTCCTTTGCCAATGACAATAATCACGGAAATTCTGGGCGTGCCGAGAAAGGACCACCATAAGTTTCATAAGTGGTCGCAGGCAGTGGTATCGCTGACTTCTCCCAGCCCTACGTTACGCGTTATTCCGAGCGTCTGGAGATTTATTCGTTATCTCCGCCACTTTTTCAAGCTGCGCAGGTGTGATCCTCAGGACGATTTAGTAAGTGCATTGATTAAAGCGGAGGAGGCAGGAGATAAGTTGCACGAAGACGAGCTGCTGGCAATGGTTTTCCTGTTGTTGATTGCTGGACACGAGACAACAGTAAACCTAATCGGTAACGGAACCCTTGCCTTGATCGAAAACCCGAACCAGATGAGACAGCTTCAGAGTGAGCCTTCGCTAATAAAACCGGCCGTTGAGGAATTACTTCGTTACACTTCGCCCGTCTTCACGACGACCGAACGGTACGCCCGTGAGGACACAACGATTCGTGGCGTTACGATCCCAAGAGGAGAGATGACCCTGGGCGTGATCGGATCTGCAAATCGGGACGAAAATGTGTTTGAGAATCCAAACGAATTGCAGATCAGTCGCGATCCAAACAGACACCTTTCATTCGGACAAGGTATTCATTTCTGTTTGGGTGCGCCATTGGCACGGATGGAGGCGCAGATTGCTTTCACCACTCTACTGCAGCGTGTACCTAACTTGCGGTTGACGCAGCCTTCTAATTCCCTGCACTGGAGACCAAGTATCTTCTTAAGAGGACTAACCGCCTTACCGCTGAAGTTCTAGTACGCGTCTTATGATTTCAAGCGGTAATCTACTCTGAGGCTCTCTTCTCTCTAAGAAGGAACGCGGCAACGATAATCATGTAAAGCGCAGTTCCCCAGTGGATCAAAAGCGGCGCCGCGAGGCCTGAATGAGCGATGATCACAAGGCCGTCACAGACGGGAACGAAAATAGAAATCGCAAACAGGATGGCAGTCACCTTTCGATTTCCATTCAACAGGAATGGGAGCATTACAAACCCGGAAAAAATGTCCCGAATGCCTTTAATCCACATGAAGGGAAAACTACTTGGGTCGTTAATCGCGATTCCGTAAGCCGCCGACGCGCCGACCGGGTTGAGTATGAAGTTGATGCCCACACCGATTATTCCGACAGGAATGATCAGCGTAAACCAAAAGAGAGCCGAGGTTCGTCTGAGTTCGCATGTTTCCAATTTCATTTGCGCCACCTGATGTCTGTAATAAAAACCACCTCTTTTGCAGGTTATTTTTTGAGAAGAAAACGCCGCCGTATGCGGCTCAAAGACTGGGGTTCGATACCGACATAGGACGCGATGTAATACTGAGGCAGACGCTGCACGAGTTGAGGAAACCGGCTAACGAATTTCTGGTAGCGAACCGCGGGTTTGTCCTGATAAAAAGAGGCAAGTTGCTGAATCGAATCGGTGAAGATTTCTTCGGCGATCAGTCTACCGAAACGCTCGCCGTTAACAACCTCGCTGTAGAATCTCTGTAAATCATCAAAACTGATAACGCGTATCTGTGCCTGTTCGAGTGCCTGTATGTTTCTATCCGAGGGGAGTTGGCGAAGAAAACCTGGATATTCGCAGATAAACTCGTTTTCCGCTGCGAAGTAATAAGTCGGGTCCCGTTCACCCGTATTTATATAAAAGCGAAAGACGCCGCTTTCGATAAAAGCCGCCTCGCGGCAGACATCTCCCGCTAACAGAAAATGCTCGCCTTTGGCAAAATGCTTTAGCTTGAAAACACTGCTGATAAATCGCTCTTCGTCTTCGTTGAAATCGATGTAACAGCGAAGTTTTTCAATCAAGTTCGCATTCATAATTCCTCCGTGCCCCTATAATCAACTATTCTGACTCCACGTTCTCACTTATTTTGTTTACCTGTATAGCCGCGCTGAGGACCTTGGGGTGAAGGCACTGTTGATGGAGGTTCTGCGAAGTCATGAATGATACGGACCCACAGATTGCCGAGCTTGTACGCCGTAGGTTATTGGAGCGATCGGGGGCGGAGCGTATCTTGATGGGAAGTCGAATGTTTGATGTTGCCAAAGCTCTTGTGTTGGCATCTTTTCCGGAGGGCCTCACCGAAATCGAAATTAAAGCGCGTTTGTGCGAGCGGCTCTATGGCGATGAGGTTGACGTCAGTGCCTTTCTTCAGCACCTCAGATCCTTGCAACCTGACTCGCCCCCACGAAAAGCGTTTGTGAGATGTACTCAAGTTTAGGAGAAGGTACCACCCGGCGAGTCGCAGTAATAGTAGACAAGTACCCATGCTTGTCGGAGTCATTCGTGCGGCGCGAACTCACCTGTCTTCAGTCGTTTGGTTTCAGACTTTTAGTCTTAACCTGTAGCCCCGCTCTCGGGTCTGACCAACTGCTCTCACCGGAATTACAGTTGACCGTGGTCCATTCCCATGAATGGGCCCGTTCCCCCGGGCTCCGTATCCAGGTTGCAAAAGAAATGTTGCGCGAGTTACCGCGTTCCCACAGCCTCTTTCCTTCAGGGCTGCCAGGCTCACGCGCGTCAGTTCGCGCCGCCTGGACCGCCGCAGCCTTATCACATCCTCTCAGGAATTTTAGACCCCATTGGGTACATTCTCACTTTCTTGGCATGCCTGCTGCCGTGGCGTGCCTTCTCAGTGAGCGTTTGCAAGTGCCGTTCAGCGTTTCGGCTCATGCTCGCGACGTCTTCGTGCCGATGGTCCAAGTGGCGAAAGTTTGCGCTCAGGCACGCTTTGTCACGGTGTGTTCCCAACATGCGCAAACGGCATTGATAGATCAACTTCCGGCGGGCCTCGAGAACGCGATCGTGCATATTCCGCACGATGTTGAGTGCGCTCCGAACTTGCCGAAGTTGCGCGAGCCTGCCGGCCCTGAGTTTCGGCTTTTATCTGTGTGCCGGCTGGTGCCCAAGAAAGGTCTCGACACAGTCCTGCACGCGCTTGCTTTACTGCAATCGGAAAGTCCCGACCGGTACCGCTACAGGATCCTGGGTGGTGGTCCAGAGAGAACGCGGCTGATGGAGTTGGCGCACTCTCTCAAACTCAACCGGGTGGAATTTGTTGGTCCAGTTTCGCCAGTTACGGTTCAGAAAGAACTTGTCGAGGCTGATGCTTTTGTGCTCGGAACAAGAACGGCGCCGGATGGAGATCGAGACGGAATCCCAAACGCGATTCTGGAAGCAATGGCGGCAGGCAGTCCGGTAGTCGTCAGCGATGCGGGAGGAATTTCAGAAGTCATTCAACATCATGAAACCGGGTGGCTTGTACCGGCAAATGATCCGGTCTCATTTGCGCAGGCCCTGCGAGAAGTGGCGTCAGATGACTTGCTGCGGAGAAGGATCATTAGAAATGCTCACGCCGCGATATGGAAGCGCGTCTCCGGGAATCGAAACAGCACTGCGCTGGCGCTGCGATTAGCGAGTGAGATGTCGCAAGTTTAGTGCGTGGCGTAATGCAGGGCCTCAGAAAAACGGCTCACTGAGTTGGTCCAGGTAAAGTTTTGCGCCTGAGCTCGGCCACGATCCACCAAACTGTTGCGCAAGTCCTGATCGGTCACCACTGATCGTAGCGCACGGGCAAACGCTGCTGAATCCGAACACGAAGCGTAGATCGCTGCAGCACCATAGACCTCGCGGAACGCCGGAAAATCTGCCGCCACAACCGGGCATCCCAAACTCATCGCCTCAATAGCCGGCATGCCAAAGCCTTCAGCGTAAGAGGGCGCGATCAACGCTTCGGCGGCAGCATACAGAGCGCTCAAGTCACGTGCTGATACATATCCCAGATAATCCCAGCGACTCGACGTTGATTGGCGCGAAAGCATTCGTTTTGAACCTGATATCGATGGGCCAACAATCAATAACCGAAGTCCGGCCTGACCGCATGCCTGAACAGCGGTCTCGAGGTTCTTCTTCCGCTCAATGCAACCACAAAACAGCACAAAAGGGTCGGTCACATTGAAGCGGCGCTCGACTTCGCCAAGCGCGGTTTCCCTGGACCACACCGGAAGCTCGGCATTCACACCCCACGGAACGATAAATACCTTGCGCGGAGCAATCCCGAAACGATCGATAATCGCCTGCCGCACAAAGGCCGTTGGTACACAAACAGCGTCCGCACGCCGAATACTACGGCCAACGAGCATCCTGAAATGAGCTATGTTGAGCCAGGAGACGAGTTGCGGGTGCGTCCAGACAATAAGATCGTGAACCGTAAGTATGACTTTGCAGTTCGATGCGACCGGGGCCGTGTAGTTAGGGCAATGAAGAAACTCGATGTCTCTGTCGCGGATCAGTCGTGGCAAAACAAATTGTTGCCACGCGATGCGCGGGAGTGATGACAAGGGACCCACGGGAACGAACGAAGCGTGGGGCATCTGTTGTTCATGTCCCGCCGCCGCGAAGATGGTGACGTGCGGTTTGGCTGTCTGTTCCAAATAGGAAGACCAGAACCGGCGTGTGGAAACAGCCACGCCTCTCTCCTGACCACCCCAGAATGATCCGTCCACTCCGATATGCATAACTCATTTAACTGCTGCGACACTCAAGTCAAACCTCCCGGCCAGATCGGCTGAGAGCACGCGCGTGTACAGCGAAACTACCTCAGCGGCGACTCGAGATATCGCGAAGCGATCTTGCGCTCTGCGGCGGCCAGCCTCTCCCCTGAGCTGCAATGATGCGCGTGCTCCCAACATATCAAGCAAGCCCGACGCCAGACGCGCAGCATCGCCGGGAGGGACCAAAAGACCCGTCTCAGGTGCCTGCACGATTTCTTTTAGACCATCTATATCCGAAGCAATAACGGGTTTTCGCGCCAACATGGCCTCGACGGCAATCCGGCCGAAGGGCTCGCGAAGCGACGGAATAGCCACGATATCAGCGGCATGCAACATCGGAGCGAGGGGTTGAATTCCATCCCGGATTTGAACTCTGGCGTCACACCCGAGTGCGGTCGACTGCCGGCGAAGCTCGCGCGTGTAACTTGCCGCAGACCGGTCATGCTCCTGACATAACAGCAAAGCATACACGTCGCTGCGTTTCTTGTTTACTGTGGCAATTGCTTCGATGAGAACGGCGTGGCCTTTGCGAGGCACGCTTTGGCCTGCCATCAACACTAACAAGCTGTCCGGGAGAAGACCCAGAGAGCGACGTGTGGCATTGATCTGATCTGTATCGCAGGGGGGCAGATCGGAAACGCCGTTTATGATCAATGATAGCTTTGGCGATGTCGGGCCGAGGAGATCCGCTGCGAACAAAAGCGTGGAGCGCGAGATCGCAACGATTGCATCGGCACCCCTTGCCACGGTTCTCGCTTGCCTGCGGTGATCATAAAAGTCGCGCCAGTGCCAAACGACACGGCAGCCCCGTAATCTTGCCACCGGACCAATCCAGAGCATTGCCTGCATGCTGTTCGCATGAAGAACATCTGGTTTGAACGATTCTACTGTTTGCACCAATCTGAGCCATCCGCGCGCGAGACGCGGAAGTGAACGAGGTAACCCGCTCGAACCGCGTGACCGCGTGAGAGGGTGCGCGGCCCAGTTCAGCACCGCGATTTTGTTTTGGACGGCCATATCCTGCAGTGGACCTGGAGGACAGATGAGCAGCGGCTCAACCCCAAGTGGACGAACCGCCATGATGAGTTCCAGGAGACTATGCTCCGCTCCTCCGAGACCACCAAAATGAGAAACATATAAAACTCTCATTTGCAGATCTGCCGTTTCGCTTCAACAGTCGAGATGCTCGTCGAGGAAGAGCATGCCCGGGATCAGCCTAGATATTTCCTCATGAAGTTAGCCACTACAGCTATCGATTCGGGTGTCAAATAATGTCCCGTCCAAAACTCGTAGTAGTCGGGGTTAATGCCATGGCTCTCCAGGATGAGTCTGGCGTTTCGACTCTGGGTGACGCTCACGACCGTGTCGTTAGTGCCGTGAACAAGCAATACCGGGAGATCTCTTCGCGGAGTAAAATCGGGTAAATCCTTTTCGTCAAGACCGCCACTCATCGCCACGATCCCGGCGATCTCTTCCGTGGTCCGGTAACCTGTATCGAGCGCCATCAGTGCCCCTTGTGAGAAACCGCTGATGACGATTTTTCCTTTTGGCGTCGGATATCGCCGCACCAACTCGCTGATAAACGGGAGCACACGGCAACGTGACTCGCGCAGTGAATTACCTTCCGGAGGCCAATTGTCAAACCACTTGTAACCAATGGTCACGCCGGCGCCCGTGTCCCACGCGTGCGGACCATTCGGAAAAATAAACCGGTAGCCGAGTGGACCATCGAGGACGGCAGCCAATCCGGAGAGATCGGATGCATCGGCGCCTTTGCCGTGCATCACCACGACGAGTGGCAACGCAGCGCGTTCCGGAGCATCGGACGGAACACTCAAAATATATGAGAGTGACAGATCGGAAATGAGTCCCGTCTTCACGTTGTTGCTACCGGCTTAAAATCTCGATTGTTTCGTTATAGCTGAGCGCGTGTTCGGCGTAAGTAAATGTTCCGCGTTCCCTGAGCTCTGCTACGGCATCCTTGACAAACATCATCGCTGCCCGCGCCAGGCTGCCACCGATCGACACCCGCGCCACGCCCAGGTCCTGGAGCTCGGCAAGGGGAGGAGTCTGTGGGCCACCCAGAATGTTGATCGGACCATGAATCCCGGCTACGAGGGCGGCGATAGTTGCGCGATCGTTTGCCTGAGGAATGAAGACACAATCGGCGCCGGCTTCAAGATAAGCATTTCCTCTGTTGATCGATTCCTCCAGGGCGAGCGTGGCAGGTTTCTGCAAGATGAAAGCATCCGTCCGGGCGTTGATCACCAGCGGCACGCCCAGGCTTGCCGCAGCCTGCCGCGTCGAGCGAATTCTTTCGACCGCTTGATCAATCGGCCACTGGTCAGGCTTTTGACCAATACGCAGGGCCACCTCGAGCCCGTAAACCGTATCTTCCAGATTGACGCCGGCAGCGCCCGCTTCTATTACTCCGCGAACTGTGTCTGGCAGGCCCAGCGGACCGTCGGTATAGCCGGTTTCGATGTCGGCAGTTACGGGAACGCTGACAGCGCGAGTGATTTTCCTGATCACTGCGAGCATCTGTTCACGACGCTCCGCCAGATCCTTTGACAGGCCCTCAGAAAACTCGATGCCTGAGCTGGTCGTGGCGATTGCGGGAAAACCCGCCTGCGCGAAAAGCTTGGCTGTGCCGACGTCCCAGCAGTTCGGAAGCACGAGAAGCTTCGGGTCAAGGTGCAGGGCGCGAAGTCGCTCGGCGTTTTTAATTAGTACTTCCTGATCTATCGTCATGTCCGGTCCTTGAGTGTGCCGGCAAACAACCGTCGCTTACCGTACCGCCTTTAAATAAGGACAAAGAGAAGTAGTGCTCTGCACTCTGAGATCGGTAATCGTCTTATAGCTCGTGATATCGATGCCCAGGTCGTTCAGGATCTGTCGAAGCTCGCGGCGGCCGTCCGCGCGTTCTCGAATTTGCGAAACGAGCTGATTTCGCGGTGGAATCGGGTAGGGAAGAGTGGTTGCAGAGCGCGTGTAGTTCATGTCGCTTCCCCTCACATAGTTGCGCAACTGCGTCGAGGCCGGCACGAACTTCGTGCCAAGGAATTCCTGATTGAGGCGCGCCTCGTAACGACCATCGTCACCCGTGCCCCTGTACCGCACAAAGAACCAAAGCATCGGCGACTGCTGCAACAGCAGCAGGTTGGTGATTTGCCATTTAACCACATCAGGCAAACGGTCAACTCTCTGCTGTAGTTCCGCCGTGCTGAATTTGATGGTCCACACACGGTTCGCCATCAGATCAAACTGATCGTTGCAGGGAAGGAAAAGCTCCAGGCCGCATTGCGACACCAAAGCCTGAAGCGATTCGACGGTGTAGTTGTATTCCACGGGTTGAATCAACGCATCAGCCAGATGGGAGGCATGAGCATCCCGGAAGGGCGCCATGTAAGAGCTCGAGGCGACGGGTTCCGTTGCCGCCAGCGCCTGACAAATGGCGAGTTGTTCATCGTAGGTGGCGCTTCGATCACCAGAGCCGGCGAGCATTCTCACAACTTTTTGAAAGGCCGTATTGAACAGGCGATGGTAGCGGTTGTAGACCATCAACTCGAGGACGCCCTGCGGTCGCAACGCCCGGGCGATCTTCGCCAGTGGTTTCAGCGGCTCCGCATTATGGTGGATCACACCCGTGTTCAGGATGTAGTCAAATTCTTCTTTGTAGTTGACGTCGTTCAGGCTCTCCTGACGGAGTGTCAGGTTCTTGATGCCGAGAGACCCTGCATTCTTTGCGGCAATTTCCAGCGACGCCGGCGAGAGGTCTGAGCCGAGTACAGTGCTTCCGGGAAAACGAAGGGCGGTGTAAACCGCTTGATTGGTACCGCAACCGGCTACCCAGATACTCGCACTGCTCGAGATCGTCCGGTGAGTGAAATCGCCGATACTTTGATTCAGCATCACCGTTTCGAAATCCGGGTCTTCCAGTTGCGGAAATGTCAGCGGTGGTCGAGGGTAGGGGAACTTTGCGTAGAACTCTTCATTCGCGGAGTCCACCGTTGCGGGACTTTGCGCGGACAGCGGGTTTTCGTTCTCGCAGAGTACCTGTTGCTTCATCGGTCTTGTGCCGAGCAGAGCGCCGGTTATTTTCTGGTCAACTGGAGATAGAAACACTGCATATAGAGCCAGCCGCGAGTTACATCACGCGACAACTCATCTTCAAACGAATCCCAGACGTCTTTCATGACCGCCTCCGGTTTCCTGCCGTTTTGCGACTCGGCCAACTGCGTCAGAAACATTCCGCCCCAGACGGCTTCAACGCGGCGGCGGAGCAGCGGCGCCAGCACGCTAATGTCCAGATCTCGCTCGCCGTCTACCTGTGAGTACAAGAAATCAAGTGAGTCGACCTTGAAGAGGTCGCCGGCAGCCGATTGCGGCCTGAGCGGCGCCAGCAGCTCCGCTTCCGAGCGGAGGCAGGCCGGAATGCACAGCGCCTCGAGCTCGCGTTTGGACAGCGACCCCGCGCGTTGCGCGCAGTTCCAAAACACGTGTGAGAATTCTTTCCAGGAATACCCGTTGTCATCTCGAGACATGGTGGAGATCATGATCTTTCCACCCTTCTTGAGCTCACGCGCGCGCAATAAAAGAAAATTTTCCCAGTCTTTGGCCGCGTGTGTTTCCCACTCTACCCGCTCGGCTGCGTTGGCCTCATGCATGAGCACGTGGGACGTCAGCGGCTTTGAATCACTGAGAAAGTGTGCCGCTACGTAGGAGTAAGCAAGATCGAGCGACTCGTCGGCGCAGATTTGATTGTAGAAAGAGTTTCCGGCGCACAACACCTGAACATTGCCGTTGAAGTTTGCGGTCAGGCGCGGATACTCCTCCATTACTTGTGACCACGGGTTAGACGGTAAGTCTTCCAGAATGCACTCAGCGTGCAGATCCGGTGTTCGCTTGCGGAGAGCAGCAATGATGGTTTCCATCGGCTCGTATGAGTTGCGGCCTCCGGAGCAACCGTACTCGGCGATGCGAACGTTTTTCGGATCTCTTGAGTTCTGATCTGCATACGCTGCCGCCATCTTCTCGAGCATCGGATTGCCGATCTGCTGGCAGGTTGCTTGCAGAACACTATTATCGTTGTAGCTATATAGCATCGGTTCCATTGACATGATTATCAAGCTCCTGCTGCTGTAGTCTCGTGGACGGGTGATGATTCTGTCTGGTTTGCGCGAAAGACCTGGTATTGGACCACCAGGTCCAACAACTGCCGCGCCACTTCGGCGTGCCCTTCGTGCGTGTAATGACCATCGCGATCGTGTATGAACTGCGCGACGGGCGGCACATTCAGCTCGATATAGTGGAGCCCGTAACGGCTACAGACCTCGCGGTAATATGGATTCAGCGAGTATTGCAGGATTATCAGGTCGCCGCCGCGAGCAACCAGCTTGTCTCTGACGGCTTGAATCGCTTCGGCGGATTTCTTTATCGAATAGGGAAGCAATTGAATGTCGGGCGCCTGCACTCTGTTTTCAACAAACACGCGAATCTGCAACGAGCGCGAATTGTTGTATTTGTTCATGTAATAGCGTGTGGCGGCCCGCACAATGTAGGACAAGTAGTAAATACTCGTGAGGATTTTGTGGCTGGTGACGATGTCGATCGCGGTTTCACACCACTTTCTCGACAACTCGTTATCAGCGTTGTAAATCATCACGTGACCTTTGTAGACGTCGCGTCTGAAAGGGGCATACACAAAGGGTAGTTCGACGTCGAGAAGGACCAGGTCGGGCTCATACTCCGCCACCTCATACTCGATAATGCGCAGCTCGTGAACGGCGCGAAATCTGCCGTCGATACCGAAATTCATCACCTCGACCTGTTGCCCCGACACTCGAAAAAGATCTTCCAGCATCTCCGAAAAATTCTTGCCCTGGCCATGAGTCCAGATGCCGGTAGTATTTGAAGGGCCGACGACGGCAATACGGTAAGTTCCCGGCGGCTTCGTCTTCTCAAAGTCGCGAGCATGGAAGCCCCGGTTGTTTGTGCGGAAGCGTCGATGAATTCCCGGGATTCTGATTTCGCCTTCCACGTTTGGCAGATAGCGATATCCCAGTTGTTCGTCGGGGACATACACTTGTGGATAGCGCTGAATCCACAAAAGGTTTTTGTACTTGATCCGGAGGTAAATCTCAGCCAGTGCCAACAGGAATAGCGCGAGGATCACTCCGTAAAATATGAATGAGGACATGGTTGAATCACATGCTTTCTCGTCTCAGGGTCGTGGACTTTGCCGGTTGATGCGAGCAAACGATAGAGGTCGCCAAGCCGATCTAATTGAGCTTCGAGTTGGAATTTCCGGCGCACACGATGTTGTGCCGCAACGCCGAGGGCCTCCCGCAGCTTTGCGTCTCTCGCGAGGCGCGCGATGTTTGCAGCGAGAAGACGGAAATCGCCGCGCGGCGCGAGGAGTCCCGTTACACCATGCTCAACGAGATCTTTCACCCCCGGCACATCGAAACCCACGATCGGTCGACCATGACTCATGGCGTCGAGACCGGAGTAGGGCAAGCCTTCACATCGGGAGGTCATCAGAAAGATGTCTATTCCGGCGTGAAAGGCATCCGTATCACGAACAAAGCCAAGCGTTCGCACCGCATGACCCGAAGCTTGCTTAAGATTCTCCTCGGGCAGGTCCGTCTCGTTGATCCCTCCGAGAAGCAATTCGTGATCAACTCTTTGGCTGAAGAGGGCCTGCGATGTTTTAACTGCTCCTTCGGGATTCTTTTGCCATCCCAATCTTCCGAGCCAGCCGATGCGCAGTGGGCCAGGTGCTCTAACATACGCAGACGATGTGTTGGTCGCATTGACGCCGTTCGGAATAACCGAAACTCGTCTTGCACTGAGACCGAGCGCCGCCTGTCCTTCGCTCTCTGAAACCGCAACGATCTCATCGGTCCAGGGTATGAGAGCCGTTTCAAGGCAGCGATAAACCCACCGGTTGAGGCCGCCTTCGCAGGCCAAAAAGGCAAACGCATGCGGTGTGTAAATAACCCGCGGAGCGCGCCGGCCGAGGCCCAAAACAGCGCTCCGTCCGAGACCCCCCGCTTTCGAACTATGAAGATGCAATACCTGCGGATTGATGGTTAACACCAGACGTCTTAATCGAAGGGCGGCGGCGGCGTCGTGCAGGGGATGCAGCTCTCGCAGCATGTCCAATTCATGGACCGTCAAACCTGTTTCTTCGAGCTCGCACAAGGTAGAGCGAAACTCGGCATTGCGTCGTATCCCGCAGACGAGGTGCACGTCGAACCCCCGGCGTTGGCAACCGCGCGCAAGCTCAATAACATGGCGGGCCGAACCTCCCGCGGTCGCTTCCAGCACCATCATTATCTTTACGCTCATCCGTGGACGCTTTCGGTTATGTTGTTGGTGAGTGAGACCCACTTCATGGTGGTCTTCACCAGTAAGTCCTGGCTAAGAACCGGCGTGAACGTGTGGTCCGCAAATTTTATGAAGGCCACGTCGAGTCCCCGCGGCAAACCGACTGCATAAATATCGTCACCGTCCGTGCGCAGGCGATAGTTGTAGGCGATTTCGTTTCCGTCCCGAAATACGAGCATGATTCTGGTGCCCCGGGCTAGTAATTTCCCCAGCTTGTCTTTCATGTTTTGATTGCGGTTGCGCACCAAAAAAGAGGTGAGGGCGCCGTCATCACCGACCTTGTTGGGCTTGCTGGCCGCCGCCGCGGGTTGCTGCCCGTTCGTCTGTTTTGCAACGGTCTTCAGTAATTTTGTGCGTAGTTTTTTAACCATCTGACTTTCGCCGGTGATGACGCGCTGCCACTTGTGCGGGTCAAGGACACGTGTGATGTAATACCTGGCCGATTTCACATAGATCCCTTCCATCAGCACCAGGCTCTCGACACGCGCATCGCAATCGGCCACCGCAAGTGCTATCTGAGCGCCCATGCAGATTCCCAGGACCATGAATCTTTCCGTGCCGGTTCGTTCCTTTAGCATTTCAAATGCTTCAAGAGTGTCGTCGACAAACGTTCTGTTCCCTGCGTCACCGTTGCGGTCCTGACTGTCGCCTATTCCCCACACATCGAACCGGAACACGTGAAATCCTGCCTTCTCGAGCTGGCGCGCCAGGCTTACGTAGAGACGGTTTGGCCCAACTCGATGCAGGATGCCGGCATTCAACAGGACCACGGTCGGAAGATCTTTCCTGGCAGGCGACGGTTTGTGAAGAATTCCTACGAGTGAACGTGCGCTGCCAAACGTTATGATTTCTTCGCTCATGAGTGCCTCCCTACCAACCACGAGGCAATTGCCTGCACCGTGCGCGCAGGAACAACGCCTTTGTTCTGACGATCTTCTTTCAGCCAGATAGCATCGGACTCGCCGGCGGATACGTAATCCACTCGGTTCGCCGGGCTTCGCAACCGGTTTGTGTACTCCTGAAGTAGCGGCTTGTCAGTATTCGCGAGGACCAGCACATCCGGTGTTTTGGAAACAGGACTCGCAAAGAGATCGATCGCTGCCAACTCATCGTAGAGTTCTTTAGTGACGGGATAGCCGACCAACTCGACGAACCATGATTTTGCCCGGTCGTACCCGTCCATCTTCGCGTTGTTGTGCAGTAAATTGTGATGCGCCTTTTCGAGCGTGGCGAGATACTCGACACCGTTTAGCACGGGTTCCCAAAGAACGACTGCCGCTACATCAGCTGACATCTGCGCCACGCGCAGCGCAAGATTGGCCCCGATTCGCGAGCCCACCAGATGAACTTCACGTAGACCGGTCTCTATTCGCAATTCACGTGTGGCCTGCAAGATGTCGCTGGTCCATTGCTTCAGCGTGCCCTCGGTTGTTTCGCCGCTGGAATCTCCACAGCCGTAGTAATCGAAGCGCAGGACCTCCAGTCCCTGCTCGGCGAGACTTCGCGCCAGCTCGACATACGTCCGATGAATGCGCATGTATTCCTGGCCCATCGGATAACACAAGACAACCGCGGTGGATGCCTCGCCTGTCTGTGAATGGTGCCAGGCGCCAAACAGTCGTTTGTTCTCGGGACCAAAGTAGCGATACTCAGTCTTTGGCCTGGCAACGGTGGAAGATTTGGTTCGCATTCTCCCAAGCAGGAGATCCGTCTGCGCGGCGATAGTGCGGGATTCGAAAAGATCGAGTAACGAAAGCTCCACTCCAAAACGGTCGTATATCCACGTCAGCAATTCTGTTCCCCGTAGTGAATCGCCGCCGCGCTCGAAGTAGTCGTCAAGAGTTCCGACCGAGACACCCAGGTTCTTTTCCCACAAGTGGGCCAGGCCGTCCTGGCACTCGATAACGTCAGTATCAGCGAGAGTTTGAGTGCTCATATTCGTCCTTCCGTAAAGAGCGCCGAACGGTCGATCTTTCCCGCCGGCGTTAAAGGAAAGTTTTCGCGAAAGATAATTTCGTCAGGCAGCATGTACGGGGGAAGGATGTCCTTTAAATAGGCAATCAAGGCTTCGGCAGACACCTCGGCGCACAAAGAGCAAACCGCGACCAGCTTGTCGCCACGTTCGCTTTTCTTTAGACCGGCGACTGCCTCTCGCACGCTTTCGTGGCCCTCGAGCTGCCGGCCAATTTCGTCCAGCTCAATCCTGAAGCCGTGTAGTTTGATCTGGTTGTCGTTGCGGCCGAAGAATCGCAGGTTTCCGTCCGGCAGATACATGCCGAGATCACCTGTGCGATAGAGACGCTCTCCCGGAGTGAATGGATCATCCAGAAACCGCTCTTGCGTGAGCTCTGGCCGGTTCCAGTAACCGCGAGCAACTCCCTTGCCACCGATATAGATTTCTCCCCTGGTCCCGATTGGTACCTGACGCATCTCCTCGTCGAGTATGTAGACCACGGTCATGGCTATTGGTTTGCCGATCAGCATTTCAGGTGACGTGGCCCCGTCGATGCGATAATTGATCGCGGTGGACGTCGTCTCCGTGGGGCCATACATGTTTCTTATTTCCATCCCGGGATAGGAGCGCAGCACCCGCCCGAGTGAAAGCGGTACCGCTTCGCCACCAAGGTTGAGAACTGAAACATTGTTCAGCAGCTCCCGCGTCTTTAAGAGCTCTTGTACAAGTGAAGGTACTGTGTTCAAGAGAACGCGCCGGTCGCGGCGCAAATAAAGTCCCACCATCTGACTGGCCGGCAGTAGTCTGATGGGCCGTCCAATCGCCAGGGGAAAGTAGAACTCGATGTTCGACAAATCGAAACCATAAGGTGTCCCGGCATACACAATGTCGAACGTCGAATGCCGGTATTCATCAATACACCAGGAGATGAAGTTGCTGAGATTTCCGTGTTCAGTGAGTACCCCCTTGGGAACACCGGTTGAGCCAGATGTGTACATGAGGTAGGCCAGTTGTTCTGGTTCCGGCAAGTTTGAGCGTGGAACCATCGCTGCTTCTTCACCAGCATCCGGCCAGTCGTCCCAGTAAAAAAGCTCTTGAAAACGTTCGACTGCGGACGCAAATCTTTTTTCTGTTATCAGAACTTTGGGATTTGCGTCTCGCAGAATGTAATCGATTCGTTTTGCAGGGTAGTCAGGGCTGATCGGTACATACGCGCCGCCGGCCTTGAGGACCGCAAGCATACTGATCAGCATGCGCTCCGAACGTCCCAACAGAAGACCGACAAACGATTCGCTTTCGATCTGGTATTGCGTTTTCAAATGCCATGCGAGTTGGTTGACACGCGCCTCCAGCTCGCGATAGGTCATTTGGCGGCCTTCGCAGATCAGGGCCAGTGCCTCCGGTGTTCGCTCAACCTGCTGCTCAAACAGCGCACACACGGATTGATTCGCAGCCGGATTGATCGCTGCGCTGACAAGGTCGGCCTGCCAAACTGGGTTTGCTAACTCACGCATGAAAATCTTATTCGTTTACGTTGGCCGGGATTGTCTTTCTATTTCGAGCGCAAATGAAATTCTGCGCGCGAGCTCTTCTGTTAGTGCCTGGTCCGCTGGTCCGAAATCGCGACGAGTCGGGACATTTTCACGAAGCAGCGTCAGGGCGCCGACATTTTCTCCACGTATTGCCAGCGGCACGGTTAAAGGAGAACGAATACCCGGACCAGGTTGCGGCTGGTTGTCTGCTCCAGCGACGCGAAGCTGCTGGATAATCTCGTCCGCCCGACTTTCGAGATTGTCGGAACTTGCATGTGCGAGGTGATTCGTCGCTTCATCAACACTGGCGAAGTCCGCGAGGAAGGGAATACTGATGTTCAAGACTTCTTCCAGCATCGTGGTGAACGATTCACCGCCGCTGAAAATCTTGCTGACCTCGGCCAGGAATCCCAACGACTCTTCCGGTCTCTTGCGGCTGGCTATGTATTTCAGAGCCACTGTCATCGGGTTTGGCTTCGCTCCAGCCGCCGGCTCAGCTCTTCCCGGAATAGTGAAGCCAAAGTCTTCGTTTCGCGGCCACGCGAATTCAATCGCTTTCTTTTGCGCGCGACGTGACTTCGGTAGCGGGACTGTAAAACAACGCGTGTTGAGAAAACTTCCCTCGTACATCCGAGAGTTGGAATAGATCATTACGGGAAACTTCGAACCGTCTTTCTTCGATAGAGTAGCGGTGAAGTTTATGAGTGGCGTTCCGCCGACCAGATCCTCGAGCATTCCATCGATCACTTTCTGATCGGCGTGGAAACCAGCGATATGTTGGCCGATGTAGGCTTCGGGCTGGTAGCCCATGTTAGCGAGCTCCGTTTTGCTGGCGCGCTTGATCAGGCCATCACCGCCGACAATGTGCAGGCCAATCGGACTGTTCTCAAAAAAATCCTGCAGTTCCTGGTAGAGTTGATTACGCTCCTCCGCGGTGAGATCGAGCTGCCGGCGTTCAATGGATTCGTCTCTGAGTGCGCCGAGCTCGGCTATTTCGGGCCGTAAATCGTCAGGGTGCGGAAAAGTAAAACAGCGCACGCCGTTAAAACCCTTCTCGTCAAAGCGGCCGTTGGCGTAGAGCAGCACACGCTGACGCTTGCCGTCACGCCGCACGAGGCTCGTTTCATATTCGACTATCGTTTCGCCGGCAATTAGCCGGTCGAGCAGCTCGCGCAACGCGTCAGTATCGTCATGAAACTCTGCCAGATGATGGCCGACATACTCGTCCGGGCAGTGGCTGAAGCCCAGCAGTTCCAGCTCGGCGAGATTTGTGCGTGTGATAATTCCGTCCGGATCGGCGACGTGCAGGCCAATCGGAGCCGCATGGAAGTAATCTGACAGGTCATTTAGCGCTTCGTTACTGGCGATCATTGGTGCAGACATCATCTTGGTTGTCTCCTTTGTATAGTGAGGGCACTCTTTCAAGGCCGAAAGAAAGTGTCGTGAATTACTCTCAGGGAAGTGAAAAACTCAGGTTGAATGAGCGCCTCCGGAATTTCTTGTCCGCGAATCTCTTCGATGAAAAGCAGGAAGTTCACCATTTCCAGAGAGTCGAGCGCGCCCTCCTTGATGAGATCGGTTTCCAGTCCGATTTCAATTGTTTGCTGCTTTGTTGATAAGACCCAGTCTCGCAATTTCGCGATTGTGGTGAGATCCAGGTCTGATTCGTTAATTGCAGACATTGCTGATTTCTCCCGCAAAGAGACCCTGACTTTCGAAGAATCTCGAGGTTTTACCCAGCGCTCGCGCGTGGAATGTTTTTCTTGACGGATGTTGAAGTAGAACTCTGCGTATTTCGTAAGGCTCGCTGAAGCCGGCGTCTCGATAGGTGCCTGGATTGTAAAACGACTGTACGAAAAATTCGGTGTAGCGGCGCAGATAGTCGCCGATCTTTTGCAGCATCTCCGGTTGGTATTTTTTGGCAAGTTCCTCGCGCATCGACGCGACCACCCGGCGTCCCATCGCGAGATGACGGCTTTCGTCTTCGTGATGTACTCGATTGATCTTTCTTACCAGCGGCGGAAGAGTGTCGTCGTTCATCATGCGCACGTTGTAGAAGTCGCTGATCTGTTCGGAGATGAGTATCTTCGCGAAGGCCAGGAACGACTGAATGTCTTCCTCCGCGAAGGTTGGGAACTGCACCTTCTGAGTGAAGTAGATCTTTCCGCCGTAACGTTTGCAAAACTCGGCGAAGAACCACATGTGCTTGTTTTCTTCGTCGAGGAAATGATGAAAATACTCGGAGGTGATTTCGTAGCCCGTATTGTGAATACACGCGAGCACCTGTTGCATGAGCTCGCGGATGCCGTGGACGTTGAAGCTGAAAAAATTGACGAGCTCCCACCGGCTCAATCGGCAGAGCTCTTCCTCGCTGAGTTCGTCCATGTAATGTGTGCCGTCTATCGACAACAGATCCCTGCTCATCCAGAGACAGTTGTCCGGCAACGACTCCGGCCATTCAAAAGTTCGATACGGATCGTAGGCCCGCTCCACTGATAAGTCTGACAGCGAACGGAGGAGATCGACGATGCTGGTCTGTTCGCGCATTATTCTTTTATCCTCCTGGAACAACATCCCGGCCGTAGTCGCCGTTTCCATTTCGCTGGAGGCAAAGCACGGAAGCCGCAGTAATGGAGTCAGCCATCAGGAAGATCAGATCTCCCGGCTGAAACGCGCCTTCGGTATCCAGGTCGTGCAAGTTGATAAGCACGTCGCCGGCGACCGCATGCGCAAACCTGCTGACATTGGTTACGGAGCCATACTCTTTGGGGAACCCGCACAGTTCCACGAACATCTTGATCACCGCGTGACTGTAGTTATTGGTGACAACCCTCGCGAAATCGGTGGGTTGAACGGCAATGCAGTGGCGCGCTTCTTTGCCGGCCCGGCGAATTCCTTTGAACTTCTCCATCGCGTACGACGCCGAATCCACCATCTCGGTCTCGATCAAAGCCGCAGCATTGTTGAGCTTTAGATAACGAATGCCATAACGACCTTTACCGGGACCGGAAACCAGGCAACTAACCGAGATATCGCTTTTGATCGACATGTCCTGAAACATCCGGCGGCCCCCATAGCGCCGCGAGGCCTTGTCGACCGAAACAATCAACACGTGCTTTGTGTCGCCAACCTCAATTAACGCGGTAGCCAGTCGCAAGGCAGACATGATGTTTGCGCAATTGGAAATTGAGACATTGATGGGTACCGTATGGCCCAAATCCAGATCGACGAGCAGCCGGTTGACCTCGACTGAGTTTGCGGTTTCATCCCGGTCAAAACTTTCAGCGACATAAAGACAGACTCCGATCTCTCTACGATCGACACCGGCATCGCGCAACGTCCTGGCCGCGGCGGCGTAGCCAAGTTCACGCATTGAAAGATCGCTGTGCGCATAGTTTCTGAAACCTCCGATCTTAAAAAGCTCCAGCTTGCGCGGATCATCCTGCAGGAAATCAAGATCATCGATGGGTCTCAGTGCCCCCAGCTCATACGCGATTCCCGAGATCGACGCCGTCTCATGGCAGTTGGACGTCATGCAAGCCTCATCAGTTTTCGCGCTAACACTCACCCCTGATCACCTCCCGGCCAAACAAGCGTTTCGCCACGATGCCACGCTTGCGGCAGGCTTCAATGAGTTCATTTGAGGCTACGATCGGTCGCGAGTCCGGAGTGTACTCGAGGGCCATGATGTGTCTGAGCCAGGGTTCCTGACCCATCGCATATACGTAGACCTCGGACGGATTAAATTGGTTTACAAGATCCATCCCGCGCCCGCAGTCACTGCCTGACAAACGTCGAGATTGGTCCATTTCTCGCGGCAGATGTCCGAGCAGCAGCGGACCATATAGCCAGGAGAGTGGAGCGCCGTCACATTCCATGCCTAGTAAAAGCATGTCGACGTCGCCGACGATTGCATGAACATTGTGGTAGATCTTTGGCTCAGCGCAGCAGGAGTCCGCGACGAACAGGATCTTCAAGCTATCTTTCAGAGTTACGCAGTAACCGATCTTCGAACGGATGTTCAGATCGGCGTGCTCACCCAGAAACGGGACCCCGGTAATGGTGCACGCAGGTAACGCGACAGATTCGAGATCTTCAAGTTGCAGCACGTTTCGGAAACCGAGCGCTTCAAACATCAGTTTCATACTCGGATCCTGAAGACTGCCGCCGCTGTTACGCGGAACGATAACCTGCCCGATCCTGTGCCTTAACTGAATGAGCGTTTCGAACAAGACGTGATCCTGATGGTTATGCGTGATGAGCACACAATCGATGTGATCCGGCAGGTCGGAATATGTGTATCGCGGGACTTCAGATTCGTGCGTGTAACTGATTGCCGGATCCGTCAGGAGCGCCACGCCGTCATACTCGACCAGCACGCATGCGTGGCCGAAGTATTTGATCTGCACTCCCGCCTGTTTATGGTCGAGGGGCGGAGCCGGAGCTTCTTCCGTGAAAAAAGAGCGAAAGAGTGGTTCCTGTTCTGGCGTAATCTCCAGAAGGTCTCGCGTGCGACAGTAGGAACCCGGGCAGGTTCGCATCCGGAACAAGGCGTCGAACCCCGGATGAGCGAAGGGAAGTTTCAGATGAAGCGCGCCATCGTCCCCGAGTCTGGGCGTGCTTAGCACAAAGGGACGGCCATCTTTTTCTATGAGATATAGCGCCACACTCTGTGCAGATTCATCGTAATACGGACTGCGGTAAAGCAGTGGTTCCAGAAAGCGAAAAGAAGGATGATTGTCGAGGTCGTAGAAGAGCTCTACGTAGCCTTGCAGTGGTTCGGGAACTCGCGCGTAGAGCTCATCGAGGGAATAACCAACAGCCGCGTCTTGCAGGAGGGCGCTGAGTTCGACAACGGCATTGGCAAAATCAACCATTTGTCCATGATCCCGTCTGGTCCTGTCCCTCAGTAGCCGCACTTCTTCAACTCTGGATGCCGCAGTCGCCATAAACGGAGAGCCAAGCATTTTCGGATCGCGGGCGAAACGCTCGTGCATGCTCGGAGATTTAATGTACGAGTCCATTATGCGAAGGTGACGATTGAGCACATTCATGGCCGCGGTGGCCGGTGAGATCAGGTGAGGCCACGCGTACCACTGCTGATACAGAGGTTCCAAAACGACATTGGGCTTGAGGTACACAACCAGGTCCCCCATCTGCTCGCATTTTCGGGAGAAAAGGATCTTCGACTATATCCCGCGGCTCGGCTGATCAATATGCTGTACGATTTGAATCGAGACGAAGGCCGGCGTTCAATGATCCGTTTGCTGCTCCCGCTTACCCTTCTTAAGGCCGAATTGGTGGGCCAAATCGGCCGCTATGCTTCGACTTCGCTTCAGCAAACGTCGCGAGTGGTGAGAAGTGACGCGGGCCAGTTGACGTATCGGGCTGCGGCTCAAAACCACTTCGCATCCCACTGAAGCCTCACCGGATCGCGTTACCCGGCAGGTGACGCCGCCGCGCCATTCCGGCTTAAGCGCCGTCATCAGGCCTGACTGAGCCTGTTCCATGACCTGGCACGGTTTAGTTTCTCCGCTGATCGTCAAGACAGCGTTACCGATTCTAAGGTCGTAGCCGATCTTGTCCTGGAGCTCGATGCCTGCAACCAAAAGATTCGCCCTTCTCGTGGTCCAGGACAATTGGTCCAGACCAAGTTCCGAGCAGGCTGCGGTCCAGCCTTGTTGGCTGATAATAGTTACCTGCCTGCGTCCCGGAGCTCCGCGAGCGTCGTTACCGACTCCTGATTTCGTGGTGATCCAGACGGTATCCACCTGATTCATCGGCCCATGTCTGACCGGACGAACAGCGATTCCAAGGAGTTGTCCCTTTTGGGCCATGACGCCTGTAAATTCCAGGCTGATTAAACTCCCGCGCAAACTTGATCGCGTTCCGGTAATTTAATCAGCCTCATTTCCGAAACCTCACATGGAGCTACTTGCCGGCCCGCTCGCTGGCAATGCGATGCGCCTCCTCGAAGTTGAAGCTTCGTGCTATCTCAAGCAAAGCAGTCGGAAAGATATTTGTGGCTTCTACAAGTATCCCGATCCGGTCATCAACGCCCAGGATTAGCGTGCCCGCCTTGCTAATCCCGTCATACAACTCCCAACCGGCCACGTCCTGTCCGGTGTCGAGGCCGAACGGTCGAATGTATGAACCATCTGCGGGTGAAGATGCCTGGCTTAAGGAAAACGGCGACTCCTGTGCAATTCTGGAGAGTTGGTCCAGGTCGATGCCCGCCCGCCGCAACTGATCTGATACCTGAGCAGGGCTGAGTGACGTCTGGCCCGCGCTAATCGACGCCTGTTCGCCTGCAGTTCCAAGGGAAAATACAACCGAGGCCTGCGGCGAAAACTGCGGCGATGCCTGCGGAGAAAACTGTGGAGAGAACTGCGGTGACGCCTGCGGTGAAAACTGCTGCGGTGAAAACTGTGGCGATGCTTGCGGAGAAAACTGTGGCGAAAACTGCGGTGACGCCTGCGGCGAAAACTGCTGTGGAGAAAACTGTGGCGATGCTTGCGGAGAAAACTGTGGCGAAAACTGCGGTGACGCCTGCGGTGAAAACTGCTGCGGTGAAAACTGTGGCGATGCCTGCGGTGAAAACTGCGGCGATGCCTGCGGTGAAAACTGCGGCGACGCCTG
>Ga0105248_10001534_pt1 | contig 25742 bp, 34 predicted proteins | sample KBSS34metaG_FD_81524 | JGI IMG/M metagenome (GOLD analysis project Ga0105248, IMG submission 81524) | Switchgrass rhizosphere microbial communities from Kellogg Biological Station, Michigan, USA - KBS S3-4 metaG | ecosystem: Host-associated > Plants > Roots > Rhizosphere > Soil | place... | reverse complement strand
TGGAGATCGTGATATGACCGCTGGCATCTGGTTCTGGATACTCTACGTCATCTCGCTGGTGTTCGGTGGCGGCTGGTACTGGCGCAACCAGGCGACGCTCGTGGCATTCGGGCCGTTCAGCTTGCTGTTCTTCCTCCTGATCGGCTTATTGGGGTGGGGTGTCTTCGGTGCGCCTGTTCGATGACCCCGCCGCGCGACCAATCGGACGGTGCCGGAATGAGATGCGAAACTTGCTTAGGGTCCGGTCGCGTGCTGCGTCGCTCCTACCCCAGCAATGAGCTGTTTCCCTGTCCCTGCGAGGTCTGCGGAGGTACGGGCTTCGACCACTGCTGTAGCGGCGATTGCGCCGTCAACGACCCCGCTTTGCGGGTGGAACGCGAGCACGTTAGCTCTGCCGACTGCTGGTGCAAGCCAGAGGAGGACGAGCCCGGTGTTTGGATACACCGGGAAGTCCAGTAGATGCCTGAGTGATGTCGCCGGCCGTTGCAGTGATTGGCCTACAACTGATCGTACTGCATCAGGTTGACGGACGCGAGGTCGTCATAAACTCCGCGCAAATTACAAGCCTATACGCACAACTGCATGGGAGACCGAACCGTTTGGTGGCGGCGGGCTCGCATTGTATCGTCATGCTGGTCGATGGCAAGCACGTCGGTGTGGCCGAGACGTGCGCCGCGGTGCGCAAGCTCATCGAAGGCAAGTAAGTAGACGACAGGGCGCACCGGAACCGAAAAAATCTGCTGTGCGGTAAGGGGTGTGCAACTCGCACACCAGCACAAAACAGGGACACAAATCCAGGTGACAGATCAAGGTGTTACAGGCTGGTGTCATAATGCTCGTTTTCCCCCAAAGGGAAGACGGTCATAAACAAACTACACCAACAAAATCAATAGTTTAATCCTTTTTGTCATGGACACTGTTGCGCTGGTGTAGTGCATTGTTGTGCAGTGTAGTGGGTGACTTTCACAGTTTGCGGTAATTAGATACCATTTTGTCCACCAGCCGACGACCGTCACCAGGGACCTCGCACAATAGTTTGACCAGGTCTGGCCTGGCGATTTCGGTTTTCGCACACCTTCGCACACCTCGGGTTTTGCCGGGCGTACTACACCGGCCAGAAATGGCACTACACTCAGCCCTTCTGATAGCGCCTGACCACGAACCCTGCAGCGTCGACCGGTAGACCCGCCGCCCAAGCTGGCGTCCGCCGCATCGTGGTCAGCATGCAATCGAGGGTCCGATCGGCCTCGTCCTGGGCCACCTCGGCGATCAGCTCGTCATGGATCGTGGCGATCAGCGGCAAGTCCTGCAACCCCAGCATCGCTTCGACCATCACGTCGCGGGCGACTGCCTGGGTGAGATTTTCGACGACCTTGCCGGGCCAGGCCCGCAACCGGACCCAGCCGCCGCCCAGCGAGCCCATGTAGGTGAACTCGAGATAGCCCCGATCGTTGAGCTCGATCTTGGGGTGCCGGTAGACCAGGTGCCGGCCGCTCGGGAGGCGAGCCAGGATCGCCCGAGATTGCTGGATAAAGGTGACGCAACCAACCCGCTCCATCGTGCCGGGCCTGCCGTGCAATGCCCGCAGCAAGGCTTCGTGGCTCTTCCACCAAAAATTGACGATCCGGTGGTTAAGCTGGCGCCACGCCGTCACCGCTCTCTCTGCCTCGTCTTCGCCCAGGACCAGACCATAGGTCAGCGCGGTTGCCCGAAATTTTTCGTGCCCCATCCCGAACCCGCAGGCGAGTGTTAAGACTTTACCCAGGAGGCGATTGCGCGACCCAATGGCGTTCGCGGTCGCGATGTAGATGTCGTCGCCGCGGGCGAACACGTCGAGCGTGTCCTGCTGCCCGGCAAGCCAGGCCAACACCCGCGCCTCGATTTGGCTGAAGTCCGCGATCGCCAGCCGGTGCAGCGGGCGCGCCACGATGGTCGAACGCAGGCAGCTGGCGACCACCCCCAACGCGCTATCCTCGAACAGCAGTTCCAGGTCTTCGGGAGAGGCCCCAGCCCGGATCACCCGCAAGGCCGCCGGCACATCCTTGATGGACCCGCGGAAGAGGTTTTGAGGCTGTAATCGGCGCCCGGCCCAACGCCCGGTCCTCGACGCTCCGTAATACTGAAACGTACCCCGTACCCGGCCGTCGTAGGAGCGCGCTGACGCGATTGCCGTCAGTTTGGCGGTAGAGGACCGCGACGCATCGAGACGCGCCTGTAGCGCGATCCTAGAGGCTCCTGTGAGGGTCTGATCGGCGAGGGCTGTCTGGACAGTGGCGCGCTGCAAGTTGGGCATCTCGGTGCCCTGGAACGCCAGCCAGTCTTTCAGCTGCGCCACCTGACCCAGAGACCGCACCTGGCCGTTGGTGAGCCGCACGATCTCTCGGGTGAGATCGCCGCGGGCGGTGTCCGCCAGCGCCGCCAGCTCGTAGACCAGATGGTAGTCGACCCCGATGCCGCGCTGATTGATCCGGTGATCCAGCTCGAACACTAGGCGCTCGCGGGGGCTTAACTCCGGGATCTTGCGGTCGAGTTCGCGCTCGGCCAGGACATCCTGGGCACAGTAATCCTGGAGCGCCTTGAACCGAACCGGGTCGGTCTCGTGCCACCACGTCAAGGGCGAGAGGCTCCGCGGCCGGGCGAACCTCAACATCAGGTCCCGGGACGAGTGATCCTTCTGCTGGGTGAGCCCGAGGGCGCGCCCGGCGAGATCCAGGGAGGCGGGGTAGCCGGCCACCAGGGCGCGGGCCATCGTGCAGGACCACTGAGACAAGCCGATCAGCGGCCAGCCCGCGGGGACCAGTTTGTTAAAATAGACGTTGTGCTCGAAGAGGTAGTTGTGCGCGACAACTGTGGCGCCGGCCTTTATCGCGTCGACGAAATCCGCCGGTGGGGGGCCGGAAAGCCAGGTCTCCACCGGGCTGTTGTCGATCGCGTAGCACAAGACGGTGACCCGGGTGTCGGGGTGCTCGGCATAAGCGTGCGAGCCCGTCTTGCGTAAATCGGCGGTCGAGGTGGTTTCAAGATCGAGAACGAGACGCACGGGTGAGCCGATACAGTGCATGGGCTTCACTCGGCATTACGACTAACCATGAGTATGGCTTTCTTAAAACTCCAGGCTGCCTGCCAGCACAAAGATCAGCGCCAGCAGGATCAGCCAAAACCAGCCGTCAGAAAGGGATTTCGTCATCGACCAGAACCGCGGCGTCGGTGCCGTCGTAATCCGGGAAGTCGTCCTTTGCCGCCTTCCGGCCGTCGAGCCGGCGCGTGCCGGCGGCGCAGAGCTGCAGGTTGTTGAGCCCGAACGACACCCCGCGGTTGCCGCTGTTATTGTAGTAAAACGGGCTCACGGTGGCCCGCACCAGCTGGCCGGCCCACAAATCCTCGGGGACCATGATCTCGTTTCTTTGCGCGTCGACGAGACCCGGCCGGGTCTTGCTCCAAGGCGAGATAAACACCCCGCCGTCGATGTCGTAGCCGTTATAGGATTTTTCGGAGCACGGCCGGAACGGCGAGCGCAGCCCGGCCATGAACTGCCGGTCAGTGCTCTTGCCGGGACCACATTTGTCCTCGATGCACTCCAGGACCGCTTTCTTCAGTGCCGCAAAGGCTGGGTCCTTCTGGGCGTTCAGATCAAACAAAATCGAGCACTGGTAGACTGGCTCGCTGCCGGGCGAGCGCGGCCGGGGCGAGAACAAATTGGGGAAGCTCAGGATACCGATCGGGGTACGCAGCGAGGCCATGTCCCTATGTCTCCTTTGAGTAGGCTTTGATCGCCAGGTTTTCGACATGCTGCCGGATTTGGTTGATGTTGGCGGCAACGGTTGACGGGCGGGGATACTTCTCGATGTAGCTAGATACCGTGCGCAGCCAGAGCGCCAAGAGACGGATCTCCTCGTCGTTTGGCTCGGTCATGCCAGTAGCTTTGGTACAACGAAGTCGATGATATGCTTCAGGTCGAGGATGATCTCGTCCAGTTCAGCTCGGCTAAGAACCCGGCGGCGTTCTTCTAGCTTAATCAGCAGCCGCTCCAGGTCGAGCCACAGCATCATCATCGAAACCCTTTGAGACATCGGCAGTGTCCGTTCCAGATCATCCTGCAGCGTCGTCATCGAACTCCTCCAGGGCGTCGGTGGTATCGTCGCGGCCGAGCTTGAGCCCCGAGGACCGAGCCTCGACCATCGTCGTCGCGGCCTGGTCCCAGATCAGGCGCCCCTTGCGGGTGCGGTGGAGTTGCCGCTCGATCTGGGCCGGGGAGCGAACCCGGGTTTCCCAGATCTCGTCGTGGCTGGCGCCGAGGTCGGAGAGGCGATGCGCGATGTCGGTGTCAGGGGCGAGCCACTTGCGGGTGGCTTTGGTCGGGACCAGACCCCAGCCCGGGATACGCACCTGGTGCTGCAGCTGGTCGATCGCGAACTCGCGGATCCGGGCGATCCACAACTCGGCCCGCTCGGCGGTGTCGAGGGCTTTGGCCAGTTCGTCTACCGCGGGCAGCGCGTTGTCGGGATCGAGGTTGAGGTCGTCGTCGAACTCGGCCTTGGCCATCTCCAGGGCGTCGGCCATCAGCTTGGGACAGGCGTGCGATACCGGACAAAATCTACACCAGGACCCCGGGACCAGAGGCGCATCCGGCTGAGCGCAGGCTTCGACCCCCGGGACCAGCACCTCGTCGACCCACATCAAGAGGTCGACTACATCGATTTCCCAGGATCGGATCGGGGAAACACCCGAGGCGTGCGGCTGCACAATGGTGAGTTTTACCGTCTTTACCTGATCGCGCTGGGCTGCCGGCAAAGCGCCCAAGACCCCGGCGCCATAGAACATCAACTGCGGGTTCTCGACCGCGGAGACAGTAATGCCGGACCCGTTCTTGTAATCGACGACCTCCAGGATTTCACCGGACACAATCCCGGCATCGACTGTGCCGAACACAGGGACCGGGGGGCGTCCGGGAAAGTAGCTGTCGAGATCGACCCGAAACTCGACATCACGCCAGTCAGCATCAGGTCTCGGCTCCGGACCGCGACCGCAGGCTTCATAAAAATAGTCCAGCATGACGTGAATACCGTCGATAAATGCCTGATCGACAGTGATGAGGTGCCCGTCCCGGGACCACACCCGACCCAACTCGGAGGGCAGGACGATTTCGACCCCGCTTGTCACCGCGTTCTCGATGTACTCGTGCGCCAGGGTCCCGGTCGCGGCATAGATCGACGACGGTCGATGCGGCGCGGTCTGTGACAACCGGAAGGATCCCGGGCAGCTGAGCCAGCGATAGGCGCTCGACGCCCCGAGAAGGCTGTGCTCGGTCATGTGCGGCACACCCGGCATTGCAGAGCTTTTAGGGGATCGTCTTTGCGCGGCTTGGGCTGCCGGCCGGTCTCGAACTCGGCACCCAGCTCGGCTAAAGCCGCCGGCCAGCTATCGCGGCCAGGGCTACGCCAAGTGGCGCCATAGACGGCTTCCTGCACGGCGGCATCATCAAAGATGTCCCGGTGATCGAGCCACAGCTGATACCACTCGGTCAGCCGCTGAAAAAAGCATCGGGCGCAATCGGTGCGTAGCGGGATCTCGACACCGCGAGACCGCAGATACTCCCGCACCTCGGACAGCCCCCACTGCCACTCGCGCAATGGGAAGGCCGATCGCACTCCCGGCACATTGGCATAGTCGCCGCCCTCGCGGTCGGGTTCGTCAAAGCGTAAACCGACATAAGAGATAATTTCGTCGTGCTGCGTCTGCTGCTGGATCAGCCAAGAGGCATAGGGCTCGATTTTCAACATCCGGGTGCAAAACCGCATGCGCCAGTTGGGGATCGCGTCTTCCTCGTGAACCAAACCCTGCAAACCCCCTTTGCGCATGATCGGGACCAGAGGCTTTCCCAGCAGCTCGGAGAGCTTGCGCCAATGCGCGAACATCTCCGGCAGCTCGTCCCCGGTCGGGGTGCAGACGTAGGTGTAGTCGATGTTCGGGTGCAGCTCGCGCAGGCGCAGGGCCATAGCCGAGCTGTCCTTGCCGCCGGAAAGAGCCACGACGTGGATCACGCCTGGGCGCCCATCACCTTGTGAGAGATCGCCAGAACTTCGCGGTAGAATTGGTGCCCCTTCTCCAGCGGCACGTCGTAGAACTTCGCGACGCCGTATTGCTTCTGCAAAAGCTTCACTTCCGCCACCTTGCCGGCGGCATACATCTGGCGCACCAGGGCGAGACCAGCCTCCTTGGCTTCGCCAGGTGACATCGAGGGATCGGCGAGACCCATGTCGTCGGTGTCGGCGTCGGGCTCGTCCCCGACCAGCTGGTCCCCGAGGTCCTCGGCCGCGCCATTACCGGGCACCGCTTTGGCAGCCTTGGCGGCGCGCGCCTTGGCCGCGGCGGCCTGCCGCCCGGCCAAGGCGGCCTCGGCCCGAGCAGGATCAGACGGGATCGACGAGGGGTTGACCTTAGCCGGCTCCGGCCCCGGCTCCAGGTCCGGCGCGATCGGCATACCCTGCCGATCGTCCAACAACATCTCGTCGTTGTTATTTGACGTCAACAGGTGCCGGAACATCCGGCGGAACTCGGCTCGTCCTGCAGGAGACCCGAGATCGAAGGTAAAATTAAGCTGCGCTTGCATGGGTATCTCCTTGCAGGATGCTGATTTCATCGGCCTTGCGGCGGAACACCCGGATGATCTGTTCGTCGAGGGTGCCGGGCAGGAAAAGAAAGCTCGCCAGGACGCTGTCGCGCTGGCCTAGCCGGTGGGCGCGGGCGATCGCCTGGACGTTCTCGCCGGGGACCCAGGAAGGCTCGACGATCGCCACCTCGTTTGCCGCGGTCAGGGTGATCGCGGTCCCGGCGGCGAGGATCTGGCCGATAAAGAGCCTGGTCCCGGCCCTAGTCTGAAAGTCCTCGACCGCCAGCGCCCGGGCATTAGGCGAACTCTCGCCCGTCACCACGACGGGATCGAACTCCAGAAGACCGCGCCGCAATTGCTCGATCACGTCGTGGTGCCAGGCGAACAGCACCATCTTTTCGGTTGATGCCAGCCGTTCCTGAACCCAAAGGATCGTAGGGCTGGTCTTTAACAATCCCAGTTCGCGCCGCACCGTGGCGAGCGCCGCATCGGGATTGCGCAAGGTCTTTAACAACTCGTCGTCGGTCATGTAGCGGCCGGAATAGGCCAGCTTTGCCGCGGCGCTGCGCACCGGCGCCGAGATCCGGTCGAGCCACTGGCCCGGCGCCGGCAACGGGATGTCCTGCAGGATTAACGGTGGCAGTTCGTACAGGACCTCGATCTTGCGGCGGCGCAGCACCACGCCCTTGAGGCTGTGCCGCAAGATCGTCTGGTTTTTGCTGCCGGTCACCTGGCGCCCAAACGGGGTGTCCCGGTAGCGGGTGAACCGGTCCTCGAACTCGACCTGGCTCAAGGCCCGCCCGGTGTGGGCTTTTAGGAGGTCAGGCCAAAAGGTCCGGTAGTGCTGCCACAACTCGCCGGCGTGATTGGGGGTCGGGGTGCCGGTCAGTAAGATGACCCGGGCGGCGCTGGCCTGGACCCCGGTGCCGGAACCGCGATGACCATAAAGCGCCAGCGTGCGGTTCGACGGGTTTTTCAGATAGTGCGCCTCGTCGAGGATCAAGAGATCAAGCCGCCGGGAGCGCAGATGGTTGGCCAGTTGGCTCTGTCGGTCGGAGAACTCGTCATAGCCGACGATCAGGACAAACTGCGGCCGGTCGAGGCAAAGTTTGATATCGGTGATTTTGGTCCCGGGTTCCATCAGGACGACGCGCGAGGACCAGCCCCCTAGCCAGCGCTGGATCTCGGCCTGCCAGACCCGCCGGGCTGTGGCGGGACAAACGATCAAAACCCGGTCGGCGCCACAGGCTTCGGCCGCGGCGAGGGCTTCCAAGCTTTTGCCGAGCCCCATCTCGTCGGCCACCAAGACCGCCCGGTTGATCTGCAGTTGCTGGCAGATCCAGTCGATGCCTTTTGTTTGGTAGTCCCGGAGCGGTGGTGTGGCAGCCGCGGGCATGAAAATCCCCTGTCCCCACAAGCTGTTAGGAGCTTGGGGTTCTTTGGTTAACAGGGGCTAGATTGATCGTGCGCTGTGCGTGGTGTCAAGCCGAAAAGCACAGCGCACCTACACAGATTGCTGATTGGCCCCAAACAGTGCCAACAGCGCCGCCTCGGCCCGGCCGTCGTCCTTGGCGCGGGTGAAGTTGGCGGCGTTGTCCGGGAACAATCTTGCCGCGATCAGGCGCGCCTCGTTTTTGTCGGGACCCATCCGAAAGGACCGTTTCCATTCCTGCGGTGTCACCAGCTGGGTCGGTATGCCGAGCGCCGCCAAGACGCCACGGGCCAACCCATAGGACAAGCCAAAGCTGAAAGAACTGGTAACCCCTTGACGGGGCAGGGCGTGGACCCGCTCGATCCAGGCACAGTCGGGCTGGTACACCTTGAGGATGTCGGCCAGCCAGAACTCGCTGAGTTGGCGTCGGTGGTGCTTGCCGACCCGGATCAGGGTCGAGGGCATATCGCAGACGACAAGCGCCGCGAGATCGGTGTCCAGCATCGCCAAGGCGCCATTGGCACCGGGGTCAACCCCGAGAACGCGCATTTCTGGGGGCCGGTGCCGTAGTAAACTCGTCGTCGTCGACGAGAAACTCCAGACACGAGTGCCCCTCACGCTCGATACAGTAGAACACAGCAGCGATCCATTTTGTCGGGATCTGCCGCCCCCGCCACATCTGCACGGTGTTGTACACAAGGCCGTGTCCAGGGCAGTGGCGGTCCAGCAACGTCAGCAAACCTCGGGCGCCGGCAAACACCCGGAACACGTGGGGCACGTCGATCTTGACCACGCGCTGGGCCTCCTCTTCTAATACAGCCGCGCACCGTAGAGTTTTGTGGGGACGGTGTAAAGGGCTTGGGCAATGTGGGGTGTTGTCGGGCTTCACAACATCTTGTGTGGTAAAACACCGTAGGCCCACTACAGGTAAAACCCTAATAACATAGGTCACGCCACCGGCCCACGCCAGGCTCGCTCCGGCAAACCCTCTACACAAGTTGTTGTGTGCCACCACAGAGTGTGTTATGTGGTTACGACCACATAACACAGGATGTGGTTTGAGAGGACCGGATGGCACAGCCCAACATAGCAGACCTGAACGACGAAAAACCCCTTGAGGGTGTCGGCCCACGCGCGCAAGATAGCCCCACACCACAAAGTGTGGGGACAAAATATGCTGGAACAGAGGCGCCGCGCACAACAACACAGAGAGTGTTCCAACCCAGAAACCGGGCCAGAAACCAGGCGTTCGCCGCACGATTGCGTGACGCTATGAACCGGGGCGGTTTGCATTCCTCCGAGGTAGCCCGACGGGTCTGGGGCACCACCCGGGACAAACGCGGCCACAATGTCGCCCGCAGCCGAGACCGCATCGGGCACTATCTCAACGGCGTCAGCTACCCCAGCCCGGAAATCATGGCCCGGCTGGCTGCGGCGGTGGGTCTCTCGGTGGAAGAGCTTGCTGGCGAGCCGGCGGCAGACCCGGCGCGCTCTCGCCCTCAAGGGTCGAGCGCCAAGCATCCCGCGGTTGCTGGCGCCAGCGGCGACCTGATCCTGACATCGCTGCCGGCGCAGCCGACCAAGATCCGCATCCAGGTCGACCGGGTGATCCACTGGAAACTCGCTGCCAGCATCCATGCGATGCTCAAGGAAGCCGAGACCGGCGAGAAAGCCGCGACCGACGAGAGTGTCGAAGACGACGGCCCGCAGCCGGGCGACCTCATCCAGGGCGGTCTAGCCAGTCAATGAAGTACCTGACGCAGCACGAGGCAGCCCTCTTGTTGCGGTGTTCCGTTCACAAGATCGCGCGGCTGCGGCGCCAGGCCGGACTGCCGTGGATAGCAGGCCGCCCTGTTCTCATACCGGAGGATGATTTTCACAGATGGTTGCGAACCCAAACCGTCCGGACATCGGCACCTACCGTAAGATCCGGCTTAGGACCAACAAACAAGGCTATTGGGAAGTCTGGTGGACCGACGCCACCGGCAATGGCTACCTCACCCGGCGCGAGAGCACGAAGACAAAGGACCGCGCGCAGGCTGAGGCTTATCTCGACAGCTTCTGCGCCGACGCCCGGGGGCAAGCTACCGTAGCGGTGGCACGGGCGCCAACGGTCGACGAGTTGGCCCGCGGCTGGCTGCAGTTTGTCGAGGTGCAGGGCAAGGCCCGGGTAGGCCGGTATGTGCTGGCCGCGGTCAGGACCGAGCTGGGGCACTACACCGCGAGGCAGATCGACGGCATCGTCCTGCAGGACTATGCGAGGGTGCGACAGCGCAGTGCCGGGACCATCCGGCGCGAGTTGGGGGCGTTGCGGACGGTACTCATATGGGCCGCCGACACACGTCAGATCAGCCGCGACGAGGTGCCAAGCTTTAAGCGGATCTTGCCGCCGCCGGGACCGCCGCGCGCAAAGTTCCTCGACGAGGCACAGGAGAAAACCTTTTGGGACGCCGCCGTGGCCTGGGGCGAGGCCGGCCGCTGGACGCGGCGAGCGGACCGCGAAGCCGCTCACCGGGTGATGCTGTTCGCGTGTTTGGGGCTGGAGACCGCGGCGCGACGGCAGGCGATCCTCGACCTCACCTGGGACCGGGTGGATTTGGGCCGCGGGACCATCAACTACCAGGCACCGGGCAGGAGGCTCACCAAGAAGCGCAGGGTGCAGGGTTTGCCGATCAGCGATAGATTGATGCCCATCTTGAAAGAGGCGTGGCTACGGGCTCCCAAGGACGCCGCAGGGCATCCTTGGGGCCGGGTCATCGGGGTCAACCATATCGGCGATGCCTTCGCCCGGTTTGCCCGCACGACCTCGACGCCGTGGGTGACGCCGCATGTCTTGCGGCACACCTGGGGCTCGCTCAAGGCGATGCGGGGGGTGCCCTTGTACGACATCGCGCAGGTCATGGGTGACACGATGGCGACGATCGAGGCGAACTATCTGCACCTGTCGCCCGATCATCTGCGCCGGGCCGTCAACGCATGATCCAAAGACCCACCCCACCGGCCGACATCAAACGCTGGACGCAGAAACGAAAAACGGAAGTCCTCTTGGCCATCGACTGCAGAGACATCAGCATCGAAGAAGCGTGCCGTCGCTACCACACGTCCACGGCAGAACTTCTTGAGTGGCGAAAATCTGCACGGTCGCGTCGGCGGACCCGACCATCTGCGCCGGGCTGTTAAACGCCTAGCCCCCCGCCTAGCCCCCCGCCTAGCCCCCTAGGCCCGACGCGGCGAGGGCGGCGGTCCCGACAGGGGCCGCCTCACGTGAGGAGATCAAATGACCCCCGACGAACAAGAGGCGCTTTCCCGCCTCTACAGTGACGATGTGATCCAGCTGCTGCCCCTGAAGTCGGGGGCAGTAGCGGTCTTCAACAACGCCCGGGAGTTGTGTGGTATACTGCCGGACCAATACCAAGGCTGTTTGTCCGGTATATTGCGTGTGTGGTTCCCTCCTTGAGTGAGGCTTGGTCGCGAGGAGGTCATGATTTGGTTTCTGCTGAATAACGGGACGCCCGCGGTCCTTGGGCTGATCCCGTCTTTCCTGTCTGAGACCGACCCGCGCAGCGCCGCCAAGCAGATCGACGCGCATTACATCAGCGGCTGGCGCCCGCAACCGGGCTTCTCAATGCGGACGGACGGTGCGCTGCTCTACCCTGGCGACCCACCCATGCTGCCGCTCGCCCTGTTCGACCTGCGGCGCGAGATCGTCCGGGTCTACAAGTACGGCTACGCCTCAATCACCCAACCGGATGGCAGCTTCGAAGTCTGTCTCCTGGATTGACCTTCCAAACGCGGCGAGGGCGGCGATCCCGACAGGGGGATCGCCGCCCTCTTTTTGTTTGGCGACACGACATCACCAAGCCCCACACACAACCCAGACGCGGGACACCACTCCCGGCCGAGAGGACAACCTAAGTTGCCGCGCCCGATATAGCGCGCCTCGGGTTTTTTGGCAAGATTGGGGCGAAAACCCATTGCCAGGCGCTGGTGCGCGGGCGCAGGCTGTGTATGCGGCAAGTGCGTACACCCGCACGGTCCCTGCCTACACGACGACCCCACACATCCCACCGATGCTGAGAGGATGCGGCCCCATGTCCGCCGTCGACACCCGAGTTGTGCCTTTTCCGGTATCCAACGAGCAGTTCTTGCAGGCGGTCTTTGGCGACCGCTGGGGCGAAGCCCTGGTGGCGTATTTCCTGGGCGACCCGGAAAAGTCTGCCGACTGGCGGGTCTACCCCGCGGCCGATGTCCTGCGGGTGATGACGCCTAGTATGAACAATTACTGGGATGTCAGCCTGCCGGTCCCGGGCGGCAGCCGTCAGGGGCAGGATTTCGGCGCGCTCTACGCGATCGTCCTGGATGATTACGGGGTCAAGGTGGTGGCCGACCGAGCCCGGACCATCCTGGGGCCTCCGAGCTACATCATCGAGACTTCACGACAAAACTTCCACGCGGGCTGGTTTATCGAGCCACTCACCGACCACGCCTGGGTCACCGGCATGCTGCGGGCCTTGTACGAGGCGCTGGGGCGCACCGGGGACAACCTGGTCAAGCCGACTACCCTGGTAAGATTACCGGTTGGGACCAACGGTAAAGCAAAGAACGGCGCAGCCGGGTTCCCGGTCAAGCTGGTGTACTGGAAGCCCGACACCCGCATCGATCGCCTGGACTGGCCGGCGATCGAGAAGCGCCTGGGCACGATCACACCGACCCTTCCGAGGGTGAGCTTGCTCACCGGGATGCCCGACCCGGCCGAGATCGAGGCGGACCTGGTCCTGAAGGTGTTTCGGGACCGCGGCATGGTCCTCGACCACGGCCGGAGTATGCCGTTTGGGTGGGGCTTCGAGGTGATCTGCCCGTGGGCCGGTGAACACACCGATCCCCGGTCGGCCGCCAGCTACGTCCCGGTCAAGGAGCGCTTCAAATGTCATCACGGGCACTGCGAAGACCGAAGTATGGCGGATGTCCGGGCCTGGGCCGATGCCTCGATCCGGGAGGACAGCGGCGGCCTGGAGAGCCTGGCCCGGCTGGAGTTCGACGATGTCGAGCGCATCGGCCCGGGAATAGCCCCGCTTATCGCGGCAGTCCCTAGCGAGGCTCTCGACTTATGGGACGAGCCGATACCGCCGAGTTGGCCTGGGGGTGTTTTCAAAGACCAGGTCGAGAGCGAGATTGCCGCCTGCGCCCGGCAAAACGAGTTCGATCACGGTGGGCTTGCGACGGCAGTCCTGGCAGCCGTATCCGCCGCGGCAGACAAGCGGCTCCGGCTGCGCCCGTACAATGGCGCCAAATGGACCACGCCACCGATCATCTGGGTGATGCTGATCGGCGACAGCGGCAGCATGAAGTCGCCGATCTGGGAGACCGCGATGGAGCCGGTGCAGAAGGCCCATAACGCGGCGATGGCGCAGTGGAAGACGGCGCAAACCCAGTATCGGGCGCAGCCGGCCGCGTATCGGCAGCAGAACCTGCCGCCGCAGATCCGGCCGGTGCTGGTGAACGATGTCACGGTAGAGAGTGTGCAGATCGCGCTTAGCCATACGCCGCGGGGGCTGGCTTATGTGCGGGACGAGTTGTCGGTGGTTCTGGATTTCGACCGGTACGCACAAACCCCCGGAGGCGGGCAGTCGTCTCGGGCTTTCTATCTGGAAAGCTATGAAGCCAAGCCCTTCACGCTGATCCGGGTAAAGCGCGGTGCGCTTCACCTGGATAATACCGGGCTAATGATCGGCGGGGGCACTCATTTGTTTCGAGTGTTGGATCACCTCAAAATTACAGGGGATGGGTTGATGCAGCGATTTATCAAGATAAAGCTCAAAAACGGTCCCGAGACAGGGGTCGTAACGGGCGTGACTTATACTGGAATACCGACGCTTGATGCGGCGATAGAGCGTCTACTGTTGGTAAGTCCTTTTGATGAATACACGTTGTCATCGGAAGGTGAGGCGTTAATACGGCAGACGCAAGCCGAGGGCCGCACGCTCGCCAGAACCACCGACTTGGGACAGGCTTTTGCCGCAGAAGCGCACAAAATGCACGGGCTGCACGCCCGTGTTGCGTTGATCCTGCATCTTCTGGAGACGCCGGCTCAGGACGTAATTGGTCCGGATACCGTCCGTCGCGCCAAGAAGTTCGTGAACTACGAGATGGCGCACAGCGCGCAGCTGTATATGCAAGCGGAAAAACGCGCGAGCACCCAGGCGATCGGAAGTTATCTGTTGCGGTTGTTGCCGCGCCAAGTCAGCGCTCGCGATCTGATGCGGAATGTCGCCGTCTGCCGCAACATGACCACCAAGGAACTCAACATCGCGATGGAGCCGCTCGTCAACGGTGGCTGGGCCAAACCGGCCGAGCCGTATCCCAACACAAATCGTGTATGGTTTGTGAACCCGAGGCTCCAGCAGATTTTTCCGGAGCGACTAGCCGAAGAGACCGCCCGCGTTGCCGCGGTGAAACAAGCGATGAACCAGCTCGGGCGCTATCGATAGAAAATTTGTCGATGAAAGCGATACGCAGGGGGGGGTATATAGATAGATATAAAAAGGGATAAAAACCCCCCCTTGTATATGTATCGACCATTATCGACGCTTTGTAACACTGAACTAGTCAGTTCTAGTCAGTTCTAGTGCGCTCTAGTCCTGCTCTTAGTTTCGTTCTAGGTCCCAGAGGAGGCACCACAAGATGTCACGCGTATTGTTTACAATCGAAGAGGAGGAGTTGGACGGTGATTACGGCGTCTGTGTCCCTGGATTGATCGTGACCTGCAGCCGCTGCGGGCACTCGGTCGAGGTGTTCGGCACCGAGGAGGCTTCCGTGAAGCGCGGTGCGGTCATGTTGCGCGAGGAGTGCCCCCGGGGGGATAAGAACTTTTATGTCAAGACAGAAACCGGCGTAGGGATATGGTGATGTCACGTTTTATCAAGACCCGAGGACGAGAGTGAACCGGATTAGCGCCAACCTCGCACCCACCCCGGAGCGCTGGCAGCACGGCAACATCGCCCGCAGCCCGGTTATCGCCGACAGCACCGGTGCTGTCGGTCATCCCTGGCATTGCCGCAGTCTGTTGGACAATCTGCTGGCCCGTCGCGAGATCGCCTCCCAGGAACACGCCGCCGGCCTGCAGTTTAGTGAACTGGCCAGACGCGCCGCGGTGCCGACGCTGCAGGCTAGCGATCTGATGCGGGTTCGCAGCAGCGGGCGGCTTCGCGACGGCAGCGGCAGCGAACGCGCCCGCCACCAACTCGGTCTCGCCCTCGATGCGCTCGGCGGTCTTGGCAGCCCGATGGGTAGCCTCGCCTGGGATGTGCTCGGCCGCGATGAAAGTCTCTCGGCCTGGGCGCAGCGGCAGACTTGGATCGGTGGCAGGGGCGGAGCCGCTAAAGGCGTGCTGATGGCCGCATTGCCAGTGCTGGCGCTACATTTCGGCTTGACACGCCAGGTACCCACCAGATAGGGGGTTAGGTGCATGTTGCGACCATGCCGGCGGCGGGTGGGGCGGGTTCGATGATCCCCCGTTATCAGCCCATCCCTCAAGCCCGACCCGTCTACCGAGCAAGGATGGCCTCAGAAATCGCATGTCGTGGCCGCCAGTGGGGCTAAAGCGTTTCGCTGGTGGTTTTGCCCGTCAAAACCTTTACCCCATCTGGCGGGCTTCCAGGGCGATTTATGAGCCATACCCCGACGAGGCAAGGAAGGTCCGCGACTGAGATTGTAGGGCCACTTTCGGCGTAGCGGTCGATCATGAAATCGGCAAATAGCTTGTCGCCAAGCTGTTTGCGCAAAGTTTCAAGGACCGCCCGGCGTTCGCGTTGACTGCGCCGATTGGCGTTGTAATTGGTGGACATTCTGCTTCCTAGGGGATTTTGAGGGCAAAGGCGGGAATATGATCTGCGAGGCTTGCCACGGCACCGGGTATCTGGCGGATGCCAAGCCGCCCCAGCCGTGCCCAGCCTGCGGCGGGGTCGGGTTCGGCTATTGTTGCGAGGGCTATGTCGCGGACATCAATGCTGCGGTGCTCGCGCTGGCGCACGAGAGCTCCGCGCAAGGTGACGATTTGCACGGTCGGGAACACATTTCTTCACCGGATTGCTGGTGCGGTCCGACACCAGATCCGGTAGTTCCGGATGTGTTTATTCACCGGGATTGCGGGTAGCTAACAGTTGCAGCAGCGCCACATATGCGCTCGCGTATCGTGGCACTGCCATATCGCCTTTCACCCAGCGGTGAACGGTGTTCGGCGACACGCCCAAAACCTCCGCCAGTGTAGTCTGACGGAGGCTGAGGGATTTGAGGGCGGTGCGGAGTTCGGGGCCGGTCATCGAATTGCGTATTTGTAGGGGTTGCCGTCTTCGTCGATCAGCCAGCCGTACTCGTGGCCCTGCCACACGATGCGGTCTTCGTCTTCCGGCTCGTCATCGGTCAGGGTGCAGCCGGGGATCAATTCAATATCGGCGCCTGCGGTGTCGCGATGCTCGTCGTCATCGTCGTAGCCCATGTGATCTTCGCGTTCCATCTCGCGGTGCCCGGCGATCGCCTGGTTAACGCCGGCCTGGTCGCCGTCTACCGGGGAGCCGATCAGCAGGGTTGTGCCGGGTGATGTTGCAATGACGAGTGTGTACGTGGTCATTTTGATGTGCTCCGGGTTCGGGGTGTGTCTGTCTGACAAGACAGAAGATAGTTGACGCCACGTCGAGTTGCAAGGGTAAAAAGCTACGCTATGTCGATTTATGTGCGGGCGCCCTGATGCGCGACGGTGACGTCGAGGCCATGCTCGCCAAGCTCGATGCCATTATCGCGCTGCTAAAGGAATTGTGCGCGCTCGCGCGCGCGGGCGAGGGGGAGCGGGACGCTGACCTTGCAGCGTGAACTTCGTCGTATCGCCGACGCGATCGACCCGCCACCCAAACGCAGTCGCGGCCGGCAGTGGACGTTCTCGGAAGAAATAGCCGGGGAAATACTCGACAGGCTGGCTGCCGGCGAACGGCTCGAAGATATCTGTCGCGAGGTGCATCTGCCACCTGCGAGTACAGTGCGATCGTGGGCTATTGAGAGAGAACCGGTTAGAAATGGCGCGACACCGTTTGCGGAAAGATACGCGCGCGCGAAAGCTATCGGCCTTGAACGCTTGGCGGATGAAGTAATCGCCATTAGTGATGCGTCGTGTATTGGTCTTAATGGTGAAGCGGACAATGCTTTAGTTCAGAAACAGCGGCTACAGGTCGACAGCCGCAAGTGGATGCTTTCCAAGCTGCTGCCGAAACAGTACGGCGACAAAGTCACTCAAGAGCTAGTCGGCAACCCCGACGCGCCGATCGTGACGCGCATCGAGTTGATTCCGGTCGCACCGATCACGCGTCGTTTGCCAAAGCCGGAAACCGAGTAACCTCTGGGGCGAGTTCTAGCTTGGGTTTGTTGCCAAAGCCGGAAACTGAGGGGTTGTCTGGCTTTCTCACGCACCGATCACGCGCTGTTTGTTTTGCAGCTAGAACTCGCCCCAGTCTCGCTTGGGTGAACCCCAGACATACGAGACGATGAGACGTTATTTGCGTCTCATCAGGGTCGAAATGATGGTTAAGAGACGCAGCGAGGCGCGGGTCTAGATCCTAACGAGACATCTCGTCTCTCGCTTCATGCGCTGTCGCCGTCTGGTCTGGTTAGGAGCCTGCCTCCCGGACAATCAGCAGCCAGCGCGGCTCACCTGGGCTAGGCCCCCCGGGCCACCCCCGAAGACGATGGTTCCATCCGGCTGGCTGACGGCCCCATCTCGTCTCTCGCTTCATGCGCTGTAGCCGTCTGGTCACACCGCATCCGTGTTGGGGGCGCACCGCATCCGTGTTGGGGGCGCACCGCATCCGTGTCAGCCGCACCCTCCCGAATATTTTTTTGAGGCCCGGCATGAGATCGCCACAACCTTTGCGTGTTCTAGCGCCCGCCGCGCTCGTTTTAATCTTGTCATCTATATATATGTGCGCACGCGCGCAGGTTCCTTTTCTGGCGGGGGGTGCGACGGTGAGCCTGGCGGCGACCGGGACGACCTCGCGGGTGCAGGTGCAGACGGGGCCGAACAGCAAGGCTATGCGTCTTTATAATAGCGGCACGGTGGCGGTGTTCATCGTTTGCGGCGATGTCACGGCTGTCGCGACGACCGCGAGCCTGCCGATTGCGCCGGGCACGGTTGAAGTGTTGGGCTGTGCGCAGCAGTACATTGCGGGGATCACCGGCGGCACGGCGGCGACGCTTTATATAACGCCGGGCGACGGGTTATGAGGGTTGCTGGCCTAACTGCGGCGGTGCTGCTGCTGGCGGCATCGCCGGTGGTGGCGCGGATGCACGCCGGGCCAAACGTGCTGCGTGCTGGGCACCGGCTGGCGGGGGCGATTGCGCCGTTGGATGGCGGTGGGTCTTTTGCGAGCCCGGCGGGTGCGTACAGTTTTCGCAAGCTGAAGAGCGGCTACGCTGGCCCCGGCATCAAATTGCGGCGGGCCAGCGACAACGCCACCCAGAACATCAATTTTCTGGGCTTCACCGGCTTTACCGGGGCGCCGTTGGATGTGGCGGCGGCGAGTGCGTTCTGCAGTGCCACCACCTGCACGATGGACACCTGGTATGATCAGAGCGGCAACGCGCGCCACATTGCGCAGGGCTTTGGGCCTGGGCAGCCGGATTTTGTGGCGAATTGCCTCGGCGGCCAGCCGTGCCTGCAGCTTAGTAACAGCGGCATGACGTTGCAGTCGGCCAGCGTGACGCCGGCGACGGGTGTGCAGTCTCTGTCGGCGGTGGCGAACCGCAACGCCGGGACGACGGGTGTGGGGCGGATTGCGTTGCTGAATGGCGATGTCAACCGGCTGTATACCGGCGGCGCGGCGAACACGTGGGTCTGGGACGCTGCGACTGGCGGGGGTGGCAGCCTGGCGGTGGCGGCGGCGGATGCGGCATGGCACGCCTTTCAGGGCACGCTGAACGGTGCGTCGAGCTATGCTTTTCTCGACGGGACGGCGACGACGGGGACATTGACTGGCAGCGCGGCGGCGGGGGTTTACGGCAATATTGGGCCGAGTGTGGGGAGTATCCGCGAGGCTGAGTTGATCATCTGGGACAATTACGCACTGACCCCGGCTGAGCGCGCGGCACTCACCAGCAATCAGCGCCAGTACTGGGGGTTTTGATGCGCCGGGTTTTTCCTGCTGCGACGGTGCTGGCGCTGGTCAGCACTATCGCTGTGGCTGACATGTACCAGAATATGTCGAATGTGACGAACCCGGTAGTGTCGGGCATCAAGTCGATACCGCCGGGCTCTATCCTGCCGGATCCGGGCGCCTGGGGCAGTAGTTACAGCGGGTACAATGCCAATCTGGAAGACCCGACAGGGGCTGGCGGCAATCGGTTTATCCTAAACATCCAGGGTGGTGCGGAGATGACGACGACGACGGGGCCGGGGTATGAGCGGGCTGGGCTGTTGATCCAGACATACACGCGCGATCCCTCGTCCGGGGCGCGGAACCTTGACATGGTAGGGTTGGACACGCGGGGCAGGGTCATGACGCCGAACATGCAGGGTCGGGCCTGGGGGTTATTTTCCAGCGGCCGGGTGGACGCTGGGTCGGACGGGTACGCGCTGGCGGCCGAGATGTCACTGGAGAACTTTGCAGCGTTGGATCAGCCCAACCACGACACGACGACATCGAAATACATCATGCACTTGATGCCGGCCGGCACGCAGAACGTGACGGGAGGCATTTATTTTGGCGAGGCGGCCGGTTCGGCGGCGCGGTTGCACTGCGGGCTGTGCATCAAGGCGGCGGCGATCGGGACGGCGCCGAACGACCGGGCGATTTGGGTGGGGACACCGGGATCGCCGGAGTATTTCGCGGTGTCGCGCGATGGCACGGTGAAGGCGGCCGGGATTGTCCTGCCGGTAATGCTGGGGTCTTGTTCCGGGGCGGCGCCCGGCACGCTGTGGAATAACGCCGGCGTGGTGAATGTCTGTCCGTGAGCGTAATATGACCGCGGGGCGGATCGAACTGCCGGAGAAACTGATCCCGGTGTTCAGTGGCGAGGCGTTGTATCGTGGGGCATACGGCGGTCGCGGTAGCGCAAAGAGCAGATCCTTTGCCAAGATGGCGGCGGTGCACGGGTTGCGCTGTGCCCTGGCGAAGGAAAGCGGGGTTATTGTCTGCGGCCGCGAGTTCCAGAACAGCCTCGACGAAAGCAGCATGGCGGAGGTCAAGCAGGCGATCGAGACCGAGCCGTGGCTGGCCGCTAACTACGAGATCGGCGAGAAATTCATTCGGACCCGCGACGGGCGGATCGATTTCTCTTTTGTCGGCCTTAGAAGAAACATCGAGAGCGTCAAATCGACCGCCAGGATACGCCTTCTGTGGGTCGACGAGGCCGAGCCGGTATCGGAGATGGCGTGGCAGAAGGCGATACCCACGGTCCGCGAGGAGAATGCGGAAATCTGGGTGACCTGGAACCCCGAGCGGCGCGCCAGCGCCACCAACCAGCGATTTCGCGTCAACCCGCCGGAAAACAGCAAGATTGTCGAACTGAACTGGCGCGACAACGCCTGGTTCCCGTCGACCCTCGATCAGATCCGCCGCGAGGACGAGGCGAAGCGGCCGGAGCAGTACCCGCACATCTGGGAGGGCGAGTATGCAATCGCCCACGCCGGCGCCTACTACGCTAAATTTCTGTCGGATGCGAGCCAAGAGGGCCGCATCGGCCGGGTCACAAAGGACCCGCTGCTGGCGGTGCGGGCGTATTGCGATTTGGGCGGCACGGGCGCCCGCAGCGATGCGTTCGCGATGTGGGTTTGCCAGTTTGTCGGTCGCGAGGTGCGGGTGCTCGATTACTACGAGGCGGTCGGACAGAGCCTTGGCGTGCATGTCGATTGGCTGCGCGAGCGCGGTTGGGGCAAGGCGCAGATTTTTCTCCCCCATGACGGCGCGACCCATGACCGGGTCTATGACGTGTCGTTTGAGAGTGCTTTTCGGGCGGCCGGGTTCAATGTGGAGGTGATCCCCAACCAGGGTCGCGGCGCAGCGCGGGCGCGTATCGAAGCGCTGCGGCGGTTGTTTCCGAGCCTCTGGTTTAATGCCGACACGACCGAGGCGGGGCGCGATGCTTTGGGTTGGTATCACGAACGCCGCAGCGAAGACGTGCGGGACGTTGGACTGGGACCCGAGCATGATTGGGCGTCTCATTCGGCCGACGCTGCGGGGCTCATGGCGGTGGCGTACGAGACCCCGGCCGGGCGGCCGAAGGCGATCCGCTATCCGCAACTTGGTATCGTATAAAACACAGGAAAATCAATGACACAGAGTGACAGTGTGATGTTCACTGAGCTGCAGGAGCGCGTGGCGCGTCTGGAGGTGCTCGTCGACAATCTGCGCGAGCGCTGCACCGAGCTGGCGGGCCTCGTTCACGGTCACGAGGAGAGCCTTGAAGAATTGCTCGGGCCATCGCCGGATCACGCCGCAGCCCGCAAGGAGAAGAACCAATTGTACGGGCGCGGCACCGGGCGGCGGGTGGTGTCATAGTGCCGTCAAAATCGCCGGCCCAGCGCCGCACGATGGCGGCGGCGGCGCATAACCCGGCATTTGCTAAAAAGCTCGGTATCCCACAATCCGTCGCGCGTGAGTTTAACAAGGCCGACGCCGCCAAACGGAAGCCTGGCAAGAAGGCGACAACCCGATGAAAGCGAAGCCAAAAGGCCACCCGCCTAAGACGGCATTGGAGAAGGGTTTGGTTGCGCTGGCTAAAAAGTACGATTTGGCCGAAGTGACGGCAACCAAGCGGAAGCCGGGCAAGAAGGCTCGTTGATGATCGGCAATTTCGGCACCGACTACCAGCAGCCCGTCGCGCAAGGGCTCGACCTGCCTGACGGGCTGGACGAAGACGAAGTAAAACAGGTCGTCCAGCAGGAATTGCAAGCGGCGCTCGGGCAGGATGGCGGGAGCCTAGCGCAGGAGCGGCTGCAGGCGCAGAAATACTTTGCCGGAGAGCCCTTAGGCAACGAGGTCGAGGGCCGCAGTCAGCTTGTCTTCAAGACGGTCCTGGAGGCTGTCGAGTGGGCCTTGCCGGCACTCTTGCGGATTTTTACCGCCTCGGATCAGATTTGCATCGTCGATCCGCCGCGGCCGGGGCTGGAGGCGCGCGCCGCCCAGGCAAGCGAGTACCTCAATCATATTTTTCACCGCGACAACCCCGGCTTTATGATCCTCCATGACTGGCTGTTCGATGCGCTCCTGGAAAAGGTAGGCTGGGTAAAGTATTGGTGGAACACCCAGAAAACTGTCGAAAGCAAGACTTATACCGGGCTGACCCAGGAGCAATACGACGCGCTGTTGGGCCAGGACGCGGATGTCGAGGTGGTGAAAATCCGGCGTTACGCCCAGGACGCTGACGAGTTCAACATGGATCGGCCGCAGGTGCCGCCTCCTCCGCCTCTACTTCCTCCCATGCCGCCTCTAGGGCCTCCCGTGCCGCCGTTAGCGAATTATGGGCTAACTCCAACTGCGCCGGGTATAAACGGTTCCGCCATTTCTGCGGCACGCTTTCCAGGTTCAGCAGCATCATCGCCGCCGCGTGGAATGCCCCTTCCGCCGCCTCCAGGCGCTGTTCCGCTGTCAATGTCGCCGCCATCGCCTCCTCCGGTCGAGCTGATCGATGTTACTCTCAGGATTACTCGCGAACACGGCCGGGCGGTTATCGAAAACGTGCCGCCGGAAGAGATCCTGTTCAGTCGGCGGGCAAAGCGCGACGATATTCCCTACCTGTGCCACCGCCGCCGCTGGACCCGCAGCGATTTGATCCAGCAGGGCTACGACGAGGCCTCTTTGGAGGATATCCCGGCCAACGAGAGCCTGGACTGGAACCAGGAGCGGGTAGAGCGCCACCGGCTCGACGACGATACGCCGCAATACGAGCGCACCGACGCCGGCGAGCATCTCTGGATCGAAGAGAATTACGTCCAGCTCAGCCGCGACGGCAAGGCTGGCCGGACCACCGAGCTCTACAAGGTGATGACGGCCGGCAACGGTCGGGTCATCCTGACCCGCGATGGCGAGCCGTGTATCGACTGCGTTGACGAGGCGCCGTTTGTCAGCGTCACGCCGATCCCGATGAGCCACCGGTTGGTCGGGATGAGCCTGGCGGACCTGGTGATGGATCTGCAGTACGTCAAATCGGTCATCATGCGGCAGATGCTCGATAATGCGTACCTCTCCAACTGGCCGCGTATCGAAGTCGGCGACGACAGCGTCAACGAAAACACTTACGACGATCTCTTAACCCTGCGCCCCGGCGGCATCGTCAGGACAAAGCGGCTCGGCGGTATCTCGCCGATGATGATCCCCTACACCGCGGACAAGACGTTTCCGCTGGTGCAGTACCTCGACACGACGGCCGAACTGCGCACCGGCGTGGCGCGCGAGGGCAGCATGATCACCGCCGACGCGCTGAACAATACGGCGGCCAGCTCGATCGCGATGCTGCAACAGGCCGCCGGTCAGCGTATCGAATTGTTTGCCCGGATCTTCGCGCACGGCGTCGAAAAATTGATGCGCGGCGTCATGGAGTTGGTGCGCAAAAACCAGCAGCAGGAGCGGATCATCCGGGTCACCGGCGGCTATCTGACGGTCGACCCGCGCGAGTGGCGTGACGAGATGCCGGTGACGGTCAGTGTCGGGCTCGGCACCGGCAACCGAGATCAGGTGCTCGCCCACCTGATGCAGGTCATCCAGATCCAGGGGACGATCGTGCAGCAGCAGGGCGGCGTTACCGGGCCCTTGGTCTACGCCAAGGATGTTTATGCGGCATTGCACGAGCTGACGACGAACGCGGGGTTCAAGACCAGCTTCTTCAGCGACCCGAGCATGCCGCCGCCACCGGGTTCGCCGCCGCCGGGAGGCCCACAAAAGCCTGACCCGGTGATGATCAAGGCGCAGGCCGCCATCCAAGCCCTTCAGCTCAAAGCCCAGGCCGAGGCTCAGCAGAGCCAACAGAAGGCCCAATTGGAGGCCCAATTACAGCAGCAGCAGGCCCAAGCGGAGGCGGGGCTGGCGCAGCAGAAACTGCAGCACGAATTGATGCTGGAGGAGCGCCGCCTAGCCCACGAGATGGAACTGGAGCGGCAGAAAAGTGCCAATGACATCTTGATCGCGCGGGCGCAGATGGAGGCGCAGAACGAGGTGCGGCTGCAGGAGGTGCGCCTTAAATATGCCGCCGGGGCCTATGCCGCCGGGCAGGGCATCCGGCCGCCGGAGGCTAATGGTGGCGGCAACGCTTGATGGACGTATTGGATGCGTTGTTGGCGCGGATCGGTGGCGATCCTTTCGCTACGATGGAGGGGGTCAACGCTGCCTATATCAAACCCGGCGAGCATGTCTACAACACGCCTTTGACGCCCGAGGCCGAGCAGGCGTTCCGGGGCTGGATCGGTCAGAATAAGGTTCCATTCAATCCCGAGGCCGGGGTTACTGACTACGACATGCGGGGGTTCTGGCTGGGATTGCAAAATCAAGACCCGCGCGCGGTTTCTGCGATCGACCCGCATGACCGGCGATTACATTACCCCGATTATTGGAAGACCCCTCTACATCAGACGTTCTCGGCTGACAGCCAGTGGGCGACCCCGGATGCGCCGCATTGGACCCCGGAGGGCCGGTTGATTGATCGGCAAGGCAATGTACTGTTTGCGCCGCCGCCACTGGCTGCCGCCGGTTTGCTTGGCGCCGGGCAATCCGACACGCCATGAAATTCCGCGCCTTCGCCAAGGCCCTCGGCGAGTACTGGGACGTGCCGCCGCAGCGCTGGCGATCGACCCAACCGGCGCCCGAGGACAAGATGCAGCTCGGCGAGAATGCCCGCCGGTTGCTCGACGACCCGGTCTTGCACGCCGCGCTCGACCGGGTGCAGCAGAAATTGATCGAAAGCTGGCGCAACACCGCGCCCGGCGAGGGTGAGGCCCGCGAGGCGGCGTACCGGCTCTATTGGGCTAGCGAGCTGTTCCGCGACGAACTCAGGTTGATGCTGGGAGACGCCCGCGCCATCGAGGCGCGCGAGCGGGTACGAAGCCAGGATGCTGCCTGAACTCGATGCCGTCCTCGGCAACACCAGCGGCCTGTCGAACAAGGAACTGATCCGAACCGCGCTTGCGGATCTGGTGCGCGAGGTCGAGAGCGGCCTGGTGCAACAGCGGACCCTGGAGCGCGCGCAGTACGCGCTCGCCGCCACCAAGCGACCGCGCAGGCCTACCGATAGCCGGGGCCCAAAGCTACCTCGCGAAGGGATGCCGCTGGCTCCAGATCTAAAGCCAGCCAAACCGTAAACCCGCCAGCGTCGGATGACGCCGGCCAGCCCTTGAGATGGACAGATGAGTGATGCAGGCGGCGTGCCGCTGAGCAATGGCGCAGACGCGCCCACCGAGCTATCCGAAAGCCAGGCAGCGGCAGCGATCGAGGGCTTGCTCGATCCGCGCCCGCGCCGCGCGCAACAGACACCGCCGCCGGCCCCGCCCGCGGCCCCCGAGTCCGAGCCCGAACAGGCTCCGGATGCTGGACCGGAGGAAGAGCCGGCCCCCAGCGATGATGAGGACGACCAAACCACCGAACCGGTCAGCGGCGATGAGGACGCCGAGACCGATCATCAGAGGGTTGAGCCGCCCACGAGTTGGTCTCTTGACGACAAGGCAGTGTTCCA
>Ga0105248_10001533_pt1 | contig 25744 bp, 15 predicted proteins | sample KBSS34metaG_FD_81524 | JGI IMG/M metagenome (GOLD analysis project Ga0105248, IMG submission 81524) | Switchgrass rhizosphere microbial communities from Kellogg Biological Station, Michigan, USA - KBS S3-4 metaG | ecosystem: Host-associated > Plants > Roots > Rhizosphere > Soil | place... | reverse complement strand
TGGATGGCCCTGATCGTCGGGCTGGCAAGCATCACAGAATTGATCGGCATGGTCGGCGGCGATCTATTCTGGGTCACCTCCTTCGTGTCCAACATCACGTTTCTTCCCATCGTGCAGATCGTCTTCATCGCTGTTCCCATCGTGATGATCATTCACTTCCGCCGCGGCAACCGCGAAGCCGGTATTTTGATTCTGCCCTGGGTCGCGCAAACCATTTTGGTGGAATTTGAGCAGGTAACTTATTGCCTGGCGCAGATTCCGAGCCTCGGCAGTGCCGCGACAGCTTTCCATGATCGCATCGCGGTTTATCACTTTGGACCATTTCAATTTGACCTGGGAAACATCATCGACACACTGGTCATGGCTTCCCTGGGAATGATCCTGGTCTGGCGCTCCATCCGTACCAGCCAGCAGCAGACGCGCACCGAAAGCGAGCTGGAAGCTGCCCGCGAGATACAGCAGCTCATTCTGCCCGACACGATCGAATCGGCCAAATCTATCGCAGGCTTTGCCATTGACTCCGTCTATAAACCCGCCCAGCAGGTAGGAGGCGACTTCTACCAGATACTGCCCGACGCCCATGGCGGACTCTTGCTGATCATTGGGGACGTCGCGGGAAAAGGCATGCCTGCGGCGATGCTCGTCGCCGTCCTGGTCGGAGCCGCTCGCACGCTCGCTCGCTTCACCAGCGATCCCGCAGAGATCTTGCAGGAAATGAACCGGCGATTGTTGGGAAGATCTGGCGGCGGCTTCTCCACCTGCCTGGCCGCGCACATTGATACAAACGGCGCAATAAAGCTGGCAAACGCAGGCCATCTCTCGCCGTATATGGATGGGCACGAAGTAGATATCCCCGGAGCACTGCCACTGGGGATCACGGCCGATCCTGACTACGAGTTGTGTGCCTTTCAACTCGAACCCGGAAGCCGCCTCACTTTTTACTCTGACGGCGTGGTAGAAGCACAAAACAAACAGCGTGAAATCCTCGGATTCGATCGGGCCCGCCGGCTTTCTACGCGCACAGCCGAGGAGATCGTGCAGGCAGTTTGCGACTTCGGTCAGGAAGACGACATCACCGTAGTCATCCTCGAGCGTACATAGCGTCGGTCAACTCAACTTGAAAGAAAATTGCGTGCAGAAAGCACGTCTCTCGCAACATCTATGCTTGGCTTGTGAATTAAAGGGGGGCAGAGAAATCTGACGTCCCAAAGTCTATTCGTAAGTAATTTAAGTTGAATTGGTTGCGGGGGCTGGATTCGAACCAGCGACCTTTGGGTTATGAGCCCAACGAGCTACCGGGCTGCTCCACCCCGCAATCTGATTGTAACAAGCTCTGCCGGGCAGGGTCAAACCTGCGCCACCATCTGGCAAAGGCTGGCTTTCTAGTCGCAGAACCCGAAAACCCAGCCCTTTTATGGCATTATTGGGGCTATCGCTAGGGAATTTTCCCTTCTGGTGGCAATACGGCATGGTCCAACTTATTTCACTCTATTTCCGGCAAATCCGGTGTCTCTGCCTGGCAAGCTGCCTTGGATTCGCGCTTTTCCAGTCGCTTACAGGTACACAGGCCATCGCGCAGCACGATCTACGCTTGCCGGTCGTCGGTTACATTACGTCGATGCCCTCTCCGGGCACGTTTTACGTGAACGATTTGCGTGTCACGGCCAATCCCAAAACACCTCTTAGAGTGGTCATCGGAGACAAAATCACCGACGGCTTTCCGCAATGGGATGACTTGCAAGTAGGCGCGTACGTAGAGGTGAAGGGAAAGTTTGACAGCCGGACAAAGTCCACCGGAGCAAAGGCTATTTACCTAAGGAATGATCGGGACCGCAAGCTCTTTGGCATCGGCGTGATTGACAAAGTAATTTCTACAGGATCCGAGCCGGTCTTTCGTGCCGATGGATATATCATCCGCATCACGGCAAAAACAGCAACAAACTTTCCGACTGACCCGAAGAATCTGGCTGCCGTGGAAGCCAACGACTGGCTCCGCTTTGAGGGCAAACGCGACAGAGACGGTGTGGTGATCGCGACCCATGCGACATTCCTGTCGCCGAAGCCGGTCGAATTTCGAAAGACTCTCGGTGCCCACGAAGATCTGGCCCACGGCCTCCTTCCCGGCAGTGCACGCCACAAAAAAGACCCCACAGAAAACCCCGACGGAAGCTCTTTCCGGCCAGCCATTAACCCCAATACCGGAAACCGTGTCGACTTCGAGAAGACACTCGACCAAGAAGGAAATCTCACGGAAGACGCGGGTATCCGGTGGGGTGCTCTGGGTGGATGGCATACGATTCCCGCCGACCGTGCGCTTCAAGAGCGCGTCCGGCGCGTCGGTATGAGCGTCGTGCCCGCCTACCAGAAAGATCTGCCGGACGACGACCCATCCAAAATTCATTTCCGCTTTTATGCCATCGATGAAAATGACTTCCGAGGTGAATATTGCCCACTGACCGGGCTCATTTTAATTCCCAGGAAGTCCGTCGAACGCATGGCCAATGACGCTCAGCTTGCAACCGTATTGGCCGATGGCGTGGCCTATAATCTGCAACGTCAAGCCGCCAGAGTCGCCAGCGCAAACCGTCTCATTGTCGGTGTTGATGTGGTCGCCAGCACAGCATTGCTCCTCATTCCGGCACCCGGCGCCTGGGTTTTTGTTGGAGGTCCAACCAGCGCCGCCGACCGGCCCTATGTCGAGGAGCGGGCGCGAATCTCGCTGGGACTGATTGCCGATGCCGGCTACGACCCGTATCAGGCGCCCGAGGCGTGGCGGCGGCTGGCACCGAAGCATATGCCGCAAAACCCCGATTCCCTGCCCTACGGTGATTTAAGTGGGTATCAGTTGAGCATCCTCAATCTGCAGTATCCAAAAAGTGGCAATCCATTGCAGAGCGGTTCTGCAAGCCTGGCAGCAGGTCAGCCTACCAGCGGCCGATAGACAATCGGCGAGTTGCAACCTGCAATCGTCGCCCTGCGGCTAAGGCCTCGAGGCTGCCGCCATCGCCTCTTCCGGCTCCGGCCGCACGCGAAAATCCGCATGAGCCTCCCCAAAGGCTACCCGGCCATCCTGCCCAATCACATAGGTCGCCGGCATCGGCAGCCGCCAGCTTGCCTCACCATTCAAAAACGGCAGGTTCACCAGGATGGACTTCAGATACCGCTGGTGATACTCCGGCACCGTGTAGACCAGCCCAAACTGCTCTGCCACCCGCGCCTCAGGATCATGCAACAGCGGAAAAGGCAACCCATGCTGCTGCACCGCAAAGTCAGACTGCCGCTGCGTCTCCGGGCTGATCGCCACCAGCAACGCCCCGCGCTCCCGCAGCTGCCCATAAAGATCGCGCCATACCTCAAGCTCCGTCACGCAATAAGAACACCACCGCCCACGAAAAAACTTCACAATCAGTGGCCCCACGGCAAGCAAATCCGCGCTCTTCACCAGTCGATTAGAGGAATCGCGCAACTCAAAGGAAGGCGCAACCGCCCCAACCGGCAAAATCCGCTCTTCAATGCCAGTTGCAAACAGCTCTTCAACCGCCCGCTCCCCAATCGCCAACCGCTCCGCCTGCACCAGCTTCCGCGTGCGCGCAGTAATCTCATCGAGTTGGTCTTGAAGATTGGTCATTTGAACCATGAGCGCCTGCCCATCCGGAACGAGTGCGTGTTACCGCCCAAACTTCTGCTTCCCACCCATCATCCCCGCCATGCCGCCGCGCATCATTTGCTTCGCCATGCCGCCCTTGCCCATCTGCTTGAACATCTTGCTCATCTGCGCATACTGCCGCAGCAAAGCATTCACATCCTGCACATCGGTGCCAGAGCCGGCCGCGATGCGTTTGCGTCGCGAACCGTTGATGATGTCCGCGTTCAGCCGCTCCTTCTTCGTCATCGAATTGATGATCGACTCCAGCCGCGTAAACTGGCTCTCATCCACATTCTTCGAGGCCTGCTGTAGCCCGGCAAACGGGCCTACCGAAGGCAGCATCTTCAGGATCGACTCCATCGACCCCAGCTTCTTGATCTGCCTTAGCTGATCGCGAAAATCCTCCAGCGAAAACCCATCCCCCAAGAGAGCCTTCTTGGCAAAGTCCTCGCTCTTCTTGCGGTCCAGTACACTGTCCGCCTTTTCGAGCAGGCTCATCATGTCGCCCTGCCCGAGAATGCGCCCGGTAATCCGATCCGGATGAAACGGCTCAAAGGCATCGGGCTTTTCGCCCACGCCAATGAACTTGATCGGCTGCCCCGTCACATGGCGGATCGACAACGCCGCGCCGCCGCGTGCATCGCCATCCATCTTGGTCAGCACCACGCCCGTAAGCCCCAGCCGCTTGTGAAAGTCGTTCGCCGAATTCACCGCGTCCTGGCCGGTCATCGCGTCAGCCACGAACAAGATCTCCTGCGGATCGAGCAGCTTCTTCAGCTTCTCCATCTCCTGCATCAGCTCTTCGTCGATGCCCAGACGACCCGCCGTATCCACGATCAGCGTGTCGCAACCCAGAATCATCGCCTCGCGCTTGGCCTCCTTCGCCAGCCGCTCCACCAGTGCAGTGCCCGCAGCCTCGCCCCGGGTATCGCCCTCATAGATGCGGGTCTCGGTAGACTTCGCGACCACCTTGAGCTGTTCACGCGCCGCCGGGCGGTAGACGTCCACCGACACCAGCAGCGGCCGGTGCCCACCCTTCTTCAGCCACACCGCCAGCTTGCCCGAGGTCGTCGTCTTACCCGAACCCTGCAAGCCCGCCATCAGAATCACTGTCGGCGGCCGCGAAGAGAACTTGAACCGCGCCGTATCCTTGCCCAGCAGCGCCACCAGTTCGTCGCGAACGATCTTCACCACCTGCTCGGTCGGCGAAAGTGCCGTCATCACCTCGGTGCCCAGGGCCTTGGCGCGAATCTGCGCGATCAGATCCTTCACCACATTCAGGTTCACATCGGCATCGAGCAGCGCCACGCGAATCTCGCCCAGCGCCTCGTCCATGTTTTCTTCGGTCAGCACACCCTGTCCACGCAGGTGTTTAAAGGCGCGCTGCAGCTTATCTGTCAAATTCTCAAACATAATCGTCTCTTACCCAGTGTATCGCGGGCCGAAAGTTCCTACCCGCTCCAAGCCCTGTCCATTCCGAAACTCTCAATCCACTATGGTCTTTTCCAAGAGCATTCTTGTGGCGAATGGACCTCAAACCGTTACTTCGGACCAAAATCTCACTTGTGCTGAATATTCTTTCCGCAAAAAATGCCGATGTACCGTGTGAGAACAGTCCTCAACACCTCGCGTGTGCCAACCACGCAACCGAAAAACCAGAGAAGTTACCAGTTTCTGCGCCGCCTTCAGCTAGGATCGAGATCTTCCAGACCACTTGCAGGCGTCCATGCACCGCAAACCCGGAGCGGTTAGCGCTCCCCGAAGGTTAGGAAATATGAATCTCTTAAGTCGTCTCCGCTTCGGCGTCAAAACCAGCATCATGGCTCTCGCAGCCGTAGTGGGCTTGAGCATCTTTGGCATCCTCAGCTACTTGACCCTCCGCTCCGTCCGCATCGGTTCGTCAGCCTACAACGAAATTTCATTGGCCTATCAATTGGCTGGTGACTGTTACGATCCACCCGCCAGCCTGGTGGCAGCTCTTCCTTCCGCCATCGGCGCAGAAGACGCAGCCACCCCCGAAGAAACACAGCGCTACGTCGACCTCCTTCGTAAGAATCAAAACGATTTCAACAGTTCCCATGAACGCTACAGGTCAGTTCTGGCTCCTGGACCTATCCGTGACCAACTCATGAACGGGACCGAGCCGCCCGCGCAAAAATGGTTTGACCTCGCAGACAAAACCTACATCCCAATGCTGCTCTCCGGCGATCACGCCGGCGCCCGCAACTTCCGTATCGCGAACATGAATCCACTCTTCGCGGAACACAAAGCGGCCAACGACAAACTCGCCAGCCTGACAGGCAGCTGGATTCCCGCACAAGAAGCAAACGCTGCCAGCATCATCCAATGGCGAAAGGTCGAACTGGCATTGACCTTCATCGCCATCCTCGTCGCCCTCGCATTCTTGGGAGTCGCAATTACCCGCAGCATCGTCCTTCCTGTACGCAAAACGCTCGCCGTCCTCGGAGCGATGGCCTCCGGCGACCTCTCACAGAATTTGGTAATCGAGAGCCGGGACGAAATGCACGACATCGCACTGGCATTGAACCAAACCAGCAATGCCTTTCGCCAGATGCTCTCCGCCGCTGGTGCCGCGGCCGTTTCCTCGAGCTCCGCCAGCGCCCGAATGGCCAGCAATGCCAAGCAAACCGCAGGCCGTCTCCGCGATCAATCCCTTGAGGTCGAGCAGGTTGCTGCGGCCATGGTACAAATGACAGCCGCGATCGAAGAGGTTGCTGCCGCAGCCATGCGTGCCGGTGAATCCGGTGCAGCCACGGAAATCGCTGCCAATCAAGGGCACCAGATCGTGGACCAAACCTTGCAAGTAATCCAGAGCGCAGCCGCCACAACCTCGCTGGCTGCACAGAAAATTGAGGCTCTTGGCAAGAGTTCCGAGCAAATTGGCGAAATCGTGAGCGTCATCAATGAGATCGCAGGGCAGACCAATCTACTCGCGCTCAACGCCGCTATCGAAGCCGCAAGAGCCGGAGAGCAGGGCAGAGGATTCGCAGTAGTCGCAGGAGAAGTCCGCCGCCTGGCCGAACGAACCACTGGCGCAACCAGGGAAATCGCCTCCATGATTCACGCCATTCAGCTGGAGACCGCAGGGGCTGTAGAATCCATGAATCGTGGCAAAGCAGAGGTGGAAGCAGGACTTTCTCAAGTGCAGCAGTGCGGCGCATCCCTGAACCAAATCGTTGACCTCGCCGGCGAAGTTGGCCAGATGGTCCTCACCATCGCATCCTCGTCCAAGGCGCAAACCACAGTTGCCAACCAGATCACCCACAGCGTTCACGGGTTTGCAGATTTTACCCGCCATGCCTCCGCGCTGGGTAAAGAAACAGCCACTGCCTGCGACGAACTGGCGACCCTGGCCGTCGACCTGGAGAGGCATTTGCAGGCATTCAACGCCGGCACAGCCGCCTGATACTTGCTAATCGGATCCGGAACCCAGTTTTCTCTTTCGCCATGCAAGGTAGTCTGCCAACTCCGGCAGTTCGATATAGCCAAGAGTTTCGGGTTCGGGTGGAAGCTCGAAAACCTCGGTGTGCCGTATATCAAGTGCGGCTGACCGCTCTCCCAGAGCCGTGTCGAGGATTACGAGAACAGCGCTATGCGCCGCGGTCGGATCCATCGACTCCAGGCCCTCAATACCGACACGCATTCCGAAATCTAACGGGTGGGCCGCACTCTCCAAGGGGAGAAACCACATTCGACTTGGGTCGAAGAGCACACCCTCATATTCCGTGGTAAATGCGAAACCTTTCGGAGGCTTCAGAGCGATGCAATCCCATCCTTCGATTTGAGGCGCCTGATTGACCAACGCCTCCGCGACTGGGAATGCCTCAACATGTCCTTCCGCTGTCACGATAAACTCGCGGATCGGATCGCCGATGGCTGAGAGCTCGATCCAAAAGCGTTCGTCCACCTTCTTGATCTGCTCAAGAGCAACCTCCCAAAACGGCTCTTCCGGTTTCGACAAGCTATCGAACTCTGTCCGATGATCGACAAACCACTCCCAAAAGGCTCGAATCCGGATATCCGCCTGTGTCATGCGATCGATTCTAATGGCATTCAACTTTAAGCCGCGCTCCAATTCCCATTCCACATAACGTTAGCGGTTACCTGCACATCGTGATGTGCGACCTGCGACAACTCTCCCTCCAAACAGGTACAATTCACCCATTTTGCGAGGCCAAAATGTTCAAAAGTAGAACTATCCCCCACTTGAAACCCAAAGTAGGTTTCACGCTCGCCACCCTCCTGACCCTTAGCCTCGCGATCGGGGCAATCACTTCCATAGCCCAGGCGCCGCACACCCCGACTGCTGCGGAAATCCAGCGCGTCGACGGCATGATCCAGAAAATGTCCATGGCCGACAAGCTGGACTACATCGGCGGCACCGGCTTCGGCATCCGCGCTGTGCCAGCCCTCGGCATTCCAGCCCTGAATATGTCCGACGGCCCCTACGGCACCCGCTCCAACTCCGGCTTCCCTTCCACGACATACGCCGCAGGCATCGGCCTCGCCGCCTCGTGGGACCGCGATCTCGCCGCCCGCGTCGGCGGTGGCATCGGTCGCGACGCCCGCGCCCGCGGAGTTCACTTCATGCTCGGCCCCGGCGTGAACATCTACCGCTCGCCGCGCAACGGCCGCAACTTCGAGTACTTTGGCGAAGATCCCTTCCTCTCCGGCCAGGTCGCTGCCAACTACATCAGTGGCATGCAGAAACAAGGCGTCAGCGCCACGGTCAAGCACTTCCTCGCCAACAACAGCGAGTTTCTCCGCCACGATTCCGACTCCATCGTGGACGAGCGCTCTCTCCGCGAGATCTATCTGCCCGCTTTTGAAGCAGCCGTAAAACAGGGCGGAACCACCGCCATCATGGACTCCTACAACCTCATCAACGGCACCCATGCCACGCAAAATGGCTATTTCAACATCGACATCCTCCGCAAAGAGTGGGGCTTCCAGGGCATCGATATGTCCGACTGGGACGCAACCTACGACGCTGTCGGCCCAGCCAACGGCGGCCTCGACATTGAAATGCCCACCGGCAAATTCATGAACCAGAAGAACCTGTTGCCAGCCATCCAGGCAGGCACCGTAAAAGAAGCCACCATCGACGAAAAGCTCCGCCACATCCTGCTCACAGCCGCCTCCTACGGATGGCTCGACCGCGACCAGAAAGACATCTCCATCTCCGTCAATGACGCCGCCAACCGGGCCGTTGCGCTGGACTCCGCCCGCGAAGGCGCAGTGCTGCTCAAGAACACAGGCAGCATCCTCCCCCTCGACAAATCCAAAGTGAAGACCATCCTCATCGTCGGTCCCACCGCGTATCCAGGCACCGTGGTCGGCGGCGGCAGCGCCGGAGTCGTTCCCTTCCATACCGTCAGTGCACTCGAGGGCATCTCAGAAGAAGCAGGCACAGCCGTCAACGTCCTCTACGACCGCGGCCTGCCCACAATGTCCCATTTCGCCAACGACACCAAATACACCACAGCCGACGGCAAACCCGGCGTAACCCTCGAAGCCTTCAGCAATCTCACTCTTTCCGGAACACCGCAGACCTCCGTCGTCCCCCATCTCGCCCTCAATGGCATGAGCCTCTCCAGCCTCATCCTCAATCTCGAGGCGGTCATGGAGCAGCTCTTCTCGGCCAAACCCAGCGACGTCTCTCACCGGTTCACCGGGATGTATCAGGCCGATTCCGCGGGCAAATACATCGTCGCCCTCGAAGCCTCCGGCGAAGGCTCCGGCTATCGGCTTTACGTCGACGACAAGCTGCTCGTCGATAGCTGGAAGGTCGTCCGCGCCTTCCAGCCAACCGTCACCCTCGACCTCTCCGCAGGTCCGCACAAAGTCGTCGTAGAAGAGTGGCAGCACAGCCCCGTCGGCGGCCACCTACTCGTGGGCATCGCTCCCGAAAGCTCCATCGTCAGCAAGAGCGCCCTCCAGCTCGCCGCCAAAGCCGACGCCATCCTCGTAGAGGCTGGCTACTCACAGGACAGCGAAAGCGAAGCCGGCGACCGCACCTTCTCCCTCCCCTACGGCCAGGATGAACTGATTCGCGAAATGGCCGCGGCCAACCCCAAAACCATCGTCGCCGTCACCTCCGGCGGCAACGTCGATTCTCAGGGCTGGATCGACAAAGTCCCCGCCCTTCTCGAAACCTGGTACGGCGGTCAGGAAGGCGGCCACGCCCTCGCCGAAATCCTCTTCGGCAAGGTCAATCCATCCGGCCACCTCCCCGCCACCTTCGAACGCCGCGCAGAAGACAACCCAACCTACTCCAACTACTACCCCGACGGCGACTCGATTAAGGTCGAGTACAAAGAAGGCATCTACGTCGGCTACCGCGGCTACGAAAAGAACAACACCAAACCGCTCTTCCCCTTCGGCTACGGCCTCTCCTACACCACCTTCCAGTTCTCTAACCTCAAGGTCAGCCTGCAGAGCTCCGGCGCAGCGGTCCAGGCTGTCGCAACCTTCGACGTCAAAAACACCGGCAAGGTCGCAGGCGCAGAAGTCGCGCAACTCTACGTCACCGAAGATACGCCGAAGATCGACCGCCCCGCACACGAGCTCAAAGGCTTTGAACGCGTCACGCTGGCAGCAGGAGAGACAAAGCACGTATCCATCCCGCTCGATGCGCGCTCGTTCTCCTACTACGACGTAGCCCAGAAGAAATGGACCATCGGCTCCAGTAAATTCACTATCTCCGTCGGCGACTCGGTCGAATCACTTCCTCTCAAGGCCAGCCTGACTCTAACTGGTATCTCCCAATAAGCCAGTTCGGAGCATAAGGTACAAAATCAGGCGCACTACCCTGGGCCAGTCCATATAAGTTACGGATTGGCCCTACTTATATCCAGAGAAATCATTGCGATAACATATTCCGCGACAAGAAATAAACCCGGATAAGTGTTCCGTCTTATACATATCGAACGTATAGATATCCCGGATCAGGCATCTATCTATTCAGGGCTAATTATTCCGATATTTGCCCACCACAGCCGGGTCCTCCGTAGAGGCTGCTCAGCAGGCCCGCCAAAGAACGAGTTTCAAGGAGCGCTATTCCATGAAGAAACACCGTCGCATTCCATTTGCTGCATTGCCTGCCGTTCTGTCCGTCTTGCTTGGCGTATCGGGTATCGCCCATGCGCAGGAAGCCAATCCCACCGCCAAGCCCGCCCAGTCTGGCCAGATGGAAGTCGGCCCCTCAGAGACTCGCGACAACGTCCCTGTCTTCAAGATCCAGGTTGTCGCCCGCGACATCCCGGCCATCAACTACTTCCACCGTCAAGGCTCCACCAAAATCGGCTTCGAAGGCACCTCACTCCTCGCCGGTGCCAAAGGCGAGGCCAAGGTCACCGGCAACGCAGGCCGTACCACCATCGAAGCCAGCGTCCAGGGCCTCTCCCCCGCCAACGGTTTCGGCCCCGAATATCTCACCTATGTTCTCTGGGCCATCACCCCCGAGGGCCGCCCTATCAATCTTGGCGAAGTTCTTCCCTCTGGCTCCAAAGACAAGATGGAGATCACCGTCACCGCCAATCTGCAGGCATTTGGCCTCATCATCACCGCTGAGCCCTATTTTGCCGTCACCATGCCCAGCGACGTTGTCGTGATGCAGAACATGGTCATCGAAGACAAGACTACAGGCGTTATCGAACATGTCAACGCGCATTACAGCTTGCTTCCCCGCGGAGCCTATTCGGAAACCGCTGGCAAACACACCGTCCTGAACCCGATCCGCCGCGACGAGCGTTCGCCTCTTGAACTCTACGAAGCCATGAACGCCGTCCAGATCGCCCAGGCAGCCGGTGCAGACCAGTACGCCGCTGACACCATCCAGAAGGCACAGGTAGCGCTCAAAAACGCACAGGATCTCGACCTCAAGAAGAGCAATCGCAAGCAGGTCATCACCTACGCTCGCGAAGCCGTGCAAGCCTCAGAAGACGCCCGCATCATCACCATTCGCAAGATGAAGGCGGAAGATGACGCGGCCCAGCTCAAGGCCCGGCAAGACGCTGAAGCCGCAGCCGCTCAGTCCCAGGCACAGGCTCAGCAATCCCAGCTCGATGCCGAAAAGGCCAAGCTCTCCGCAGACCAGGAAGCCGCCAAGCGTGCTCAGGCCGATGCCGACGCCGCAGCCGCCGAAGCCCGCGCCAAAGCTGCACGCGACGCTCAGGCATCCGCAGAAGCAGCCGCCAACGCGGCCAACAAGCAAGCCGAAGAAATCCGCGAACGCCTCAAGGCCCAGCTCAACCAGGTCCTTCAGACCACTGAGTCTGCCCGCGGCCTCATCGTCAACATGTCCGACGTCCTCTTCGACTTCAACAAGTACACCCTCAAGCCCGAGACTCGTGAGAAGCTAGCCAAGGTCTCCGGCATCCTACTCGCCTACCCTAACCTCAAGCTGCAGGTCGAGGGCTACACCGACAACATTGGTTCCGACGAGTACAACCAGAAGCTCTCTGAACAGCGCGCCGGGGCCGTCCGCGACTACCTGACCTCCGCGGGCGTTCAGCAGACCAACATCTCCGCCACCGGCTATGGCAAGACCAATCCCATCGCCGATAACTCCACCAACGCCGGCCGCGCGCAAAACCGCCGTGTCCAGATGGTCGTCTCCGGCGACGCTATCGGCGTCCACGAAGACAGCGGTCCCTCCGGCAACCAGTAACCCTGCAACTAAATCGATTCGGCATAAACGGGCTGCCCCAACCAGGGCGGCCCATTTTTGTGTCCCGGCACTAAAGCGCCTTATCCCCCTCGTCGTGCATAATGGTCCGCGAACGTAAAATCCCAGCAAGTAAACGCATAAACCTCGCCAGGAGTCTCATGACCATTCAGCCGGACCGCCGCAGCTTCCTCATCGCAACTGGACTCACCGCCCTCGCCAGCAGCCGCGCATACGGCGCCAACGACACCCCGCGCATCGGCATCATCGGCGCAGGCGGCCGCATGAACCAGCTCATCGAAAGCGCCGATAAAGCGGCCGCCTTCCAGATCGCCGCCGTAGCCGACGTTTACAAGCCTCACCGCGACGCCATAGTCGAGCGCTCCGGCGGCACAGCCACCAGCCACCTGGACTACCGCGAACTGCTCGCCAACAAAGAGATCGACGCCGTCATCATCGGTTCCCCCGACCACTGGCACGTCACCATGGCCGTCGACGCCCTCGCCGCCGGTAAAGACGTCTACCTTGAAAAACCCGTCACCCACACCATCGAAGAAGGCGCAGTCCTCATCAAAGCCGTCCGCTCCAGCAAGCAGATCCTCCAGTGCGGCATGCAGCAGCGCAGTTGGTCCCACTTCCGCAGCGCTGTCGATCTCGTCCAGGGAGGAGCCATCGGCCGCGTCCTCCAGGTCCGCACCTACTGGTGGCAAAACTACCAGGCCTATTACTCCAAAAACGCTCCATGGACCTCCGCCGACCGTCCCGTTGACGTCGCCAACCTCGACTGGAAAGCGTGGCTAGGCTCAGCCCCCGACCAGCCCTTCAGCAAGATCAAGTTCTTCCAATGGCGCTGGTTCTGGAACTTCGGCGGCGGAGCCATGACCGATCTCTTCACCCACTGGATCGACGTCGTCCAATGGGCCATGCAGTCCGACACGCCCAGCTCGGCAATGATGCTCGCCGACAAGTATTTCTTCGACGCCTGGGACTGCCCCGACACCATTCAGGCCATCTTCCGCTACCCCGGCGGGGGCGCAAATAGCGTCAGCGGCAAAGGCTTCGACGTCGTCTACGAAGGCATGATGGCCAGCTCCATCGACGACGGCGGCATCGAGTTCCGCGGCACCGACGCCACCCTCAAACTAACCCGCGGCGGCATGAGCATCTATCACGAAAACATCGGCGGCAAGGAAAACCCCGTCCTCACCGAAACCAGCCCCCGCGATGGCACCATCGCCCACATGGCCAACTTCTTCGAATGCCTAAAGTCCCGCAAAGACCCCAACGCTCCCGTAGAAGCAGGAGTAGCAGCAGCCCGCGCCGGCCACATCGGCAACCTAGCCTACAAAGGCTCAGGCCAGATCAAATGGCCGCCAAAATAAGGAAACTAATTTGAAAGGCTCTGGTAAACATCTGATCTTTCAGCCAATCTCAGTGAAGATTCTTCGAGTATCTTCTCGCCTAATCCTCGGAGTAGGTGGGGTGGTCTTCCTGTTAGGTGGAAGGTTTTTGTACGAAGTCGGACACCACGATTTTCTTACATCAGAACTAATCGGTATCTTAGGCGGAATCTCACTGATGTTGGTGGGAGGCTTGATCGGATCGAAGGTTCGACCTGTAAAACACGGAAACAACAAATGAGGCTACGCGGCTTTTCCCCGCTTTATGTGGGAGGGTAAGAACAATACTCTCCCATCCTCAGACTCAAAATACTGATCTCTGATCGCTGTTCTCTGGCCCCTAATCCGCCGGATCCACAAGAAACTGCTCCAGCTTCCCATCCGGATACGCATAGGTCGTCAGCGTCAGCCGCTTCCCCGGATACACAATCCGGAAAGCATGAAAGCTCATCCCGCCACGCAACCCCTCACCCACCTGCTGAAAGGTCAGCGGCTCCCCCAGCGGCCCCAGGCTGTCCTCGAAATCCTTCACCGTCTGCTCACTGAAATAGTCATTCAGATTCGGCGCCAGCAGGCTGCGGTCGAGCTGGCCCTTCTGCAAACCCTGATACATCGCCAGCGCCTGAGCCTCTGCGGGATTCTTCTTCCCTCCGCCTGCCACCGTAGCCGCCACAAGCTGCGCAATCGCCTCCGCGCCGCCCGCCATATGGTTGGTCAATACGGCAACCGCCACACCGTTATCCACCAGCACAATATTGTCCGAGACAAAGCCTGTCACCTCGCCCGAGTGCTCAATCGAACGGCGCCCATCGCGCTCCCGCACATCGACGCCCAGCCCATAGTGGGTCCCCGTTCCATCCTTCAGCTTCACCTCGGTAAACATCGCGTCATAGCTCTCCGGCTTCAGCACCGTCCTCCCGATCAGCGAAGCATCCCACAGCGCCAGATCGTGCGCCGTCATCGCCAGCTCACCCGCGGCAAACATCCATCCGCGCCCCTCTTTCGGAGCGGGCCGCAGCGGCCCCAGCGCAGCACGAATATACGGCGTAGCATCCGTCGAGGTCAGCTTCGCCTCATCCGAATCCCACACCGACTTCATCCCCAGCGGATGAAAGATATGCTCCCCCAGAAACTCCATCAGCTTCTGCCCGCTGACCTTCTCCACAATCAGCCCGGCAATCACAAAATTCGTATTCGAATACTGCCACTTCGTTCCCGGCTCAAAGTCCAGCGGCTTCTTCGCCCACGTATCCAGGATGCCCTGCGCCGTCGTCGCCTGCATCATCGGCGTCATCAGGTAGTCCTCGGGCCAGTAGTCCTGGTAGCCCGACGTATGGCTCAAGATCTGCCGGATCGTCACCTCATCCCCCCGCGTCAGCCCCGGCACATACTTCCCCACCGCATCGTCCAGCTTGAGCTTTCCCTGCTCCTGCAAGATGAGAATCGCCGCAGCAGTAAACTGCTTCGAAACCGACCCAATCGAATACCGCATCTCCGCCGTAGCCGCCACATCCGGGCTCAGGTGGGCCTTCCCGTAAGCATGGGTATAAACCACCTTCCCGCCCTGCACCACCGCCACTGAAGCCGAAGGCACCCCGCGTGCCTCCAGTACCTGCCCCGCAATTCGGTCGATGCGTCCCTTCAGCGCCGGATCGATCGTATCCACCGTCTGCGCCCCTGCTCCAAGCGACAGTCCCATCGCAATCAATCCCGCCGCCATCTTGAACAATCGCAAGTTCACCAAGAGAAAGCTCCTCCCACGCCTGCCCATCATACCGAGTCAGTCCCCAGGCGAAAAACGATGTTGAATACAACTGCCTCGTGCCATCGCACATCCTACTGCGCCAGGAGGAACGACCATGGCCAAATCCGCAGCTCCAGCTAAGAAATCCGCCGCGAAAAAGACCTCCAGCCGCAAATACTCTCCCGCCGCCAGCAAAGAGGTCGAGACCGAGTTGCACGCCATGCATCAGGGCAAACTCAAAAGCGGCAGGAGCGGCAAAAGAGTCACCGACCCCAAACAAGCCATCGCCATCGGCCTGTCCAAAGCCCGCAAGGAAGGCAAAAAAGTCCCACCCCCACCCGGCAAGTCCTGATCCCCCTCAGCATTTCACCTCACGGGACGGCGCAATCCCGCCCGTTCTCTCCACCGTGCTCGTTGCGATACGCTAGTTAAGGCCCCTCAGGCCGCAGCGGAGCAATCATGGACAAGCTCATCGAAGGACACAAGCGCTTTCACGAAGAGGTCTTCCCCGGCAAACGCGATCACTTCCACCTGCTGGCCGAGATCCAGAGTCCCCAGTACCTCTTCATCACCTGTTCCGACTCCCGCATCGTCCCCGACCTCATCTTCCAGACCGAGCCAGGCGACCTCTTCATCACCCGCAACGCCGGCAACGTCGTCCCCGTCTCCACCTATGAAGATGGCGTAACCGCTACCATCGAGTACGCCGTCGAAGTCCTCAAGGTCAGGCACGCCATCCTCTGCGGCCACTCCGATTGCGGAGCACTCAAGGCCGCCCTCCGTCCGCCCGACCTCGCCGCCCTGCCCAAAGCCGCCGTCTGGCTCGGCCACGTCGAAGAAGCCTTCGCCCACCGCCAGCCCATCAATCCCAACGACAACGACCCGGAACTGGTCTCCCTGATCAAAGGCAACGTCATCGCCCAGCTCGCCAACCTCAAAGCCCAGCCCTCCGTGGAAAAGGCCCACGCCAAAGGCACCCTCGATGTCCACGGCTGGTACTACGACATCCTCTCCGGCCGCATCGAGCAGTACGACGAACGCCAGCAGAAATTCGTCCCGCTCCTGAACTAGGTCCGGTACTCCGCAAACCCCTCGCCGCCTGAGCAGGATTCAAAACGAAATATATCCGCGCTCACTCTTCGCGCACACATCCAGATGCAGTAATCTGAGCTAAAGCATTTTCCGAAACGGTGCAGACAGGAACCACGGCAGCTGCGTTGATTTTCCTCAAGAAAATCAACATTCCCCGCTTTTGGAAGTTCACAGCATTTCGGAAAATGCCTTAGCTCAGTACTCCACGAAAACCCATCTGTGAAACCCACCGCCAACCCCAACCGGCTCTTCGGCCTGGATACCCTTCGTGCGCTTGCCATCGTCACCGTCATGCTCTATCACCTGACGATCTTCGGCGAGCTCCCCGAACGCATCCTTCCCTTTACCTACTTCGGCTGGATGGGCGTTGACCTTTTCTTCGTTCTCAGCGGATTCCTCATCGGCCAGCAGGCGCTCAGACCCTACTTCACAGGGCAGCAGCTCTCCATTTCAGAGTTCTACCGCCGCCGCGCCTACCGCATCCTGCCCGCATATCTCACCGTGCTCGCCCTCTACTTCCTCATACCCGCATGGAGAGAATCGCCAAACCTGCCCCCGCTATGGAAGTTCCTCACCTTCACCATGAACTTCGGCATCAGCTTCGACCGGCACGCCTTCTCCCACGCCTGGTCGCTCTGCGTCGAAGAGCACTTCTATCTCCTGCTACCAATCCTCGTTATGCTGCTCATGCGCCGCCCTTCGGCACGCAAGACGATAGCCGTATTCGCATCCGTGCTGCTCGCCGGCATCGCTCTCCGCGCCTTCCTCATCACCCACTATCCCGACGACGTCTGGACCGGCATCTACTATCCCAGCTACACCCGTCTCGACGGCCTTCTCACCGGAGTCGCCCTCGCCACCATCCGCACCTTCCGCCCCGCGTGGTGGCAAACCCTCATGCAACGCGGACACGCCCTCTTGCTCACCGGAATTGTCTGCGTCGGTTGCGTCGTCTGGATGTTTCGCAATCACGACCTGGGCAGCGACACCGGCTCCGCCATGTGGGGAGTCATCGTAGGCTTCCCACTGCTATCCCTGGGCCTGGGACTCATCACCGCATCCAGCGTCAGCAAAAACGGCCTGCTCTCCGGGATCAAGATCCCCGGAGCAGAAACCATCGCCACCCTAGCCTTCAGCCTCTACCTCACCCACAAGGCCATCGGCCACCTCCTCATGCAGCAATTCCCGCGGATCACTTCGCCACAGGGTCCGGCATCATGGCTCCTCTATACCGTCGCCTGCCTCTCTGCCGCATCACTTCTGCACTTCGCCGTGGAGCGCCCATTCCTCCACATCCGCGACCACTCTATACGCCACAAATCCAATGCAGCACTCGAAGAAGAGATGCGCCAAGACCCCGCCCTGTAGCCACCGTCAGCCTGGATCTTTCCAGCACTTGCCTTCGCCTTCCCATCTGGCACACCAACAATCCGCAGGCGCCATCTTTCCGTTGCACTTGCAGAAGAACTGGTCTGGCTCTTTTGCCTTCCGGTAAGTAGCCAGGCTGCCCACGCGCGGCGCTATTGCACCTCTATCGCGGAAACAATCGCGTCTCCCTTAGTGGGTTTGAACTCAAGAGTCACCAGGCCATCCCGGGCATTCACTTCGAAATGCTGCTGATATGCCGTCAGCGCGCCTCCGGCGGCCGCCGCCACATCCAGATTGGCCACAACCTTCTCTCCGTTCGCGACAACGTCAAAAATTCGGTCGCCGGCATGGCGAGATGGCTCCACAAACGTGAGGACCACGCCATGTCTACCGTCCGCGACGGGAACCCGATAGGTGAATGTTCCGGCACGGTAAGTAGCCACCACCTCCGGCTCTCTGGTCCCGGCAATTGGCACCGGCACTGGAGCCTTGCCCCAGGTAAATTGGCCGGTGATAGCCTGCGCCGTCCCGCCCTCGAAGTACATATCCGATCCAAAGCGCTTCCCCGGGCTCACCCCCGCAACCAGCGCGCCGCAATCGATGTAGGTACTCTTTGCAGCATCGTCGGAGAGATGCCACTCCGTCCTGTCCACAACCTCTCCCGAAGAGAAGGAACCGGTCGCGGCAATCTTGTTCGCACCGGGACTGAGTACGACGCCCTGCCAGACGCAGACGCTTTCCGGGCAGTCCGCCAGCACCCCGATGGACTTGCCATTCACCGTCAGCGAAGTCTTTTGCGCGTTGCTGTACACCCGCACGTCTGCCACGCGGTAGGCTCGCTCGGTATAGAGACTGGAGTTGATGTGCACCGTTGGCGTCGCCGTCCAGTTGGCTTTGTAAAAGTAGTACGGGTCTTTTCGGTGCTTGTGGTCAAAGGTCACGATGCCCTTGGTGTTGATATCTTGCGCATTGCCCTCGCTGCGAGTCGTGCTTCCAAAGTCGAAGGAGTTCCAGAGAAACGTCGCCCAAAGATACGGTTTGCTGCGCAGCGTAGACCAGTTCTGTTCGTGAATGTAGGACTCGTATTCCTCTGCCTGAGGGCGGTTGCGAGACTCCGGCCCACCCAATGCATTGTCCGAGTGCAGGGAGACAGCACCGCCTCCTCCGTATTCCGTTACCGCCAGCGGCTGCGTCGGCCGGGTCTGGTGCAGGGCATCGAGATGAGCGCCCAGATCGGACACCGTGTTGTAGTACCAGCCAAAATACCGATTCGCGCCGGACAGATCGGTAACCGAAGCCGTGATCTGCACCACGGTATCGGGTGCGTAGCGTATCCCCTCGCAGCAGGTGGCAAGCGTGGTCGGTCTGCCGGGGTCCAGTTCGTGCGCCAGCTGATTCAGTTCTTTGAGCAGTGGCATGGGGTCGGGAACAGCACCGGTTTTGTTCCCCACAAATGCCGGTATGCTATTCCCAAAGTCGATCTCATTGCCGATCGACCAGGTAACCACCGAAGGATGATTGAAGTCCTGCGCGATGAGCTCTCGCAGTTGCTGTCGGGCGTTCTCGCGAAGCGCCTCCGTCGGTTGCAGGCTCTCCCCCAGCGTCCACTGGCTTACCAGAGGTATCTCGTCCCAGACCACCAGCCCGTCCCGGTCCGCCAGATCATGAATCGGCTGGCCGTGCTGGTAGTGGGTGAGGCGTATGCCAGTCACCCCCATCTCACGCATGGTTGCCTCGTCCGCGGCAACGTCCGCAGGTTCCGAAGCCCAGCCCTTGCCTTCACGGTCCTGATGGTAGCCCACCCCGTGTACGGAAACGTGCTTGCCGTTGAGAAACAGTCCATGATCCGCATCGAACCGAACCTGCCGAATCCCAAAAGGCAGAGAGACACGATCCACCACCTGGGAAGGCTTTTTGGAGACCTCTACCACCAGGCGATAGAGATAAGGATCAACCACGCCCTGCCAGAGATGCGGATGAGCCACAGCCACCTTCGCTGTGCGCTCGACCGTGCTGGCTGCCGCCACAGCGACGGACTCCTGCTGCTCTCCGGCAACTTTACCCTGCGCGTCCACGAGCATCGTTCGGAGCACATAATTGCCACTCTGCTCACCATCGTTCCGCACCCGGGCGCGCACCTCGACCTGCGCCCCGCCAGACGCTACAGACGTCGTCTTCGCGTAGACTCCCACCGAGCCGTAATCCATCAGATCCAAGTGCGTCTTCGCGGTGAAGACAAGGCTTACCGGACGATACAAGCCCCCGTAAACGAAGAAGTCTCCCGTAAGCGGCAACACATCGGCCGTCGAGCTTCCTGGCGCGGGTTTGCTGTTGTCCACCTTCACCGTAAGCGTGTTCTTCTGGCCCGGCTTCAGCGCCGCCGTGCTGTTGAGACGAAAGCGCGAGAAGCCGCCCCGGTGCGTGCCCAGCAGGGTTCCGTTCAACCAGACGGTTGCCATGCGGCTTGCCGCGTCAAACTGCAAAAAGCTTTCCTTGCCGGCCATCTTCCCCGGCGGCGTAAAATCCAGCTTGTACCAGCCGACCCCCTGCGTGGTCACAACGTTCTGCGCGGTATTGATGTGTGAAGAAGGTGCGTCCTTGTAGTAGCCCACCCGGTTCCACGTGTGCGGCACGCTGACTATCGCCCATGTCGCATCCGGTTCGGCCTGCAGTTCCGTCGCTGATTCCGATCCGAGTTTGAAGCGCCATCCATCGCGGAGCGGCATCTCGACGCGGGGCTCTTCAGTCGTCGCACGGTGCGCCTTCCCCGTCTGCGTCTCCAACGCCTGAATGCTCCCAACCAGAGACCACGGAAAAATCATCATCAGGCAAAGAAAACGGATCACGGGTAAGCTCCTGCAAGCTCGGCCAGCTTGCGTGAAATAAGGACCGCGCAATTGTAGTGTCCCCACCTATCGTTGTACGAGGGCGAAATCCAAGGGTTAGTCAGCAGTTTGAGTACCGCGCTTACAGCCTCTGCAGGTCAGCCAGGGTTCGGCGATCAACGCTACCGGAACCGGCAATTCTGGTTTTCAGGCCAACGTGCTTCTTCCGTAAGATGACCCCGCCTCCATGTGCCCACTTTCGCTCACTTCATGATGCGATTTGACTAAAGAATCCTTGACAATAAGTCACTCATCTATAGATACTGAAAGAGTACAAAAGTCCGATCTATCAGGCAGGTATACACACAACATGGCAAAAATTATTGGTATCGATCTCGGAACCACCAACTCCTGCGTCGCGGTCCTCGAAGGCGGCGAGCCCAAAGTCATTGCGAATGAAGAGGGTGCGCGCACTACCCCCTCGATCGTCGCCTTCTCCAAGTCCGGCGAGCGCCTCGTTGGCCAGGTCGCCAAGCGCCAGGCCATCACCAACCCCCAGAACACCATCTTTTCCATCAAGCGCTTCATGGGTCGTCGCTACAACGAAGTCAACGACGAAATGAAGATGGTCCCTTACACGGTCGAGCAGCAGGGCGACCACATCGTCGTCAATGCTCAGGGAAAACCCTACACCGCCCCGGAAATCTCGGCGATGATCCTGCAAAAGCTGAAGAAAGCCGCGGAAGCTTACCTTGGCGAAACCGTCACCGAAGCCGTCATCACAGTTCCCGCTTACTTTAACGATGCCCAGCGCCAGGCCACCAAAGACGCCGGCAAAATCGCCGGTCTCGACGTCAAGCGCATTGTCAACGAGCCAACCGCCGCGGCCCTGGCCTATGGCCTTGATAAGAAAAAGGATGAGACCATCGCCGTGTATGACTTCGGCGGCGGCACCTTCGATATCTCCATCCTCGAAGTCGGCGAAGGCGTCATCGAAGTTAAGTCCACCAACGGCGATACCCACCTCGGTGGCGACAACCTCGACCAGCGCATCGTCGAATGGTTGATTAGCGAATTCAAATCGGAAGAAGGCCTCGACCTCAGTTCCAAGGGCAATGAAATGGCGCTGCAGCGCCTCAAGGACGCCGCGGAAAAGGCCAAGATCGAGCTTTCGACCACCGTCGAAACCGAGATCAACCTGCCCTTCATCACCGCCGACGCCACCGGACCGAAGCATCTGGTCCGCAAGCTGACTCGCGGCAAGCTCGAACAGCTCGTCGAAGACCTGCTGCAGCGTTCGCTCGAGCCCACCAAGAAGGCACTCGCCGACGCAGGAGTCTCCGCCAGCAAGATCGATGAAGTCGTCCTCGTAGGCGGCCAGACCCGCATGCCCCGCATCCAGGAGCTGGTCAAGCAGCTCTTTGGCAAGGAGCCTCATCGCGGCGTCAACCCGGACGAAGTCGTGGCCATCGGCGCGGCTGTTCAGGCCGGTGTGCTCGCAGGCGACGTGAAGGATCTGCTGCTGCTCGACGTAACCCCTCTTACCCTGGCCATTGAAACGCTGGGCGGAGTCGCCACGCCGATGATCCCGCGCAATACGACGATCCCAACCAAGAAGACCGAGACCTTCTCGACCGCGGCCGACAACCAGACCGAAGTCGAAGTTCATGTCCTTCAGGGCGAGCGGCCGATGGCTGGGCAGAACCGGACTCTTGGCAAGTTCAAGCTGGCGGGCATTCCTCCGGCGCAGCGTGGCGTGCCGCAGATCGAGGTCACTTTCGACATCGACGCCAACGGCATTCTGAACGTCTCCGCGAAGGACAACGCTACGGGCAAGGACACGCGCATCACCATTACCTCAAGCTCGGGTCTGAGCAAAGAGGAAGTGGAGCGCATGGCCAAGGAAGCCGATGCCCACGCCGCCGAGGACAAGGAGCAGCGCGAACTGATCGAGGCCCGCAACGGACTCGACTCACTCGCCTACAACATCGAAAAGATGCTGAAGGAAGCCGGCGACAAGGTCCAGGGCTCTGAACGCAGCGAAGTCGAGGCAGCCCTCGCCGATGCCCGCAAGACTCTGGAGGGCACCCCAACCACAGCCGAACTCAAGGCCAAGCAGGAGACGCTGACCACCGCCAGCCACAAGATGGCAGAAGTCCTCTACAAGGCTAACGCAGCCGGCGCCGCGGGTGGAGAAGCCACTCCCGGCGAGCCCACCGTGGAAGCCAAGAAGGACGAAGGCGTCATCGATGCCGAGTACGTGGACGTCGACGAAAAGAAGTAAGCGGAGTCAGCGCGGCTAGCAGCGCTGGCGGAGCTAGTACAAAAATGGCGGGCGACTTTAAAGTCGCCCGCCACTTTTTTGTGTGGAACAACCGAGCGTTCCACAGATTGTTCCTCGTGGAACAATTTCGGCGAATTCGCTGGAAAAATTCTGTCAAGTATTTTTGTTGGAAGAGCCTTGTTTCCATGGACTTACATTTGCGTGCAATTATGGCCAAATGTGCATTGGCTTAAGCTCAAAATCGTCCATACCATTTCTGATATGTTACACAGAGTATGACTGTGAAAAAGAGACGTCGAAGGGTGAACCAGGAAGCGTTTGAACTGGCGCTGGAAGCGCTGACCCCGGAGGGCGCTTTGCGGCAGGAAGTGGTCGCAGCACGGATGGCAGCGGGGCTTTCCCAGGCGGAACTGGCGGAGCGGATGGGCACCAGCCAGCCGACGATAGCGCGGATGGAGGCAGGGCGGAGTTCGCCTAGCTTTGGGACGCTTAAGAAACTGGCAAAGGCTACGGGTTCGCGTCTGGTAATCAAGCTGGAAGCGGTTCAGAAACGGCCGGATCAGCGGCTGTAAGTTCCATGGGAGTTCGGAACCCCATGCCTCAAAGGCGAGACACCGCCCTGCGGACAAAGACTTATCCGCTGGGGCCCGGAGATAGCGCACCCTGAGTCTTGAGAATCTAGATCGACTTTGTCCGGACCGCTCGCGATCCTCTAGGGGAGGATGGTGAGGGTTCCGTTGACCGGGGTAAAGGAGTAATTGGGAGAGTACAGGGTTCCTCTGTTCATGTAGATGGGGTAGACACCGGGCCGGGTCTGGGAACGAGCGTCGGTTCTCATGAGAGCAGTGCCGGTCACTGAGGAGGCCTGAGTGTCGCCGTTGACGAAGCCGGTGAGGGTGTAGGTGAAGGGTGGTATCGGGCTGTTTTGGTGAATGACGAGGTTGTCTGCCTTGGCGGTCAGAAAGGCCTTCTCCACATGCACGACGCCTTTCTGGGCGAAGGGAACGATGGTGTAGTTGGCCGCGGTGAGGGTGCCGACCGCGGTCTGGATGGGGTAGTAGCCGGCGGGGGTCGTCGCGGTGACGGTGGTGGAAAGGGTTGGAGTGCCGGAGACTACGCCGGCGGTGTCGCCGTTGACAAAGCCTTTGAGGGTGAAGGCGGTTGGTTGCGATGGGGTCTGGCCGTAGGTGGTAACTAGGCTTACTGCCTGGATGGATAGCTCGATTTTACGCACCAGAAGCATGCCCGGCATCAGCTTGATTGCATAGTTGGAGGTATCGGGGCCGGAGATAAACCCAGTGACGGGGTAACTGCCGACAGGTGAGGCTACTGTTGCGGTTGTTTGGGGGGCTACGGTTATTGTGTCTCCGTTACGAAGCCCGGTAATGACGTAGCGGAGGGTGGGATTGGGTGATCCATATGGCCGGGCCTCGGAGAGTAAGGTTACGGTCAGAGGGAAGGGCGTGACATTACAGGAGGACTGAGCAGCGCCTCGCAAAGTCAGGCTAGATCGTGATTCAAGTACGCCTCGAGTTTGCGCCATAGCGGGAGGGGAGAATTTTGCTCCCGGAGATTCAGGCGTGGCTGGAGGATTCTTTGTCCAGCCGCCCCAGGCCGGATACAGGGTGTGAGGCTTCGGATCAGTGCCTTTCGATAATGGCGCAAGTAGACTACTGACCAGATTATGGCCTATAGATCGCTGTGGGTCGGGGCCGAAACCACAATTTGTAAGTGGGACTGAGGGGTACTCGGACGAGGGGAGATAGACGGAGTCACCAGAGTAGAATACCGAAGCGCTCCCTCCCCCGACTATGCAATCCTCAGGGTCGCAACGAAAGTCCCTTGCCGTGAGACCAATAGAGTAGTAGCCTCCATTTCCCCAGGTAAGACCCTCCACAGATCCACCGTCACCTTCAGAGTCGCCACCGTTTGGGCCGAGGGAAATCAGAGTCTCCGATCCGTCAAAACCCGGGGCAGTCATGTCTCCAGACGGCGGAGGGCCGTAGGCCGCCGTATTCATAGTGCCATCCATATACGCTCCCCATAAACCATAAGCGCAACCAATGACGACTTCAAAATCGAGGGTTGTGGCGATGTTGGAGGGTAGGTTGGGGTAGGCAGTCGCGTTTGTCCCTGCTGCGAGAGAAAATTTGCTGACGAAGGCGTTGCTGCCAGAGGCGGATGAGTATTTGGTTCTTTGGAATGCGGCGGATGTGGTCGGGAAGTTCGCGGAGTTTGCGTACCCGGTGAGGTAGGCGTTTCCAGCGAAATCAAGGGCAATTGCAGTTGCCGCGTCGGTAGAACTGCCGCCGAGCATGGTTGCAAAGCTCAGGGTCGCGGCGGCAGGATCGAGTTTCACGAGGAAGGCCGATGTGTTTCCGGCCGGGGTGGGGAGAGCGCCTGGAGTGGACTGGAATCCGCCATAAGCACCGGCTCCGACTGTAGGCGCACTTCCGGCGATGTAGGTATTTCCGGCGCTGTCAACGGCCAATCCGGAGACGACCGTAGATTGGCCTTCGAGGTTGGTGGAGTATTCGAGCGCTGTGCCGTCCTGACTAAGCTTGGCGACGAATGCGCCGTTGGCGTATGCACCAAAATATTGGTCGATGTTTACATTTGAGCCTTCGAGAGTCCCAGCGGTGAGGGGAAAGTCGGTGGACCCATCGATGCCTGCGACGTAGACGAAGCCGTTGGCG
>Ga0105248_10001532_pt1 | contig 25745 bp, 17 predicted proteins | sample KBSS34metaG_FD_81524 | JGI IMG/M metagenome (GOLD analysis project Ga0105248, IMG submission 81524) | Switchgrass rhizosphere microbial communities from Kellogg Biological Station, Michigan, USA - KBS S3-4 metaG | ecosystem: Host-associated > Plants > Roots > Rhizosphere > Soil | place... | reverse complement strand
TCCTGAAAATAGCCACGCCAACCGATGCTTGCCTCGCCCAGGTAATCAAACGCAGTCCAAACAAAGTCGCCTATGACGTACGGGTGATCGATAACGTTCATCCAGCTATCGAAAGCCTCGAGTGGGTATAATTCCGAACCAAACATGATCCGTTTTGGCAAACGATCATGATCGAACCCGTAAAGACTCTTCGAGCGATCACCATTCGCCGCGTAGTTGTAACCACCTACGTCGAGTGTCGCGAAATAAGGATCTTTGTCTTCACGCAGGTCATTTACCGCAGACGTTACAGGACGTGTCGGTTCGAGTTTACGAACATAGTCACTGATTTCCTGGGCTAACTTCACAACATCAGGTCTTTGCCTGTTAGGTATCTCGTTCCCGATACTCCACATGATGACGGACGGGTGATTGCGGTCTCGATCAATCATGCTTTCAACGTCCCTTTGCCACCAGTCTTCGAAAAACAAGTGGTAGTCGTGTGGGTTCTTTCCTTCACGCCACATGTCAAAGGCTTCATCAATTACCATCATTCCCAATCTATCGCAGGCCTCTAGAAATGCCGGCGACGGCGGATTGTGAGCTAGCCGCAGAGCATTAAAGCCACTCGCCTTTAAGAGTTCGACGCGCCGCTCTTCTGCGCGATCGAATGCACGCGCTCCAAGTGGACCGTTGTCGTGATGAAGACAGCCACCCTTTAGTTTTAGCGGCTTGCCATTAAGCAAGAACCCTTGCGCCACATCAAAAGTCAGCGTGCGGATACCAAACTTGGTCTCGGTGTGATCTACGGCTCGTCCGTCCACTGAAACCTCTGAAATAGCCGTGTAGAGTGCGGGAGTTTCCGGCGACCATAATTCCGGCGCTTTTACGTCTATAGTCTGGGTAAAGTCATAAGCGCCCTTCGTCTGAATTGTCTGATTCGACTCGACCTTACCTACTTCCATTCCCCGTACGTCCAGGAGTCTCGTCACTAGAATCGCCGGGCCCGAGTTCTCACTCTCGTTCAGCACTCGTGTTTTGATACTGACTCTAGCTGAGGCACTACTAACTTCAGGAGTCGAAACGTAGGTTCCCCATTGAGCGACATGAACCGGTGCAAAAGTCTTCAACCAAACGTGTCGATAGATTCCTGAACCGGAGTACCAACGACTGTTCTCACCTTCGTTCCTTACCTTCACCGCCAGGACATTCGCTGACTCGAATCGCACCTTGTCAGTGATATCAAACCAGAAACTTGTATAGCCGTATGGATGGATTCCCAGCGCTCGACCGTTGAGCCAGACTTCGGCGTTCATGTAAACGCCATCGAACTGAATCAGCAATCGTTTACTTTTTTGTTCGCTGAGCAGGGTGAAGGCTTTGCGATACCAACCAGTGCCACCTGTTGTAAATCCACCGTTTACCTGACTGATGGCATTGCGACTGAATGGCGAGTTGGTTCCCGGTAGATCTTCGATGCTCCAGTCGTGGGGAAGATCGAGTATGCGCCATTGAGAATCGTCGAACTCGGCCGACTCTGCGCCCTGTGCACCACCTAGATGAAAGCGCCAGTTATCATCAAACAAAACGGAGCGCGTTTGCGCGTGAACAACTAGTGATTGAACTGACAATGCAAGTAGGAGGAGACTGAGGAAATAAACGGCGTGTCCGATATGCTTTAGCTTGTCTGTTGGGCTCTGCATAAGATGAATATCTTTTCCGACAAGCTAAAGAGCCTCCTGCAAAACTCAACTTCTCATTCTCCCCAAGCTTTAGCTTGGGGTTAGGGGCTCGGAAAACTAGTTAACCGTTTCAACGGTTTATGAAGAACCACCGGAATCTCGAAAACCGTTAAAACGGTTCCCAGGTTCATGCGAACTCAGATCCCCAAGCTGAAGCTTGGGGAGAATGAGAGCTTATATTTTGCAAACCGCTCTAAAGCATATCGGACATTCACAATCACTCCTGCTTGCCTAGCTTTCTGATCGCTTCAATCAATTCCTCCGAATTGACTGGCTTCTTGAGGTGCACCTGATACCCTGCGCTGAGAGCACGTTGGATGTCTTCGTTTGCCGCGTAGCCGCTGACGGCAATTGCCGGGACGTCACCGCCCAAATCAGGGGTTCTGGATCTCACTTCCCTTATTAAATCGTAGCCATCATTAACTGGCATCCCCAAATCAGAAATCAACACTCTCGGTAACAACTCTTTGTTACTCAGAACCTCGAGAGCTTCCGATACAGAACTGACTGAGATCACCTCAGCGCCCTGGTCCTTAAGAACGGTGTCCAGCATTGCTCGCGCATCAGGATCATCTTCCACACTCAATATCCGAACATTGCTCAGCTGGTTCGTTACATGAACTGGAGGCTCAGGGTTGGATCTTAACCGCAAAGCAACCTCGTGACTGATGCCTGCGCAAGGAAGCGTTACCGTAAAGACGCTGCCTTTACCAACTCCTTCGCTGTATGCGGTGATCGTTCCACCGTGCAGTTCCACCAGATGGCGCACTATTGCGAGGCCCAATCCAAGCCCGCCGTGTCTTCTCGAATTTGAACTATCGACTTGTCGAAACCTTTCGAAGATCAAGGGCAGGAACTCCGGCGGTATTCCTTCTCCTACGTCAGCAACAATTATCTTAACCTCCGAGTGGTCGCTCGTGACATCGATCAATATTTCCCCGCCCACAGAACTGAACTTTACTGCGTTCGAAATCAGATTCCATACGACTTGCTGCAGGCGAACAGCATCTCCTGCAACTGGACCAATGTCTGACTCGATGCTTGTAGCAATCCGGATCTGCCGGGCATCAGCCGCAGGACGTATCGCTTCTACCGCGGCTTGAACAACCTGTGCCAATTGCACTGGACGAGGATCGAGCTGAAACTTTCCAGAGATAATACGAGAGACATCAAGAATATCTTCGATTAGCTGCGTCTGTGCTTTTGCGTTGCGATCGATGATTTCGATCGCCTGGGTAAATTTGTCTTCGCCGAGTTGGCCGCGCTTCAACATACTGGACCAACCGACAATGGCATTCAGTGGAGTTCGCAACTCATGAGAAACGACTGCCAGAAACTCATCTTTTGCGCGATTGGCGATTTCCGCTTCCGTCCGAGCGGCATATTCCAACTTTAGTAGTCTTTCCCGCTCATCTTCCGCTCTCTTCCTTTCCACAAACTGGCCGATTTGACTACCAATGCCAGTAAAGCGCGCAATCATGTCACGATCAGGCTGCCTGATTTTGTGGCTAAAGAACTCCATGACACCCAACAGCTTCTGCCCGGTAACAATTGGGAAGGCTAATGCCGCGTGCAAACCGTGTTCGGCGGCCACTGGAGCACGAGGAAAGTTGTCGTCTGTAGTTACGTCCTTTATCCATGCCGGTTTGAGTGTTGACCAAACACGTCCGGGCAAACCAACGCCTTCCGCCAAAGCGAGTGCATGAGTCACAGACATAAACTGATCATATTTTGCGGGGGAAGCGGACCAGACAGTTATGCACCGAAGCACTTTGCCTTCGTCATCCGGAATCCACATACCGCCAACTTCCCACCCAAGACTCGTACAAATCGTCTCCAGTATCCGCGACGTCGCCGCACTAAGGTCAGGAGAGTTAGAGAGAATTCGAGTAATCTCCAGACTTGTCGCCATTTGGCGTTGGCTTTGACTAAGAGTCCTGAACGCATAGGTGCGCTCTTCGACCGTGGCGACCAGAAACAGGAACATCACGGCGTTTGTCCCGAGAAACACTTGCAACACCACGAGCGAGTCGTTTGGAGATCGACCACTGAAGGGACCGAGGCCCTTCGAGGTTCCCCATACGGCGGCTATGGACAGCATGAGATTAGAAAGTGAGACACCTCTTGTGCCCAGGCGAAATGCTATCCAAAGAAAGATTGGGATCATCAATCGCGCCAGAGGATAGTAGCGAATGGAAATCGGATTAGTTCCACCAAAGTTCGCGAGAGCTGACATTGTCAAAAGAGTAATGACAAATGTTGCTTCAAGGCGCCTGCGTTTTGGCAGAGGAGCAAACCACGTGAGGAGTAGTGGAGCGACGACGAGGCCTCCGACGGAATCCCCTAACCACCACGTTGACCACAAGTAACCGAAGTCTGCCCAGTTAGCATCTCCGCCAAGACAAAGACCCAGGCTACCGATGGTTGCGCTCAGCATTGTGCAAAAGAGCGCAACAACTACAAATTTGAAAACGTCGTTCGCGCGGTCCAGGGTTCTATGAAAGCCCGCCCGCTCGAGGAGCATCGCGGCCGCCACTGCTTCAAGCGTATTACCCAAGGAGATCGCGAGGTCAGTCACGAAGGGTGCTGGCGTTAAGAACACGTTTGCAACAAGTGCGCCCAGAAGAATTCCGGGCCAGATCCGGTAACCAAGTATCACCACCGCTGCAATCGCGAGACCTGTAGGCGGCCACACCGGCGAAACGTTGGTGTGAATAATCGCCAGCGAAAGTCCGACTTTGGCAAGTGCAAAATATGCGATGGCAATTGCTGCAATTTGCGCAATCAGTACCAACGAACTTCGGTAATGTAAGGAGTCGTTCGAAGGAGTTATTGTCTTTTTGACGGGAAGGAATTGCTGCCCCTGTCCGTTTGGCTCTAACTGGGGATTCATAGTTCGGACCATTGTCGTCTTAGTTAGGACACCAACACATTGAAGGTTTCCATTTGCCTACAGGTATGACGGCGACGATCGCAAAAGCTTGAGGTGGTACGAACCCATTGTACAGAGTTTCACTGCGCGATACAGCAGTGAAACAGGAGGGTACTTAAGAAAGATCTATGAAGGATTTACGGTCTAAGTGATCCGGTTTGACTATGTAGGTGCTTATCCAGACTTCTGTTTAAAACTACCTCACGTATTCCCAGTGCCAAGGTTCGTAAAAGTATGGACGAAAGCCGAACCTCTCAGCGTTTCGTACGAGCCACTGGTACGCTGGTGTCTTTACTTGAATCGCACGATTTGAGTCTCGCGTATCAACCGGATCTCCACCCACATAAAGGTCGAGGGCCCGACCGGTGAAGTGAGGACTATTGACCGCGAGCCCGGCGCTACCGGCATTAGGCTGCTTACGCCGCAACTCCTCCTGATATTCCCTGGAACGAAAGGCGGAGATTATCTTGAAGTACTGCTCTGACGCCGCCAACTCGTCCTTTCCGACGTGGTCAAGTTCTAAAGTTGGATCAGCAATCGCAGCAGTTACCATCTCTTTGTAAGCCGCGTAAGTTTTGCGTTCTACCTGACGAAGCTCGATTAAGCGCTCTGGATCGTAGAAATCTGATACCGGCGCGGTAAGCAACTGATCGGGGTTGGCCGGAGTGCGATCCTTCAAACGATTGCCCTGCCACAGCGAGACCAGTGCCATGAGCGTATCTTCATCAAGCACGCCGTTCGAACTAACACCTGTCCTTCTCTGCCACAGCGCGAGCGCAGCGGCAAAATCATTTGTGATGGGCTGGTCGTTTGTTTTCAAGGTTTGACCAATCAATGAATCGTATAGATACCAACCGTGCTGTTGTTTTCCGCCGAAAGTCCAGGTCAGATCATTTCTGAGACTAGCGTTCTGTTCGGCTGCCGCGACGAAGGCGGTGTTAGTGGCAGGCTTGGTGTCACTAATGCTGACAACAGGCTTAACAATCGACTCGGGTTTCGATTGGGTAGTCTGAACGCGACTACCGCGAGCATTTAAAGATACTGCTCCAACTACAATGGCCATCACGGCCGTAATCACGACAACATGAACTCTGGCACTCTTCATAAACATTCCTAAACTTAGCAGTTTGCGAGGATATTGTCGGGTAGAGTTGTCGGATGCACAAACTTTAAATACGGTTCGACGGAATCTTAAGACTCATCCGCAGATTACGCAGAATTTTCAGGTCGGGAAGGGGCCTGTCCCAGCTGGCCCTAGCTTCCATGATGCCTAAGATGAATATTAGTGCTTCCCTATGCTTTGTCAGCTGAGAGTTAGTGATGCTGAGCTTGCGGGGACTGGGTCCCCTTCCTGACCTGACATTATTCTGCCTAGTCGGCGTAAATCTGCGGATGCTTCTAACGTCGTTTGCGGTGGGTATTCGATTTACGCACTAAGGCTTTACCTGAGCGAACTCTGCCCCTGCTCTTCTTATTCTTCACCACAGCTGTTGCCTTCTCTTGCGAATGATGCGTTTCCTTTACGTCTTCGGTCGCTTTGTCCAAAGAGGCGGTGATCAAATCGTCACTCGGGCGGGTGCCATTCACAAAGGCAAACACATGATAGTTGGCGTTACGCTCACGAATCACTTCAATGCGCCCTTCACGCTTAATCCGCGCCAGGTCGGCCATCAGAAACGTTTGCTCCGCTGCACTCATGTAACGGTAATCAATATCAAACGCCAATCCGGTCGAATGCGGCGGCGTGTCGATCGTCACTGCATTCCTGTTCACCCTTCTCAATACATGCTGATACTGTTCGGGTCTTACCAGTGAACTCACCGGCAGCGGACGATCAAATTGGCTGTGATAGCTCGACGCAACTTCTTCCAGGATCTTCAACGCTTCCGGTCTTAGCGAACTGAGCATGTTGATCTTCAGTGCCTGTCGATCATCTGGCACTTCGAGATTGAACGACCGGCCATTGAAGTTTTTCGCGAGTGCCTGCAATGACTCGAACTCCCGCTGTAATCGCTGCCTGCTCTCTGCCGTTCCGTAGGATTGATCGATGAGCGCCTTGTCCTTCTCGTTCGACTCGAGTTCCTGCTCTCGAGCAACTATTTGCTTTTGCAGTTCCTTTTTCCTGGTATTGTCGCGTTTCTTTAGCTTGCTCGCCTGAGATCTTAGGGACGCGATTTCAGACTGAAGTTTCGAACGCTGTTCATCAAGCTGTCGATACTCGTCTTTTACCTGTCCTTCACTCGAAAGCACTATGGTGTGGTCGTCTTCATACTTTGTGAAGACCGAATCGTCAGCCTTAGCACCCACCCCAAACAAGACATAAGTATTCGTGACTGATGGCACTCCGACGAGTTCTCCTCGTTGAATCATCGCTGCAAGATCGACGTAGTCCTGACAGGTCTGGACGTTGTATTTCATGATCTCAGCAACTTGTGCAGCGAGAAACCAGTGGCGCTCACTGTAGTGCTGAAGTTCGGTAGGAATCTCGATGGCACCAGCCCCCGACGCACCGCGATCTGCTTTCACTCTTTCAACCGCTGCCTCATAAGCCTCGAAGCCGAGAGGTGTAGGAGTACTTGATGCGGTGTTCGCTATTGAGAGCTGATGTCGCTGTCTCCGATATCGAACGACACCCCAAACCACCGCAGCTGCTGTGACCACTAATAGAAGTACGTATAAAAGTCTTTTCCTCATGAGTCTCTGCAAGACACCGGATTCGTGTCACGCGACATTACCATCTCCATTGCGGAATTCTGACAATCAATCCTCATCACGCTCGACGCCGGGCAATTGTACGCTTGATTCAGATTGTTGCTCGTGACTGGCAGACAACATGCTGGGAGCGCAGGCGTCCCCGCCCGTTAATTGAGATTCAATAACGTCAATGATCACTAGCGAGAGAAGCGGGGAAAGTATTCACGCCTGTTTTGTGACAATTTACTTTACTAAATCGTAGTCAGCAGGCGAGGACGATTGCGGCCCCAGCATTCACTGCAGTAGATCACGGAGTTCCGTATGACCCGCGTAATCCGCCCAACCTGCAGCCGTCGCATTAACCTTCGTGTCCTTCACATTTCGATCAGCACCGTTGTCGAGCAGAAACTCGACCATCGGGCGATGGCTATTGAATGCAGCGTAGTGCAAACCTGTTCCTGCGTAATCAAATCCGCCAGGTACCACATTCATCTGCGCACCCTTTTCTAAGAGAAGTTTGGCCGCATTGATGTGGCCGTGCATGCATGCATAAACAAAAGCATTGTTGACGATTCCCTGCTGATCCTGTGTCCACTCATTGACGCGATCCGTGAGTGTCCGCTTGCCGTTCGCGTCGTGATTGGAATGGGCGATTGTTCCGAGGTCGCCCCAGGGCCAGTTAATCTTGCCCGCCTCAGGTTTTAGACTTCCATCGTCGTTGAAGTAGTTTTCGATCAGATCGGTACGACCTAGTCCGGCTGCGACTCGGAGATTCTGAATTGCGGCGCCACGTTCAAGCAGCAACGCAATTACGTTCTGACTATTCCAGTACAAAGCTTCCTCCAGAGGTGTCCAGCCACCAGTACCGTCAATAGCTGCACCACGGTCGAGCAACAATTCAGCGACAGCTCTATTGTTGATGCCACTGGCCGCAACAAGCGGTTCATTTAACTCGGCTCCGGCATCAACAAGGGCGGCGGCCATCTCGACGTTCTTGGGTTTGTCCTTACCGTCCAGCGCCACGCATTGCAGTAACGTCGGATGGCTCGTCGATGAGCGTGAAGTTGCGAGTGATGGGTCGAGAGCGACAAGTTGTTTGAACTTCCCCAAGTCACCGGATCGAACTGCTTCTACTGCTGGAAGAAACTTTGTGTCCATAATCACCTATTTTCCCATAGCAATTTTAGTTCTTAAGTTCAACCAGTTCGAGGCGAACTAACGTGGTGCCGATATTCTCAGCCCAGTGCGTTACGGGATCGCGATAAATAACGTCGCCGGACCGGAACTCTGCTTCCGTAACCGTACCATCCGCGCCATGAGTTCGAACCTTGCCTCCTTCGATCACATAGATAACGTACGCGGGATGCGAGTGTATAGCTTCCTTTGCGCCAGGTTTTAGAGTCGCCTCGAGAACACGTACGCGAGAGTTTTCAAGTTTCGATAAAATCGTTTTAGGGTTCGCGGTGAGCACGTCCTGCGGATTCGTAATGGATGCATCACCTCGAACAAAACAGATCACCAACAAGAAGACTGACAAGATGTAGATTCGTTTCATAAGACCTCCAGGTCTGAAATTGAAATAATGTTAGCCTGCGAAAGCACGCGTTAGGATAAAGCCTGGATGTGCGCAGCGAAACCCTCGGTAGACAAATCACAAAATAGATACTAAGGAGAAAGGTCTGCGTAGATAATCGCTCCCCTGATTCGCTTTTCTTTCTGCACCGAGCGTAAAATCGCCGCCCAGAGGAGCGCAACAACATGGCCGATCCAAAAGAAAGTGAACTCGCAGACACGCAGCAGTTGCCAGCCTTTGACTCAACTTCGCGTCACGATAACGAACGATTCAGAGCTGAGCAGAAGCGTATTGAAGACATGATTGCGGCTGGCGTCCCGCTCAGCGAAATCCTTTCCAACCTTGTCTTGATGATTGAAGCGCAGTCGCCAGAAATGCTTTGCTCCATCTTGCTGCTGAGCAACGACGGTAACCATGTGCGACACGCCGTGGCGCCAAGTCTGCCGGCGAATTATGTAAAAGTGATTGACGGTAGTCCGATTGGTCCAAAGAATGGGTCATGCGGTACTGCTATGTTCCGCGGTAAGCCTGTGATTGTTACCGACATCGCCACGGACCCACTCTGGGATGAGTATCGCAATTTCGCGTGGGCTATTGGCGTCGCAGCTTGCTGGTCTACACCGATAATGTCGAGCAAGGGGAAAGTGCTTGGGTCATTTGCGATGTACTATCGCGAGCCGCGTGCGCCGAAGGGTGAAGAACAGCTACTCACAAACGTGGCTACGAAGCTTGCTTCGCAGGCTATTGAGCAATCGTCCAAACGTCAGCAGGAAGTAATAGAAAAGGCTTTACATCCTGAAAGGAAGTAAAGCCCCAATTGAAAAGTGTTCGCAGTAACTTGCCTGACTAGGATATTTGCTTTTTCGTGTAGCGCGCGAGGATCAGGCGCACGTAATTACGTGTCTCGCTGTAAGGTGGAATCGTGTTACCGAATTTCATCACCGCACCCTCACCAGCGTTGTACCCGGCCAACGCCAAATCAATTCTGCCGTTGAACATCTTCAGAAGGTCTTTCAGGTAACGCGTGCCACCCATTATGCTCTGCGCGACGTCGTAAGGATTCGTCACTCCGTATCGCGCGGCCGTGTCAGGCATGAGTTGCATTAAACCCATCGCGCCTTTGTAACTCGTCGCGTTTGTACTGAATTTCGACTCTTGCGACATAGTGCAGTAAATCAGGAACGGATCGACGCCGTACTGTTTTCCGTAGGTACGAATAAGACCGTCGATCCTGCTGTTGCCCGTCGACCAGTTCTCACTTGATAAGCTCGACCCTAAGATGTCGCCTGGGGTCATCAACGGTGCGGGTTGATTAGCAGTCGCAATCTCGCTCGCAACTTGTTCAACCTTTGCGCGTGCATCAGCCAGCGCTTTCTCGCCATTTTCGAACTCTATTCGTGAAATGAGACCATCGTCGTAGAGCTGTTTTGACTGTTGCTGTTTCTGCTCGAGCTTTTCGACCTCGCTCTGGTACAGGGTCGACAGCGAGTTAAGGCTGGCTTTGTAATCGGCTTTGGGATTGTTTGCAGGAGTCTCCTGGGCCTGAACGGGACTGGCAAACATTGTCCCAATCACAACAAAGCCGAGCAAAAGCACGGCTCTTAGAAAACCACCAAAAATACTTTTCACGACCAAACAGCAGTCCTCCATCACTAATGTAGACACCTAAAATGCGCGGCTGGTTACGATGTCGCCCTTAACTTACGGGTTGCCGCAGGAAAAAGTTCAGCGCCTTTACAACGATTCATGCACCCTGCAGGCAATAACATGTGCTGGGAGCGGGTGGGCAATATAACGTTTGATTGAGGTTGCACTCAAATGCCGGCCTTGACCAGCCGTTATCGAGGGGTGGTGCTGACTGCTGACGGGGCAGTTTGAATCTTGTGCGAGGGCTTTCTAAAAGCGCCAAATTCAGACTATTCGGGCCGAAATCGAGCGTCTCTCTGAAGAGCTGCCGGCGGCAAAAGCTAGAACTGGAACGGCAAAAATGTTATAAGAGTCCAAACAAAATCCCTCGATTGTCAGCCCAAAACGCCTCGACGTTTTGACCCGGTTGGAAATTTCCCGACACACCCAGGGGGTTCGATGCGCAAACCAATTCTGCTTCTCTTGATACTGATTCAGTCGCTCTCTCTTTCGGTGCGAATTTCTGCACAAACTCCGATCGCTAAGGATCAGCAGCAGTCAAAGCTAAAGGATCCCGAGAACCCGCCTGGCTCCGCCCCCTTAGTACTATCCAACTCGGCGGAACCTAAGGCCGAGGCAAAAAGACTATATGAAGAAGGAATGAAACTCACTGACTCGGGCCAATTCCCACAAGCTGTCGAAACTTTTCAGCAGGCTATAAAACTCGATGACAAGTATGCAGATGCTTACGCCGCACTCGGGCGAACTTATTTCAAGATGCGGCAGTGGCAACTCGCAATCGATAATCTTCGACGGGCGAGTGAACTGAATTCAAAACAACGCGACGCACAAGATACGCTTCACAAAAACCTCATTCTCCAAAAACAAGAAAACTCAAAGAAGCCTGCGACCGATGTCGCGGTCAATTCACCGCTGACATCACACCCATCAGCGGTATCGAGCGAAGCTCCAAAGACTTTGAGGTCAGGACCAGAAACACCACGACAGCCTGCACCAACTCGAAACGCTAACTCAACGGCAAAGATCCCATCGGTTACTTCAAACAAAACCCCAGACACGAATGCAGCCAATGTGGTTGCTAATCCTCCTGCTTCTCCATTCACAACGACAGTTCCTGCTTCCAATGTCGATCCAAAAGTGAAGCAAACTGGATCTGTACCGCCGCCCAACCTGAGTCATCCACAACCCAGTCTCGCTCGGGTGCCGCAGGCATTTCCACCTGCCATGCTCCTCGTACTCAATGGACAAGCATTCTCGTCGAACGAACAGCGAATTCTACAGCCGTACTTCCCATCACTCGCTGAACAATTCGTCGCACTGTCGATCAGTATTCCACCGGTACCTGCGCTAAAGTCCAATAGCGTGCCGCCGGTTTCGATTACACCGTCTGCCGATCAAGTTTCCCTCACGAAGATCTATCGCGTCGGTCCGGGCGATGTTTTGGATGTTCGTTTGAATGATTCGTCATCGCCCGCATCAACGCTGTTCACTGTCACGCCGTCCGGATTACTTGAGCATCCCTCACTCGACGCACCGTTGGCTGTGACGGGACTTACTGCGGATGAGATTGGCGCGAAAATCGGAGACGACTTGAAAAGGCGTGCGTTGGTCGAAGACCCAAAAGTGTTGGTTGGGGTTCGCGATTATGCAAGCCACACTATCTTGGTAAGTGGCCTTGTCAAAGATCCGGGCACGAAATTCTTGCGACGTGAGGCTATCCCGCTTTACGTGGTTGTGGCCGACGCCCAACCCCTGCCCGAAGCGGCGAAAGTTACTGTGGTGCGGAATGAGTTGAATCAGATGTTTGAAATCGATCTGACCCAGGCGGCAGACATGAATTTGCTGGTGCGGCCAGGCGACGTCATCACTCTTCATCCAAACGTAACCCAGTTCTTTTACATTGGGGGTGAAGTAAAGATTCCAGGCGAGAAAACATTTCGTCGCGGCATAACGCTGACCCAGGCGATCCTGACAGCGGGAGGAGCCACGCCCAAAGGCAAAGTCGCAGAGATTGCGCGTGATGATGGTCGAGGTTTTCTGGCCGGCGAGCGGTTCGGCTTGAAAGAAATCGGATCAGGTAAGACGAGTGATCCAATACTCAAACCTGGGGATCGAATTACGATTTTTCGTTAAAGCTGGGTTGTGCTAAATGAAATTACAACAGCACGAAACCGCGAGCACACCGACTCAGACGTTATGGGAGATTGCCGAAACCGATAACACTGATCATTTTGAGGCTCTTCTGGCTAGCGGCGTCGATATCAATTTAGGCAACGTTCACGGCACGACCGCACTGATGCGTGCGGCTACAAATGGCCGGATTCGTATGGTGCATTCGCTGCTTAGTCATGGAGCCGATCCCAACAAATCGAGAAACGATGGATTTACCCCATTGCATCTCGCTGCGTTTTTTGGTCATGCAGAGGTAGTGAGGATTCTTGTTGAAGCCGGAGCGCGTGTAGATGCCGCAACGCGTTTTGGTACATCCGCACAAATGTGGGCAGCTGCTCGCACCTGCCATGCTGTAGTTCAAGTTCTTACGAATAATCCTTCGGTTCACGAACTTGAGAAGCATCCAATACTCACCACGAGTGTTCAGCAAATAAGTCAAGTAGAGCCTGCTCCGGTGGTCGTCAAAGACAACGGAGTCGATAAGACTGGCACCGACAAAGGCGAACCTGGATCCGCCTCTACAGCAATTCAAACTTTACATGAACCTTCAGTGCATCGTCCGGAACTTCGAGATCTTGTCCTGGCTGAATTAACGAGGCAGGTTCAACCCTCAAATCGGAATGTGATGCTCTACGCATCGGTGGGTGTGGTTCTGATCGCTGCTGTGTTTGCGGGCACGATGTTTAGGCATCGACAACAACCAAGTGAAGGAACTCTGCCAATCAGTACTGTGGCAACAGCAAACGATGCCAAAGCCCAAGTCTTCTCTGAAACGCTCGGAGCCGATACAGAAAAACCTTCAGAAGCGCAACCTGTAGAGCCAGTGACGATCATTGGCACTGACAATCATTCCAACGTCGAGAATTCGGTCAGCTCACCCAAAAGCGAACGCATTAATACTTCCAGTCGCATTTCTACCCCGGCTGTGAAACAAACCAGGCCCAAGCGGGAAGGCTTAGCGTTTGCCAATCAGGACTCGGTAGATCTACAAGCGCGTGACCTTCCTGCGGCGCCGACCCCAGTGGCAAAACCGAAAGCAGTTGCTGCTGTTAATCCCGAACCGAGTAAGCCTGCGCCACAGACTACCCAGTTGATCACACCCTCAAACAGCTCCACGCTCAAAGGCAAAGTCATTCAATGGCCTTAGCCTCAGTCGCGTTGAAACCTCAATAATCGCAAATCTAAAATCTTAGATCTGAAAGGTTTCTACTCAGCAGCTTTGTATTTTTCTTGAATTGACGGAGTGTCGGGGGCGTCAATGCCGTCCGCTTGTTGTTGACCAGAAGCAGCAGTAGAAAACCATTGTGATCTCGGAACAAAGACTTTCTCTCTTGGCTGCGTCTCAAAGTGGGGAGACATGATCTGTATTCCGTTTTCGTTGAACGCGTCCTGAATGTGCATATGTAACTCAGACAGAATTGGAACACGCTCGTGGGGCTCTGTCAGAGACACCACTAACTCATACTCAACATAAAAATCTGATAGTGATTTTTGCCACACTCTAGGGGGTGGGTTCTTGCGAACACCTGTTGTTTGCTCCGCAGCGTGTAACAACATTTCGTGCACCAGTCGCCATGGAGCGTCGTACCCAATTGTGACAGTAGTTCCGACTCCTCCTCCGTCGCCACCGGCATGACGCGAATAGTTTATTGTCTTTGTTCCGACCATGACGGCGTTGGGAATTGTGACTTCTTCTCGCTTACGTGTGAGGATCTTGGTGGATAACATTCCAATCTCAGTAACGATGCCTACATCCTCGCCAACCCGTACATATTCTCCGATTTGCAGAGCACGGGAATAGACAACCACCAGTCCGCTCATTACCTGATTTATCAGGCCCGCTGAGCCTAGCGAAACCATCAGTCCCACAAAGACACTGACTCCCTTGAAAGCGTCAGTGCTTGATCCAGGAATGTACGGATATGCAACCGTTATCGCAAAGATCCAGATGAGTACGATCACCAAACGGCGAGTGGCCCGCGCAGTATCGGCGTGCATCCATGAAACCTTTACGTCTCCGTTCTCGATCTCGCTAAAGATGACGCTGGTGATGCGGGCAATAAGACGAGTCAAGAGAAAGATCACTGCTACGGTAAATATCCCGGGCATCGCCTTCAACATGCCGATGCCAAGTTTAGCGAATAGGTTCGTTAGGAATCGTCCAAGTTGCTGACCCCACGGTTGGCTGTACGGAAAGCGGAGTAGAACAAACGCAAGCCATAAATAGATCAGGACCGCTGACCCGGCCCACATTGTGAGTTTGGTTACACCGTTTTCGATTCCCCGTGCAATCGCTCTTAGATCCAGTCCACCAAATTTCAGCCCTAATAAACCTGAATCAACCTTCTGATTCATATGTCGGATTATCAAAGAGCCGAGGCGGTTGATCAGCCACAAGCCAAGAATAAGAAACAATGTCGCAACTAAAGATAGTCCGATACCTTTGAGACGCACCGGCCAAAGGGCCTGTGTCGATCGAGCTTCAAGAGCACTTCGCAAATTAGCTGCTGCCTGATCAGATGCGGCTTGTAGGGTTTGTCCGGACTCCGAATCAACATCTGTAGATAAGATCGCAAATGCTAATTGACCGTTTACTGAAATGAGTGTTCCTGAGTACCGTCCGCTAGTGGCTGGATGCGACGTGACGTTCCACGAAGCAACTTGCGGTAACGCGGCGAGACGTTCGGTCGCCTTGCTCGCTCGCTCTGCAGGACTCAAGTGTTCGTAGTTGGAACGAAGGACCGTAATCTCTCGATTCCAAAAAATGAGCGGCGCTGGTTCACCTGTTGGTTCCGGAGCAGTCGATTCGCTTTGAGAGGTTTGAGCTGACGGGGATTGAGCACAGACAAGAGCCGATGAGAGTAAGAGAAATGTGACAATTGAAAGGACGCTAAGGAATCTCATCGGCTCGGGGGTTAACAGAGTTTCAGATGGTGCTATTCATTTAGTTTTCCACTCTTGCCTCCGGGAGACATGAAAGGAGCTATAAATTGACGGACATCAGCACTGAACCTGAACAGCTCAGAACCTGATTGACAGCCCAAAAACTGGGCCATGTAGAGCTACGTCAAAAAGAAAGTTATCCTTGTTATAGTCGACGCTGAGATCGCGATAACCGCCAATCAAAGCGAAGCGCTTACCCATCAACAAGCCCACACCGCCAAACAGCTGATAAGTAAACTTCGAACCGCCCCCACCCAGATCCGCTTTCCCTATGACGAACAAGCGCTTCGATAGCCTTGCTCTGCCACGAATACCTCCTACGGCGTCCACCCAGCCGCGACTACGTGAAGCGGTAATCGCGGGTAGTGCTCCCGCAGTGAAAGTCAGATCCGTATTCAGATGCCAGTAGCGAAAGCCACCAACCACATCAACGGAAGTACCTTTATCCGTATTCTCGGCGATGCGGTAGCCAACTTCAGGGTCAAGGATAAACGTCTTGAATGAGGCTTCCGCGCTTGTGAAGAGCGGACCTGGAGTTGGGTGGTCGGTTCCGAGATTTGAGTACTGCAAATCAGTGATAATGATGAATCTGTTTTTGCGAGCCTCGAGTGTTCCCATGAATCCAAAGCTAAGATGAACGTTTGAGTCAGTGATCCCTGAGTTTACATTGACGCTCAGGTTTCCGATCCCGGCGTTGCCGGAAATACCCGCGATCCATAAGTAAGGAGTGAAGCGAAACTGCCATCCATCGGAGCTGACAGTTTGCGGCGCTGGATCCGCGGCGGTTGATTCATCGGTCGACGAAGCGTTTTCAAATGGGTTATGAACATTGGCAAAGAGGCGGTCAGTATTCACACGATTGTGGCTGTTGGAACTTTCAATCGCAACCTGTGTTTCGTCTGATTCCAGGAGTGTGCTCGAGTTCTTATCGAGCACGTCACCGGATTTTGGAGTGTCGCTCAGTTTTTCTAACTTTAATGCCGGAGCCAACGTAACTGCGGTGTCGCTGGTTGCGGCACTTTGCTGAGCTTCTCCAATCGTTGTGAAACTGAAGGCCAGCGTTAGAATTCCGATATATCGGGGTAGGTTCATAAAACAGTCTTCTTTCTGATCAATTCGATCGTTGAGTGCTGAACGGCTTACTACCATCAATATGGCACCGTTCCTGATAAGAGCATCCCCGATTCTAGGTAGGGGTGATGATGTGCGTAACTGTCAGTATTAACAGGCGTCTGAAGATCGTCAGAGCTAACTTTCAGGTTTTTCCGGACTCGTTTGTCTTATTCTCAGCGAAACTTGAGATGGGCCGACGCCCATACCGCTAGCATCTCTACTTGTGGCGACTGCTGACAAGATGAGGAACTTTGGACGTGCGAATCGTCACTCAGAGGAGACATGTTTCTAGGGTCAGAATTTCATCCGGGCACTGCTTCTTTCGGGGGAACGGACGAATTCTTGAGCTGGGTACGACAGAGTGTCCGCTCCTCCGAACGAAGCTGGAGTTGGCAAGGTTTGCGGCAATGAAATGTTGCCCCCCTGGCAACGCAGTGCTGTAAGGGTTTGATACTAGTCAGTTCGGCACCAATCCCTGGTTCACGGCCTAACAATGCCGGCCACGTCTAACAGACCGTACGAGTTGAACCAAGCAAATCATCCGACTATGGAACCAACGGGATTCCCTTCGCAAGGTCATAGCGAATTGCCGCACGAATCTTGTTCTCGATTTGGAGATAGCGCGCGACTTTCTTAGCCGGCATTACGTTTCCGAGTTTGGCAGCGTATGACTTCCGCAGCGTGATTTCGTCCTGGTCAATAGCAAGAGCCTCACGGGTCAACTGTATTGCCTGCTCATCTGTCAGTGTCTTTTTGTTGTAAGCATCTGCGTACGCAAGAATCGTTTTGCCCAGACGATCGTTAAGACCTTGAAGCTCCTTTTGATAGTCGTCGTACATTGGCCAGAAGGCTTTGGCCTCGGGTTCTGTCAGATCCATATTTGCAGCGACGACAAGTTTTTTATCGGCCTTCACTTTGTCCAACAGGATCTGCATGTTGGTATCTGTCGCCTGGTCTTGGGCGAATATGGGCGCTGCTGTCAGTGCAACCAGACAAAACATCATGATCTTAAGGATTTTCATTTTTGCTCTCCTGATTTGAATTGACGGGTCGTCGAATTTATACGTGGAGATCAAGCGGCTGGAACTGTCAAAAGTTACAGCCGCCTCTGTGAGTTCAGACGAGCCATGCGGCGCTATTTAGTTACTTCGATAGTTACTTTATTGAGCGTGCCTTTGAACTTCGGTGAACCACCGTAGTCTGTTACTGGCGTTCCTTCATCTGTGCCAACATCAGCAAGGTCATCTACCGAGAATATTCCGGGTTGCGTTTTCCCGATCCGGCCTTCTCCAACCTTGTTTCCATCAACACTCATCGTCCCCGTTCCTCCCGCTCCTAAACCACCATCGGATTTAAAGTTATAAACGACGGTGTGTTTGCCTGGAGATAGGCCGCTCGACGCAGCCACTTCAAATTTTTCCAGGCCGAGATAGTTGTACGTGAACGTTGGCCTCCCTTTATTGATGAAGAAGGTGAAGCCGCCAAATCTACCCCCCTGACAAACGATGACACCGTTTCCGTCTGCGCCGACTTCGACGTCAGCGGTCATCGTGTAAGACTTGCCGGGGATGGCAATGAAGATATCGACTCCCATTCCTTTCATTCCTAGACCGAGCGTCACACTGTTTCTGCCTTCCATTACCGTTGGTCTTCCGACGAGTTCTGCGTTGAGCCTTTCCAGTAAGCGGTCGTCGATCGGTAGTACGTGGTATTTCTCTGCCTCTGACATGAAAAGCGCCTGGAGTTCTTTCAGTTTGTCCGGGTTTTGGGCCGCGACATTTGTCGACAAACTGAAATCGTTCGCTGAGTTGTAGAGATCCCATGGATCATCCTGAAGGCTTTGTGACGGTTTTGGCTGCCAGGCTGGCCTATGGATTGTTCGTGCATACCAACCGTCGCTATAGACCGCGCGGTTACCAAACATCTCGAAGTACTGCACCGTGTGTGTTTCCTTGGCATTGGGATCCGCAAACGTGTAAACAAGACTCTTGCCTTCGATCGGATCCTGCTGAATGCCATTGACGGTCTTCGGCGCCGGAACACTGGATGCCTCGAATACGGTCGGAGCAATATCAATAACGTGCCCAAACTGCGAACGCTGCTCACCCTTGGCTTTAATTACCTTCGGCCAGGAGATGACCATGCCGTTGCGTGTACCACCGAAGTCTGAGGCAACCTGCTTGGTGTAAGAGAATGGAGTATCCATCGCCACGGCCCAGCCGGCAGCATAATGCGGATATGTGCTTGGGCCGCCCCATTCGTCGTAGTGCTTCAGCATCTCTGGGACACCTTCGGCGGCACCATTGAAAAAGGACATTTCATTGAAACACCCGTTCATTTGTCCTTCGGCGCTCGCACCGTTGTCGCCGACGATGTAGATGAACAACGTATTGTCTAGCTGCCCTACGTCTTGGACGGCCTGATACAGCCTGCCAATTTCATTGTCAGTATGCTCTGCAAAACCCGCATAGGTTTCCATCTGACGAGCAAACAACTTCTTCTCATCAGCCGAGAGTGCGTCCCAGTCCTTGATGTCTTTGGGTTTTGGAGCGAGTTTAGTGTCCGCTGGAACAATGCCAAGTTTCTTTTGACGTTCGAGCGTTTCCTCTCTGATCTTGTCCCACCCTTGATCGAACTTGCCTTTGTATTTGTCGCGCCAAACAGCCGGCACGTGATGCGGGGCGTGAGTGCCTCCGGGCGCGTAGTACATAAAGAAAGGCTTATCCGGACTCAATGCTTTTTGAAACTTCATCCACGAAATAGCATGGTTAGTCATGTCAGTGGTGAAGTGATAATTCGGGTCTTCAGGCAGTTCGACCTGCGCGGTTCCGTCGTAGACTAACGGCGCGTACTGGTTCGTCTCTCCACCAATAAATCCGTAGAAGTTTTCAAAACCCGAATGTGTGGGCCAGCGATCGTATGGTCCGGCGGAAGAGATTTCCCAGGGCGGTGTCTCGTGGTACTTGCCGAATGCTGCCGTGCTGAAACCGTTCTGTCTCAGGACTTCAGCCATCGGTGTTATCGACTGGGGTCTTATCCCGTTGTTGCCGGGAAATGCAGTCGCGGTTTCCATGATCGATCCAGCGTTATTGCTGTGATGGTTGTAACCCGTCAGCAATGCGACGCGCGTCGGTGAACATAACGATGTTGTATGAAAGCGGTTGTATTTGAGTCCGGTCGCAGCGATCTTTTCTAAATTAGGCATGTTGATCGGTCCGCCAAAGGTACTAGACGCACCGAAACCAATGTCGTCGATCAAAACAACCACTACATTCGGAGCTCCCTGAGGTGCTTTTACCTCCCAGCGAGGCGGTGCTTTTGCATTGCGAGCATCGAGCTCTTTGTAAATCTGTCGAGCCGGTTCCTTGATCGGTAGAGACGTACGGTCTAATGCGTCGGATGCAGTATTCGATGACGTTGTTCCTTCGTTACCCTGTTGTGTACAGGCGAAGGCAAACACTGTCATGGCGATAAGGACCAACACTGCGACCTGAGTAGCATTTCTGGACGACATTTAGTCTCCTTAGTTAGTAGTCAATTGTGCTGCTGAAAAATATTGCGGCTTTAGAACTGGTTGGCGTGCATTTTGGCTTAGATAGTAAGATCCTAGTACCTGTCAAAAGTAACAGGATGAGAATGTGTTAGAGGCTTTTGGGTTTTACAGCTGATGCTGCGATCTCTCCCTTGAAATATCCGTTAGAAAAGTTTCAGATCAGGAAGGAGATCTGTCCTCGCACAGCTACACCTTACACGCTGCCCTCAGTAACAGGGTTCTCTTCCCTTACCTGACAAATATCGAAATAGTCGGCTCACCGCACCCTGAAAATGCTCGTCTTGATCGCAAAACTCTGCGTGCGGTACGGGCCCACACCAACCTCAAATTTGATCCACACACCACGCCTTTTAGTTATGCGACCTAACAGGAAGCCGGTTTTAAGCCCGGTGTGCGCATCGGCGTTCCAATTTGTTTGCGTCTCCGCATCCATTTGTATCCAGTAGGGCTTGTTCTTTAATCGCCACACCAGCAAAGGCGTGATGGTCATGTAATGCAGATCTGGTCGGTCGCCAGCGCCTGCAACCGAAAAATAATCTTGCACCTTGATCAAGAAGAATCCGCGTTTTGGAATAAACCGGACAGGAGCGATTACGGGAGCGATTGTTAACTTCCCTGTTCCGAGTCTCGGGCTCGTAGCGGTTGGTAAGAAGACGCCGGAACCTGCCGCCCAAACAAATTTTCCCCTGCGGTAGGGCAGCACGAACGCTTGCGCATAGATGTCCCCTAAGCCTGCACTCGTTCCATCTCGACGATGCGCTACGACGAATGGAATATCTAAGCGAGTAAGAACTCCACTTTTCCCAAGCGGTCGTGGACGTTCCTTAAAAACAGCGCGATCCACCCGAAACAGAAAAGCGTTGTTCCAAGCTTGGCCGGGAAGGTTGTAATACTCTTCTCGTAAACTCCAGATCACGGGCCTTGTAGGATCGGAATCATCACCCGCAGTAGGCGGTGGCGCAATTGTGGGTGAACCTGCCTGAGCAACTGCCACCAGGCACCAGAAAAGAATCACCATCACTGCTCTTAGGGAAGTTTTGTCGAAGGGGGTCGTCATTCAGTCGGATTCAAAAGGACCGGAGCAAAACATGCGCGGATCATCTCACTTGGGGAAAAGTGCGGTAACTACAATTCGCAGTCCACACCCGTGAGGTCCGCCAACCGGCGCGGTGGCCCAACATCTCAATCCACCACCAAAGCTCACCGGCTGTTTGCCGAATCTGACGAGCTTGGAAATGGAGAGATGGATTGGTACGGCCCAACTGTTACTCGCCCAGTCGTATGTGGATTCGGTGTTTATGCTGTAGGTCCACGCATCCCTGGTGTTGTAGGACAAGAATGGTTGAAGAAAGGTTGAGTTCACTTCCGAACGACTCGACTTCCCTGCTACTGACCAGATGTGATTAGCGAGTACTCCGTAGGTCCATCCATTCATCTGTTTCAGGGCCAGCGCAGTGGGACCAAGCCCTAACTTCTTCGTACCAAGTGCATCATTCGTCGCAGTTGGAATCAACACAACCGGGCCGACTGCCCAAATCAGTGGCTCTGTCTTACTAGGCGAGAAGAAGAAACTCTGGACAGTATCTCCGAGGCCAGTCTGACTCGAGCCTGGGCCAGTTAGATTACCCTGATGAATAATCGGAACAATCGTGCGAGAAATGAGATTCCATTGATCACTGAGTTTGATCGGAATTACTGGCTGAACATTAAGCGTGTAGCGCCATCCCGAGCCTGTACCCATTTTAAAGTCGAAATTGCTTTGCATTGGAAAACTGATCAACGAGGCAACGGGATTAGATAGTTTCTTCGCCAACTCCGCTTGGTCGCCACCATTAGCCGCTCCTTGAACAGAGGCGGGGCCGGATTCGACCGCTTCACTCTTCTGAACACTTTCACCTCGAAAACCGAAGGTCGAAGTCGAAGGTCCCTGTCCCATGGCCGGGTATGTACACTTCTTTAGTGCTTTAGAAGTTTGCTTGTGAAAAAGGTCGACGTTGGCTCTGTTGGCCTGCCTGTTTGTTTGCGCTGGCAAAGCGCGGGACACTATATGCTTGGCATCGAAGAAACAAAGATCTTTTTCAGGTGGGACAAAAAGGAAATCTTGTTGCGCGATAGCAGTCATTCCGATCAGGGCTGTTAAGATCATTACGCTTTGCACCGTCACAATCAGCCTGAGGCATTTTGTTTTCATGGGTTAATCCTTGTATTTCGATAAGAAAAAGCGCCAATTTAAATATTTTGGGTCATTCGCCCAGACTTCTTCGAATCTAAGTCTACGGTGGTCAAAGAAGCCACGTAACTGTTAACTCTGACAGGAGAGCCGACTTAACCTGTATTAATTGACAGTGGTTGTTGACTAGACGATATCTAAACTTTGAGGAGAAGCTTCCGAGATTGCCTGGAGTCCAGCATTCTCATAAAGGAGACTACGATGAGCCAGGATAAACATTCAGGGTCTGATGCCGATACCCTTGAGCTTTCGAGTAAAGATCTAAAAACGGGCCCGCCCTCCTCAAACGTTAATGTTGAAATTGCAGGCGCGACTCACTGCGGACACGTTCGCCGTAACAATGAAGATCATTTCCTCGCGGCCCGCTTTCAACGGTCCCTGGATATCCTGTGCACTAATCTTGAAGACAACTCTACCGAAGAGAGTTTTGAGGAAATCGGTTATGGCCTGTTAGTCGCGGATGGAATGGGTGGCATGGCCGCCGGAGAAGTTGCCAGCCGAATGGCGCTTTGCAAACTAGTTGAGCTCGTAGTGAACGCTCCTGATTGGATTATGAAGTTCAATCGGCAACAGGACGAAAACAATATGATGGAACGAATAACCGAACGGTTCCGTCAGGTCAACGAAGCATTGAGAGATGAAGCTGCACACGACAGATCGCTGTCAGGCATGGGCACGACGTTGACGGTTGGCGTTAGTCTAGGTTCCATACTTTTGATTGGTCATATTGGCGATTCACGAGCTTACGTGCTTCGAGGTAATGAACTACGTCAGCTGACTTATGACCATAACCTGGCCCAGGCATTAGCCGATGCCGGGAACGCGGATCCTGATGACCCAGCCAGACATGTCCTTCATAACGTTCTCACCGCGGCGCTTGGTACATCTTCTAAGCGGGCTGATCCGCAGGTGCTACGTTTCCAGCTGTCTCCCGGTGATCAGGTCATGCTCTGCACTGATGGTTTAACTGAAATGGTATCCAGTGAAACAATCGCCGTCGTTTTAAGCGAGGCACCTTCATCGAAAGCGGCCTGTGATTCGTTAATTGACCTCGCCCTGGCCGCCGGCGGCCTGGACAATGTCACAGTCCTTTTGGCTCGCTACCAGTTTCCCGAAGCTAAGTAGTCCACAGTTGAGTTGAGTTGAGTGAGTCGAACCTCTTACCAAAGAACCACTCCTAACAAGAACCGCAAGAGTCCAGCGCCTATGATGACCCAGAAAGGATTGGGCCGAAAACGAACCAGCACAACTCCCGAAGCCAGGGCCAATATGAGTCCAATCCACGTGTGAATTCCCGTCCTTCCAAATGTGATCGCTGCAGCGATGAGCAAACCTGATACGGCTGGTGTCACACCTCGCAAAAATGATTGAACTATCTGGTTGTCTCGAAAGCGCCGCAGACTGGTACCTGCGGCTATCGTCATAAGAAACGAAGGCAAAAAGATGCTGACTGTTGCAACTAACGCCCCGAGTGTCCCCGCCACGCGGTAACCTATGAAAGTAGCTGTGACTAACACAGGTCCAGGAGTGATCTGTCCAAGAGCTGTCGCGTCTGTAAACTCCTGGTGAGTGAGCCAGTGATGATTGTTTACCGCTTCTGCCTCTATCAATGGGATCATCACAAAGCCGCCGCCGAAGGTGATAGATCCAATCCTCATAAAAACGGCGCAGATAGTAAGAAGCAATCCAAACTTCACCAACAACGGAACCGCAATTCCTAAAGGAGCGATTGAAAGCATCCGATCTTTTAGAGTTGACGACACTGCGTCTGGTTCATCAGTTTCACCCGTCGGATCTTGATCGACTTCTTGCGACGTTCGATCCGAGACGAGTGAGCGAAGCAGGTATTCGCGCAGTGTTTCCTTGCTTCCATCAGCACCGCGCTTCCGTCTCCTGGAACTTAGGCGTGAGACGATTCGTCGTCGTCGCCTTGATGATGCCGTGCGCATGCGGTGCCACACCTGTAAAGGTTTTTCGGCAAACGAATCAACAAAGACACCAAACAACCCCGCAGCCAGAACCACCTCGATTACAGTTGCGCCAACCAAAACAACTGTCACACATGCCAACACACCGACCACCCACTGCCAGCGATGTTGCAACGTGCTCTTACTCATTCGCCACGCGGTTACAATGATGAGTGCGACCACCGCTGCATTGAGTCCGTGGAAGAGTCGTTCAGTGTCTGGCAGGTAACGGAGATGGCGATAGAGGATCGCTAGCACGATCATCAGCAGCGTGGAGGGCAAAATAAATCCGGCCAAAGCGACACCGGCGCCCCGCCAACCGCGAAGTTTCAAGCCAACGTAAGTTGCGACATTCCCGGCCGATGTTCCCGGTAGACTCTGGGCCAGCGCGAACCCTTCAGCGAATTCAAAGTCGCTAAGCCAGTAACGCTTCTGAACGATCACGGTCCGGATCTGCGCGATAACTGCTAGACCTCCGCCAAATCCAACCAAGCCTATTTTTAGAAAAGATAAGAAGAGTCCGCCCAGGGTAGCGGTGCGTGAGATCCGTTTTATTTCCTTGCGGCCATAACGAGCGCGCACACGCATCTTGCGTGCGCGTTGTTTGATTCTATTTACCCGTTGTTCCGACTGCGATGACACTTTCGATTGAGTCTATCACACGGATTCAGGAGTAATCGTGTGATCAGGATCTCCTGCTTCAACTGCAGCTTGAGCATGAGCACGTACGATGTCGCTCATAGTTAGCAGACCGATTAGTCTGTTTCCATCCTTGGGATCGATTACCGCAAGTTGCCGCACATCTGATTTGTCCATACGAACCATTGCGCGCACAAGTGGGTACTCAGGAAGGACGTGGGGTCTGTTGTCTACGTGCAATCCTACTTGCTCTGAACCGGAGTTCCCGGCGACAAGACGACGTAAGCGTACTTCAGTGATCATTCCTATCACCTTGTCGCCATCCACAACGGGGTATGTTGAATGCGGCAGGTTGCCGATCTGTTTGATAGCTTCGGAGACAGTGACGCTCGCCGGAATCGTAGAAGGATTAGTGCTCATCGCATCAGCTACTTTCAGCTCCTCAAGAGCGTGGGCCACACGACCACCCCGGCGAGGAAGGTGAATCCCATCTTGTTCTAACAAGGCTTCGTATATGGGAGTGGGTTGGACGCGGCGCGCTAGAGCGTACGCCGTCATGTT
>Ga0105248_10001527_pt1 | contig 25763 bp, 21 predicted proteins | sample KBSS34metaG_FD_81524 | JGI IMG/M metagenome (GOLD analysis project Ga0105248, IMG submission 81524) | Switchgrass rhizosphere microbial communities from Kellogg Biological Station, Michigan, USA - KBS S3-4 metaG | ecosystem: Host-associated > Plants > Roots > Rhizosphere > Soil | place... | reverse complement strand
GGTACGGCGTTGACAGTGTTTTTCATTCATTTTGGGGAGTTACTGCGTCCTGCGAGGGATATTCACGCCGGGCGCGTTCTTCTGCGACCTACTTCTGGTCGGTCTCCGTCTTCGTGGGCCGCGCGATATCGCCGTACAGCCGTTTGCCGTCTGGCATCAGCGCGTAAAACAGTGAGGCGCCTTTTATACTGCCATCCTTTAAGGGGTGCGCGACGACGACCGCATGGTCGCCAGCCTTGTAGGTCTCCCGGGACCAACCTTGTCGAGCCATAATGTTAGTCGCTTGGCCTTCGATGTCCCAGGTACCTTGCTTTGCAGGATCGGGGTTCGGGTCCATCTTGAGGATGATGTGGGAGTGAGGATTCTCCCATCGGTACTCCACGACCGTACCTTCATAGGTGACGTTCTTCACCAGATCGAATTGTGCGAACGAATGATGTGCCACAAGCGGCAGGGCGCAGATAAGAGCGGCGCCGGCCAGCATCCTGTACTTCATAGACTCCTCCTCTGTTTCATGGCTTTTCTGCCTATGGAATTTGCGTTCCCGGGGGGCTTAAGAGAAACTTGGCGCGCGCCTCATCGGCTGGATCGCAATCCACATTAGACATTTCGAACCCTTTCGGGAGCCGGAAATAGCGAAATTCGTAGATGTGCGGCTCGGCGAATGTCTTCGAGTCGGTCCAGGTGAAAACCACCGAAAGTTGATTACCGTTTCGCAGGAGCCGGAACCGCTCGACGAGATGCGAGTTCTTCGTCCGCCGTCCTCCGCCGGGAATTGCCGTAAGTCCCTCCTCGCTGAAGCCGACCGTGTCCACTACGAGCGTTTCGCCTTCCCATTTTCCAATAGAGTGGCCGGTACTCGTCGCATCGTATGTTCCTGAATTCGGATGCGGAGTATCCAGGTAAATGTGACGGCCTGGATTTCTGGTCGAGAAGATGATGGCAATTTCTCTCCCGGTGAGGTTCTGGGCGATCTGCAGCGGCGAGGTGCCCATCAAATAGGGAACTCCATACCAGTGGCACCAACGAATCTCCTGCATGTCGTGTTTGGCAAGCTCGTCCTGGTTTGTATTCGCAGCCTGGGCTGTGAGTTTGGACCGGGGCACATTCCTGCTGTCGTCCTGCAGCGCCCAGTACCCATTCAGATCAGGGACAGCGCTTTTTGCTTGCTGAGCGCTCGCTGCAAAGCAGGAGATGGCGATAGCAACGACGATTTCTGTGAGTTTACGATTCACGCTTCCCCCGGGCTGATTACTGCTGCTTTGGCTCTACGACCGATCCACTTTGTGTTGCTTCATCCGCATGACAGTAGTCTTCAAGAGCGTAGGAGTCGGGTGCGGATTTGTAGTACGTGAAGTTATAAGTATGAGGTTTCAAGAAAATCGAAGGATCTTCCCACGTGAATGTCACCTGGAGTTTCTTGCCTGCGTCGAGCAGCGTAAAGGTTTCCGTAAGATGCGTGGCCGGTCCGATTCTACCGCCTCCCGGCGTTCCGCCTCCCGGCACGAAGCCGATAGTGTCGACAAGCAAAGAATTGCCTTGCCATTTTCCGATGGAATGCCCATTGACGTTTGGCACTAGCGCCGCCGGGTCAGGATGCTTCCGCCCATCCAAGTAGATGTGGCGCGCAAAAGTGTGAACTTCGGGAATCTGAATCAACTCATCCGTCGTTTGCACGATGTGCCACGCGGCCGAATGCTGCATAAAAAATGGATAGTGGAACGTCTGGCACCATTTCGAACTAAAGGCGACGACATCGCCTGCCTGTTGCCGGGCGGCCTCCCTCCGATTGGCTTCGATAAACTCGGGCTTGAGGACAGCCTTGGGGATAATCTTTTCGAGTATTCCGCCAAAGCTGCCTCCTCCAACGTCGTCTCTTCGTTCCCAGGATCCGGAGAAATCCGCCGGACTGGCCGCGGATTGCGCGAACGAGCACGTTCCACAAGTCAACAGCGCTAACGCGACCGCGGCATGGCGACTTCGCACGATGGTTTTGGATTCAAAAAGCATGGTGACTAGACCTTTGCAAGGACCGTTCTGACATAATACGCGTTCAACAACGCGCTTTCCGCAGGATCTGGTGACTGGTCGCTCTCCACAATGACCCAGCCTGCATAATCATTCGCTTTTAACGATTTGACCAGCCGGGGGAAATCCACAAGGCCCTCCGGCGTGCCCATTTCCCAGAACCAGCGGGATACGTCGCGCTTGCCGCCGGACGTCAGCAACTGGAACTCGGCGTTCGCCAATTTGTATTCGTTCAGGACATCGCGATCGTGCGTGTCTTTGAAGTGAAGGTGTTTCACGCGGCTCGGGTATTTCTCATACAGCTTAACTGGATCGTATCCCGCGACCGTCACTTCAGCGGTGTCAACCGCCAATCCGACCAGCTTCTGGTCGGTCAGCTTAAGGAATTTGTCGAGGTCCTCAGCCGCGCGCACGGCCGACAGAAAATCGGGATGCACCACGGTCTGGACACCGTACTCCATCGTCATCATTCCAACCTTGTTCCAACAATCGGCGGCAGTCTTCAATTTATCGTCGGTGAGAGGAGCCTCGCGCCAGAAGGAACCCATAGGGCGAACCACCAGACAGCTACCGCCCAACTCCTGTAGGGTTCTAGCGAAACCGCGAGTTGAATCAACGATCCCCTGATGGTCACGCGGGTTGCTTGCCGATCGGCCTCCTGAGCCTTCCTCGATGGCCGGCCGCGCCGGGTCGTAGAACCAGCTCGATATGCGATCGATGCCGCAGGCACGGAGGAAATCCGCAAATTTCTTCACGGATCCGAAATTTGTTTCAATTTCTTCCCGCCGCCCGAGCGGCGCCCAACGCGCCGATCCCTGCACGAGCTCCACAGAACGGAAACCGCAGGTGGAAAGAACCTTGAACGCACGTTCCTGCTGTTCGCGCCGGACTAGGTCCCACGAATTGATTGCGTAACCGAACTTTAAGTCAGGCATCAGGCAGCACCTTAGGTATAGATCTTCGACAGAACATTGTCGATGTACCACTTTGCGATGCTGGTGCTCTCCGCAAAACTGGCGTTGTCCACGTCAACTTTATCGTGTTCGACTGTGATCCAGCCTCGATAGTTGTGCTGCTTGAGTGCCGTCATCAGCTTGGGAAAATCGACTTTGCCTTGGGGCGTTCCCATTTCCCAAAACCAGCGCTTCACAGAGGGAGCAATCAGCTCCGGATCCGGGGGCAGGTGGTATTCACCGTTCAGGTCGGTATTGTGAGTGTCTTTGAAATGGAATCCCGCGGTGCGATCGTGGTAACGGTTATAGAGCTCGGTGGGATCTTGCCCGGCAATCACCGTCTGCGCCGTGTCGCACCAGTAATACACGTAGCGCGGGTCCGTCCACTGATAAAACTTATCGATCTCTTCGGGCCTGCTGATGGCGCACCAAAATTCGTGATGACTGGATAATTTCACTCCGTGCTGTTCTTTGGTCATTCTTCCAACCCGGTTCCAGAGGTCGGCCATGATTTTGATCTTTTCGTCCGTCACCGGCTCCACTTGCCAATACGTATTTGCCGGCATCATCACGAAATTTTCGACGGCGAGCCCTTCGCAGGCTTTCATCGCGGCCTCAAACTCCGCGAAGATCGCATCATGGTTCTCCCGAACATGAATCGCGCGTGCCTTACCGGAATCCGGATACGCCGCGAAGACACCGGTGAATTTCTCAAAGCCGTGGTCGTGAAGGAACCTCTCGAATCCCTTCATGGATCCGAACATGCCCATTAAAGCCGGCAGCCGGAAATTGAAGGTATCGAAACCGGTAAATCCCAGAACCGAAAGCTGCCGTACGTACCGCTCCATCTGCTTCATAGAGGCGTAAGGCGATGAACGTCCTCGGGGAGTGACAATCGACCAATGGTCCATGTACGCCCACTTGAGGTTTTTTGTTGACGCCGGCGGAGCGGACGGCTGGGCCGCAAACACCTCAGATAGCGATGGGAGCGCAGCGGCGGCGGCCGTCACTCCGGCAAGCTGCTTCAGAAACTGTTTACGGGTCAAATCTAATGCCACGGGATATCTTGGTCCTTCCAGGGCCAAATAACTACACTTTGGCGGCTTGGAGCACCATCTCTCTCGACTCTCGCAACGATTGCAGGGGGTCTTTGAGCGGCCGGTACTCCATGGCAAGCCACCCCTTATAGCCGTTCTGGACTAATGTCTTGACGATGTTCGGGTAGTTGATCTCCCCGGTACCAGGTTCGTGCCGGCCGGGATTATCGGCGACGTGAACGGTTCCGATCAAATCGATGTTGGCCTTATCTAACTTCTTGATCAGGCCGCCTTCTTCTATTTGCGCATGGAAGAAGTCATAAAGCATCTTCACCTTCTGGTGTCCCACCCGGCGCACGATCTCAATGCCTTCCACCGCTGAAGTCAGATAGCCATTTGCATTTTCTTCACGATCGCCATTTTCGAGTAACAACGTTATGTTGTCGTTCGCAACCAAGTCAGCTGCTTTCTTCAGGTTGTCAATGCACACATCGTGCTGGGTCTCGCGCGAGAAGGCCAGGGATCGCGCTCCGGCGCGAATGATGACGCCAGTCGCTTCGAGCTTCCTGGCCACCGTTATCAACTCCATCGCGTTCTTAGGGAACGCCTCTCCCGCTCTCGGGTCAGCAGCTCCCACGATACCGGCGCCTCCCTGTCCAGGCCGGTTCACAATGCAGTCACAGGTGATACCGCGTGAACGTTTCAGTTGATTGAACTGGCGGATTTCATCGTCGGACCATGCCTGATATTCGCCGTTTAGTTCAACGCCCTGATACCCGGCATCGGCAACCATCCCAACCATGACGTCGGGTTTTAAGTTGGCGCCCAGCGTAGAGGCCATGATAGAAAGCTTGAAGGGAAGTCCCGATCCCTGTGCAGTCGCGTTTCGCGTCCACGCCATCATTGCGGCGGCTCCCGACATTGTGCGAGCAAAAGTTCGTCTATTCATATTGGCTCCTAAAATACGAGTTTTAGAGCCAACTGGAACACTCGCGGAGTGTATACGCGGCTCATGGCGGTAATCCGGCCGAAGTTTCCGGCTTGCGTCGGCACTCCGTTCGAATCATAAGCGCTGATCGTCGAGCCGGGGAGGCCAAAGCTCGGCGTATTCGTCAGGTTGAACGATTCGGCGCGGAACTGAATTTTCATACCCTCTCGGACGGGGAAGTCCTTGAAGACCGAGAGGTCCACTTTTTGACCATGGGGCCCGAACAAAATGTTGTGGCCCTCGCTTCCTTCCGTTCCAAAGCTTTGAGCGCGGAAAGCCGTTGTATCGAACCACTGAGAAATGTTGTTCGCGGAAGTTCCCGGCGCAATTGCATTGGGACGATCTGAAGTGACGCCCAGCGAATTCTGTTTCGGTTGCCCGCTCAGAACCGTAAACGGCTGACCAGAAGCAAACGAATAAATGCCATTCAGCTGCCACCCTTTTGCAACCTGACCAACCAAGCCCCGGGCCATTTTCGCAAACGGCAGTTCGTAGTTCGCCGTGATGACAAAGCGATTCTTAACCATGTAGTCGCTGGGACCATAGTCGCGGCCTAGATCGTTGAGCACCTGCGCGCAACCCGTGCATGCGCCGCCGCCGCCCGAACCGTCCGTGAGTGATTTTGAATAGGTGTAGCTCGAACTCATCGTGAGGCCCGCCTGGTACCGGCGCTGGAATACGACCTGCAAGGCATTGTAATTGCTCTCCGCAGCCGTGGTCAGCAACTGCAGACTACTGACGAACGGAATCTGAGCGTTGTAGATCTGACAAGGGCTAGGAAATGATACAGGCGTAGTCAATCCGCAACCGCCCGGTCCAAGCGTTGGAAGGTTGGTGTCGGCATTCGGAATCACAAGGGGCAGATGACGGGAAGACTGTCCCACATAACCGACCGAAATCACATTTCCGGCAATTTCCTTTTCCAGGAGCAAGTTCCACATGTAGATCGTTGCGTACTTGTAGTCCGTCATCTTGGTCGCAGTATTGACGCTAAAGTTGCTACCGGCGGGCGCTCCGCAGGCCGCAACTAAACAGGTCGAATTTGGAGCGACCGGGGGAATCGAGCCATTAAGGTTGAAGGATGGCGTCGAAGGAGTCTGATTCAAAGTTAACGTCGAGACGAATGGGGCGTTCAACAGTTTGGCCGGCGAGAAAATCATCCCCGGCCAGAAGTTCATACCAAAACCGCCGCGAACAACTGTCCCATGTCCAAGAGTCGCCGCGAAGCCGGTCCGCGGCTGGAGGTTGTTCCACTGCTTGGGAAAGTTCAGTGCGGAATTAACCCCATTTATGCCGGCGACCTGGATCCTGCCGCTCGCCAGCGTAGCGGGATCGGTTGGATCGAAATTAGACAACGTGTTGTGCTTGGTCGTGGTGGGCGAGGTGAAGTCGTATCGAATCCCAAGGTTTAAGGTCAGCCAGCGTTTCGCACGCCAATTATCCTGGAAAAACTCTCCGACTTCGTTTTGCCGCCATTGCGGCCCTACCAGGTTCATGTTCCTCTGCGCTTGGTTGTAGTAGCCGGTTAACAGCGAGGCAAATGCGTTCCCTCCAGTACCTGTGCTGCTAGCGGTAGAGCTCGTTTGGACGCTGCTGAAAGCAAAACTGCCCTTGAACAAGACTTGAAAGGAGGCCCAATTTCGGCGGAGCAGACTCGCTCCAAATTTCATCGAATGGGCGCCCTTGGTCCAATTGACAGAACCGTTGTACTGATAGGACGTATCGTAGTTATTCGTAGGGACCGCGAATCCGTCACCTAAATTGATGTAGCCGCCGTTGGAGAACTGAACCAGCGCCAATCCGTCCGTGCCGGGGTAACTGGAGTTCACATTTGCGGGACCGCCGAACAAGTCATTTCCCTTAATTCCGGCATTGAGGCTCGATGCCAAGCCCTGATAGCGGGCGCCTTGCGCTCCCAGTTGCAGAAGAAGGGTGGGGCTGAATATGTGGATATAACTCAGGGCCACGCTGTAGGCCTTTTGATCATTGTTGCTGGGGAAGTTGTTTAGAAAAGCCTGCGGGCTGGTTGCAAGGAACTTCACGCCGTTGATGGTAGCCGGCGGCAAATAGGAAGGCGCAAAGGTTTGCGTTGTGTTGTAAGAAAAGCGGCCGAAAAAATTGTCATTGTCCGTGAACCGATGGTCGATTCTTACGTCAGCAGTATGGGCGAACTGGGTAAGGTTCGCATTGTTGATGTACTGGCAGGTAGTGGTCGCGCATCCAACAGGAGTCGGAAAGAAGGAAGCATAATTTACGCCGGGCGTGGAAAGCTTTGCCACCGGAATTACATTGTTCGGATATTGGACGTGCGTAGTAGGATCGAAAATCGGCGTCTGAATATCTGAGAAGTTTCCCAGTTGCTGCACGCCGTTGCATAGCGCACGGCCCAGCTCACATGCGCTCGGAATTGTATTAGAGGAGGTAATTCCCTGAATCTTGCGGAAGCCTTCATAATCCGCAAAGAAGAAGGTCTTGTCTTTGATTACGGGCCCGCCCAGACTGCCGCCGAACTGATTCTGCCGGTACTCCGTTTGTCTGCCGGCGAGCGGATTCCCGGGCTGTGGCACATTAAAATAATCTTTGGCGTTCAATTTATCATTCCTGAAGAACTCGAAAAGGGTGCCATGGAAGGAGTTTGTACCGGACTTGGTGACCATGTTGACCACGGCGCCACCGGCCCGGCCAACCTCCGCCGGGTACAGGCTGGTATCGACTTTTACCTCCTGCAATGCGTCAATCGACGGCTTAACGACGATCGTCCCGATATTGCGGTCGTTGTTATCCATGCCGTCGAGCATGAAATTGTTGGATCCGTCGATTTGTCCGTTGGCCGAGATCGCATTCGTCTGCCGGCGGTCGTCGATGCGTCCACCACCAGCCCCGGCATTCTGGACGGATTCCGTGGCCCCCGGCGCTAGCTGGACCAGCCGTACGAAATTGCGACCGTCCATGGGAAGATCCTGAACGGCGCGATTTGTGATCAGACCGCCGACAGTGGAACTGTCCGTCTGTAGCGAGACCGCTTGCGCCTCGACCGAAACCGATTGATTGATGTCGCCCACCTGAAGCTGCACGTCTACGCGGGCGCGGTCTCCGGTGGCAATCGCCAGACGCGGATTCGTGAACGTTTTGAAGCCATTGAGCTCGACAGTGACGGAGTAGTCGCCAACGGGCAGCAGGGTGAATGCGTAGGCGCCGGAGGAATCCGTCTGCAGAGTGCGGGTCAGGTTGGTTCCCAAGTTCTTTGCGGTGACTTTCGCATTCGCGACCACGGCTGCGCTGTTATCGGCGACCGTACCGACGATATCGGCCGTACCTTGGCCTCGCAGCGTTTGCGCACCCAGGAAAAAGACTGCGCATAGGGCTACCAAGCTACCGGCGAGGCGCCCGGTGAAACGTTGACGTGCTTTCTTGTTTCCGATCATATACCCCTCGATTCAATGTAAGTGGACAGACATGGAACCGCTTCCAGTTGATCGCAAGTCAGAATACCTCAACAGTCTGCCGTTTGCAAGCAGTAAGTGAATCGCAGGTGCAGAGCTATGGGCCATTGTGGCCGCGTTTCACTTGTGGTATAAAGACCTGGATCGTGGCTGGAAGTGGTTCCATATCGATTATCAGGGCGGGGAGAACTGTATGATCACGCGCAGAACCTTTGGAAGGCGAAGTTTGGGCGTCGTTTCGGCGACTCTGTTGCCGCACATGTACGGCGCCGCGATCAAATCGACGGTGAATGGCGTCAAGATCGGCGCGATCAGCTATTGTTTTCGCGCAATTCCGCGGCCGCAAGAGGGTGACTACATCGACACCATGGTGCGTGCCTACCAGGATTGTGGAATCGGCTATTGCGAGCTATTCAACCCCATGGTGGAACCCTGGAACCTTCCGGGCGGTGGCAGGGCACCCCTTAACACGCCAGAACTTCAGAAAATGAGACAGGACTTGCGGAGCTGGCGGATCTCCGCTCCCCTGGCGCGTTTTCAAGAAGTGCGTAAGAAGTTCAATGACGGTGGAATCGACGTATTCGCCTACGTAATGACCTTCACCGAGGACTTCACAGACGAAGAGATCGACGCAATCTTTCGCCAGGCTCAGGCTCTGGGCGTCAGGTTGATTGGAACCAACCAGACCACCGTCGGAATGGGACCCAAGCTCATCCCTTATTGCGAAAAGTATAAGATCGACCTGGGCTTTCATTGCCATGCCAAGGTAGGCGATCCCAATGAAGTGGCTTCGGTCGCCAGCTACGAAAAGCTGTTTGGCATGTCCCGGCGCTTCAAAGCGAATCTCGATATCGGACACTTTACAGCCGGAAACAACGATGCCATTGCGTTTATCGAAAAATATCACGACCGTATTTCACACCTTCATCTCAAGGACAGGAAGCGTAACGAAGGCCCCAACCTGCCGTGGGGAGAAGGTGACACGCCCCTCAAGCAGGCTTTACAGCTATTGAAGGAGAAACGTTACCCCATCTACGCTGTGATCGAATATGAGTATCCCGGTAAGGGCTCGCCCGTGGAAGAAGTAAAGAAGTGTGTCGAGTACATCCGCCAGACTCTGGCTTGAAATCGCGAAAGGGAGATCAGTGATCATAGAATTTGCGCCCGCATGGCGCCCTGGATCGAGTGTTGGCCTACTCACGTTCTTGCTCTGTAGCTTTGGCCTGCAGGGTCAGGTACGGCAAAACCTTCAACAATATGACCAAGCCTCCCGAGACCGTGGGAAAACCACTTTCGGAGCCGCCTGCGCGTTTTGTCATGGTGGGAACGCCAGAGGCGGCGAGGGCGGACCCGACCTATTGCACTCCACCGTTGTCCTCCAAGATGACAATGGGCAGCAACTCGGTGCATTTCTGCAGCAGGGCCGACCGGATAAAGGCATGCCGGCGTTTGGAGGTCTGAAGCAGGAACAGGCAACCGATATCGCGACGTACCTGCATGCAGAAGTGCTCGCGGCAGTGTCGCAGCGCAACGTTCAAATCGATATCGTCACCGGTAATCCCAAGCGCGGGGAAGAGTTTTTCAAAGGAGAAGGCAAGTGTAATAGTTGTCACTCCATCACGGGCGATCTGAAGGGTATCGGTTCCAAATACCAACCGCTCGTCTTGCAGGACAAAGCGATGAGCCCGCGCGGCCCTGCGACGTTCGGCAATCCTGCGGCCGGTGTCCAACCGATCGCTACAATCACCTTACCGTCTGGCGAAGTGGTCGCCGGGACGGTCCTAAGGATGAACTTGTTCAACATCACGATTCGTGACGCAAAGGGAATGCGGCGGACCTTTGCGCGCGATGGAGAAGTTCCGAAGGTTGAGGTGCGCGATCCTTTACAGGACCACATCGACAACCTTTTGAAGATGACGGATCAGCACATGCGCGATCTGACAGCATACCTGGTGACTCTCAAATGAAAGCTTCCTTGGCACTTGCTTGTGCGCTGGCACTGATCTCGCCCGTGAAAATCGCCGCTCAGGGCGCGCTTGATCCAAAGCTGCTGACTCGGCCTGCGGTAGACGCGTGGCCAACCTATCACGGCGATTACTCCGGACGGCACTACAGCACGCTTAAGCAGATCAACAAGTCGAACGTAAAAGCACTGAGTCTGGCCTGGGTTTATCGCGCCAATCAAGGCGAAGCGGGAGCGATTATGGGAGGCGAGGCAGCGCCCGGTGACTCGCCAATTTGGTTGACATTCATCGGACAGCAATCGATCAAGTCGATTCCCTTGATGGTGGACGGTGTTCTCTATTTCACCATGCCCGACCATGCCTGGGCCGTAGACGCGCGAACCGGGCAAGAGATCTGGCATTATTTCTGGCGAACCAAAGGTGGAGTCCACATCGGTAATCGCGGCTTCGGCATGTACAAAAACTGGTTGTTCTTTGAGACGCCCGATTGTTATCTTGTATCGTTAGACGCAGCTACTGGCAAGGAGCGCTGGCGGAAGCAGATCGCGGACGTGAAGCAGGAATATTTTTGCACGCCGGCTCCCGTGGTTATTCGAGAACACGTGATTGTCGGCATGGGCGGCGATTCTCTCGATGTGCCTGGGTGGCTCGAGTCACGCGATCCGGAAACGGGTGACATTCAGTGGAAGTGGTACACGACCCCGCGACCGGGGCAACCCGGGGCCGAAAGTTGGCCCGATGCGTATTCGATGGAGCACGGTGGCGGCATGCCGTGGCAGCCCCCCACATATGACCCTGAACTGAATCTGCTTTACGTCCCAACGGGCAACCCCAACCCAGTGATGGCCGCGCAGAGCCGCAAGGGAGACAATCTATGGACGGCATCCATTGTTGCTCTGAATCCAGATAACGGAAAACTGGCGTGGGCATTTCAAACGTCACCGCACGACACACACGATTGGGATGCGGCTCAGGTTCCAGTCTTGATAGACGGGACGATCAATGGACAGCCAAGGAAAATGGTCGCCCAAGCAAATCGGAACGGTTTCTATTTCCTTCTGGATCGCACGAACGGAAAGAACCTGCTCACAAAACCTTTTGCGGAATCCATGAATTGGTACCAGGGCGTGGACCAGAAAGGTTCTCCGGTTCCGAACCCTGATAAGGATCCGAAACTCGATGGTACATTGGTTTCTCCCACTTCGACGGGGATCACAAACTGGCCCGCACCCTCTTATAGCCCTGACACAGGGCTGTTCTACGTGGGCACCGAACAGACCTACAGCATCTACTATCTGACGGACACTACGGCGCGACCGCAAGGATACGGCGCCACAGAACGCCGTTTGATGACTGCCGGCAATCATCTGCGCGCTTTGGATTACAAGACCGGCGAGGTCAAGTGGAAAGTTCCAACGACAAGTGGGACCCAAGGGCTTCTCAGCACGGCCGGCGGGTTGCTTTTCGCCACCGACGGAAGCGGCAATTTCATCGCTTTCGACTCTGAAAACGGCAGGCCGCTGTGGCATGCGGGAATCGGGACCACGTCAAACGCTCCGTCTACTTACATGCTGGACGGAAAGCAATACGTGGTGGTGGGCGCGGGTGATTCGCTTTACGCGTTCTATCTTCAGTAAGCAATACCTTTCCCAAACAACGAACTGGAGGCGACATCTTGAGAGTAGGCGTATTTACCCCTTTGCTTTCGCAGCTCAGCTTGCGGGATGTCCTGCGAAAACTGAAGCAGCACGGTATCGATACGGTGGAATTGGGCACCGGTAATTATGTTGGCAGTGCGCACTGTAACTTGTCCATGTTGGAAGACAGGGCTGCCCTTGCGGAGTTCAAGAAGATTGTCGACGGCGAAGGATTCTCAATCAGTGCGCTGAGCTGTCATGGCAACCCGTTGCACCCGGATAAGCAGATCGCCCGAGCGCATGCGGAGACGAATGCAAAGACCATTCTGCTGGCCGAAAAACTCGGAGTGCCCGTTGTCATCGACTTTTCCGGCTGCCCGGGAGACTCTCCCAACGCCAAGTATCCAAATTGGGTGACGTGCCCTTGGCCTCCTGAATACCTGGAGGTATTGAAGTGGCAGTGGGAAGAAGTTGCCTCGCCCTTCTGGATTCAGCGGGGCAAGTTCGCAGCAGATCACGGAGTGAAGATCGCGATCGAGATGCACCCAGGTTTTCTCGCTTACAGTCCGGAGACGATGTTGCGCCTTCGCTCGATCGCAGGTCCAATGGTCGGATGCAATTACGATCCCAGTCACATGTTTTGGCAAGGAATCGATCCAATTACGGCGATCCAGGTCTTGGGCGACGCCATCTTCCACGTTCACGCCAAAGATACCGAGATGTACGGACGCAACCTGCCAGCGACGGGCGTGCTCGATACGAAGCCATATACCGATGAGCGCAACCGCGCGTGGAACTTTCGCACGTGCGGCTACGGGCACGGGGAGCAGTGGTGGCGCGAATTTGCCTCCACCTTACGGATGTTCGGCTACGATTACGTTCTCTCCGTCGAACACGAGGACAGCTTGCTTTCGGCAGAAGAGGGTCTTCAACGAGCGACTTCATTTCTAAAGCAAATCGTTCCGCAGCAAAAACCGTCTGCCGCATGGTGGGTGTAAAGAGCCATAATCGGGGAAACATATGTCACAGCACCGAGTAGCGATCATTGGGGCCGGATTTATGGGCCGTACACATCTGGAAGCCTTGCGCCGAATTGGAGGAGTCGAGGTTTCGATGATCGTGGCCGATCCCGTGATCGACGCGGAGCGCCTGGCAACTGCCATGAGCGTTACCCGAACATCGGCCGACTACCATGAAGCGCTCCGTGACCCGTCGATAGATGCGGTTCACGTCTGCACGCCAAATTTTCTCCACTTTCCCATTGCAAAAGCCGCCTTGGAAGCCGGTAAACACGTAGTGTGCGAAAAGCCGCTAGCCACCTCGGTGAAGGAAGGAATGGAACTAGTAGATCTCGCGTCCAAAACCGGGCTGCGGAATTGCACCAACCACAATCTTCGCTATTACCCAATGGTTCAACACATGCGCCGGATGCGTGAGGACGGCGAACTTGGCGAGATCCTGGTCGCACAGGGTACGTATTCGCAAGATTGGTTACTTTACGATACCGATTGGAATTGGCGCATTGAATCCAAAGTGAACGGCCCATCGCGCGTTATGGCCGATATCGGTTCACACTGGTGCGATATGATCGAGCACGTCACCGGACAGCGCCTCACCGCCGTGTGCGCAGACTTGCAAACGTTTCATCCGACCAGAAAGCGTCCGAAAATGGCCGTTGAAAGTTTTGCCGGTAAGAGGCTGACACCGGAGGATTACGACTCCGTCGCCATCGACACCGAGGATTTTGGAGCCGTCGTCTTTCGGATCGGCACCCGCGGGCGGGGAGCGTTTACAGCAAGTCAGGTCTCCGCCGGCCGCAAGAATCGGCTCAGCATTGAAATATATGGAAGCGTAGCTTCGGTCTCGTGGGACCAGGAGCGTCCCGACGAGTTGTGGATTGGAAACCGCAACGTCAATAACCAAACGATGGTTAAAGATCCCTCGTTACTAAAATCCGCAGCGCAGTCCTACGCGGATTATCCAGGCGGCCACAGCGAGGGTTACGATGACACCTTTAAGCAGGTGTTTCGGCGGTTCTATCGATCGATAGATAGCCCAGAAGTTGCGCCTGAATATCCGCAATTTGCAGATGGTCTGAGGCAGCTGCAGATTATTGAAACCGAGCTTCAGAGCAGCCGGCAACACGGCTGGGTTGAAATTCCGAAGTAGTCTCCATCTAGAATGGGAAGAGCGAAACAAAGTTTTCGCGATTCTTTTCATCACCATCAGAAAATGCGCCGCCAGCCGACAATAGCAACCGTCGCCGAACATGCAGGAGTAGCCGTCAGTACTGTATCGCGGTATCTGAATGGTCACTATGTCAGTCATTCGGCGAAGCAGCGCATCGCCAGAGTGATCGACAAACTCGGGTATACGCGCTCATCCACCGCTCGGAACTTGAGCCTCGGGAGAACAGGATGCATTGGTGTCGTGGTTGATTCCACGCTCGACCCCTGGTTCGTACAGCTGCTGGCTGGAATTGAGGAGGAACTCTCCACGCGCGACACCAGCTTGATGCTAGCCAGCTTGGAGTTGCGAGGCCACTATGACGCCAACCTGGTATTGCAGTGGATCCGCGAAAAGCGTGTAGACGGATTGATTCTCGCTAAGACTCAGAAACGCGAGCGTTCCCTGCTGCATGCGGCAACGGACGCGAAAATCCCGACGGTGACCGTAGCTCCCGATGAAGCCGTCGAGCACGTTCGAGTGGTTCGCTGCAACAACATCGCGGGCGGCGCGGCGGTTGCGGACCACTTGATCGACCTCGGGCATAGGCGTGTCGCTTTTCTGGGGGGACCGGAACATTCCATTGATTCCAAGAACCGCCTACGCGGCTTGAAAAACCGGCTGGAGCATTTGGGCGTACCGATGGACCCGTCGTTGATCTTTTCCTGCAACAGCTGGGAGGCGGAAGCTGGAATGGAATTCGGACGAACGCTCTTGGCCAAACCTCTGTTGATTACCGCGTTAGTGACCGCGAATGACGCGCTCGCGCTGGGATTCATGCGTATCGCACAACAGCGGAACATTAGAATTCCACAGACTCTCTCCGTTGTGGGATTCAATAATGTTCCCGAAGGAGCGATCGTGTGGCCAGGGCTGACGACGGTATCTCAGCCAATGCGCGAAATGGGCCGAGCCGCTTGCCGCAAGTTGTTCGAGACGCTGAGCACGGCAGAACATCAGGGAGTAATGGAATACGCCACCGAATTGATCGTCCGGGAGAGCACTGGTCCCGCGGCGCAACCGTAAGGCTCAGCTACCACTCGTTAGCGCACACCGAGTATCACTTCCGTAGTGAGTTGATCCAGACGCTCGTAAGCCAGCCCCTTCGATGCAAGTGCAATGCGGTCGAAGTTCCGCTTGAGCAACGCATCCCGGGCCGGGGCAGAATATTGCATCTTCGCATGACCGGCTTCCTGTACCATCGCTTGAATCTCTGCATCGGCGTTCCATCGCGCGGCCCGCTCCTTGAGAATTAAGTACGTGCGCATGCAGCCACGCGCGAAATCCTCAACGCCGCAATAATCTTCCGTTCGATAGGCGTGAGCGTCAAAGTGCCGTGAGCCATCGTAACCCACATCCTCCAGGAACTTCACAATGAAGAAGGCCGCCCGCGGGTTCGCCGCCCCAAACCGGAAATCCTGATCGTAGCGGCCCGGCACCTGGTCGTTGAGGTCGATGTGGAAAAGCTTACCTGCCTCCCAGGCCTGCGCGATCGCGTGCGTGAAATTCAATCCGGCCATGTGCTCGTGAGCGACCTCCGGATTCACGCCCACCATCGCTGGATGAGCCAGCGTCGGAATTAGCCCTAGATAAGCTGCTGTCGTGGCCATATAGATGTCGCCGCGCGGCTCGTTGGGCTTGGCTTCGAGCGCGAATCGAAATCCATACTTGCGGTCGATGGAATACTCGCACAGGAAGTCGATAGCATCGCGGAGGCGTTTGATCGCAACATCCGCGCGCCGGCAAGCGTCCGTTTCGGCACCCTCTCGCCCACCCCACAGCACGAAAATCCTGGCGCCTAACTCAGCGCCCAAATCCATCGCACGCATGGTCTTTTGCAGAGCATACGCCCGCACGTCAGGATCATTTGCGGTGAAGGCACCATCCCGGAACGCGGCGTCGTAGAACAGGTTGACGGTGGCCATCGGGACCACTATGCCGTTGGCATCGCAAGCCTGCTGAAAATCGCGGACGATTTTGTCCCGCTCCGATGGAGTAGCATCGATCGGCACCAGATCGTTGTCATGCAGATTAACGCCCCATGCACCGACTTCCGCCAGCATTTTTACAGCATCGACCGGATCGAGCCGTGGCCGAACGACGTCGCCAAAAGGATCACGGCCTCTATTGCAGACGGTCCAAAGGCCGAAAGAAAATTTGTCTTGCGGGCGAGGGGTGTATTGATCAGACATGAGACAGTTGAGGTACCAGACCAGCGAGACTTCGCAAGGCCGGATAAACTTGGCGGTATCTTTGATAGTGCTGATCCATCAATTCGGCCACTTCCGGGCGGCTATCGACGCGATCCAGCGTTCGCACAACGGTATCGCAAGCATCGTCGACCGTTGGCCAGATCCCGGCGCCCACACCCGCGATGAGTGCAGCTCCGAATGCGGGGCCTTCTTCTGTCTGCACTGTTTCGACAGGCCGGCCGAAAACATCCGCTTGAATCTGGCGCCATAGCGGAGATCGCGCCCCGCCCCCGCCGACGCGGATCCGCCGGACCGGCACTTGCAACTCGTCAAAAATCGTCAGACTGTCTCGCAGACTAAACGCAACACCTTCCATGACGGCCCGCAGCACATGGGCTCGGCCATGATGAGCTGCGATACCGACAAGTCCGGCGCGAACTTCCGGATCGCAATGAGGCGTGCGTTCGCCCATCAGATAGGGTCCCCAAAGCAAACCATCCGAGCCCGGCGGAGCTGTGGCGGCCTCTTCATTCATACGGTCGTAAGACCATCCTTCGCCGGTACCACCCAGCAGCTGATCCCGAAACCATCGCAATGACAAGCCAGCGGCCTGTGTGACTCCCATTAGATGCCATCGGTCGGGAATGGCGTGACAGAAAGTATGCAGCCTTCCCTTGGGGTCGAGCACAGGGCGGTCGCTGGAGGCGAAGACGACGCCCGAAGTGCCAATGATCGAATTTACGGTCCCAGGACGAGTAACGCCCATTCCCACGGCACCTGCTGCTTGATCCCCGGCGCCTGCAACAATCGGGGTACCTTCCAAGAGCCCTGTCAACTGCGCCGCCCTCCGGGACACACGAGCGCAGACTTCTGGCGATTCAAAAAGATTAGGGAGCCACTGCTCCGGGATCGCAGCTTCTTTAAGCATTTCACTGGACCAACGTCGGCGTGCGACGTCGAGCAGGAGAGTGCCCGATGCCTCCGCGACATCGATAGCGAATTCCCCAGTTAAACAATACCGGACGTAGTCTTTCGGCAGAAGAAGATGCTGGATCCGGTTCCACACCTGCGGTTGATGGCGGCGAAGCCAGAGTAGCTTGATGAGTGTGAAATTCGTAAGAGCCGGGTTACAAGTCAGCCGCAGCAAGTGTTCGAATCCCAATCGCTCCGTGAGTTCGGCAGCCTGTTCCGCACCTCTTTGATCGCACCAAATGATGGCTGGTCGCAGGACTTCGCCTTTACCATCCAAAACAACCGTGCCGTGCATCTGTCCGGTGAGACCGATGCACGAAATCTGTGAAGGAGGTACCTTGTTGGTTTCGAGAATCGACCGAATCGCGTCCTGGCAGGCCTGCCACCAATCGGATGGATCTTGTTCAGCCCAAGCAGCCTGATTGGACGTAAACGGCCGATGTCCGGCTGTGGCAGACGCCAGCAATTCGCCCTGTTCGCCCACGAGCAAAGCCCGTGAACCACCAGTTCCAACGTCGATACCTAGGACTGGAATTGCGCTCCTCCTTGGTCGGCGTTATGGAAACGATTCCACATTAGTCTGATCAACTATACTAGAACACCTCTTCAACTGCAAGTGGATCTAGACACGGTGTAATAGAGTCAGTTAAAATGACCGTAATTTCGCAAAGGGAGCCGCAAGTGGAAGCGGTTCCATATATTCCTCCAGCCCTTCGCATCCACGAACCGTTCTTGGCGCAAAGGGGATTTCTCAACAGCTCTCCAGAAATGCGCATTGGGAGTCCGTCGAAGTCCGTCTCCCTAAACTGGACACCGTGGTTCGAATCCCATCTCCCCTCCTATTTAGGCACGACGGGTCGTCGATTAGATCATCCAAACCGCCTCTTTAAGGGTGTGAAGAGCCGTGCCCTAGGGCAATCGTTCTAAAAGCCATTGCCGACTCGAATCTCTACTGCTCACGCTGGACGTAGATACCGCGTAACGGATTCGTGCCGTCGAGACTTCCTTAAAACGTATTGCTCACCGGGCATCCCTGCATGGACAACCCGGCCTTTTCCACTCGGTCACACAGATCCTGCGCGTTCTTGGTTTGTTTCTTGAGATACTCCAGCACTTCCGTATAAGTGTGAATGCTGCCGTGCACCGGCAGGTCTTTGTCAACCTGCAGCTTGTAGTAATTCACACTGTCCGGGTAAGTGTTCCCCCAATAAACCAAGTCCCAGCCTTCATCGACGAAATCTCCCTCGGCTACCAGTTTGTCACGGGGGACATAAGCAAAGATGCCATTTGCCATGTGGCTGTTATTGATCGCATGGTAGACGACCACCTCCATCGCGCTGTCTTTCAACACCAGCTTTTCATCCACGGCGACGATCCTGATCTGTTTCGGATTTCTGCCGAGTGCATCCGGGAACGCCTTGGCCGGGCGGGCGGCCATTTCCTTAAAGAGATCCACGTTGCCGCGATGGGTGATTATGGTCAACCCTTCGGCCACCGCAGTACGTAAACCGCCGCTATGGTCGAAATGATGATGGGACACGATCACTTCCGTGAGCGGCTTGCCGGGCACCAGACTGCGAGCCTTGTCTATATTGGCTTTGGCGGTTTGCTCGTTGCCATTCACTTCAAACATGGTGAGATGGTCGGCGAATTCGAATACCGTGCTGCCACCGGCGCCCTTTAAATACCACACGCCTTTCGCGACCGGTGTCGCCTCCACGCTGATCGTACGCGCGCCCGGCGCCGGCGTAGAACGAATCTCGGCGGGAACCGCCAGGTCGACGATCGGTCCATCTACCGTGTTCCGGTCCACGTACAGCTTGTTCTGCACGATGTCGCGGAAATCGATCTTAGTGTTGTAGCCGAAGGGCAACATGATGCCATGCTCGGCTTGATAGCCGGTGAAGTAGGTGCGATACCGGACATCGCCCAGATTGGCATCGGCTCCCACCCAACTCAGCCAGACAGGCAGATGCGTAGCCCCATCGATGGCGAGTGTCAGTTTGTCTCCGCGTCCGGTGGCAATGTCCAGCACCTGATGACCCGCCTCATTTCGAAGACCACTGATCTTCGTCGCTGGGTCGAGCGCGGCACGCACGATACTGACGGGGTTATCGAGCATCTCGATGCGTCGCTCGCGAACAGCGGCCTCGGGAGCCCGTGTCGCTTTGTTCTCGGGAATAGGAGGACCGAAACCGCCGCCACCGAGGTTGTAGGCGATGTCGCCATCCAGTGTTTGGTTGATTCGCATCCCGGTGGTCATTAGCGGGATGTTCGCGAATACGAAATCCGTTAACTGGCGCTGCTTCAGGCGCATTCGGCCGTGTTCGAAATCAATGGTACGTTCGACGCCGCCGACGTTCCACCATTTCTGCGGGGCATCCGGAGAGGCGGTGATGTTTCCACCCCCGTTCATGTAGGCCATCTGCCCGTAACCTTGAATCTTTAGAGTCTTGATCGACAGGATGCGGTCTTTCCCGCCCAACGCCTCGGCGGCGCTCGTGATGACCTTAATTTCAGGGGACTGACCGAACGCGGAGGCACAAACCAGCACGAAGACGATCGCCAAACGCTTTCTCATATAATCTCCTGGAACCTACTTGTCCAAGGGGCTGGGCCGGATCTGAAAATGGGCTACCTGTGTCCGTGTGCCCTTACCGCCTTCCGTGTGCCAAGCCACGCGCGTGCCGTTTGACGCCCAGATTCCGCGGCCCTTCCAGCCTGCCTTCGCATCGTCGATGCGGCCATCCATGCCACGTGCCAGGAATCCCATCGGATAGGGTACACGCATGATGATCGTCTCGGCTGTTTTCGGATCTAATGCGACGAGAGCATCGGATCCGGATCCGGTCAGGATCGGCACGTTCGCTCCCAGTCCCAAAGTATTGAACTGATCGACGTAGTTGTAGTAGTAGAAGTCCGAGTTAATCTGGTCAGTCACTCCCTTCATGCGCGGACCTGGAATTGGGTAAAGCGTCCAACCTTCGGGACAATGTTGGCCGGTGGTCGCCGCCTCACCGGTCAGAACTATGCATTTGCGGCGATCGAAGCTGGCCATGTGGCCGCTGCCGGCCAGAGCGGTCCACACCACACCGTTGCGGTCGATGTCGATCCCACGCGGAAAGAAGGCCACTTTGCCGGGCGCCTTGGCATTATTGAAGGGCGGCTCGTAGACCTCGGCCAGGCAAGTTCTCCACTTCATGCGAATGATTTTTCCAGGAGTGCCGGGAACAGCGCCCCAGATCACGCTGTCGTCCGTCGGATCGGGGATCACGCTGTAGGGCGCGCCCTGAGGCAGAGGCCGGTCGATTTTGGGGTCCAGCTTGCCGTCTCCATCGATGTCGTAATAGCCGTGGCACCATCCTTGTGCGGATTGCTCGCTGCCGCCCTTCGACAGGACATCCAGGTCCATGTAAGAAAGCGTTCCCGTAGCCAATCCGTTAAAGAAAACGATATTGCTGTTCTTGCCCTCACCCATGTGGACATGGTGCGCATGGCCGCAACTATCCACTCCCTGAAATTCGTTAGTCGTAGGATCGTACACGCTCAGCTGGCGGCGCCCGGCCTCAATAGGATAGAGCTGTGAATACAAATTGTTTCCATCCTTGCAGTAGCCGGGATTTTCAAGCTTACGGATGGCCGCTGACGCCCACACGCGGCCTTTGTCATCCATCGTCAAATGGTTCGGTTGCACGAAATCCTGAAAGATGATCTCGTCGCCCCAGTAGGGCGAAGGCAAATCGACCTGCTGCCGTGTAAACGGCGTCATCTGACTCCGCGGATCGCGAGTCGGTATCGGCAACAGCTTGGTCGTATTCTTGGTCGGGTCCAGATACACGAGCGCGTTCTCGTGGAACTCGACGCCGTAAATCGGACCATACGCGTTGGCGGTTGGGTTTCTCTTGTCTGTCGAAACCACGTCGTGGACAAAAGCCGTGGGTGTTGAGACATCCCACAGCGTGACCACTACATTGCGTTCGACGCCCTTGGGGCGCTGCGGAACGGGAGGCAGTTCACCCGCGGCGATCCGATCGGTCCAATCGGCGTAGGCTCCCAGGCCACGGTCATGACCGCCGAGGCCCACCACCGCCCCTAGCATGTTGATCTGTCCCGACCGCAATCGGCGTTCCCACGCTGCCGACGACGAACTAAACTTGCCGAGTGCGGGCGAAATTTCGCGTACGGTCTTACTGCCCAATTGGTGGCAGTTCAGGCAATTCTTGACGCCCATGATCCATTCCGCTTGATTGGCGATCACGCGCTCTTGGGGTCCGCCGCCACTGCCGCCGGGAACGGTGAATTTCATCGGGAATTCGCTCTTGGCTGGGACCTGCATGAGCGAGAGCCAGGAGTCGGAAGGATAATATTGGGCCGCAGCTTTAGCGTCAGGCGCTACCACGGCTCTCAGCGGCAACTGTTGGCCCGGGGTGGCCGTCACCGCCGGCGAATCGACCAGACCATATCCCCGCACCCAAATTCTGTAATTCGCCACCGGTAGATCGGGCAGAACATACCGGCCCCTGTCGTCGGTAACCACCATCTTGCGGAATTTGGTGGGCAAGTCAATTGTTTCCGCGATCACCCACACCCCAGCCTCCGGACCCTTCTCGCTGCTGACAACGCCTCCAATGTCATCGGAGTCTAGCGGTATCGCCTGTGCGCATAGCAACCCGCCCGCACCGGCGAAGAATACGCCACAAACGATACCCGCTACTCGCGGCGACTTCATGATGATGCCTCCACAGCTATCTAGCCTTGCACGGCGTAGGGTTCCACTTGGAACCATCAGCCTCCAGCTTGAACTGCTCGCTCGTGATGAAAGTATCGCTCAGAAATCGAGGGTCATCCACTACGGTGGTCAGAATCAGGTACGGAACTCCATCGAATTCGACGCGATCGAAGAATTCAGTCAGCACCGCGTTCTCGCTATAGGGGACGCCATTCTTACGCAGATATCCGGGGCGCATATGCGTCGTAATCACCTTCAACGCTCCGCCCTTTCCCGGCTGCGGGCCACCCAGCGGCGGACCAAAGCCTCGCTGCTGTGCCTGCTTCTGCCAGGTAGCCATGGAATCGCCCTGCCACGTCGTTCCCGCGCTTTGCCCTTGCGGACCACCAAAATGCAGAAGCCGTGTTTGCTGCCCGGCATCGGTGTCAATCTGCAGCGTTCGATCGTCAGCCCAGGTGATGTGAACCCGTGCCGGCAACCGCATCAATCCAGCCGCGCCATACGCTTTACACTGATTTCCATCGGATTCATCTTTCGCCGGGTCCCAAAGATTCGCGACGCGCCGCCCTTCCGCGTTCAGCGGCACGCTGGAGAAATCGCCTTTAGGTGGCGTCAACATGCGCCAGCGCCAGTCTTCGTTGACCAAAGAGACCCAATATCCCGTAATGTCGATAACCGCAGCGGCCTTGGGGGGCAACGGTGGGCCCCCCGGACCCCGTCCCGGATTTTGGGCTATCAGCGTACTAGCCGCCACGAGAGTCAGCCATGCGTGAATGCTCATGCTATTTTTTCTTGCTGAGTTCACGGTACACAGTCTCGATGAATTGATTTGTTGTCCAGGGTCCGTTCTCTCTGCCGTAACCGCCATCGTAGTCGTAAGTCGGTTTGGCGGCTTTCACTTGTTCGAGCGTTAAACCTTTCTTGGCAAGGGCCATGATCCGGTCACGGATGATCGTGAGCATGTCACGATAATTTGCCAGATCGTTGCGGTCACACACATGCCCGTGTCCGGGAATAATCATGGTGCCACCCTGTTCATTTTCCTTAGCCACAGTAATGTCCTTTAGAATGTGATTCAGCTCATCCAGAATGCCTTGCAGACTACCGCCATGGCTCTCGTCAATGACCGGATATCCCGTCATGTCAAATATGTCGCCGGTGCTCACGACATCGGAGCGCCGGAAGAAGACAATACTGTCGCCATCGCTGTGCGCGGCTGGAGCATGTTCCACGATCACTGGTTCATCGTTTGCATATAGTTTCCAGTCGGCGCTGTCGTACGTATCGGTCGGCCACATCGCGGAGGGTATCGCGGCCTCCTTCGCGGTCATGCGATTCAACACGTTGATGTGCGCGACCACAGAGGACTGTGGGCGCGATTGATTTGCCGATTCCAACATGAAAAATCCGCCCTCGGCAAGCTTCGCGGTGCCGCCCGTATGACTGGGATCGGCGCTGGTCTGCAGGATATAGCCGATCGGCTTGCTCGTGACTTCGCGAATGGCCGCCCGAATCTGCTCGCTCCATTCCGCAGGCCCGGCATCCACCAGCACCACAACCTGATCATTCACCTGCATGGTGATATTTGTGCCGGCTCCATAGATCAAATAAACATTCCCCTTGACGTGCAGAACGCCCACTTTGGGTGCGCCGGCGGGTTGTGCCCACAATGCCAGCGCCGTCATGATCGCCAAGGCACCAACCTGGAATCCCTTCGACATCACTTTTTGCCCACCGGCTTTGCGGGGATCGGCATGCGCTCAAGTTTGATCTGGTACTCCGGGTATTGCGTTTCGGCGCCGCCGCGCAGAGCTTCAATCGGGAACCCGTTCTTGATCGCGTATTCATTGAGCCACGGATTGGTCCCCGGTAGATGATGCGGGACCCAGCTTTCTGGATGATCCACCTGTTGGCTGGGAACGCAGGATTGCGGTGTCGGCGCATAGCCCGGATTGAGAATCCAATTGGAGGTCCGCACCAGGGGCTCCGTCAGAAACACCGGATCTTTGACGATGGTCACCACGGTGAGATAATCGCCGTGCCTCGCGAAATATTCAGTCATCGTCGCCTTCTCGCTGCGCGGCAGACCGTTGCGGCGCAACCACCCTTCCTTGAGGTGCGTGGTTTCCACTTTCAACATGTCCGCTATCCATGTGCCTGTGGAAAACCCTTCCCAGGTGTGCGGGGCGAACTCCGTGGGATGCGGCCTGCCATCCATGTAGATGGTGCGTTGCGGATTCATCCACATGATGGTGGTATGCCAGGCTGTGATCTGCTGCGTAAGCGGATCGAGGTCGGGCCAAATGCGCATACTTCCTGGACCCCGCACCGCGTAATCGGCCGGATGCGGCTCGCACTGGTGTTCCATCTGGGTCCACTTTGCCGCGTCCCAAGAGTCTGCTTGCAGACGCGCACGATCGTTGATCGGCAGCCCTGTGTAGTCGCCGATCTCAGGTCCAGCCCCGCGTTCCGGGCCGTCCTCGTGCATTTTTTGCCCCCATTCGCCTGACAGATCCATCTGCGCGGCCGCAGGAACCCGCAGAAGACAGGTGAGGACGAGGAGGGCGAGACCGCCCCCTCCGGTGCGAGGCCTAAAAGGCATACTTGAGTGCGAACTGAATCAGCCGAGGGTTTACCGAGGTGCTGGTAATCTGACCGAAGCTGGCCGCTGAATCGACAGCCACCGCCGGGTTGCTGAACTGCGCGTGGTTGAAGACATTGAAGAACTCTGCACGGAATTGCAGCGTGCCGTCTTCACGTATGCCGCCCACTCGAGTCGTCTTGGCTAAAGAGACATCCCAATTGAACTGTCCCGGACCTAAGATCACGCCGATACCGCTGTTGCCAAAACCTGTACCGTCTCCAATCTTGGGCAGCTGGCTGGTGCAGAAAGCGGTGGGGCTGAAGAAGCCCGGACCACCACTCACGCCACCAAGGCGCGTATCCAGTTCGCCAGCCGAGGGAATGTCGGCGTAGGTTTTGCCCGCGCACATCTGGGCTCGGGAAGTAGTCAACCCGTAGATGGTCGCGCCATTCTTGTCGGTGATCGTCAGAGGCGTGCCGTCTTGAATGGTAGTCACGCCCGAGAGGTTCCATCCGCTCAAAAGCTTGCCTGAAACCCCATTCAAATTGCCGTAGGGGATATTCCAGCTATAGCTGAGCGTCACCCGGTGCGGACGATATTGGGAATTCAACCCATACTGATCGCGATAATTGTGTGGGTCGCCCAAGTTTAGATTTCCTGTGCTGAACGCGCGGCTAAAGGTATAAGCCGCCTGGAAGGTTAGGCCGCGAGAAAACTGCCGCCGCAAAGTGGCCTGCAGACTATTGAACTTAAAGTCGCCGTTCGTGGCTTCCGATCCGAAATTCTGCGACAAGCCTAAATAGGGAACTCTTAGGAGGTAGTTCGAAGTCGTATTCGTGGTGACTCCATTGATGGGATTAGAGGCGCTCGCCAAATACGGAGCATTTGGATTCGACCCGCTGGTGAATTGGTGGATGCCGTGCGAGCCAACATAACCCACTTCGGCCACCCAGCGGGGCAGAAATTCATATTGCAGGTTGAGGTTGTAGGAATATACCAGCGGTGTGTAG